>ORJL010282945.1_pt1 | contig 348433 bp, 292 predicted proteins | sample 1779941 | NCBI WGS metagenome assembly ORJL01 (sample SAMEA104232317, study PRJEB22302) | groundwater metagenome | biome: forest; feature: aquifer; material: groundwater | place: USA | collected 2011-08-07 | depth 5.8 m | reverse complement strand
CTGTGCCAACATCCGTAGCGATCAGGCGGGCAACCGCCCGCCCCTACGAAAATCATACTGGCAATTCAACATTGACTGAGTACTAGTGTGTCCAAGCAAACGGGAAGGAAAAAGGTGGGGCGCGGGGAGCATGGGGGGTGAAGAGAGAACCGCGGGCTATCGGTGTTGCCGGATGGGGGAGCCACTTTACTTCATCAGGCTCGGCAAGATAAACGCTAAACGCCCACCAAGCCGTATGCAGATAATATGCGACGGCATGATCCGGCAAAACATCCCGTTGGACGGGCTTCATGCCGCTATCGACATCCACCAGCACCCCTTCGGAAGGGGCGGATAAAGCCGCTTGCACATAACCATCAAGGCCATCTGGCGCATGGCTTAATGTTTCCAGCCCCGGGATGTGCAGTTTGCCAAACCCGGTGTCCAGATCCGCAAACGCGGCCCGTCCTGCATGTGCATGGACTAGGGGCGTAAGCAATTGGAGCAGCACCAGCAAAGCAAGCAGACTGATACGGATGGCTGGGAGCATGTAAAAGGGGCCTTTGTGAAGTTAAACGGGAGTGGTTGGCATTATAGCATTGAGTGGCGGTTTAGGGGGTAGAACCGTATCGCTGAAAAGCCGCCGGATACCCTGTGTCCGGGCATTGAATCCTAATACGGCATGTATAGGAAATATCTTTGGCAAGGGTCATTGCCGATACATGGGCTTGGGTAATGGGCCAAATGCCCGGATTGGCTGGGCTGGATGGAGCGCAAACCTAGTGCCCAGTCAATGTTGAATTGCCAGTATGATTTTCGTAGGGGCGGGCGGTTGCCCGCCTGATTGCTGCGGATGTTGGCACAGGCCATAAAAAAGGCGGATAACCGGTTCGGATTTAGATGGGCCCGCCACCTGGGATTGTTCGCCAAGCGTCCAGATTGCGGGGCAGGCTTATAAAAATTTACCGGGTTTTAGTGGCTGGCGGAGAGGCACTCGTCCCCATTTTCGAAACGGCGGAATTCAATTACAATCCTTGTTTTTCCAATTGGATTTTGGTGCCGCCATGATGAAACCCATTCCCACCGGGCCTTGCAGTAGGTTCCCTTTCGAAAATGAATTGTCCTGGAGCAAAAATGCAAGGGAATTCCTGTTGCGGACGGCGCAGAAATACGGCGACATTTGCAAATTCCGTTTGCGGGGCATTGACCTTTATTTTGTCAGCGACCCGGAATTGGTGCGCGAGGTGTTGGTGACGCAGGACAAATTATTTGTCAAAGGGTTGGGCTTCGAAAGGATCCGACCTTGGTTGGGTAATGGCTTGGTGACCAGCGAAGGGGAGGTGCATAAGCGCCAACGCCGGCTGCTGCAATCGGCGTTCCACCGCCAGCGTATCGAAGCCTACGCACAAACCATGCAGGAAGAGGCGGAAAAAGCCTGCGCCAGCCTTCAAGACGGGCAAGCCATCGACTTGCTGCCTTTCATTGAGGATGTCGCCTTTAGGATTGCCACGGCCTGTATGTTCGACGAAAACTTGGATGCCGAAAGGCCGGCGGTTATCCAGGCGATGCGGCTGTCCTCACGTTATATGGACGCCGTAAAATCCTACTCGGTTGCGGCCTTGTGGCGACGTTGGACCGGGCAGGCCGAGAAGGAAAAATGGGAGGCTATCCGTTTGTTGCACACGATGGTCGATGGCATCATCGCCTCCAGGCGGCAAGATACCGAAGACCGGGGTGACTTGCTGTCCATGTTGGTGTTGGCGCTGGATGAGGAAGGCGATGGCAAAGGCTTGTCCGACCAAGAAGTCCGCGACCAAGTGATCACACTGTTGGTGGCGGGGTTCGACACGATAGCGTCCTCACTGACGACCTGCATTTACCTGCTCGCACGCCATCCTGACGCGGAACAGTGTGTGGTGGATGAAATGGCGGGCCTGTTAGGCGGACGGCCTGCGGGTTTTGCCGAGTCACTCGCCCTGGGGCGGGCAACAGCGGCCTTTAGCGAGGCGATACGCCTGTATCCGGCAGGCTGGTTATTACCGCGCCGCGCCACGGCGGATGTCCAAATCGGCGATTATTTAATCCCTGAAAACGCCACCGTTGTGGTTTCCCCGTATGTCAACCATCATGACCCGCGCTATTTCCCTGATCCCGAGCAATTTAAGCTGGAGCGTTGGCCCGAACAGCGCGGTGGCCTGCCTAAAATGGCCTATTACCCTTTCGGTGCCGGCTCGCGGGTCTGCATTGGCCAACAGTTCGCTTGGATGGAAGCCAATATTGTCTTGGCTTCGTTCCTGCAACGCTGGCGGTTTGAACCCGCTTTTGACGGGCCTTTGCCGTATAAATCGACCATGAGTTTGCGTCCGGCCAATAGTTGCCCAGGTTTTATCAGGAAACGCACATGATGCAAACACTTGCAGCTTGGTATGGGGCGTGGTTGTGGCGTAATTTCGAACGGGCGTCCCGTAACCCCGAAGCCGTGCAGCGGCGGTTGCTGGCTAACATCCTCCATGCCAATGCCGATACGGCGTTTGGCCGCAGCCACGGCTTTTCCTCAATAAAATCCTTGGCCGAGTATCAGCAAGCCGTCCCTATCCGTACGTTTAAAGGCTTATCGGCTTGGGTGGATCGGATTGAAGCCGGGGAGCCAGCCGTCTTGACGCGTGACCCGGTGGTTTTTTTCAACCAAAGCAGCGGCACCTCCGGCAAGCAGAAACTGATTCCGGTCACCCGCCAATGGATACAAGATACCGGACGCTTGCGGATGACCTGGGGGGCTTTAGCCACCCAGGCCCATCCGGGGCTGATGTCAGGCAAGACCGTTTCGGTGGTGTATGCGGCTTCCGGCGGCAACACGTCCGGCGGGATAGAATACGGCTCATTATCGGGGCGGGTGTTCCTGCAAAGCCCCAAACCCTTGCGCCAACGCTACGCCCTGCCTTATGCCATCGCCCGCATCGCCGACCCCGAGTCCAAACAATACGCCGCCATGCGCATGGCGGTTTCCCAAGAGGTGAGCTTCCTGTTTTCCACCAACCCGGCGACCGTCCTCGCCATGCTGGAAACGGCGGAACGCAGGCAAGACGAGCTGTTGCGCGACATCCACGAGGGGACGTTAAGCGAAGCTTTGCTATTGCCGCCCGGAGTGCGTGAAGACTTGCTCGGCCTCTGTCGGCCTGACGCACAAGCCGCCCGCCGTTTGGCGGCTTTGGCGGCACAAAACTCAGGACGTTTGCGCCCGATGGATTACTGGCCTAATTGCGCGGTGTTCGGGTGCTGGTTGGGCTCCACGGTAGGCGTGGCGGCACGGCGGATCCCTGACTGGTTCAGCCCGTCACTGGCTCTACGGGATGTCGGCTTGGCGGCCAGCGAGGGCGTGTTCACCCTGCCTATCCAAGATAACGTGCCTTACGGGCCGTTGACTGTGGCCAGCAATGTCTATGAGTTCATCCCGGTGGCGGATGCCGACCAGGACGACCCTCCCGTGTTGGCGGCGTGGGAATTGGAAGTCGGGGCGGAATATGTGCTGGTCATCACCACGCTGGCGGGTCTGTACCGTTACAACATCAATGACGTGGTTAGGGTCGCCGGAAAATTCAACGCCACGCCCATGCTGGAGTTTGTCCGCAAGGGTAGCGACAACGCCAACCTCGCCGGGGAAAAAATGGACGTGGCGCATTTGCTGGAAGCGGTGGACAAGGCGCAAAAAGCGACAGGGCTGCACATTGCCCATTTCCGTGTCCAAGCCGACCCGCAACAGATGCGTTACCGTTTTTATCTGGAGCTGTCAGGGGGCGTTCCGGTGGATTCCTTGGACAAATTGGCGGACGAACTGGAACAGTCATTACAAGCCGCCAACGCCTACTACGCCAAATGGATAAACGAAAAACAACTGTTGCCATCGACAGTGTGTCTGATGCAAGCGGGTTGGTTCGACCGGTACGTCAATGCTGCGATAACCCAAGGGGCGCGGCATGGCCAGTTCAAACCCGCCTTGCTGACTTTGCAGCCCGAACCCGCGCATGAAATTGTCGCCAGGACGGCGGAATGAAAATCGCCCGCAACAAATGGCTAGTGCTGGCGGTGGTGGAGCTAGGTGTCTTGCTGTGTTCCATCGACGCGACCATTGTGGTTCTGGCCTTGCCGACCATGGCCGCGGATTTGGGCAAAAGCATCGCCGACATCCAGTGGGTGAGCGTCGCTTACGGCATCACTTGCGCGTCCACCTTGGCATTGGCCGGAAAATGCGCGGATTCGATAGGCCGTAAAAACGCCTACCTGATCGGTTTCGCCATTTTTACCGCGGCTTCCTTGGCGAGCGGCCTGGTCACCAATTTTCCGCTGCTGGTCACTTTGCGCGTGTTCACGGCGGTGGGGACGGCGTTCCTGCTGTCCAGCGGCAACGCCATCATCACCTCGGTGTTCCCAAAAGAGCAGCACGGGCTGGCCTTGGGTTTGGGCGCGACGGTTTTTTCTTTAGGCGTCGCCGCAGGCCTGTCCTTAGGCGCACTGATCCTGCATATCGCAACATGGCAATGGATTTTTCTGATTAACTTTCCGGTCGGCTTGGTTGCCCTGGCGGCTGGGGCCGTGGTTTTCGACCCGGCCGCGTTGGGCCGGCCGCAACAACGGCGACGGCAAGCGGTGGATTGGCAAGGCGCCATTTTCTTGCTGGGCGGGCTGACCAGCCTGTTACTGGGGGTCGAATCCCTAGTGGCCGTTGAATGGGGCCTGTCCTTGAAATTGGCGGCCTTGTCGGTGTTGTTGTTTGCCCTCTTTGTACGTGCCGAACGCCAGGCGGCTGACCCGATCTTGCCGCTTTGGTTGTTCAAAGTCCCGGAGATTTTCCGTGGCTCGGTCATGCGCATCATCATGCGGATGGCAGGGGCGGGCGTGGCTTTTACTTTGCCGTTTTATTTGCAACGCAATTTAGGCTTGTCGCCAGCGGCGGCGGGCATGTTGCTGCTGGCGAATGTCACCGTGTTCGCCATCGCCGGGCCTTTGTCGGGGCATTGGGCCGACCGTTGGCAAGCACGTAAGCTCATTTCCATAGGCTTGGCCTGCCTGTGTTTGGGCGTGTCGCTACACCTGCTGTTGCCGGACGGCGTGGCGAAACCTGATGCCCGTGTCTTGGGTTATGTCGTGCTGGCCCAGGCGGTGATGGGCCTGGGTGCCGCCATGTTCGGTTCACCCAATGCCAAGGCCACCATGCACTCGGTGGCACGCGAACATCACGCGGTGGTGTCCGGGCTGTTGTGGACGACCACTTTCATTGGCCAATCATTGGGGACTGCGGCGGCGGCGGTGGTGTTGGGGGTTGCTGATAGCGACGGCAACGCCCCTTTGCAAAATGCGTGGCTGGTGTTTGTCCTGATGGCGGCGGCGGTCGCGGTGGCTTTGGGCATGTCCTTACGCCGTAGCCGTGCGCAAAAATCCTACCGCATTAGCCTAGGGCAAACCGGGGACGGGGGGGGCGCCATATTATCGCCCGAGGAAATCGCCGGGCTTTGCCGGAACGCGCAAAGCCTGTCCGCTTCAGGCAAAACCCGGCCAACCCGTTTCCGGAAGGCCGCATTACAGGATTTGTTGCGCATCATCGAGGAAAATGAAGGCCTGATGTTCGACGCTTTGCGCCAGGACTTGGGCAAGCCTGCCATGGAAGCTTACATGTCGGAAATTTTTTGCGTCAAGGAGGAGCTGCGCCTGTCCCTGAAAAAACTGGACGCTTGGGCACGCGATGAAGCGGTGGCTACGCCTTGGTGGTTATGGCCCGCGCGTTCCTGGATCAGGAAAGTGCCTTTTGGCACGGTGCTGGTTTTAGTGCCATGGAATTACCCTTTGCAATTGGCATTGATGCCCTTGGTGGCGGCGTTGGCGGCGGGCAACACCGTGGTCATCAAACCTTCCGAACTGGCCCCCGCATCCGCCGTGCTGTTACAGGCGATCGCCCGGCTGTTTGAGCCCGGGCTGGTGTCTGTGGTGAACGGTGGCGCCGACACCGCCCGTAGCTTGCTGGAACAGCCGTTTGATTTCTTTTTTTTCACGGGCGGCGCGGAGATTGGCAGGCAAGTCGCGCTGAGGGCGGCGGCGAAAGGCATCCCTTGTGTGCTTGAGTTAGGCGGCAAAAACCCGTGTATCGTCGATGAGAGCGCACCCTTGGCCTTGGCGGCGCGGCGCATCGTCTGGGGCAAATTTTTCAATGCCGGGCAGACTTGCCTGGCCCCCGACCATGTGTATGTGCACCGCGATGTCTATGAGGCGCTGTTGCTGGAGATGGCGAAAGTGGTTGGCGATTTTTACGGTGAACAGCCCTGGTTGAGCCCGGATTTGGCGCAGATAGTCAACGTCCGGCATTTTGCGCGCCTGTTGGGCTATTTAGAAGAAGGGCGCGTGGCGCACGGCGGCCGTTATGACACCGATGCGCGCCGTATCGGGCCGACCTTGTTGGTGGATATTGTCCCTAATGCGGCGGTGATGCGGGAAGAGATTTTTGGCCCCATCCTGCCGGTGTTGCCTTATGATGACCTGTCCGTGCTGTTGGACAGCTTGCAATCGCAGCCCGTGCCCTTGGCGATGTATTTGCATACCCAGCGGCGGGATACCGAGGCCCTCGTGTTGCAAAGGACGCGTTCAGGCAGTGTTTGTGTCAACGACCACCTGATGCAAGCCGGTGTGCCGGCGTTGCCGTTCGGTGGCATGGCGCACAGCGGGATCGGGCGTTACCATGGCCGCCATGGCTTTGACACTTTCACCCATGCCCGCGCCGTGCTACGCCAGTCGACGCTCTGGGACAACCACTTGCGCTACCCACCAGGAGACGCCAAATTAGTTTGGCTTAGGAGATTGCTCGGATGACAACTTTCCAACAACCCGCCACCGAGCTTAGCGAAGCCGTGCGCCTGCAACGTTTCCGGCGGATGGGTGACCCGCTCGCAGACGCCGCCGTGGCCGACTTGGCGCATCTGCCTAAAAGTGGTATTGAACGTTTGTTGCACCAAACCCTGGAAGAAGGCATAGACGCTGTGCCGGATGCGCCAGAAAGCTGGAAAGCCTTGTTCCGGCAGGCAGACCATGTGCCTTATTGGGTCAACTGGAAAGTCATGAACCAAGCTTCGCAGGTGTTTTTGAAAGCGGGGGTCTTAGGCGTTTTTTCGCTGTGTTGTTATGCGACGCCGTTGTTTTATTCCTTGTCGCTAGGCAACAAACCCTTGGCCTCTTCGGGCGAACTGAAAGGGCGCGCCCCCAGGCGGGGCCGGGAAACCGCCCGCTTTGTCATTGAAACCTGCCTGCCCAACAATCTCCAACGCGACGCCGATGGCTTTAAGGTGACGATGCGGGTGCGCCTGATGCACGCGCATGTCCGCGCGGGGCTGCTGCGTTCAGGGCATTGGGATGCGGAACAGCTGGGGTTGCCCATCAGCCAAGTTTACATGGCGGCAATGAACGCCTTGCTGTCGATGAAGTGGATTGAAGGGCTGCGGAAGCTGGGTTTCCATATGGATCGTGAAGAAGAGGAGGGCATCATCCAATTATGGCGTTACTCGGCTTATCTGATAGGCGTGGATTCTGAATTGCAATTCGCCACTTATGCGGAAGCGGCGCATTTTCTGGAATTGGTTTTGGCGCAGGAACCGGAACCGGATGAGGATTCGCGGCAATTGGTCTCCGCCTTATTGGCGGCAGTGCCGGATGTTTTGGGGTTGGAAGGCCGGGCAGGCGGTTTGATGCATTCGCTTTGCAGGGGGCTGTCCTATGCCATGATGGGGGAGGTATTGGGCAAGCAGCTGAACCTTCCGAAAACAAAGTGGCGTTATTTAGGCCATCTTGCCCGTGCGTTTATCCCCATCTGGCGCTTGCTGGACCGTATTTTCCCTAGCGTCCACCGTACATCCCAATATTATGGCACACGTTTTTGGCTCAATCTGGCGGAGTTCCCCCCACAAGGCGGCCTGGAGATGTTCACCAGCCGCCATGGCCGTGATGGGGCATAAACTTTCTTCGGCTTGCCAAGTTAATGGCTACGCCCACACCAACCTACAGAAAACTTAAACATGGACATTTCCCTAGACACCTCAGGCAACGGCGTAGTGGTTTCGCTGGTTGGACGGCTGGATTCGATTACCTCGCCCGCCGCCCAAAGCGAATTGGAAACGCTGCTGGAAAACCATAAAGGCCCGGTGACACTTGACTGCGCCGGACTTGAATACCTTAGCAGCGCGGGCCTTAGGGTGTTGCTGTTGCTGGCTAAAAACAAGCGCAATGTGCTGACAGTGGCGAGCCTGCGTGACAACGTGCGTGACGTGATCAATATCGCGGGCTTTTCCTTGATTTTCAAGGTCAAGTAAATCAGCGTAAAAACTTTAACGACGCCACGCCGGGCGGCTGGCTGTAGGTTAATGCCTTATTCAGTTTAATGCCACTATGATGCCCTAAACTTTTTTATCTTTAGGGGTGTGTCATGGTGGCATTAATCAGAATCACTATAATCGCTGCGTTGTTAGGCATGTTAAGTGCCTGCGCCGTATATCCCAACCCGTACGGCGCTTATCCCGGCTCTGCGCCGACGTATCGCCGGGTTGTGGTGGGCAATGGCTATTACCGTGCACCATCCCCGGTGATCATTGAACGGAAGGTTTACGGCTACCCGCGTTATTATCAACGCCCTTATGGTGGTGGTTATGGCTATGGCCATCACCATGACGATGATGACTAAGGGGTGCCGCCAATTTGCGCAATAGAAATCTCGGCAAAGCTAGCCACTTGCCGATGTTCCGCTTGGGCGTCAAGCCCGCCTTCACGGACTAGCCAAACCGTTGCCAGCCCCGCCGCTTTGGCGGCATCCAGCTCTTCTTTAATATCCGATAGAAACAGCACTTGCCTAGGCAAAAAAGGGATGCGGGCGATGATGTTTTGGTAGGATTCCGTCTCGCGTTTGCCGCCGATCAGGGTATCAAAATAGCCGGAAAATAACGGGGTCAAATCGCCGTAATCCGTGTGCGCGAACAGCAGTTTTTGCGCCTGGACCGAGCCGGACGAATACACGTATAAATCAATGCCCTGTCGTTTCCAGTTTTGCAATTGCCCGGCGGCATCGGCGTAGATGTGCCCCTGGAAATCCCCTTGCCGGTAACCCGCTTCCCAAACCAAGCCTTGCAAGGCTTTTAGGGGCGTGATTTTTTTATCTTCATCCAGCCATTGTAGCAACTGGGCAATCGCCGTTTCCACGCCAAACGCCACATCCGCCGCCGCGCAAGTGTCCGCCAGCAAGGCCTTGACGGTGGCCTCTTCGGCATGTTGGCGGACAAATCCTGCCAAATGCGCCCGCGCATAAGGGAACAGCACATCTTTGACGAAGGCCAGTGATGAGGTCGTGCCTTCAATATCGGTGATGATGGCTTTAATCATGATAATCCGGCGAGGGTTTGGGCTAGGGTAGGGAAAGAAGCGCCAATATCGCTGCCCGTGAAATTAGCGACCCAGCCGTCGGGCGTGGTGAACAGGCGGATGGCTTTTAAACAAGGGTTTTCGCCCAGGTCAAACCAGTGCTTGGTGTGGGCCGGGACGCTGATCAGATCGCCCCGTTCACACAACACCACATAGACCTTGTCCCCGACATGCAGATAAAACAGACCGCAGCCTTCGACAAAAAAGCGCACTTCAAAATCATCGTGCGTGTGTTCCGCCAGGAATTTTTGCCGTAAGGCGGCTTTGTCGGGATGGTCGGCGTTAAGGCTGATGACATCGACCGATTGGAAGCCATATTGTTGTTGCAGGCGGGCTATCGGTTCGGCATAAGCCGCCAGAATCGTGGCTTGGTCGGCATCGGCGGCAAAGGTGCAGTTTGCCGTCCAGCGTTCAAACACGACATTGATGGCTTTAAGTTGGCTTTCAATAGCGGCAAAATCGCTGTAACGCTCGCCTTGTTGGGCTTGGTTGTCGTCATAAACAGTCAATAAACTCATTTTTGGGCTCCGTGTAAGTGCAGTTCACAAGCAAATAAAAAATCCAGGGCTTCCAAGTAGCGTAGCGTTTCTTCAACCGACGTCCCCCAGGTGTACAGCCCATGCCCGGCGATGATGTAAGCATGACAATCGGGATGGGTGTCCAAATAGGCATCGGCCTGCGTGGCCAAGCGCGGAATATCCTGGTCATTGGCGAAAATCGGCACGACGATGCGGCTTTCGTGGGTGTTGATGCCGCGGAATGCCTTCAGCAATTCGTAGTTCTCCAGCACGATTTCCGTGCCAAACAGTTTGGAAACCAGCACGGTATTTAAAGGATGCGGGTGCAGGACGGCGTTGATGTCCGGGAAACGCCGGTAAATGCCCGTGTGCAAGCCCGTTTCCGCCGAAGGCTTTTTGCCGTCCAATGAATTGGCGTCGGCGTCAATCAGCATAATGTCATCGGGGTGCAAATGGCCTTTATGTTTGCCGGACACGGTGATGGCTATCGTGCCATCCGGCAAGCGCATCGAAAAATTGCCACTGGTGGCGGGGACCCAGCCTTTGCTGTCGATAAAACGTCCGGCGGCAATCAGTTGCCCGGCGGCATGATAAAATGGGTTGCTATCAGTCATGAAGGATGTCGTCGGTGCAGTTTGATGAAATGGTCGGCTGAGTGGCTTATGCTGCCTAGCCTTTAAAGTTTAGTATTGATTTTAATATAAATGGACTTATAGTTGCTGGCTAAATTACTCGTTAAGGATCATTTTATGCAACATTTTCGACTTTCTATTATTGTCACCGCCGTTAGCTTGGCGATTGCCTTTTATTGGGGAAGCCTGGCTGGCGGTATGGCGGGTGGCTTGACTGGCGCGGCCATCGCCATGATCTTGGGTGTGCTGGAAGTCAGTTTGTCATTTGATAACGCGGTGGTCAATGCGTCCATCCTTAAGCGCATGGACGAACGCTGGCAGCAATACTTCCTGACTTGGGGTATCCTGATCGCCGTGTTCGGGATGCGCCTGCTGTTCCCTATCACCATCGTGGCAATGGCGACAGGCATAGATTTTATCGGGGTCACGCAAATGGCCTTGCATGACCCTGCAACCTACGCCCAACATTTGACCGAATCGCATGTGCAAATAGCGGCCTTTGGCGGCATGTTCCTGCTGATGGTGTTTTTCTCCTTTATTTTTGACGAAGGCAAGGAGCTGCATTGGCTGGGTTATATCGAGCAAAAAATGGCTGGCTTTGGCAAACTGGAGTCGATTGAAATCATATTGGCCTTGGGCTTATTGTTGGGGAGCCAATACTGGTTACCTGAAGCTATCCGCCATGAAGCCTTGGTTGCCGGCATTTACGGTGTCATCCTGTTTGTTATCGTCGATAGCTTGTCGGCCTTGTTCGAAGACGAGGAAGAAGGCGAGGAATTGGCGGAGGTGCTGAAAAAAGGCAGCGTCATGAGCTTTTTATATCTGGAAGTGCTGGATGCGTCATTCTCCTTTGACGGCGTGATCGGCGCGTTTGCGATTACCCAAGATGTCGTTATCATCATGTTGGGCTTGGCGATAGGCGCGATGTTTGTGCGGAGCCTGACCGTATTCCTGGTGCGCCAAGGCACTTTGGATGAATATGTGTTTTTGGAACACGGCGCCCACTATGCCATCGGCAGCTTGGCGGCGATCATGTTGGTCAGCATGACATATGAAATTCCTGAGGTTGTCACGGGCCTGATCGGCGCGGTGTTGATTGGCTTGTCGGTGTATTCCTCGATACGTTATAAAAATGAGCTGGCCGAATAATGCGCTTATCTGCCAGCCATTTCAGGTTCCAAATACTTTAGGGCGGGATGCGGTTGCCGCCCCGCCCTTACTTCCGATATGCTGATAGCTATTCGGGACGGGCAAAAAGCCGTTCCGGCAACCCAATCTGATGTTTCAATGTTGGCTGGCTACTAGGATGCCAATCCGGCCTTTGCTTCCTGGCTTAGGTGGTGCGGCAAATTATTTGCAGCCCTAACCCGCACAATTCCCTTTTTAAATGACCAGAGATTTTTATGAGCAATGTCTTTAGCTTTACCGGAACCGTAGGCCGTGATGCCGAGGTCAGATACACCCCCGCCGGCTTGGCGGTGTTGAACGTCAACGTCGCCAACAACATCGGCTTTGGCGACAAGCAACAAACCCTATGGATACGCGTCGCCCTGTTCGGCAAACGCGCCGAGGGCAGTTTGCAGAACTACCTTAAAAAAGGCCAGCAAGTGTTTGTGTCCGGGGAGCTTTCCATGAGCGAATACAAAGCCAATGATGGCACCATGCGCACGACACTGGAACTGAACGCCAATATTTTGGATTTGGTCGGCAAACGCAACGAAGGTGCTGCGCCCGCACAGGGCTACCCCAGTTCCACCACCTCGCAACGTTCAAACGCGCCGCAACCACAAGCGGCTAGCCATGATAATTTTGACGAGCCTTATGATGACGACATTCCGTTTTAAGCGGAATAGCTTATCGGAGTACAAACCTCCTACGCGATGAGGTTATCCGTTATCATAAAAATGACGGGCCACTGGCTTTGGACTCCGATATTTGCTTTTAATCTGTTTGGCTTAGGCGATGGGGAACCAGCAATTCTCATTATGACCTCAAGCTACCCTATTTCAGGCTTTGGGGGGCGGTCAGTTGGATTTTTCCGGGGATAGATCACCCTCCAGTTATCAAAACGCCCGTGTCGCAGGCTGGGATGAAGCGGTAGCGCAATCCCAGCAGCACCAGCCACCCTGCTGGGGTTCCTTGCGTCACCCCAGCCTTTGCTGAGTGTCATAATGAGAATTGCTGATTGGGAACCGAATATCGGACTGTAATGATGGGCTTGTCGATGAATACCTTTGTTTTTAAATCCTTCGCTTTTGCTGGTCTGATATTGGGCGGTTGTGCACCGCAAACTTACCGTCCTGCAACCTTACCCCTGTACATGCAGGGGGTCGGTTTAGCCGCTATCCATCCGGTAGTGGCAGAAGCCAATCCCGCGCCAACACCGCCTGTCAAAACGCCAAGCCAACCCCAGGAATTCACCTTAAACCAAGCGGTGCAGAGGGTATTGCAAGCTGACCCACGCATTAGTGCCGCGTTTGAAAACATCAACCAAGCGCAAGCGGATTTGCTGACGGCTGGCTTGCTGCCGAATCCACAAGTCAACACGGATATCCAGCTATTGCCGTTGACGCAGACGTTTACCGTGACCCGGCAAGGTGGCCCGCCGCAATTTGATTTTAACGTCGCCATGCCCATCGACTGGTTTTTGTTTGGCAAGCGGGCGGCGGCGATGGTGTCGGGTGAACAGGGCGTGGATGTCGCCGAAGCCGACTTCGCCAATACCGTTAGGCTTAGGATCGCCGCGGCCATTTCAGCTTTTTATGATGTGCTGGAAATGCAGGCCATGCTGGAATTGGCGCATGAAAACCAAGACAACCTCGCCAGGATGGAAAATATCATCCGCAACCGCGTGGCGTTTGGCGGGGTCGGCACGATTGAAACCGACCGCATCCGTTTGTCCATTTTTAGCGGCCGCCGTGATGTCCATGCGCGTGAGCTGGAATTGGCGGCGGCCTTGAACCGTTTCCGGGCCTTGTTGGGTATTGCCGATGCTGTGCCGGTTAACGTCAAAGGTAGTTTGGAAGTCAAATCCTTGGTCAAACCGATCAATACAGAAACGGCGTTTAAATGGGCGGAAGCAAACCGCCCTGATTTGGCTTCCTTGCGCAAGCAATTGGATAAGGCCAATGCCGACATCAAACTGGCGGAAAGCCAAGCGTATCCAAACGTCACGCCGATGGTCGGCTATACCCGGCAATTCCAAGAGCAGGCCATTGGTTTCCCCGATGCCAACTCATGGATGGCGGGGATGAATGTCAGTGTGCCTATTTTTGACCGCAACCAAGGCAATATCGGCAAGGCAAAATCGGTTTACAGCCAAACCCAGCTAAACCTACAAGCCCAGTTGGTTGATTTGCGCGCAGAAATAGACCAGGCCGTGCAAACCTTCACGTCCGCTTACCAATTTTTAAGCAATGATGACCCCGGGCAATTGGATGCGGCCAAAAACGTCCGTGACAAAATCACCCAAGCGTATGAGCTTGGCGGCAAGACCTTGATTGAAGTCTTGGATGCGCAGCGCACGTATTTGGAGACTTACCGTGTCCATATCAGCGGACGTTCCAGTTATTGGCACTCTCTATATCAACTCAATGCCGCGATGGGCAAACAAATATTACAATGATGACGCCACCTTCTTTTCGCCGCCATTGCACAGGGTTAAGCTTTTTTTTCCTGCTGTTTAGCCTTGCCTCATGGGCAGAAACCAAAACCGAGAATGTCGCTTCCGCCCCTGTGGTCGAATTGGCGGGTACGCGCCTGATCCGCGTCAAGTCCGGCAGTTTGCTGGAGCAAAAATTCAACATCACCACGGTCAAAAAAGAACGCATCAATACGCCGCTGCTGGTGGTCACGGGGGCGGTGGTTGCGCGTCTGCCCATTGGTTCAGCCCCCAAGGAAGACCGTTGGCAGTTCAACAGCATTGAATTGTCAGGCGTTTATGCCGACTGGCAACGGGCGCAGGTGGAAAAGGACTTTAATGCCAAGCGTTTGGAAAAAATCCGCGAACTGACTTCGGCTCAATACCATTCGCAAAAGCTGGCGGTGGATAGGCTCAGGAAATTGGTCGCCACGGGGACTGAAGCAATACGGGATTTGACCGCCGCCGAAGCCACGCTGATGGAAGTGCAGTTAGGCGGGCAAAAAGACGTGTATGAAGCGGAAACCGCGTTGACGGTCTCCAGCCGTAGCCGCGCCGCTTTGGAGCGCAAACTGCTGCAGGAAGGTGTCGATCCCTTGCTGTTGGAAAGCTCGGCTCCGGGCGTGTCATTGGTCATGGCGGATGTGCCGGAGCTGCGCATCAGTTTGGTGTCGGTGGGGCAAGCCTGTGCCGCGCGTTTTTATGGCCTGCCCGACCAGGTGTTTGCTGGTAAAGTGCGTAGCCTGGCGCCGACCCTGTCTGCGGAACGCCACACCTTGCGGGTGTTTTTTGAACTGAATGACAAGGCTGACCAGTTCAAGCCCGGGATGTATGCGGAAATTGGCTTGGGCACCGACCCGCGTGATGCGGTGATGATCCCCACTGACGGCGTGTTGCACAGCGGCAATGCCGATTATGTCTTGATCGGTGCGCAGGATGGCTTATGGCGTATCACCCAAGTGGATGTGGGTGAAAGCATTGATGACCGTATTGAAATCCTCAAAGGCTTGCGTGAAGGCGAACGCATCATTGGCAATGGCGCCATTTTGTTAAAACCGATGTTGGTGCAAGCCCTGCAAAATGAAGAAGTTGGCGGCCAACGTCCGCATTTTGGAACCAAACCATGATCCCGCAGTTACTTGGTCAGGCCATGCACCACCGTCTAATGGTGTTGGGCGGTACGGTCGCGGTGATCCTACTGGGTTTGTGGTCGTTCCTGAACATGCAGATTGATGCTTATCCCGATATTTCTTCGCAGATGGTGCAGATCATCACCGTCTATCCGGGCCGCGCACCGGAGGAAGTGGAACGGCAAGTGACCGTGCCGATGGAAATTGAAATGCGCAATGTCCCCAAAGTGCAGACCATCCGTTCACGGACGATTTTCGGCTTGTCGGTGGTGCAGTTGACTTTTGAGGAAGGTTCGGAAAGCTACTGGGCCAGGCAGCGTGTCCAAGAAAAATTGGCGAACGTCGATTTGCCCGCTGGCGCGTCCGCCGAACTGGGGCCTTTGGCAACGGCTTATGGGGAAATTTTGCGTTATGAATTGGTGTCTGATGGCCGCTATGACCTGACTGAGCTGCGTTCGATCAACGACTGGATTGTCATCCCGCATTTGTTGCGTGCCGCCGGGGTTGCTGATGTCTCCAACTTTGGCGGTTATGAAAAGCAATATGCCGTGCTGATGAACCCCTCGCAATTGCAGCGTTTTGGCTTGTCGCTGAATGATGTGGTCGACGCCATCCAAACCAACAACGAAAGTGCGGGCGGCAGTGTTTTGTCACGCGGCAGCATGTCGTTTGTGATCCGCGGCAAAGGCTCCTTGCAAAGCGTTTCTGAAATCGGCGATATTTTCATCAAATCCTTCGGTGGCACACCGGTTTATGTCCATGATGTCGCCGATGTCGAAGTGGATGCCAAAATTCCGGCGGGGATTTTAAGCAAAGACCAAACTGACGAAACCATCGAAGGCATCGTCCTGATGCGCCGTGGCGAAAACACTTCGGACACCTTGAAAAACGTCAAAACCGTGCTGGACGGGCTCAATGATGTCGATTTGCCCGAAGGTGTCAGTGTCGCGCCGTTTTATGACCGTGAGCAATTGGTGGACAACACCCTGCACACGGTAGGCCACAGCGTGTTGCTGGGCGTGTCGCTGGTCACGCTAGTGTTGCTGGTTTTTCTGGGACGGCCTTCCTTGGCGATGTTGGTGGCTTTGACCATCCCGTTTTCGCTGTTGTTCGCATTGGTGATGATGAAGGCTTTCGGTATCCCGATTGGCTTGTTGTCGATTGGTGCGATAGATTTTGGCATCATCGTCGATGGCTCGGTCATTATGGCGGAAAACATCGCCCATAAACTGCATGATGCCAAGCTCAAACAGGAAAAAACAGGTGTCACCAAAACCGTATTGCAAGCGTCATTGCAAGTCGAACGTCCGGTGTTTTTTTCCATCCTGATGATTGTCGGGGCGTTTTTGCCTTTACTGACCTTGACGCATATCGAAGGCCTATTATTCCGCCCGATGGCCTTGACCATTTTGTTCGCCTTGGTCGGTGCGATGATTTACGCCTTGTTCATCGTCCCCACCTTTGCCAGTTTTGTGTTCAGAAAAGGCTACACCGATTGGGAAAACCCGTTGCTGACCTGGCTGTATCCGCGCTATTCGGCTTTGCTCAAACGCCTGTTGCATTGGCGCTGGCAAGCGGTGGGGGCGGCGGTTGCCGTTTTGGTCGGCGTGTTGGTGTTGATCTTGCCGAAACTGGGCAGTGAATTTTTGCCGTACATGGACGAAGGCGTAATGTGGGTACGCGCCAACTTCCCCGAAGGCACCTCTTTGCAACAGAGTTCAAAATTCGGGCAACGCTTGCGCGAAATCGCACTGAAGTTTCCTGACGTGGCTTTCATAGTGGTGCAGGCAGGGCGCAGTGACAGCGGCACCGACCCATTTCCGCCCAGCCGTTTGGAAATGTTGGTCAGCCCCAAACCGCGTGACGAATGGGTGCAATTCCAACGCAAGCAGGAATTGGTCACGGCCTTGGGCGATAGCTTCCGCTCCGAATTTCCGACCACCCGCTTCAACTTTACCCAACCGATCATTGATAGCGTCACCGAAGACGCCAACGGTACTTCCGCTAATCTTGCGGTCGAATTTTCCGGTGCGGATTCCAATGTGTTGCTGGGCTTGGCAAGGAAGACTAAAGAGCTGCTTAGCAAAGTGCCAGGGGCGACCGATGTCAGCATCGAGCAAGAAGGCCCTCAGCCGCAGTTGGTCATCAGCCCCGAACGATCCTTGTGCGCCCGTTACAATGTCAGCGTCGAAGACGTGACGCGGCTGATTGATGTCGCCATCGGCGGCTCACCGATAGGCAATCTGTTTGAAGGCGAGCGGCGCATTGATATTGTCGCCCGATTCGCTAAAGAACATTTACGCTCGCCCGCCGCCATCGGGCGTTTGCCCGTGTACAACGCCGAAGGCATCCCGATCCCCTTGGCGCAGGTCGCGCATATCGACATCATCGACGGGCAAACCCTGATTGCCAGGGATGATGGCAGACGCCGCCTGACGGTAAGGACGGACATAGTCGGGCGTGACCAAGGCAGTTTCGTCGCCGATGCCCAGCGCCTGTTCACCCAGGAAATCACCGTGCCGGAAGGCTACCGTGTCGCGTGGTTGGGCATGTTTGAAAATCTGGCGAGGGCGGCGGAGCATTTCAAAATCCTCGTCCCCGCCAGCATCGGGGTGATTTTTATCTTGTTGCTAGTGACTTTTGGGTCGATTCAGGCCTCACTGGTGCTGTTGCTGGCGATCCCGTTCGCCTTTGTCGGCGGCATCACCGCCTTGTATTTGCGCGACATGAATTTGAACGTCTCCTCCGGCGTCGGTTTCGCCGCCGTGTTCGGCGTGTCGATTATGAACGGCGTGCTGATCGTGCGCACCATCACCGAACTGCGCCTTGCAGGTGTAGCCATGGAGCAAGCCATTGTCGAAGGGGCTGTCCGCTGCGTCCGGCCTATTTTGGTCGCTTCTTTGGTGGCGATACTTGGCTTAGTCCCGGCCTCATTGGCGACCGGCTTGGGTTCGGATGTGCAACGGCCATTGGCGACCGTGATAGTCTGGGGCTTGTTCAGCGCGACGATGATGACAGTGTTGCTGGTGCCCGTTTTGTATCGCCTGTTCTCGCCGCACATGGATTTACCAAGCACGGAAGATGATGAATTGGACGAAATGGATTTAAACGAAAGCCGATGACGCTAACTACAAAACCAACGACGGCAGCATGAAAACCACCTTGGAATTGGCCGCCAACATCATTGACTTAGTCGGCAAACGCAACAAAGGCGGCGCACCCGCAATCAACAGCCCAAGCTCCCCAGCCTCAGGTCGCAGCAGCACGCCACGATCGCCAGCACCCAGCCATGATAATTTGGATGAACCTTATGATGATACTCAGTTTTAATCGGTAGTTGGTCGATAGGATGTAACTTGTAAAAAAGCCCATGTTGTCATGGGCTTTTTGTGTATTCTGTTTTTTTGTAATTCACTGATTTCCGCAAGAGTGTTAGGACATGTTAGCGAAAGCGTAATGCGCTGGATGTTTAAAGGCCAACATACGGTGCAATACGGCTCTGCCTGTCGTTTAATATGACCATATCAACGAGTGCGAGCACGAAAAGCATGAGTTCGCCTATCTGGCTTGAGGTTTTTCAGGTTTCTAAAACCTGAAAAACCTCACTGTTATGCCCTAAAAAATCCCGCCACACGCAATCGCCATAAAGAGCGTTCATGTGCAGATAATCCCTAACCGGATGTTTGTTATTTTCAGGCGTCAAGTCTCCAACATCCAAGCGTAGGGCATCGACGCAATATCTTTCTGCTGTAAAAATAGTATCTACCACCGTTTCCGCCGGTTGCATAAGAAAAGATACTGAGCCATCCAAACGATTGGCGAAACAAGCCTTAAAAAATTCCATATCCGGCGCGTTGGTCGGGCTTGTTGCAACCTGGGTCACCGTCTTGCTACCCATTTCGCTTTGATAGGGTTGCGGAGACAGAACAATAGGTTTTGGGGTGATTTTGCGAAGCTCTTTGTAAAGGTAAAAAAAAAGCCGTTGTTCCCAAAATCGTTGCACAGTACCCATTAAGAAACCTTGGCTATAGAAACACTCGGTAAAAAGCGGATACGGGTAACAAAACCCTACGGAATGGATTAAAAACAAGTCAAAGTGTTCAGCCTCAATCGTGCCGCTCCCTTCCGAAGTGAAACAGATGTCTTTGGCAACGGCTGCGTCACGGCTGACTAATCGCCCGCCATCTGCGGACAATGCTTTTAACCCTACTCCCCGTGACGCAAAAAAAGTGGCTTGGATTTGTTTTTTCAACGGCTCCGAAAGACCATCATAGCTCAATTTCAAGGAGGTAATATGGGAGTCGCCTAGTACGCAGATTCTCATTTTTTGCCTCCAAACGCATCAAGCAATGCTTCCTCGCAGATTTCGTCCTGTCGATTTTGCTGTTTTTTGGGATGCTGGCTGGCGATAGGGGCTTTGCCGCTTGCCGAGGTGTATCCTGCATCGGGGTACATAGCGTTGAAGAACGCATCCATCACAAAACTAACGCCGAAAGCGTTTACATTGCGTTTGTTGGGTTCAAAAAAGATGCCGCCAAATGGTGCGCTATTGATGATTTCATAAGAAGGGAAATAATCGACCCATTCATGGTTTTGGCTGATAATGCCCGCTGCGGCGCGAAGCACGGATTTGGAATAGACGGAGGCGACCAGCACATGCTCTCCTGAGGCCGTGGCTGTCAATGGTACGGGCGAAACGGTAAGGATTACGCGGATGTTTTTGTTCAGATTGCGGATTTTTTGCAATGCGGAAAAAAGCTTGGTCCGTACTTGAGTTATCTCCTGATTCACAAATTGATGCTTGTCTTCTGCAAATTCACCCGCCACCGTGCCAGGACACATCGGGTATTCATAACCATGTTCTTTGTTGAACCAGCTTTCGGTCAAGCCCAATGTGAACACGAAAAATTTGGCTTTGATGATGGATTTTTTGAAACAGCGGATGGCAGACAAGCGTGATAGCCGCATCTCTTCAACTGACACAAAGCCGCCGGGTTCGATAGCGGGACGGAAGGGGTCAAAGTAGCGGTCACTATTTTGCCAGTATTCGTCAGGGACACTGCTTTCGTCCAACGCCCATTGGAGCCATTGCTCCAGCAAGGAGGTGGTATAAATATTTCCTGTACGGGCAGAAAAAACACCGTATTGGTGTTGGGCAGCCACGTCATTGGGGAAATGGGCAGGCCCGAATTCCGTGACCAGCCGATTGAATCCGCGCTCTTTCAAGGTTTTGCCAATGTATTGCGCGAAACAGGAGCCATAAGTAACAACGGGATCCTGCTTACCGACCACCGCCTTGGGGAGCCATAACCCATTAATGTCAAAAATAGCTTTGTCCGCAATGGCTTTGCGCCAAAACGCCTTGTCGGGAAGTGTTGTATACGGGGTCATTTAATCTCCAAAGCAGCCGATACGATTGAACACCTACATTTTAACGCTGTAAGGCACAATCTCGTAACTCGTAAGGCGCATTCTGTAGGGCAATGGGATGGGACACCTCTCACCAATCGGCATCAAGGCGCCAGGCTGATAGAATCAAATTGTCAGACCACTTAGAGGAGGCGTCCATCATGAATATCTGAGCGGGACGGGGTTTGGTAACCCCGTCCCAAACGATTCAACACCTTCAATAACCACAAAAAAGTTAAGGGCGGGTTGAATACCCCCCGCCCTGCGTTAAACCCTTTTTTCCAGCCTTAACGCCAAAGCCTAGCATCAAAAGAAAAGACGGCGGGTGGCTGGCATCGGATTTTGGCAAAGTCTGGATGGCGTGGGTTGAGTAGGTAGTTGCTTTCCTCCGGTATGATCGCCGAGGGGACGACTAGCACGGCAGATCCGTTCCGCGCTAGCCATTGGCTTCCGGCAAGTTGGCAGCTTAAAGGTGGGTAGGTTTCGCGCCAATCGGGCGGTAAGTCGGCGGGGGAGAGCTTTTCTATGCGGATGTCTTCGGGTATGTCCACAGCGAAGGCGATAAAGTCATTGGGGATTAAATCCGTGTCCACATGCACTAAGATTTCCACTGCCGCCAGTGATAACGTGGCGGCAGTGGAAATGGCAGGTTGCCCTTTTAGATTCCAGCGGCCACCGTAATGGCATCCGCCTTCGCCACTCATCGCTGTGGCTTGATGCGTTGATTGGCACAATCGCCAAACCCGGATCAACTAAAAATGCCGTGTTCTAGCCGACCCAGCACATCATCGACTTGGTTTGCGCCAATGTCGGTATCCAACAAGGCTAAGGGAATAGCCCCGTTCAAGGCGCGGTTTGGTCTGTGTAGCCATTGGTTGGCTTTGGCGCAGGAACCGAACACCCCTTCGGCGTGGGCTAATATCCGGCTGAATCGGTACAGCCGATCCGATTCATCCGCCGCCAGCCGTTGCATTTGTTTCCGGCGGGTCAGGGTTCGGGCGGGCAAATTCAACACGGTTGAAATTTCCTCACGCGAAAGCGGGAAAGCCGACATCAACCGTTCCAAAACAATAAAAGGCAAGCCTTGGCGCAATAGCGGAATCAGTTCGTTTTCGGTATGGACGACGCAACCCAGAATTGCTGCGCCGCCCCAGAGGGAGACAATAGAATCGGTGACGGACATGGCATGAATCCTAAATAAAGCCAGATGGCATTTACTATAGCGCAACTTGGCCTTTTGGCGCGGTTCATTTTGTTGTTCGGAAATGTGATAACCTAAAAACAGATTTTCTGTTAGCTTGTTAAAATACGCCACAGTCACCACTCAGAAACCTGCAATCCCTAACCATGCCCGAAAATCCCCCGTCAAACCGCATCAAAGTCACCGTCCAAGAAGCCCGTTTATTGGTGTCACCCGCGCAAAGCAGCAAGCTGGCGGCCTTGCGTGATCGGGCTAGGGGCGTGGAAGTTGCGCCTGTCGTTATTCCCGCCAATCCTATCAACACGGCATTAAACGACGATGTCGCGGCGGAATTGCGTAAAGCCCGAAGGTTGATAGACGGGCGTTGTGCGGCGATTATGGGCAATTATCCTAAAGCCAAACAAAACAAGTTGTTCACCTTGCGCTTTGGCACTATCGAAGAGTTAAAGAAATTACCCATCACTGTAATTTTTAAGCGATTGGATTTGGATAGCCAATTGCTGGACCTGCGTTTGCTGGGCAAGCTGGATTATCATGGGCATACGCCAGAATAGGAAAAAGCCGTCGCGGCGATCCGCCCCGGCCTGTTTGCCAAGAAATAATGTTACAATACCGCCACATTCAAGTCCGTTCCCGAATTAATCTTGCCATAGCCTAACGCCTTACCCATCTCCGCAAGCTTAGTCCGTCCCTCCCATTACACGTCTTTTTAATGCCGGTACCTCATCCAACTACTTTCCTATTGCCGTATTTTGCGGACAGTGCCGCGCTGTTTTCAGCGTGGGCAGACCAGCCTTGGGCGGTTTTTCTCGATAGCGGGCATCCGTCCAGCCAACAAGGCCGCTATGACATTATCGCCGCCGAACCGTTGTGTACCTTGGTCACGCATGGCGGGACCACTACCATTACCTCGGCTAGCGAAGTCATTCAAAGCCAAGCTGACCCGTTTTTGTTGGTCAAACAAAAGCTACAGGATTTTGCGGGACGTGCCGTCAATATCAGCGGCTTGCCGTTTAATGGCGGGGCGATTGGGTATTTTTCTTATGATCTGGCGCGTCGTTTGGAACAACTGCCTGTCATTGCCGAAGATGCCGAGCAGATTGCCGAAATGGCGGTGGGGATTTACCAATGGGCGGTGGTGGTTGACCATCAGCAGCGGCAAAGCACGTTGGTCGCCCAAGGCCTGGAGGCGCAAGCCTGCCAACGGTTGATCGCCCGTTTTAGCGTGTTGCCGGAAACGCAAGCCCATCGCCCGTTTGCGGTGCTGGGTGAAATCCAACCGAATATGGACAGGGCTTATTATGCCCAGGCCTTCCGGCGCATCAAACAATATTTGTTGGAAGGCGATTGCTATCAAGTCAACCTCACCCAGCGTTTTTCCGCCGCTTGCGTGGGCGATCCGTGGACGGCTTACCAGTTATTGCGGCAAGTCAATGCCGCCCCGTTCAGCGCCTACTTAAACCTCCCCGAAGTGCGGATTTTAAGCAGTTCGCCGGAGCGTTTTTTAAAGTTGCAAAACGGTAAAGTGGAAACGAAGCCGATTAAGGGCACGCGGCCGCGCAAAGCGGATGCCGCCGAGGATGCGGGGCAAATCACTTTATTGGAAAACAGCCAGAAAGACCGCGCCGAAAACCTGATGATTGTCGATTTGCTGCGCAATGACATCGGTAAGACCTGTAAAAAAGGCTCCGTGAAAGTGCCGAAATTGTTTGCGGTGGAAAGCTACGCGACCGTGCACCATTTGGTCAGCACCGTGACGGGCGAACTCGCCGAAGGCCAACATGCGCTGGATTTGTTACGGAGCTGTTTCCCTGGCGGTTCCATCACGGGCGCACCGAAAATCCGCAGCATGGAAGTGATAGAGGAATTGGAACCCAACCGCCGTGGTGTTTATTGTGGCTCCATCGCCTATATCGGCTTTGACGGCAATATGGACAGCAACATCGCCATCAGGACGCTGGTGCATTCCGGCGACAGTATCCGGTTCTGGGCGGGCGGCGGTATCGTCAATGATTCGGTGTTGGCCGAGGAATACCAGGAATGTTTCGACAAAGCGGCGGCTTTGCTTAGGGTCTTACAACAGTTAAGGAAGCCCGATGATAGTGATTAAGCTTGGTGGCAGTTTGGCGCAGTCACGGCAATTGCTGGCTTGCCTGGACACCATCGGGAAAAATTATCAGGGCAGGGCGGTGGTGATTGTGCCGGGTGGCGGCGGTTTTGCCGACCAAGTGCGCCTAAGCCAGCAAGCCTGGCAGTTTGATGACAAAACCGCCCACGCGATGGCGATATTGGCGATGCGGCAAATGGCCTTGATGTTCCATGGCCTTAAGCATGAGTTTGTCCTGGCGCATTCCGTTGGCGCAATTTTAAAACAGCCCGCTTCGCCAAATGTAACCATTTGGTCGCCGGATGTGGACGAACTTGACCAAGCTGGTGTCGCCGCCAGTTGGGATATTACCTCGGACAGCCTTGCCGCTTGGTTGGCCACAAGGCTTTCCGCTGAAGCGTTGGTGCTGGTAAAATCCGCCGCCATCGGCACGCGCATGGATTGGCAGGATTTAGCCAAGCAAGGGATTGTTGATAAGGCATTTAAAGGCTTTGCCGACCAGGCAAATTTTCCCATAACAATCATTAACGCCCAGCAGTTCAATGGCCGAATATAAAAATGCCTCAAATGATTTGCTCACCCTGTCGATACGGGTGGTCAAAAAGTTTTTTACCAAACGCTTACAGACGGTTTTCTATCATGCCCGTGAATCCATTGGTGAACACAAGCGGACGATTGTGGTTGCCCAAGTTGAGCAGGCCTGTGGCAGTTTGCAGGATACCCGCGATGCGTTTGCGGATGCGTTGGAGCGTTTTAATAGCCTGGTGGCTGTCCAGGACACGGCGTTGGAGCATAAATACCATTTGCTGAACCGGCAATACCAGTTTTGCCGCGCCAGATCCGAGGCGGTGAGCGAGCGTATCCGTGGGATCGAGGAAGTGAGCGAAGCCTTGTTTAAGGAATGGGAAAAGGAACTTAACGAATACAGCAGCCGGACGTTGCGTAACAGCAGCAAACAGCAGTTAAAACTAGCCAGGCAGCATTATGCCCGGCTGATTAAAGGGATGCACAAGGCTGAAAGCAGAATCCAGCCTGTGTTGGCGGCGTTTAAAGATCAAGTGTTGTACCTTAAGCATAATCTCAATGCCCGGGCGATTGCCGCACTGCAAAATGAGTTTATTGGCATAAGTTTGGACATTTCGCAGTTGCTTCAGGCCATGGAGCAGGTTATTGCCGAGGCCAACCAGTTCGTCGGTATTCTGGCCCGGCAAAAATCGCTTGACCAAAAAGTGTTGCCCGGCCGATGAGGCTTAGAGCTTATAAAGGATGTCGTTCGCTTTGTCCCTGACCACTTCTTTTTTGTTGCCTTTTCGGTTGTCCTGGTCAATCCTTTCACGGCCAAATTTGGTGATCATTTCGCCCCAGCTGGAATACTGTTCATAGCCTTTATAACCCGCATTTTTGCGTTGCTCATAGACTTCTTTGCCCAGTTCTATGATTTCTTGGGGTTTTTTACCGTCAACAATATCAAGGAATTTGCTGTCGTCCCTGTTGGCATCGCGGATAGTCCAAAAAGACACTTCAAATTCGATGCGGCTTTCCGCAGGCAGACGTTCTTTTAATACTTTGACTGAACGGTAAGCAGTTTTAATGTTTTGTGCGTTGATTTCCTGGCCTTTACTACAGGCAAGCAAAGCGGTGCAACTTAATGCGATGAGCAGAAGCGGAAGTTTTTTCATAAAGATGTCCTCAATGTTTATGACGGCTTTTTTGTTATTGTAGGGATGTTGTTATATTTTAGCGGATGATATTTTATATACGGAGTCGTTGTTATAAACGCCAGATTACAGAAAGCAATGCCGACGGGAAGATTTAGCTTACCGGTTTTATTGTATTGGATACTTAAGATGGGGGCGCTTAGGTTGCAAGTGCAAGCCTGAAAAACCCCCAAGGCATTCAAGTATATTGATTTTTTGGCATCGCTTAAACAAAGTAAGATGGTCAGTTATTATAACCCTGTGCTAAACAACTATGCTGGAATTTATCCAATTATTAAAACAGCGTTATCAAGCCATACTGGCCCAAGCCCACAAGCCTTCCGGTAACTTGGATTATCAGTTACGGATTGACCAATTGACCTTGGCGGAAGCTTTCGTCCGCAAAGGCAAGTTGCTTGCCTCCAAAGACAAGCAAGTATTGCAAGTCGCGGTGGTAGGCCCCACGCAAGCCGGTAAAAGCTCGCTGGTGAATGTGTTGCTGAACCAGGCGTCGGCGGGAGTCAGCCCATTGGCGGGGTATACGGTGCATCCGCAAGGTTTTTGCCATGATGTCAAGCGTGGCGATTGCCAAGGCTTGCAACGCTATTTTGGACGTTTCCAGTGCCTGCCGCCTGAGCAACTGGGCAAGCAACGCTTTGATTGCTACGCCTTAAGTGAAACCACAGGCCAATCGCCGTATTTGCCCGCTTGCGTGTTATGGGATACCCCTGATTTTGATTCCATTGATTCGGAGACTTACCGCGAAGGCGTGTTAAGGGCTATCGCGCTGGCGGATGTGCTGGTCTTGGTGGTCAGCAAAGAAAAATACGCCGACCAATCGGTCTGGGAGATGATGGCGGAAGTGGGGGCATTAAACCAGCCGACGTTGATTTGCCTGAACAAGCTCACCGAAGGTTCGGAAACGGTATTGGTCCCGTCGTTAAAAGAAAAATGGCAACACGCCCGTAGCGATGCCTTCCCTGAAGTCGTCCCTTTGTATTATCAAAAAGCCACGGGTTCCCCACAATGGCCCGGCGAATACCAAAACGCTATCGCGCAGCTGGCAAAAAAAGTCAGCCACCCAAAACATGCGCGGATGGAACAGGCTTTGTTGCAAAAACATTGGCAAGCATGGTTGGAACCCGTGCGCGAAGAACACCAATTATTTGACGACTGGCAAACTATGCTGGACGGTTTGTTAAAACAAGCTATCGACACCTACCGGCACGATTACCTCAACCATCCGCACCATTACGAAACCTTCCACCAAGCGATGGCGGAATTGTTGGCCTTACTGGAAATCCCAGGCCTTGCCGGATTCATGACCGGCGTACGTAAGGCCCTGACTTGGCCTATGCGCCAAATGATGAAGCTGGGGCGCAAACGTTTGCATATCACCGACAGCAGCCAAGAAGTCAAGTTGCTGAACCAACTCGCCGAACATGCCTTAATCCAGTTGGCCGACCAGTTGCTCGACAAAACCGGGCAAAGCCAACAGAGCGATTGGTGGCAAGCCCTAAGCACTTTATTACGCCGCCAAAAACCGGAAATTTTGCAGCAATTTGCCGGGGCGGTAAAAAATTACCATTTGGATTTCCAGCAAGACGTGGAGGAAAGTGCGCAGCGCCTGTACCATAAATTGCAGGAACAACCGATGGTGCTGAACAGCCTACGCGCCACCCGCGTGACCGCCGATGCGGCGGTGATCGCCCTGACCTTGCACACGGGCGGCATAGGCGTGCATGATTTGGTGATCGCCCCCGCCATGCTCACCGTCACATCCCTGCTTGCCGAAAGCGCTATCGGCAGTTATATGCACAAAGTCGAAACCCACCTCAAACAGCAACAGTTTACCGCCGTCAACCAAGCCTTGTTTGTTGGTTGTTTAAGCCACGCACTCACCGCCTTGCCCGGCCAATTGGCAAACACCACCCATTTCAATATTTCGCCTGGACAACTACAGGCCATCGAGCAGCAACTGACAGAGAAACGCCATGGTTTACGATTACTCTGAAGTAGTAGGGCGCACCCAGCAGTGGGCCGAACAAGCCAGTGCGGCGGGTTGGATTAGCCACGCCACCGCCGGGCCGCTGGCGGAACTGGACACCAAAACACCGGACAGCCTGTTCAGCCAGCAAGAGGCGCGGCCTTTGATCGTCGCTTTCATGGGCGGCAGCGGGGTAGGCAAAAGCTCCTTGTTGAACCGCCTGGCGGGCAAGCCCATCGCCCGTGTCGGCGTGGAGCGGCCGACTTCACGCGAAGTCACCTTGTTCCACCATCACAGCGTCGCCATCCAGCAATTGCCTGAACATTTGCCGATCACCCACATCAAAATCGCCCAACACGAGGAAGAAGCCAAAAAGCAGATTATCTGGATCGACATGCCGGATTTTGACAGCACCGAACAAGGCAACAAACAACTGGTGTTGCAATGGTTGCCGCATATCGACGTGCTGGTTTATGTGGTCAGCCCCGAACGTTACCGTGATGAAAAAGCTTGGCAAATCCTGCTGACCGAGGGCGCAAAACATGCCTGGCTATTTGTCCTCAACCAATGGGATAGGGGTCAGCCTGAGCAATGTGACGATTTCAAACAGCAACTGCACAAGGCCGGATTTTTTGAGCCGATCATTTTCAAGACCATTTGTACGGACGAATGGCAGGACGATGAATTCGCCGCGCTGGAAGAAACCATAATGAACCTGGCGCATGGCCACACCGTGCAGCAATTGCAACAGCGCGGGCAAGTCCAACGCAAAAAGGCCCTGCAACAACAGCTGGAAAACGTGCGCACCGGGCTCGCGGCGCAAACCACCTTGGCCGACTTGCAAAACCTTTGGCTTCAGCAATGGCAACAAGCCTGTGCCGTGTTGCGGCAAGGCTTTAGCTGGCCCATTAAAAACGCCGCCAGTTATTACGCCGAACACGCGCCTGACCTGCTGGCCAGCCCGCAAGCCAGCCGCGTCGAATTATGGGATCACTGGGCGCAAGCCCGCTTTGATGACGCGTTGGATACGTTTATCCTGGATGTCGCGCAACAATCCTTGCCCGTCGCGCCCTTGAAAACGGCGCTCGCCGAACTGCGCGGCAAAGCCGGTAAGACCCTGCAAGCCCAAACCGAACTGGGCGTCCGCCAGGCGTTGGCAAACCCTGGCCATCTGCTGCACCGGGGGTTTTTAAAGACGATGCGCCTGGCGGAAATTACCCTGCCGTTGGCGGCGATGGGCTGGGTGGGCTATCAGGTGTTTATGGGGTTTTATCACAGCAACCAGACCAGCACCCATTATTTGGGGGTGGATTTTGCGGTGCACAGCACCCTATTGATCGCCATCACTTGGCTAGTGCCGTTTTTTATCCTGAAAAAAGCCCAGCCCTCATTGCAAAAAAGCGCGTCGAAAGGCTTGGACAAAGGTATCGGGCAAGCCTTTGGGTTGCTGGAGGATGAGGTTTTGCAAATCTTGGCCGTTTTTGCTGAAGGGCATACCGGGCAACTCCAACAACTCGACAATTTGATCGGCCAATGCAATTGCCAAGACATAGACACGCGTTTGATGGTGGACAGCAACAGCGCGTTAAACCGCATGTTGATAGAGTGAGCGGTTAACTGGATCCTAGGCGGGTATGTCTAGTTTTTGGGTAATGGGATTTAGGAGGATTTTTTAAAAAACCTCCACGGCCGCTGGTGTATGATCTTAGGCAAACCCCATCAACCTAAGAACCGCCACATGACCGAACCCACCATCCACTGCCCCCACTGCGCCACCGAAATCCGCCTAACTGAATCTCTCGCCGCACCGCTGATCGCCGCCACCCGCCAGCACTACGAACAACAACTGGCGCAAAAAGACCAGGACATCACCCAACGCGAACACGGCCTGCGCGAACAACAAAAACAACTGCAAGCAGCCAAACGCAGCCTAGACGAACAAATCGCCCAACAAGTCGCCGCGCAACTGCAAACCGAACGCCAGCGCATCATCAGCGAAGAAAGCCAAAAAGCCAAACAGGCCGCCGCCAACGAACTCGACCACAAAAGCCGCGAATTGGCGGAATTGCAGGATGTGCTAAAAGTGCGTGACGCCAAACTCGCCGAAGCCCAACAAGCCCAAGCCGAACTCATCAAAAAACAACGCGAACTCGACGACGCCAAGCGTGAACTGGAATTGACCGTCGCCAAACGCATCCAAGACGGCCTCGCCGAAGTCCGCGCCCAAGCCAAACGCGAAGCCGAAGACAGCCTTAACCTCAAAGTGCTGGAACGCGAACAAACTATCGCCTCCATGCAGCAAAAAATCGAAGAACTCAAACGCAAAGCCGAACAAGGCTCGCAACAACTGCAAGGCGAAGTCCAAGAAATGGAGCTGGAAGCCATGCTCCGCGCCAAATTCCCATTCGACAGCATCGAACCCGTCGCCAAAGGCGAATACGGCGGCGATGCCCTGCAACGCGTCATCAATTCCGCTGGGCAAACCAGCGGCACGCTGTTATGGGAAACCAAACGCACCAAAAACTGGAGCGATGGCTGGCTAGTCAAACTGCGCGAAGACCAACGCAACGCCAAAGCCGACATCGCCGTGCTGGTCAGCCACGCCCTGCCCAAAGGCGTAGAAAACTTTGAAGAAATCGACGGCATCTGGGTCACCAGCCCCCGCGCCGCCCTCCCCGTCGCCACCATCCTGCGCCACACCCTGCAACAAATCGGCCTAGCCCGCCTAGCCGCCGAAGGCCAACACGGCAAAACCGAACTGGTCTACCAATACCTCACCGGCCCGCGCTTCAAACAACGCGTAGAAGCCATCGTCGAAGCCTTCTCCACCATGCAAGAAGACCTAGACAAAGAACGCAAAGCCATCATGAAGCAATGGGCAAAACGCGAATCGCAAATCGAACGGGTGATGAACGCCACCGTGGGCATGTATGGCGATTTGCAGGGAATCGCGGGGAAATCCTTGCAGGAGATTGAGGGATTGGAGATGAAGGTTTTGGGGATTGATGAGGAATTGTAGTTGTAGGGTGGGCAATGCTGTTCTGCCCACCATTTATGTCAGAAACAAAATAAACGGTGGGCAAAAAGCATTGCTCATCTTAATTTAAACACTTAATGGGGTAATTAACTAAATGATTATTCAAATAAAAAACTGTAACAACATTGATTTTGCAAACATTTCTATAGATGAGAATAAGTTAAATATCAAATTCGCCCCCAACGGCACAGGAAAAAGCTCAATTGCAAAAGCACTGCTTCTCGGTGCAAGAGGTGATCAAAATATGCTAAACGAACTCATGCCGTTCAAACTGAGAAAGAGAAATCCAGAGAACAAGCAGCCTGAGGTCGGTGGAGCGGAATCACTGCAAAACATCATGTGCTTTAATGAAGGGTATGTTAGTCAGTTTGTTTTCAAGCCAGACGAACTGCTCAGCAACAGCTTCGATATTTTTATAAGAAACGATGCGTACAAACAGAAGGAGCAAGAAATAGAAAATTTGATACGCAATATCAAAGGGCTCTTTTCAGGAAATCAAGAATTGGAAAAATTGATTGCCACTCTCAAGGAAATGGGAGACGCGTTCAAGCTTACCAAATCCGGTCTATCAAAATCGTCTACAGGTATGAAAGGATTGTCTATAGGTAACAAAATTCAACACATTCCTTTCGGCTTGGAGCCTTATACACCATTCATTCAGAGTCCAAACAGTGTTAACTGGATTGACTGGCAAACCAAGGGGTACGATTTCGCGGAGCTGTCTGACAATTGCCCCTTTTGCACAGCACATGCAGCTGACAAAAAAGAGCAGATTAAAAAAGTCGGGCAGGAATATGACAAAAATACAATCAAAAATTTAATTAACATAATCGGTGTAATCGAAAAGCTTGGTGATTTTTTTTCTACTGAAGCTAAGGGAAAACTGAAAGCTATCACTGACTTGAAGGAAGGCCTTCAAAAAGAACACGAGGTATTTCTTACTTCGGTAAAAAGCCAAATAGACACCTTCATTGAAAAGCTGGAAAAACTCAGAACGCTTTCCTCGTTTCAATTCAAGGAAGGTGAAAAAGTTGCTGAAAAACTTCCCGAATACAAACTGGATTTACAATTTTTCTCAGAGCTTAATTCAGAAAAAATGAAAGAAGCCATCGCTCCGATCAATGCCTCGATCGACGAAGTTATTGAACAAGCTGGTCAGCTTCAGGGAAAGATAAATCAGCAGCGAATCGAAATGAAAAAAACCGTCGAAAGGCATCAAAATGCCATCAATGGATTTCTTGCATATGCAGGTTACCGCTATATAGTGGAGATTGCAGGTGAAGGCGAACTATCACAGCTAAAACTGCGACATGCCGATAACGAAGAGCATCTCAGTGGTGGTAGTCAACATCTCAGTTTTGGAGAAAGAAACGCGTTTGCGATTGTTCTTTTTATGTTTGAATGTCTGGCAAAAAAACCGGATATGATCATCTTGGATGACCCAATTTCTTCTTTCGATAAAAATAAAAAGTACGCCATTCTCGAAATGCTTTTCCGACGTGATGCTGATTCATGCCTTAAGAATAAGACGGTTTTGATGCTTACTCATGATGTGGAACCGATTATCGATACCGTTAGGTCACTTGCGACTAAATTTAACAACCAGACATCAACATCATTTCTTAAGTTAGAAGCTGGGCAAATCAGTGAATGCAGAATTTGCAAAGATGATATTCAAACTTTTTCCCAAATCTGTAAAAATGCCCTCGCCACTGATAAGGATGATCTGATCAAACTGATTTATTTGAGACGCCATTTTGAAATTGCTGATAATAAAGAGGATGTTTATCAGGTAATATCTAATGTTCTGCACAAGAGGGAGCATCCAATTGACACCAGAGAGCCAAAAGATTTAGGCGATAACCATCCAGAAATGGAACCAGCCAAGTTAACAAATGGATGTAATCAAGTATCGGGCTATCTACAAGATTTTTCATACTCAGAGGTTTTGAATCGAGTCACTGATGAAAATGTTCTAAGGTCACTGTATAGTTCTTCTACGAATGGTTACGAAAAGCTTCAAATATTTCGTCTATTAGATTTGAACGTTGAGAACTCTGTAATTCAGAAGTTTATCAATGAAACATACCATATTGAGAACGAATTTATTTGCCAGCTCGATCCTACAAAGTTTGACACAATTCCTGAATATATCGTGACTGAATGTGATCGAATACTTCTTGAAATTCAATGAAATCGTAAAGTCATGTAGCCGTGCAGGGTGGGCAGCTCTTTTCTGCCCACCATTCGCCGCATAATCGATAGGCACTGCATACACTGGTTTGGCTACAAAGACATTACACAAAAACATTTGTTGATGTTAATAAAATCATGACGACTTTATCCATACGCTTACCTGACGACATGGCAGAACGCCTGAAACAGATCGCCAAACTGCGTGGCATCAGCCTGAATAAACTGATGTGCGAACTTTCTACGCAAGTATTGGCGGAAGAGGATGCCAAACAACGTTTCCTCGCCGCCCAATTGCGCGGTAATCCCCAAAAGGCTTTGCAAATGCTGGAGGATTTATGAACAAGGCCAAAAAGCAGCCCCTAACCCCTCAAGAACAAGTAGAGCTAGCAAACCTTGCAGCAATGCCGGACGAACAGATTGACTATTCAGACATAGCCGCCAGCTTTCCGAAACAATGGCGTGAAACAGAACAGGGCAAATTTTACCGCCCCGTAGAAAAGCCAAAATTGTAGGGTGGGCAGTGCTTTTCTGCCCACCAATCATGCCGCAAATGGTGGGCAAAACAGCATTGCCCACCCTACCAAAACCACAAACCGCTTAAATCATGCCTAATTACCGCCGCGCCAACACCCAAGGGGCGTGTTATTTCTTTACGGTTGTGGCTTTCCGCCGCCAGCCGATTTTGTGCGATGAAGCTGTGCGGGTGGCTTTGCGGAAAGCGATCAGCACTGTGCGCGAGCAAAAACCGTTCACCATTGATGCGTGGGTGTTGTTGCCCGACCATTTGCATTCGACTGCATGGATGCAGGAGGTAGAGCAACGCATGGAGCAGTTGCCGAGCATTTGGACATTGCCCGAAGGCGATGCCGATTTTTCCAGCCGTTGGAGCTTGATTAAACGCCAAGTCAGCATCCAGTGTCGGGAACATTACCGCCGCGCCGATTGGCTCAACAGTTCCAAACGCAAGCATCGGGAATCCACGCTATGGCAACGTCGCTTTTGGGAACATCAAATCCGTGACGAATCCGACTTTAACCGTCACGCCGATTACCTCCATTACAACCCCGTTAAACACGGCTATTGCAAACAGGTTGCCGATTGGCCTTATTCGACTTTTCACCGCTATGTGGCTGAGGGAGTTTATCCGTTGAATTGGGCGGGCGAGGCGGATGATTTGGAGGCTGTCACAACAGGGGAATGATTTTATATACGCTAACATGGTTACCGTTCGGCATCAGCCCACCCTACGCCGAACAGCCTAAAACCAGAAGCGATTTTTTAATGTGGTATACTTTTTAAACAATCAGTTACAACGAAAAACTCATAAAATTTGAATGGGATGGAAGTAAAAATAAGCTAAATCAACAAAAGCATGGTGTCGCTTTTGAAGTGGCTCAAAATGCTTTTGATGATCTGCTACAACTGTCAAGTAAAAAACCTGATGGTATCAATTTTGGTTTTTAAGTATTAAGCAGTAATGAAGGTGATCCGATAATTGTGATGGGATCAATTTAAAGTGAGAACGTGTAAATGAATATACTGATAGTGATTGATATGCTTAACGGCTTTTGCAGGGAAGGTTATCCTCTTTCATTACCTAATTCAACGAAAGAAATTGAAAGTTACATTGCATCCCGAATTACTAAAATACGAAATGAAAACGGTAAAACAATTTTTGTTTGCGATGAACATTCTTTGGACGACCCAGAAATTGGAAGGCCTTATCCGCCACATTGCCTGAAAGGCACATTTGAGGCTGAGATAGTGGATAGTCTAAAGCCATTTATAAAAGAATCTCTTGTTCTAAAGAAGAAAACGCTGAGTATTTTCCTAAACACTCAACTAGAAGATATTTTAGAAAAAATTAAACCTACGCAAATAGAAGTTACTGGAGTATGCGCGGACATTTGCGATTTGTTCGCTGTGTATGAATTGAGAATTAGAGGTTATGAGGTTTTTGTTTCAACAAAAGGTGTCTTATCACTTGACCCAAATAAACAAAATGAATTTTTAAATTATTTTAAGAATCGACTCGGTGCAACAATCGAATAATTGGTATCAACATCATTCAGAACCTTTCCGTAAACCTCGCGCAACTAAGCCCGGCATAGCGAATATTGGCATTCAAACATCCGGCGCATAAGCTATCGAGACTGTGAAAGAATTATTTTATGTCCACGAAAATCACGAAAAAACACGAAAGTGTAAAACCAGATTAAATATAAGTTATTGAAAGTTATTATTTAATTGTTTCGTGTTTTATGTGGACAATCATTAATTCTTAGAGCATTTTGCAACACTTTCACAGTCTCTATCGCAAATGCGTCCTACGCGAGCTAGAAAACTATTTATGAAATTTGAAAGGGACGAAGCCAATATCCGCAAGCGGCATTGATTTCTGTGATGCCGTTTAGGTCATCCTTTTATACACAACTGTCCGCCTTGCGGAGTGCACGAATAACCACTTATTCAATCACGCCCTTCGCCTGCAAATCCGCATGGTAAGAAGACCTAACTAGCGGTGCGCTAGCCACTTGCTTAAATCCCAGTTCTTTGGCAACCCTGCCATAGTCGGCAAATTCTTCCGGTGTGACATAACGCTGAACAGGCAAATGCGCCTTGCTAGGTTGCAGGTATTGCCCCAAGGTCAGCATCGAGCAGCCGTGCGCGCGTAAATCTTTCATCACTTCAATCACTTCTTCGGTCTCTTCGCCCAAGCCCATCATCAAGCCGGATTTGGTCGGGATTTGCGGCAAGGCTTCATGATGTTGGCGCAACAAATCCAACGAACCTTGGTAATCCGAACCAGGACGCGCTTGTTTGTACAGGCGTGGCACGGTTTCCAGGTTGTGGTTGAATACGTCGCACGGTTGTTGCACTAAGATGTTGATGGCCTTTTCGACGCGTCCGCGAAAATCGGGGACGAGGATTTCGATTTTGGTTGTCGGGGTCAGGGCGCGGATTTGGCTGATACACTCGGCGAAATGTCCGGCACCACCGTCGCGTAAATCGTCGCGGTCCACCGAGGTGATGACGACATATTTCAAGGCCATTGCGGCTATCGCATCGGCTAAGTGTTGCGGTTCGTTGGCATCTAAGGGCAAGGGTTTGCCGTGGGCGACATCGCAAAACGGGCAGCGGCGGGTGCATAAATCGCCCATGATCATGAAGGTCGCCGTGCCGTGTTGGAAGCATTCTGCCAAATTAGGGCAGGCGGCTTCTTCGCAGACGGTGTGGAGTTGATGGTCGCGTAGCAGTTGTTTGACGCGGGTGATTTCGTCGTTGGCGGTGACTTTAATACGTATCCAATCGGGTTTACGCAAGACGGTGTCCGGTTGCTCGACTTTAATCGGGATACGCGCCAGTTTTTCCGCGCTACGTTGGTGGGATTCGGGGGTGGCGCGTGAGGGGGCTTGATAATTCATGACGGTAAGGCTGCGGTGATGTGTTCGATAACTAGGGCGGCTAAATCATTCGTGTCAATGGCGACACCACAATCTGCCAGTTGGGTCATTTGCAAACCGGAATAGCCGCACGGGTTGATGTGCGAAAACGGGCGCAAATCCATAGCGTTGTTTAGACTTAGGCCATGATAACTGCAATGGTTTTTAATACGCAAACCAATCGAACCGATTTTTTTGCCTTGCACGTAAACGCCGGGGGCATCGGCTTTGGCATTAGCGGTGATGCCGACATCCGCCAAGGTCGCGATCATGGCGTTTTCTAGCAAGCTGACTAGTTCGCGGATGTTGATTTGCAAGCGTTTAATGTCCAGCAAGGTGTAAATCACGAGCTGCCCAGGGCCGTGGTAAGTGACTTGTCCACCCCTGTCGCTATGCACGACGGGGATGTCGGTTAGGTTTAGCAAATGCTCGCGCTTGCCGCTCAAGCCTAAGGTGTAAACGGGCGGGTGTTCGACTATCCAGAGTTCATCCGGTGTATCGGCGCTGCGTTGCACGGTGAACTCTTGCATGGCTTGCCAGGTGTCGGCGTAGGGCTGTTGGTTGAGATAGCGTAGGGTAGGGGGCATTAGTTGGCGTTACAAGGTTTACACGGTGGAAATCGCTGGGATGGCTTAGGCAATGGACGGACATGTCCCTGTACTACCGGTGATTGAGGAGAAAATTACTTGAAGGCGATAGGCTATTTAATTCTGCATCAGTTGTTTCATCTTTTAAATTCACTCCCGACAGTTGTAATTTTTCCGCTTCGGCGATTAAAAATAGTAGTTTTTTTAATGCTTGGGCATAACTTAAGCCATTGTGATGGATATTGGAAATGCAATTGCGGTCGGCATCGGTGCTGAGGCCAGATTTGGCCTGGTAGGTGAAATAAATGCCCATGCTGTCCGGCGAGCTTAGGCCAGGGCGTTCGCCGATTAGGACTATGCACAACCGTGCCGTGAAAGCTTCGGCAATCGCATCGCCAACGGCGACACGCCCGTGTTTGACTAAGCAGGCGGGCGGGATTTGGTAGTTGTTGTTTTGCAGTTCCGGCAGCAATAAGTTTAAAAATGGCCCGGCATGATGGGCGATGGCGGTGGATGACAAACCGTCAGCGACCACCACAACGGCATCGGCGGGTGATAACGCGTGGTTTTTTAAGCGTTTTTGCGAAGAGGGGCTTAACAATCTCCCTAAATCAGGCCGTTGCAAATACAGGCGTTGGTTTTCGGCTTGGCTTTGTAATGTTAAAGAGCCAATGCCATTTGCCGCCAAGCGTCCGGCAAGATCGGTAAAGTCCAGCGGGATATTCACCGCATCCCGCGCCAAGGCATGGGCGAGTTGGAAGTCCAAACAGGCCTGGGTCGGCAAGCTCATCCCCGCGCGGCCTAAGGCAATACGTGCGGCGGTGAATTGGTTTAAGGATTGCCAAGGGTCTGGAGTGATTTGCAGTGGGTCGCTCATGGCTGGCTGGGAGTAGAAATTGTCAGTGTTGAAATGGGGTCCAAAAACTTGTTTTTGGGCCCCTTATTTTGAACCGTTCGCAGGCAAAATGCCCGTACCGCCAAATAGCGCAGGAATTCCTTGCCGCATCAATTGGTTATCCGCATTAAATATCTGATGCTGTTGCAGCCATTGCTCAAACTCCGGCGCAGGACGCAAACCTAAAACTTGCCGCACATACAAGGCATCATGGAAGGAGGTCGATTGGTAATTCAACATGACATCATCCGCGCCTGGTACCCCCATGATGAACGTGCCGCCAGCCACGGCAAACTGCGTCAGCAATATGTCCATATCATCTTGGTCAGCTTCGGCGTGGTTGGTGTAACAGACATCGCAGCCCATCGGCAGGCCGAGCAATTTGCCGCAAAAATGGTCTTCCAAGCCAGCGCGGATGATTTGTTTGCCGTCGTATAAATATTCCGGGCCGATAAAGCCGACCACGGTGTTGACCAACAAGGGCTTGAATTGCCGCGCTACCGCATACGCCCGCGCTTCGCAGGTTTGCTGGTCTAAGCCTTCGTGGGCGTTGGCGGATAAGGCGCTGCCTTGTCCGGTTTCGAAATATAGGCAGTTGTCGCCACGCTTTTCGTTTTCAAACAAGCTACCGCGCTTTAACGCTAAAGCCATTTCGTGGGCTTCCTGCAACATCGCTAAATTGATACCAAAACTATCATTGGCTTTTTGCGTTCCCGCTATGGATTGGAACACCAAGTCAACAGGCGCACCTTGTTCCATCGCCTTCATGGTGGTGGTGACATGCGCCAACACACAGGCTTGGGTGGGGATTTGATAACGTTCGATGACATCGTTAAGCAGGTGCAACAAGCGCGTCGTAGCTTCCAGGTTGTCGGTTGCGGGATTGATGCCGATCACTGCATCGCCGCAGCCATACAGCAAGCCATCTAAAATACTGGCGGCGATACCCGCGGGATGGTCGGTGGGATGATTGGGTTGCAGACGGGTTGACAGGCGGTCTGCCAAACCTATCGTGCCACGGAAGCGGGTGACGACGTGGCATTTTTTCGCCACCAAAATCAAATCTTGGACTCGCATGATTTTCGACACGGCGGCGACCATTTCCGGCGTGAGGCCAGCGGCGATGGCGGCCAATGTTTCCGTATTTGCTTGATCCGACAACAACCAGTTGCGGAAATCGCCGACGGTCAAATGGCTGACGGGAGCGAAGGCTTGCCGGTCATGGCTGTCGATAATCAGCCGCGTCACCTCGTCGCTTTCGTAAGGCACTAAGGCTTCGGTGAGGAATTGTTTCAGCGGCACATCCGCCAACACCCACTGCGCCGCCACCCGCTCCAGATTATTGGCCGCCGCCACACCCGCCAGATAATCGCCGGAACGGGCGGGGGAGGCCTTAGCCATCAAATTGCACAAGGATCTAAAATCGTAGGCCGCACCTGCCAATTGGGTTTTATACATGAAATGTTTTATATTTTTCTGCTTAGAAAAATTGAAAGAAAAAGGTTTTTGTTAAAATCGAATTGTGCTAGAGTGAAAACTCAGTTTGTTAGTTGTACCAGGTTAATCTCCCCCCCCCCATTTATCAGAGGTGACTTCAATGAAACAAATAACATTATTTATGGCAATAGCTTTAGTCAGTACAGGTTGCGCCACTCAAAGTTTTCAAATTAATCAAAATGCAGTTGCACCATCAGTGCCGACAAAAGAAATTAGGCAGCCATTTTTTGTCCGTGGCGTGGGCCAAACGCGCATTACGAGCGCTGCCGAAATTTGTGGTGGCGCAAGTAACATTGCAAAAGTCGAAGCGGAAGAAACTTTTTTAGATGGCTTCTTTGAAATGGTAACGATTGGGATTTATTCGCCAAGAGTTGCAAGAGTTTACTGCGCCAAATAAACCAAAGCCAATATTGTAAGCCGGTAAAAGAAGCGCATTGGACAATAGGGCGATGCGCTTCCTAACGGAGCCAATTTTTCTAAAAAGTACCCTATTTTTAATTGCTTATAAAGCGGAAAGTTATAAAAGCCCCCCCTGACCGTTTTGATTGGATTTTAGAGCCAGGCATTAATTGTCCGTTCTTGATTCAATAATCCCGCCACCCAAACAAACCTCGCCAGCATAAAACACCACCGACTGCCCTGGCGTAATCGCCCGTTGTGGTTCATCAAACGTCACTTTACAACGCCCGTCCGGTAACGGTTCCAGATAACAAGCTTGGTCGGGTTGGCGGTAGCGGGTTTTGGCGGTGCAGCGTAGCGGTTCAAGCAAAGGTTTGCCACTGCACCAATCCAGTTGCCCTGCTTCTAGGGTGTTGTGCAGCATCAGCGGATGGTCATGGCCTTGCCCGACGATCAGTACATTGTTCTCCAAATCTTTTTCCAGCACATACCACGGCTCATCCGGTGCGTCTTTTACGCCGCCTATCCCTAAGCCTTGCCGTTGCCCAAAGGTGTAGTACATCAAGCCGTGATGTTTGCCGATGGTTTGCCCTTCTGGTGTGCGCATCTCACCTGGTTGGGTGGGTAGGTAGCGTTGCAGGAATTCTTTAAATTTGCGCTCGCCGATGAAGCAAATGCCGGTGCTGTCTTTTTTCTTGTGGTTGTCGAAACCGGCTTTTTTGGCTAAGGCGCGGATTTCCGGTTTGTGCAAATGCCCGATGGGGAACAGTGTTTTTGATAGGGCTTTTTGCCCCATGGCGTACAAGAAGTAACTTTGTTCCTTGTTGGGGTCTAGGCCTTTCAGTAATTGGAATGAGCCGTCTCGTTCGGCGACACGGGCATAATGGCCAGTGGCGATATGGTCCGCGCCCAGGTCTTCAATCGCGTAATTCAAAAACGCCTTAAATTTGACGTGTTTGTTGCACAGGATGTCGGGGTTGGGGGTGCGCCCTGCGGCGAATTCGGACAAAAAAACCTCAAACACTTCGTCCCAGTATTCGGCGGCGAAGTTGACGGTTTTTAAGGGTATGCCAAGCTTGTCGCAAACTTGTTGCGCGTCCGCCAGGTCCTGCATGGCGGTGCAGTATTCGGTGCCGTCGTCTTCTTCCCAGTTTTTCATGAACAAGCCGCTGACGTTGTGGCCTTGTTCCAATAACAGCAGGGCGGTGACGGAAGAATCGACGCCGCCGGACATGCCGACGATGATGTTTTTACTCATGATCCAGATCGAGAAATGATTTTAATAAAGCTAAGGGGTAACGCTCCCCTTGCAGATATTCGTCTATGCCGATCAGCACTAAAGGGCTGCGCAGGCGGTGTTGTTGCGTGGCGATTTCATCACGGGTCAGCCAATGTGTCCCGACGATGCCCGTGTCCAACGCTTGTTCAGGATTATGGCTATGGCAGGAGCCGGCAAAACAGACCCTGAGGAAAGTCGCGGCTTTGGGGGTTCTACGCCAAAGTTGGATGGACACGATATGTGCCGGTTCAAATTGCCAGGCGGTCTCTTCCTGCACTTCACGCTTGACGGCGGCAATCAGGTCTTCGTTTTCTTCAAAATGCCCGGCAGGCTGGTTAAATTGCAGGCCGTTGTCGGTTTCTTCTTCAACCAGCAAAAAACGTCCGTTTTGTTCGATAATTGCGGCGACAGTAACGTGAGGTTTCCAAACCATCAATGGCCTCCTAAATTGTAAAGCGGGGTATTTTACCCGCTTTGGCTGCAGAATGTTGTTAAAGCTGGTTTATTGTAGGTGCAACTTCTCTATTGTCTAACGGGTCAGGATAATTTGTTGTGTGTACGGGCTTGAAATACTCTACACTTAGCATTATGTTAATGCATATAGAGAGTTAATTTATCTGTTTGTTATGTCCGATTTAAATCCGTTTGAAGATAGCGATGATGGCTTGGCGGTTCAGGAAGCCAAGCCAAAATTACAAAAGCCGCCATTATATAGGGTCATTTTGTTGAACGATGACTTTACGCCTATGGATTTTGTCGTTGAAGTGCTGATGGATTTTTTTGGTATGTCCGAAGAGTTGGCAACACAGGTCATGCTGCAAATACATACGCAAGGCGTTGGCGTTTGTGGGACGTATACTAAGGATGTTGCTGAAACTAAAGTAACTATTGTCAATGAATATGCACGCGAGCATCAACATCCGTTGCTGTGCTCGATGGAAATAGTGTAAGTGGAGCGTTTATGTTAAGCAAAGAACTTGAAATTACGTTAAATACCGCGTTTAAAAATGCCCATGATAAACGCCATGAATTTATCACGGTTGAACACTTATTGTTGGGGCTACTGGATAATGCGTCCGCTGAAGCGGTCATGCGGGCTTGTGGTTGTAATATGCCTTTATTGCGCAGCCAATTGACCAAGTTTATTGACGAAACGATCTCGTTGATCCCTCCAGGCATACAGCGCGACACCCAGCCGACGCTGGGCTTCCAACGCGTGTTGCAGCGGGCGGTTTTCCATGTCCAGGCTTCTGATAAAAAAGAAGTGACTGGCGCCAATCTGTTCGTTGCGCTTTTTAGTGAGCAGGATTCCCATGCGATTTATTTGTTAAACAAGCAGGATATATCACGCCTGGATGTGGTGAATTACCTTTCGCACGGGATTTCCAAGCTCGACCAGAACAGCAACGAAAGCAACGGCGAACAAAACGCTGATAATGGTGGCTCGGATACCGAATCCGGCAGCCCGTTGGACAGGTATGCCACCAATCTTAATGAAGAGGCCTTAAAAGGCCGGATTGACCCTTTGATTGGCCGGGAACTTGAGCTTGAGCGTACCATCCAGACATTGTGCCGCCGCCGGAAAAACAACCCTTTGCTAGTCGGTGAAGCGGGTGTCGGTAAAACCGCCATCGCCGAAGGATTGGCCAAGAAGATCGTTGAAGAAGATGTCCCGGAAGTATTGTTAAAAAGCGTGATTTATTCGTTGGATTTGGGGGCCTTGGTGGCTGGCACCAAATATCGCGGTGATTTTGAAAAACGCCTAAAAGCGTTGATGAACCAGCTTAAAAAAGAGCCCAACTCGATTTTGTTCATTGATGAAATCCATACCATTATTGGTGCGGGTTCGGCATCGGGTGGTGTCATGGATGCGTCCAACTTAATCAAGCCCGCTTTGGCTTCCGGGCATTTGCGTTGCATAGGTTCAACGACTTATCAGGAGTACCGCGGCGTGTTCGAAAAAGACCATGCGCTCGCCCGCCGTTTCCAGAAAGTGGATATTTTGGAACCTTCGGTTGCCGATACCATTTTGATTTTAAAGGGTCTTAAATCACGTTTTGAAGAACATCATGACGTGAAATACTCACCCGATGCATTGCGTTTGGCTGCCGAATTGTCCGACCGCTATATCACTGACCGCCATTTGCCTGACAAGGCCATTGATGTGATTGATGAAGCGGGCGCCAAACAGCGCATGACGGCAGAAGCCGAACGCAAGCAATTGATTGATGTTGCGGAAATTGAAGAAATCGTCTCTAAAATCGCTAGGGTTCCGGCAAAATCCGTGTCTTCAAACGATGTGGATAAACTGGCGAATTTGGAAAAAAACCTCAAGATGCTGGTTTTTGGGCAGGACGAAGCGATTTCCGCACTCGCATCGGCGATCAAGTTATCCCGGGCGGGTTTGCGCGATACCCAAAAAACTATTGGTTCGTTCTTATTTGCCGGGCCGACAGGTGTGGGTAAAACCGAAGTGACGCGGCAGTTGGCAAAAGTGTTGGGCGTTGAATTGATCCGCTTGGATATGTCGGAGTATATGGAGCGGCACACGGTCTCCAGGTTGATAGGTGCGCCTCCGGGTTATGTCGGTTTCGATCAAGGTGGTTTGCTTACCGAACAGGTGACCAAACACCCCCATGCGGTGCTGTTGCTAGACGAATTGGAAAAAGCCCATCCTGATGTGTTTAACTTGTTGTTGCAGGTCATGGATCATGGCTCATTAACCGATAACAACGGACGCAAAGCCGATTTCCGTAACATCATCCTGGTTATGACGACGAATGCGGGTGCGGAAGAAGGTAGCCGTGCGTCGATCGGCTTTACCCACCAAGACCATGCGACCGATAGCATGAAAGTGATTGAAAAGTCTTTTTCGCCCGAATTCCGTAACCGGCTGGATGCGGTCATCCAATTCAAGCCGCTGGACATTTCCATAGTCGGTCATGTTGTAGATAAATTTATCTTTGAACTGGAAGCTTTGCTGGCGGATAAGCAGGTCACCTTAACGCTGGAAACTGAGGCGCGGTTATGGTTGGCTGAGAATGGTTGCGACCCCAAAATGGGCGCCAGGCCAATGGCGAGGTTAATACAGGAAAAAATTAAAAAGCCTTTGGCGAATGATTTGCTGTTTGGAAAACTGGCAAACGGCGGGCATGTGACGGTTTATATGAAAAACAACGAACTGGGCTTTGCCATAGAAGGCAAGGAGCTGGTGGTCTCTGAAGATAGCTAGTTGGCATGGGCTATGCGCTAGTCCCATTCCTTTGGGATTAGCGCATACGGAATGAAATACGGCCTTTTGATAAATCGTAAGGTGTCATTTCAACTTTAACGCTATCGCCAGTCAAAATGCGGATATAGTGCTTACGCATTTTTCCGGAAATATGTGCGGTCACAATGTGGCCGTTTTCAAGTTGCACACGGAACATCGTATTAGGAAGCGTATCTATCACTTTGCCTTCCATTTCAATTTGGTCTTCTTTAGCCATGGGTATTACCTGTAAATTTTAAAACGCCCATCATAACATAAGCCGCCTTTTAACAATAGAAGAGTGTGGCACTAAAATAGGTGTTCAATTCAAGCATGTTTTTCAGTCCATTGTTTATTAAGCAATAATTGCAGGGGCTGATAATTGCTTTTATACGCCATTTTTTTGCACGCCTGAATCCAATAGCCTAAGTATAAAAATTCGCGGTGTTCGGACTTGGCTTGTTCAATTTGCCATAAAACCGCATAAACACCTAGGCCGTATCCGGAAAATTCCGGCTCAAAGAACGTGTAAACGGCAGACCATGCGTTATCGAATAGGTCGACAACGGCAATGCCTGCCAATCGCCCGTTAATTGAGAATTCCACAAATTGGGTATTGCACCAGGAACTGCTTAAGAAACCGAGATAATCATCAGGGCTGGATCTGGCCATGTCCCCGTCCGTATGCCGAATCGTCTGATACCGTAAATACATTTCATAATGCGCCTGCTCAAAAACGGCAGGCTTGATTTGTACCTGGATAGCGCGGTTTTTTTCCCAGCAGCGCTTCTGGCTACGGTTTTGCTTAAACTCAAAAACCGCTAATCTGACCGGAATACAAGCGGAGCAATGTTGGCAATACGGCTTGTACACATCATCGCCGCTACGGCGGAAGCCTTGTTCCATAAGCCGCCCATATAACAGGGTGGTCATGGTGCAAGACGGGTGTACAAACACCGAGCGGGCCAGTTCACCCTCAAGATAACTGCATGGGTGTTCTTCGGTCAGAAATAATGGCAGCGTTTTCATGCTGGTTTCCAAGCAGAAGGGCTGGCCGTCATTTCGCAATATTGGCCTAACAGTTGCCCAAAATCGTCACGCGAAATTTCTTCAGCACCTAAGCTCACCAAATGCTGAGAATGCACTTGGCAGTCAATGAGCCGGTAGCCCCAAGACTTAAGCTTGTCCACCAGGGTTGCAAACGCGACCTTAGAGGCATCGGTTTGGGTATGGAACATGGATTCACCGAAAAAAACTTGTCCTAAGGCGATGCCATATAGCCCGCCTACCAATTTGCCTTCAACCCAAGTTTCGGCAGAATGGGCTATCCCTAAACGGAATAGCTCGCCGTAAGCTTGTTTAATGTCATTTGTTATCCAGGTGCCGGATTGCCCTGGCCTAGGTTCGGCGCAGCTATTGATCACTTGATCGAAAGCTTGGTCAATCGTGACTGAATAGTTGCTCTGCCGCAAAGTCTTACGCAGGCTGCGGGAAATGAAAAGCTTTTCAGGGTACAACACCAGCCGCGGGTCAGGCGACCACCACAAAATCGGCTCGCCAGGGTTATACCAAGGAAAAATCCCCTGGCGGTATGCATTTATCAAACGGTTTTTTGACAAACAGCCGCCGATAGCCAGTAAGCCATCCGGCTCTTTTAAGGCTTTTTTGACCGACGGAAATGCTTGGTCAGGATTTTTAGGGTTCAGTATCGTCAGTTTCATCTATCCAATACGCAATTTACGCCAGCGATAAACACTGATTTTGCCTGCCATGAGAATGCATTTACAGCATTCAACCCGCTAATTCATCCAAATATTTCTCGGCATCCAAGGCCGCCATGCAGCCCGCACCCGCCGAGGTGATGGCCTGTTTGTAAACCGAATCCATCACGTCCCCGGCGGCAAAGACACCTTCGACGCTGGTTGCCGTGACATTGCCTTGGATGCCGCTATGGACTTTGATGTAGCCATGGTCCATCTCCAACTGGCCTTCAAAAATTCCCGTATTAGGCGTGTGGCCAATAGCGATGAACACACCATGCACGTCCAGATCCTTGCTTGAGCCGTCTTCGATATTTTTTATCCGTAATCCGGTCACGCCCATGTCATCCCCCAGCACCTCGTCTAAGGTATGGTTCCATGCAATCTCGACATTGCCGTTTTTGGCTTTTTCCAATAATTTGTCAGAAAGGATTTTTTCAGACCTGAATTTGTCGCGGCGATGCACGACCGTAACTTTTGATGCGATATTGGCAAGATACAAGGCTTCCTCAACGGCGGTGTTGCCGCCGCCGATCACCGCCACCGGCTTGTTGCGATAGAAGAAGCCATCGCAAGTCGCACAGGCGGAAACTCCGCGGCCTTTAAATGCCTCTTCCGAATCCAGCCCTAAATAACGTGCCGAAGCCCCGGTGGCGATAATCAACGCGTCACAAGTGTAAACCCCGGAATCTCCGGTTAAGGTAAAGGGTTTCGCCGACAAATCGGCGGTGTGGATATGGTCGAAAATGATTTCAGTGTCGAACCGTTCGGCATGCAAACGCATCCGTTCCATCAAATCAGGGCCTTGCAGGCCTTCAATATCCCCAGGCCAGTTATCGACATCAGTTGTCGTGGTCAATTGCCCTCCCTGCTGCATACCCGTAATCATCACTGGTTTTAAATTTGCGCGGGCGGCATAGACCGCCGCAGTGTAACCAGCAGGGCCAGAGCCTAAAATCAAAAGTCGACAGTGTTTTGAATTACTCATGAACAAATCTCTACAAGAAAAGGATAATCTTTAAATTATGCAGCTGAATGCGTGTTTCGACAATGTTATTGTTGCTTTTTGCTGTCCGTAGCAGGCATGTAAACAAACGCGGCCCATCACGACTGTTATTAATGCAAAATGGAACCGTATTCATCTATAATCATAGCGAAGAAATTTTTTAACATCGCGACCCCGCTCCCAATAAAGCCCGGAAGGGTAAACAACGGTGTGTGCATAATTTAAGTGCATGAGTTTTAGCCCTTGCCTACGCATTTAGACGGATGCTGCGGATCTTTATAAAGTAGCCCCTTAGCGGGGTATCACCTATCCAATCTATTTATGTCTGCTGTAATGGAAGAAAAAACGTTTCGTGGCTTACGCGAAGTTGCGGTCTTGAGTTTTTTTGCCTGCGCTTTGTTTTTTTTAATTTCACTCGTTACCTTTAGCCTTGAAGATGCGGGCTGGACACACAGCGGCACCAAACCCACCGTCACCAATGCCTGCGGTGTTATCGGGGCTTGGTTGGCTGATATTAGCTTGAGTTTTTTTGGTTTGACGGCGTATTTGTTTCCGGCATTGATCGCTTGGCAGAGTTATCTGTTCTTTAAGCCGATAAAGCGTAGCCGGGAAAAAACGCTCATCCGCGCCTTAGGGATGGTGGCTTTCCTGACGGCGGGTACGGCTTTGTTGCACCTGTACATGCTCCGGGTCCATATTGAATTGCCGCGTGACACGGGCGGGATTTTGGGGGAGGAGACGGGGGATGTCGCCTACAATTTGCTGGGCAACTCTGGGGCGACGCTGTTTTTGATCGTCCTGTTATTGGCGGGCATTACCCTTGCGACGGAAGTTTCTTGGGTGGCTTTGGTTGATTGGGTGGGCAAGCAAACCTTTTCCTTAGCCCAGGCCGCCTTCCGCTACCTCTCCAAATTGCAAGTCAAGCCGCCCAAGTTGCCTGTCGCTTTGCCGGTGCAAACCATGTTCCTGCCGCCGGTAAGCAAACCCGTTAAAAAAACGGTTGAAAAAACACCCGACGCCATACTGCTTGAGCCTTCCCGTCCGTTCGAAAAGTTTGTTGAAAACGTTGCGCAGAAATCGGAAAAAATCAGCAAATTTGCGCAAAAACCGTCGGTTCCAGTTTATTCGATGAATGACGGCATTTTGCCTGGACTAGATTTGCTGGACCAACGTGAGTCGCATGTGGTGAGTTATTCCCAAAGCGACTTGGAAGCCATGTCCCGGCGCGTGGAAGAAATTTTGGCCGATTTTAATGTCACCGTTGCGGTGGTTGGTTTCCATCCGGGGCCGGTCATCACCCGTTTCGAGCTGCAACCGGCCGCCGGGGTCAAAGTCAGCCGCATCAGCACCTTGTCCAAAGATTTGGCTAGGGCCTTGCTGGTCACTAGCGTGCGTATCGTCGAAATTATCCCTGGCAAATCCGTCGTGGGTTTGGAAATCCCTAATCGGGAGCGGGAAATGGTCAGTTTGCGCGAACTGTTGGTGTCCAACAATTTCACCCATGCCAAATCGTTGCTGACGTTGGCGATGGGCAAGGATATTGCGGGCACGCCGCTGGTTGCCGATTTGGGCAAAATGCCGCATGCGCTGGTGGCGGGGACTACTGGTTCGGGAAAATCGGTGGCGATCAACACCATGATCTTAAGCTTGCTGTACAAAGCCACGCCCGCCCAAGTGCGCCTGATCATGATAGACCCGAAAATGCTGGAGCTGTCGGTTTACGCCGATATTCCGCATTTGTTGACCCCCGTGGTCACCGACATGAAAGAGGCCAGCAACGCCCTGCGCTGGGCGGTTGGGGAAATGGAGCGGCGTTATAAGCTGATGTCGAAAGTCGGGGTCAGGAACCTGGCGGGTTTTAACCAGCTGATTGAAGATGCCGCCGCCCGTGGCGAATTCATCCGTGACCCGATGTTCCAGCCCGGACAATCCTTTGCCGATGATTTCGAGGAAGAATATCCGGTCTTGGCCACGTTGCCCAGCATCGTCATCATCATCGACGAGTTGGCGGACATGATGATGATCGTCGGCAAAAAAGTCGAAGAGCTTATCGCCCGCCTTGCGCAAAAAGCCCGCGCCGCAGGCATCCATTTGATCCTCGCCACGCAACGGCCTTCTGTTGATGTCTTGACAGGCTTGATCAAAGCCAACGTGCCGACACGTATTTCTTTCCAAGTTTCTTCCCGCATCGACTCGCGCACCATCCTCGACCAAGGCGGCGCAGAGACCTTGCTGGGCAACGGCGACATGCTGTTCCTGCCCTCCGGCACGAGCATCCCTATCCGCGCCCATGGCGCGTTTGTCGATGACCATGAAGTGCACCGTGTGGTGGAGTTTTTAAAACAGACGGCGCCTGCCAATTATCTTGACGACATCACCAAAGAAGTCAGCGACAGCAACGATGGCTTTAGTGCGGGCTTAGGCGGTGGCGGTGGCGATAGCAGCGGGGAGAACGACCCTTTGTATGACGAGGCCGTGCAGTTTGTCACCGAATCGCGCAAAGCTTCCATTTCCAGCGTCCAACGGCGGTTTAAGGTCGGTTATAACCGCGCTGCGACCTTGATTGAAAATATGGAAGCGGCGGGTGTTGTTAGCCCTGCCGAGACCAACGGGTCGAGAGTGGTGCTTGCCCCCTGCCCAATCAAAGACTGAGCGGACAACGATGTTTTGAAAGGCATCCAACCGCCAAGGAAATGAATGGGCCATCAGTATCGTTCTCTTGCAATGCAGGAAAGGATTGGGGCGCAGGCGGGACAAACATCGGAAAGGAATTAATGCCCAATAGTTTTCGGAGATTGAAATGCTCCTACGGGACATCTTCCAACAAGCCATTATTTCCATAAAATCCCAGTGGTTGCGGACATTGCTGATTATCTTGGCGATGGGCATAGGGGTGACTTCCGTGACCGTGTTGATCGCGCTCAGTGAAAGCGCCCGCAGTTATATCGTGCATGAGTTTGAAGCCTTGGGTACGCATCTGGTTATCGTATTGCCTGGACGCACCGAAACAACAGGCGGCTCCCCGCCGCTATTCGGTGAAACACCCAGGGATTTGACCTTGGAAGATGCCGGGGCATTAGCCCATATCCCTTATGTCGCGGCGGTGGCGCCGCTAACGATAGGAGCCGCCCCGGTCACTTTTGCGGGTCTGGAGCGGGAAACCAATGTGTTTGGTTCCACGGATGCGTTATTGCGGGTGCGGCATCTGACCCTGGCGCAAGGCAGTTTTTTGCCAAAAACCGAGGCCGGTAACGCCCTGTCCGTTTGTGTCATCGGGCAAATGATTCGTGAACAATTATTTGCCAACACGCCGGCATTGGGCCAATGGCTACGCATAAATGACAGGCGGTTTCGGGTTATCGGCGTGCTGGCTTCGGAAGGCGAATCCATCGGTGTCGACTTTGATGAGATGGTGATTATCCCGGTTGCCTCCGCCCAAGCCTTGTTTGATACCCGGTCCCTGTTCCGGATTTTGATCGAAACCAAATCCAGGGACGCGATGCTAAAAACGGTGGATGAAGTTAAAAAGACCATCAAACTTCGCCATGAAGGCGAGGAAGACATCACCGTCATCACCCAAGACAGTGTGGTCAATGCCTTCAATAAAATCCTCACCGCGCTGACCATCGCAGTGGCTAGTATCGGGGGCATTAGCCTGGTTGTCGCGGGCGTACTGGTCATGAATGTCATGCTGGTCAGTGTCACGCAACGGACTGCCGAAATCGGCTTGCTTAAGGCATTGGGCGCATCACAAGCCCAGGTACAGTGGCTTTTTCTGGCGGAGGCTGTGCTGTTATCATTGGTCGGCGCGTTGGTCGGTTTATTATTCGGTCAACTGGTCATATCAGCGATACAAATCATTTATCCGAATTTCCCTGTTGCCCTGCCTCATTGGGGATTAGTGTCCGCTATCAGCGTTTCAATCCTGACTGGCCTGTTGTTTGGCGTACTGCCCGCCCGCAAAGCGGCAAGGCTTGACCCGATAGTCGCGTTGGCTAAAAGATAACCATGAGTTTCCTTGACATATTGCTCCTGTCATTCCGAACGATTACCGCCTATAAATTACGGTCGGCACTAACTTCGTTAGGATTAATCATCGGGATCGCCGCAGTCATCATCCTGACCTCCTTAGGCCGTGGCCTGCACAGCTTTGTGATCGCTGAATTTACCCAGTTTGGGACGAATATTATTGGCATCCATCCAGGGAAAAAATCCACTTTTGGGCTATCCGGCGCAACCATCAGCACAGTACGCCCATTATCCATGGCGGATGCAGCCAGTTTGGGCAAATTAGGTGGAATTCTTGCTGTTGTGCCAGTGGTGCAAGGCAATGCACGGGTTGAAACGGATGCTAAACAGCGGCGCACCAACGTGATCGGTGCCGGAGCCGCTGTCCCCCAAGTCTGGCAAATCCGCACCCAATTAGGCCAGTTTTTGCCTTCGGGTGAAGAGACTAATCCCCGCGCTTTCGCTGTGCTGGGCGATAAGCTGGCAAGCGAGTTGTTCGGGCAAACCAGCCCATTGGGCAAACGCATACGCATTGGCACAGACCGATACCGTGTATTGGGCGTGATGGAAAAAAAAGGCCAAATGCTGGGCTATGATATGGATGATACAGTCTACATCCCTGCGGCAAAAGCCTTGGCTTTGTTTGATAGGGAAAGCTTGATGGAAATCGACTTGCTATATGGCAATAACGTATCGGTAGCCTCGGTACTCAAAAGCATTAAGCAGTTGCTCATCGCACGGCATGGGCTTGAAGATTTTACCTTAATCACCCAAAACCAGATGTTGGCGAGCATGGATTCCATCCTGAACATTTTGACAATGGCGGTGGCGGCCTTAGGGGGAATCTCGCTGCTGGTCGGGTCGGTCGGCATCATCACCATTATGACCATAGCCGTATCGGAGCGGGTGTCCGAAATTGGCTTGTTGCGGGCAATAGGCGCGGAACGGAGCATCATCTTCAAGTTATTCTTGTTCGAAGCCTTAAGCTTAAGCGCGGTGGGCGGGCTGATTGGCGTTTTGGCGGGTATTGGCATCGTTGGGTTAGTCAGCAAGCTAGTGCCGGCACTGCCAACCGAATTGGCTTGGAGTTACATCGCCGCCGCTTTCCTCCTGTCTTTACTGATTGGCATCATTTCAGGCGTGATACCGGCAATTAGGGCGGCCCGTTTGGAGCCTTTGCAGGCGTTGCATTCTGAATAAGTTAGTCGGTTTTGCCCAATTTTATGCCAAGGAAACCTTAAAAATTTAAACAATGACAATTATCCAACCAATAACAACGTTGATTGTCAGAAAACGACCCCCAATCGGCCTTTTACAGTAAGAATTTGATTGGCTGGTTAGTGCCATACAACTGACGGCCGCAACTGGTCATCATCAGCACAGTAAGGTGTAATACTGATTGTAGTGGTAAAAAATTTTGATTATACGATGCTCCTCCAGTTGGGCATCGAAATTAAGAGATACCTTGGGCGGCTGTTTCCTACTCGTGTAACCATCGTTTGAATTTCTACTTCATCATGTAAGTGATTGTTTATTTCTGCTGGGTAGCCAAGAGAAGGAGCAATTTTGCCAACGATAATTTGTTCAGTTTCCGTTACTTTAAACTCAAAAGTTCTCCTCTTAGGTAACACCCCTTGAAATGTTCCTTTAATAGGTTGTTCGTTTTCATGTAGATTATCTCGACTAATCCGCTCCAAGCTTCGCCGGACTTGCCCTAAATCAGAGAAGCGAAATAAATGGTTACGATATTGTAGAGCGCATGTAGCCTCATTTTCGAATAGGGTATTAATAAAGTCGCGGACTTTGTCGAGTGCCCGCTGATCTAATTCTGAAGCTGTGTCAGCCAAAAGCTCATCATCTGTGTCAATAGAGCCTTGAAGAAGATTTTGCGTACATTCGATCGCAACATCTATAGCAGACCTATCTTCAAGAGACATTTGTCCTGTTAGATGTTCTTCTAATTCAAAACCAAATGATCCGAGTGCTGTATTGGTAATCAGTAACTGATGTTGATCTCTATTTGGGATTGGCCCCTTGGCGGCTAAGCCTCCTGAAAGTGATGCGGCTACAGCAGTTACAGCTTCATTGAATGCCGAAATCGCTTTAGTCCCAAAATCAGCAAAAATACCATAGCTACCAATAACAGGCTGGCCATTGAAGGTTAGGAGTGCTCGTGCAGGCTCTTTCTGTTCAACGTTCAATTGAGCAATGCGATATTCAATTTCTTCAAGCCTTGCAGAAAGACTGCCACGATCCAGAACTTCTTCCAGAGGGGTATCCTCAATCATGCGTTGCAGTACCTTCTGTTCACCGATTAAATGTAAATAATTTAGCCGACTCATGGATGTGTACTCCCAATAGAAAAGGTGGTCAACGCCGCTAATGCAGCCGAGTCCTCGATAGGAGCAAGATCAATTTGAATATATCCTTTCCAAGATAGATTGCGGCGGTGACTCCACATGCTATACCAATAACTAGATTACCTTACTAATCGAGCAGGAGACTTCCCCAGATATTCAAGGTATGCGTCAACATGATAGGTACTCTTCAACGACTGCTGCCCTGAACGTGTAGCAGGAAAAAGCGCTGGAGCTTGACTCTGTAGATTTAATTGAGTTTTACCAATTGGTAATTCATAAAAAGTAACAACGTCGATGTCATTAGGATGTCGAGACTCAAGCAATTCAACATGTTCCAAGAAACTTCCATCCAACCATTGAAACCCTGATACTAGGCCAACTGAATGAAGGGCTTCTCTGTATTTGAGAAATCCGTTGAGGACAGAGATTCGTTCCTGAGTGTTTCCAAAACGGCGCACAAAATCTATGAGTGATACTAAATATGGCGACCGTTCTGCTGATGTAGGCTGTTGCTCGTCAATTGGGGGAATGACACCAATTGAGTTCCAGTTTGGTATAGTAACGGTATACATAAAATTGATTCGATGGGATTGTCTTATAGCGATTTAATAAACGAATATTACCATAGAGCATTTTTCAGATATACAGCAGGGCGGCGCTTGTGATGCTAGACATTATGTATGACCGCTTTCTAAAACTGACCAGCTAGTCACTTAGCGTTTCTAATAGTCCCCTTTTGGCTGAATAGAGATATTCAGCCACCATAGATTTTATAAGGGGCTAACAAAAAGCAAACTTATCAATACCAAATAGCGAAAATTTTGGAAAGCCATTCCCCATTATTCAATTTGCCCATCAACAATCCTAATCCGCCGTGGCGCACGGCTGCCCAATACCTGATCGTGGGTAATCATAATCAGCGTCACACCCTGACGGTTCAAATTTTCCAATAACTCCATAATTTCCAAACCAGCCTTACTATCAAGGTTGCCTGTCGGCTCATCGGCTAACACCACTTCGGGGCGCATAATCATCGCACGGGCAATCGCCACGCGTTGTAACTGCCCGCCGGACAGTTGGTTCGGTTTATGGTGGATGCGGTCCTGCAAACTCACGGCAGCCAGTGCTTCCAGCACACGTTGTTTGCGTTCCTTAGGGTTGATGCCTGCCAATATCATCGGCATTTCGACGTTTTCGGCGGCAGTCAAACGGGGGATGACGTGGAAAAACTGGAACACAAAACCGATATTTTCCCGGCGTATCCTAGCCAGTTCATCATCGCTGCGTTGGATCACATCAATATCATTCAGTACATACCGCCCCGAAGAAGGCCGGTCAAGCAAGGCGACAATATTTAACAACGTGGATTTGCCGGAACCTGACGGCCCCATCACCGAGACGTATTCACCTTTGTTTATCGTGAGGTTAATGTCATTCAGGGCGTGGACGGTATGCTCGCCGACTTGGAAATACCGGTGGATATGTTCCAACTGGATCATCGGCGTTCCTGGACATAAGCACCTGCCTTCACGCCGTCTTGACCGATGGATTTGACGATTTTGTCGCCGACAGCCAAACCGGATATGACTTCTATCGTATTCCAGTTGCTTAAGCCGGGTTTGAAGCTGCGCTCTTCCAATAAACCGTCCGCTTTAATCAGCAAAACGCGGTTATTTTCCATGACAGCTTCCGCCGGAACCCAGACCGCTTGCGCTTTGCTGGTCAGCAAGACTTCAATATCGGCACTGTAACCGGGCAGCAATTCTTTGAGGTCTTTCGGGTCGGTCAGCTTCACTTCCACTTCGACCGTACGCGCCTGTTTTTCTTTTTCCAACACATACGGGGCAATCCGTGACACCGTGCCGGAACAGCGTTTTTCAGGGAACGCATCCAGCGAGACGCAAGCGGTCATGCCGGTTTTTATCTGCGGCGCATCGACTTCATCAATCGGGGCGGATACATACAGGCAACTCACATCCATCAGGTCAATTGCAGGCAAGGTGGGGATTCCTGGTGGTGAAGGGGTGACATATTCGCCGAGTTCGGCATTGATCTCCGCCACCGTGCCGTCAAACGGGGCGATCAGCAGGGTACGTTCAACCGCCGCTTGTGCTGCTTCCAGACCCCGTTCGCTGACTTTGATATTTTCGCGTGCGGCGTTGCAGGCGGCTTGCTTGGATTTGGCGGTGGAGACTTTGTTATCGACCATTTCTTCGGAAACAAAATGGTCGTATTTATAAAGCTTGTTGATCCGTTCCGCTTCACGGCCCGCACTGGCGCCAAGCTGGCAGGCCTGTTCGGCGGAAGCTTGGTTCGCGCGGATTTGCGCTTGCTGTAGTTTGACCTGGTCTTTTAAATCCTTATTCCACACTTCCAGCAACAATTGGTTTTGCTGGACTTGGTCGCCTTCTTTAACATGCAGCTTCGCCACCTGGCCGCCCGTCGCCGGAGCCAGGAACGCCCGCCGGCACGCCTTGACCGTGCCGACCCGCGTATTGGACACCGTCGATTTGACCTCGCCCTTAGCGACGGTATACACATCAATCTCGATGGGTTTTGGCTGCTGCTTATAAAAATAACCCGCCACCAGTCCGGCAAGGATCAAGGCGGTTATCAGGTAAGGTTTTCTCATTGGCACAATCCGAAGTGGGTGATAGCCTAATTTAATTTAACGCACCAATTGCTGGTTAATATCCGCCAGATCGCTTTCTGTCACCACGCCCGCCGCCGCTTTTAAACGGATGATATTTACTAGGTAATCGTAACGTGCTTGCAGCAAATCACGTTTGGCTGAAAACAGTTGTTGTTGGGCATTGAGCACGTCGATGCTAGTCCGTATGCCGACATTGTAGCCCTTCCCGGTCGAGGCCACTTGGCTTTGGCTGCTGGTGACGGCCTGTTCGTAAGCGCTTACCTGCGCGATACTGGTGTCCAGATTTAAATAGGCGCTCTGGGTTTCCAGTTCAGTCTGACGACGGGCAAGCACCACATCATCTAGGGCTTTTTGTTTATTCAGGATGGCTTGCCTGACGCGTGAACTGGTGGCGCCGCCTTGATACAACGGAATCTGTAGCTGTAAGCCTATGGTGCCATTTTTAAGGTCATTTCCAAAACCGAACTGACCACCATTGGTATAGGTGTCGTTATAACTCGCCACTGCATCTACAGTCGGTAAATGGCCGGCTTTGGCACGGTCAATTTCCTGTTCCGAATAGGTGACGGTATCCTGATGGATTTGTAGGTTCAAATTGTTTTGCACTGCCACCGCCAGCCATTTTTCCATGCCTTGTTCCAGGCTATGGGGTTTGAGATCCGGTTTTACCATCGCCAACTTTTGGGGGATTGCTCCGGTAATCGCTTGCAGCGCCCGTTCGGCAATCTGGAGCCCGTTAATGGCCGCCATTGCTTGCGCCACGATCAGATCGTAACGGGCTTGGGCTTCGTTGACATCGGTAATGGTGCTGAGCCCTGCGTCGAAATTGGCTTTGGCCTGATCGAGCTGGCTTAAGATCGCCGCTTTCTGTGCGTTAATCAAATCAATCTTATCTTGTGCGATCAGCACATCGAAATAAGTTTGGGTGGTGCGCACTATCAAATCTTGTTGGCTTAAGTTTAATTGCTTGTCGGCTTGGCTCACTTGGGTTTGGGCTTGGCCCATTTGCACGAGATTTTGCTTGCGGTAAATGGGTTGGCGCGCTTCAACGCCATAGTTGTAGCCTTCAAACGTTTGCACGCCGCCTTTGAAGGGCGAAGCCAGATTGTTAAAGGCAATTTCCGTACGGGACGCATTGACTCCGGCATTGAAATTAACCACCGGCCGGTATAAGGCCTTGCCTTGTTCGATCAATTCCTGCGCCGCTTGGTTTGCGCTTAAAGCCGCCGCCAGAGCGGGGTCATGCGCCAGAGCCTGTTCATACACATCCATCAGCGATTGCGGTTTTAACTCGGCCAATGCCTTAACAGCCATTGCGCAAATCAGTGGAATGACAATGGCCAATTTTTTTAGCATAAGGGCGGCAATATGTTGGACAGTTTTTGAAAAAATGGAGGAGACCTTATTCAAAGGAGAATGGTGTTCCTGAAATCCCGCAGCCTTTAAAAAAGGCTATGTCACCGTTAATTGTGGAAGCCTTAAATGATGCGGCTTTGAGCGAAGGCCACAATCCGTATTAAATAAGGCTTTGCGCCGAAAATAAAAACTTTTCAACAAATAACGGTGACATAGCCTTAAAAAATGATCCCCATGCAGCTACTAGATACGATTTTAGGAAAAATGTCCACCCTGTCAAAACTGCAACAAATTTTTTGGCCTGTTTTTGATGGGCTTCTTAGGTTTTTAGGGTAGGACGCCGCTCTGATGCAGCTATCGAATGGTTAATTGTATAAATTCTCCTATGATTAAGATTTTACTTTCATAGGCAAACAGCATGGCCATTAAAGACTGGGATGAAGGGGACCGCCCCCGTGAAAAGCTCCTGCAACGTGGGGCTGGCGCGTTGACTGACGCGGAGTTACTGGCGATTTTTTTGCGCACAGGCACGCCTGGCAAATCGGCGGTGGATTTAGCGAGGGATTTGCTCGCCGATTTTGGCTCTTTGAAAGCCTTGTTGGATGCCGACCAAGCCCGTTTTTGTCAGGCTAACGGCTTAGGTTCTGCCAAATATGCCCAGCTCCAAGCGGTGTTGGAAATGGCAAAACGGCATTTTCAAGAAATTTTGCAGCGTGGCAATGCCCTGACTAGCCCGGACATTACCCGAGCTTATCTAAGCGCCCAGTTGCGTGGCTATACTTATGAGGTGTTCGCCTGTTTGTTTTTGGACAACCAGCACCGCGTCATCCAATTTGAAGAATTATTTCGCGGTACGATAGACGGGGCCAGCGTCTATCCTAGGGAAATCGCCAAACGCGCCTTGCACCACAATGCCGCCGCCATCATTTTTGCCCACAACCATCCCTCCGGCATCGCCGAACCCAGCCAAGCCGACCAGCACATCACCGATAAATTAAAACAAGCCTTAGCCTTATTTGATATTCGTGTGCTGGATCATTTTATTATCGGAGACGGTTTGCCTTATTCGTTTGCCGAGCATGGCTTGTTGTAGCGGTTGTCCACGAAAGCCAACAGTAGGCGCATTAGGCGGCACGAAAAGGATGTGGATTTGTTCATCAAGGAAATATCCCCCTCGTTCATTTTTCGTGCTTTTCGTGTCTTTCGTGGACAAAAAAATTTTCAAATCAAGTTATCGCTTACGCACCAGAAACTTATCCAATTGGTTCGCAAAGGCTTGGATGTCGCGCGGGCTTAACGCTGGCGGGCCGCCGGTGTTGATGCCGCTGGAGCGTAAGCTGTCCATAAAGTCCCGCATATTCAAGCGCTCCTTGATGGTTTCCACGGTATACAGCTCACCACGCGGATTGATGGCGTGCCCGCCTTTGTCCAGCACTTCATTGGCTAAGGGAATATCCCCGGTAATGACTAAATCACCTACAGTCAAACGTTTGACGATTTCATTGTCGGCGACATCAAAGCCCGCGTTCACTTGCAGGAATTTGATATGGCGTGAGGGTGGCGTTGCTAAGGTGTGGTTGGCGACAAGGGTGGTTGTAATTGATCTGCGTTCCGCCGCCCGGAACAAAATGTCCTTGATCGCTTTCGGGCAAGCGTCCGCGTCAACCCAGATTTGCATGGTTTAGCCCATTGATGTTGTTTGTGGGTTTGGTTATTGCGCACATCCGCTTAAGCAAACGGCACTTCCTGCTGCTCCGGCGCACCTGCTGGCGTTGCTTTCCCCGTCGCACACAGGCGGTTGAGAAAATCCACCACCGACAAACCCAATTCGTAGGCCATATTGGCGGGTACGGCGTTGCCGATTTGTTTGTATTGCGAAGTCAACGCGCCCATGAATTGCCAGTCATCGGGGAAGGTTTGGATGCGGGCGTACTCGCGCACCGTAAACGGGCGGGTTTCTTCAGGATGGCAGCGTTCGGTCTGTTTTTGTGCCGGGGCGCAGGTTAAGGTCAGGCAAGGCTCGTCCCAATGCATACGCCGCGCCATGCCGGTTTTGCCGCCACTGAGGAAATAGCTTTTTTGCATATAAACCTTTTGCAAATCCTCCGGTAAATCCCGCCAATACCCGCCTGGCGGCACTTGCGCCATGATCGCGGCTTTTTTGGCGGGGTAGCCTTGTCCGGCGGACGCGGGCACGTCGCAAGGGAACAGTTCACCTGCTTTCAGCGCATCCTTGAGCGTGTAGACTTTTTGGTAAGGTCTGGGCCACTGGAATTCGGCCAAACCCACCAGATCATTACGGATGCCGACTAATAATAAGCGTTCGCGTTTTTGGGGGACGCGGTAGAAAATGGCTTTCATCAAATGCGGCTCCAGCAAGGTGTAGCCCAATTCGTCTATGACCGAGCGGATGTTTGCCAGCGTTTTACCCTCGTCGTGGTTCAACAAGCCGCGCACGTTTTCCGCCATAAACAGCTTGGGTCGGGTTTCTTTCACGGCGCGGGCGAATTCATAAAACAAGGTGCCACGCGCATCTTCAAAGCCCATTTTCTTGCCCGCATAGCTGAACGCTTGGCAGGGGAAGCCGCCGGTCAGCACATCTATTTGGTCTAAATAAGGGGTAAAATCCAACTGGGCAATATCGCCGCATTGCACATTCCATTGCGGGCGGTTGGCTTTTAAGGTGTCACAAGCGTTCTTGTCGAGTTCGTTGAGCAGTACGGTGTCCAGCCCCGCCCGCTCCAAGCCTATCGCCAGGCCGCCCGCGCCCGCGAACAGTTCGATGGATTGATAAGGATAGGCGGCGGTGATGTCGGGGCGTTGGGTATCATCGAAAATAAAATGCAGTTCCTCAAATTGCCGGAGTTGTTCTTTATCATAAAACCGGTAATTGTTCATCGGGTTGCGTAAAGAGGGCAGTTTTCCGCTATTATCCCAACGGCGCAAGGTTTCTTTGGAAACGCCTAACATATCAGCGATTTGTGCTACGGAATACATAAACAACCTTTAACAACCTTATACATGGTTACCATTATAAACAAGGGTAAGGGTCTTGGCTATAAAACAGATTGGCGATGACTGACCGCATTGACCCGGTGGCGCGTTCGCGGACGATGGCGGCTATCCGTAGCAAAAATACTAAGCCGGAGAAATGGGTGCGTTCGGCATTGCATCAGCAGGGTTTCCGGTTCCGCTTGCACAATAAGACCTTGCCTGGCTCGCCGGATTTGGTGTTGCGGAAATACCATGCGGTCATTTTTATCAACGGTTGTTTTTGGCACCAGCACGAAGGCTGCAAGGCGTCGCATCTGCCAAAATCCAGGACGGATTTTTGGGAGCGGAAATTCGCCCGTAATGTCGCGCGTGACCAAAAAGTGCTTTACCAGTTAAAAGTGTTGGGCTGGCGGGCGGCGATTGTTTGGGAGTGTGGTTTGAAGAAAAGGCAAAGGGAGGCGACTTTGCAACACTTGGTGGCGTGGTTGCATAGTGGCGCGGAGTATTTTGAGATGCCGGTTTATGATGAGTTTAGCGACCTATAGTGTCCATTTTTGCCACGAAGCAATGGGCCCACAAGAAGATAACCTTGGTTTTTTCGGGTGAAAAAACCAAAACAATCCCCCGTTATCATCCAAACGCCTTATGGAAAAATGCATTGGCGAATGCCCGGTCGGCAAAACGGTAATCCGAACAGGCTTCTATCACGTCCGGCAGCGCGGTGAACAATTGTTCCAAGGCATCCGGCACACCTGTCGCCAAGGCGTAAAAGCTATAGCCGTCAATTTGGCGGATCAAGGGGTTGGCGCGGCGTGGCTGGCCTTTGGCGCTGTCCGGCGGGGTAAATTCTTTGTCATAGCGTAAGCCGGATTTGGGGATGATTTCGACATAATAGGCCGTGAAGTCTTTGTATTGGTGCCCTTTGGTCATCACCAGCGTTTCCATTTGGTCATAGACTTTGACTTTGTCAGAGCCTTTGACGGTGTTGTGCTTGTTTTTGATTTCGGCGATGATTTTCTTTTCCGGGCAAACGGCATCGACCACACTACCCGTCCCCAAATCTTGCCAACCCTGCATCATCCCTAAAATGGCCTGATGGAAGGTGCCGACATGGTTTTGCAGGGATTTTTGCGCCTGGCGGTTTTTTTCGCCCGCCAGCCATGCGGCCTCGTCAGCCTTAAAGCCGGACATTTCAAATAACACGGCAAACGGGTCGATGACATTGCGCTCAAAATCCTTATCGGCTTTGGTGCGGGCTTGGATGGCAATATCCAGCAGGCGTTTGACCGCTGTGGTGAGTGCGGTATCGGAAATAAAGCTAAGTCTGGGCATTTTGTGTCCTTGTGTCCTTGTGTCCGTTGGTTGGGGCGGTTATGCGCTTGGGCTTACAAGCCTAGTTCAAACAATAACTTGATGGATACATAAACAACCAGCAAGCTGCCGGACCAATAAAGGAGGTGTTGTACCGGTTTTTTGCGGAACGCCGTTAATAGGCTTGGGCGTTTGCCAAGCTGTTGGCTTTGCAAATAAACTTCCCGCGCGGCCGAAAACCGTTGTTGTTGGTAGTGTGCCAGCAATTCCCGCGCTTGCTGCAATTGCCCGTGATCCCTTAGCCATAAGGCGGGCATCGAAATTCCCCAGTTCCCCGCCGAGGTTTCATAAAAATCTATGTCTTGGTCAGCCAGCAGTTCCCGCACTTCATCAGCTTCATCGTCAGGCACGCCGCGTAAGGGAAATAATAAGATAGTCATGGGAAGTGGTGGCTTGGCAAATTTTTAAGGATAGCGGCCATTATAGGCCTGGTTAAATTGCTGCGACAACGGCTTCGACTCACTGCTTGCGGTTTGCTATAATATCCGGCTTGTTACCTGATGTCCGCACCCTGTTAAGGATTCAACGGGAGGATGTGGTATCCAATTACAAAGCCGTTAAGAAACTGGTCGGTATCATCCGTTATCCGGCGTTTATGTTTATATAGGGATCAATGTCAAACTTCGCTAAAGAAATTATTGCTGTCAATCTCGAAGACGAGATGAAACAGTCTTATCTCGATTACGCCATGAGCGTGATCGTGGGCCGTGCCCTTCCTGATGTCCGTGATGGCCTAAAGCCTGTCCATAGGCGTGTGCTTTACGCGATGAGCGAATTGGGCAATGACTGGAACAAACCTTATAAGAAATCCGCACGTATCGTCGGGGATGTCATCGGTAAATACCACCCGCATGGCGACACGGCCGTGTATGACACGATGGTGCGCATGGCCCAGCCGTTTTCGATGCGTTATATGCTCATCGACGGGCAAGGCAACTTTGGTTCTGTCGATGGCGACGCGCCCGCCGCGATGCGTTACACCGAAGTGCGCATGGCGAAAATAGCCCATGAATTATTGGCGGACATTGACAAGGAAACCGTCAATTTCATCCCCAATTACGACGAGTCCGAATCCGAACCACAAGTGTTACCGACGCGTTTGCCGACTTTGTTGGTCAACGGTTCATCCGGTATCGCCGTTGGTATGGCGACCAATATTCCGCCGCATAATTTGGGCGAAGTCATTAGTGCTTGTCTGGCGTTTTGTGACAATCCAGAAATCACCGTGATGGAGCTGATGCAGTTGATTCCGGGGCCGGATTTCCCGACCGCCGCGATCATTAACGGCGCGTCCGGCATTTACAGTGCCTACACCACCGGACGCGGCAAAATCTATCTACGCGCCCGTTGCCATTTTGAAGACATCGGCGACAGTAGCCGCCAAGCGATTATCGTCACCGAATTGCCTTATCAGGTCAATAAAGCGCGGTTACTGGAAAAAATCGCCGAATTGGTCAAAGAAGGCAAAATCGACGGCATTTCCGGTTTGCGTGACGAGTCCGATAAAGACGGTATGCGCATGGTCATCGAGCTGAAGCGCAATGAAATGCCTGACGTGGTGCTGAACAACCTCTACAAACAAACCCAGTTTGAAACCGTGTTCGGTATCAATATGGTGGCCTTGCTGGACGGTCGTCCGCATTGCATGAGCTTGAAAGAAATCATCGCCGCGTTCATCGACCATCGCCGCGAAATCATCACCCGCCGCACCATTTATTTGCTCCGCAAAGCCCGCGAACGCGCCCATGTCTTGGAAGGTTTGGCGGTCGCGCTGGCGAATATCGACGAAATGATCGAGCTGATTAAAACTTCCGCCAGCCGCGAGGAAGCCAAAGACGGCTTGTTGGCGAAAGTGTGGGATGCGGGCTTGGTGGGTTCTTTGTTGGAACGGGCCGATGCCAGCCGCTCCAGGCCCGATGATTTGCCGGAAGCCTTTGGTATTCATGGCGGCATTTACCAGCTTTCTGAAACCCAAGCCCAGGCGATTTTGGATTTGCGCCTGCACCGTTTGACAGGTCTTGAACAAGATAAAATTGTTGCCGAATACAAAGAATTGCTCACCCAAATAGACGGATATTTGTACATCCTCAGCAATGACAGCCGTTTGATGGAAATCATCCGTGAAGAATTGGCGGAGATTAAGGCCCAATACGCCGATCCGCGCCGTACCGAAATCGTCCAAAACCAATTGGATTTGTCCGATGGCGATTTGATCACCGTTGAAGATATGGTCGTGACCATGTCGCATGAAGGTTATGTCAAATCCCAACCCTTGACCGATTACAAGGCCCAGCGCCGTGGTGGGCGTGGCAAATCGGCAACGGCAATGAAAGAAACCGATTACATCGACAAATTGATCGTCGCCAACACCCACGATACGATTTTGTGTTTCTCGTCTCTAGGTAAGGTGTATTGGCTGAAAGTTTACCAACTGCCCGTCGCCAGCCGCGCCGCGCGTGGCAAGCCGTTTGTCAACCTGTTGCCTTTGGAAGACGGCGAAAAAATCAACGCGCTGTTGCCGATCCAGGAATTTTCAGAAAATAAATTCATTTTCATGGCGACTTCGGCGGGCACCGTCAAAAAGACCCCGCTCAACGAATTTGAACGCCAACGCAGCACAGGCAAAATCGCCATTGACTTGCGCGAAGAAGATACTTTGGTGGGTGTTGCGGTCACTGACGGCCAGCAAAATGCCTTATTGTTCTGTAGCTCCGGCAAAGCGGTCTGCTTTAACGAAACCGATGTGCGCTCGATGGGCCGCACTGCTTCCGGTGTCCGTGGTATGCGGGTGCAAGAAGGCCACAAAGTCATTTCCTTGATTATCGCCACCGAAGGCACGGTGCTGAACATCACCGAAAACGGTTACGGCAAACGCACCAAGCTCGAAGAATTCACTTGCCACAAGCGCGGCGGCCAAGGCTTGATCGCCATCCAAACCTCCGAGCGCAACGGCGCGGTGGTCGGTGCGGTGTTGGTCAACGATAACGACGAAATCATGCTGATTAGCGACGGCGGCACACTGGTGCGTACCCGTGTCGATGAAATTTCTGTGGTCGGACGTAACACCCAAGGCGTCACCATCATCCGTTTGGACAAAGGCGAAAAAGTGATTGGGGTTGACCGGATTGCGGGCTTGGCCGGGGATGATGATGGCGGTATCGAGGACGATGATTTAACGGGCGAAAATACCGTCGCCGACACCGATGATGAACAGCCATCAGGAGAAGAATAATGTCCAGAGTTTACAATTTCAGCGCCGGCCCTTCCACCTTACCGGAAGCGGTTTTGGCGCAAGCCCAACAAGAAATGCTGGAATGGCGTGATAGCGGCATGTCGGTGATGGAAATGAGCCATCGCGGCAAGCATTTCGCCATCATCGCCGAAGAGCTGGAAAGCGATTTGCGTAGCTTGATGGCAATTCCTGCCAATTATAAGGTGTTGTTTTTGCAAGGCGGCGCTTCGGGGCAATTTTCGTTTATTCCGCAAAATTTATTAAACGGCAAAACCAAAGCTTGTTACATCAAAACGGGTGCTTGGTCAGAAAAAGCCATTAGCGATGCCAAAAATTATTGCGATGTCGTACTGACCGCCAGTTCCGAAGCCGAAAAATACACGCATGTGCCGGATGTTGCCGGTTGGGTGATTGATACCGACGCGGCGTATCTGCATTACACGTCCAACGAAACCATCCACGGCGTGGAATTCTCCGATGTGCCGGATAGCAAAGGCTTGCCGCTGGTGTCGGATATGTCTTCCAATATTTTGTCGCGTCCGATTGATGTTAGCCAATACGGTTTGATTTATGCCGGAACCCAGAAAAACATGGGGCCATCCGGTGTCACTATCGTCATTGTTCGCGATGATTTGATAGGGCACGCGCCTAAAACCACGCCGTCGGTGTTCAATTATGCCGAACAAGCGAAAAACCAATCCATGCTCAACACGCCAGCGACTTATAACTGGTATTTGGTGGGTTTGGTGTTGAAATGGCTGCAAGGGCAGGGCGGGGTTGCCGCGATGGAGCAGCGCAATATCATCAAGGCGGCGAAGCTGTATCAAGCCATAGATCAATCGGCTTTGTACCGCAACCCCGTTGCTGTGCCTTACCGTTCGCGTATGAATGTGCCCTTCATTTTGGCGGATGAAAATCTGGATAAAGCCTTTATCAGCGCAGCAGAAGCCAATGGGCTGTACGAATTGAAAGGCCACCGCTCGGTAGGCGGCATGCGGGCGAGCATTTACAACGCCATGCCGGAAGCGGGTGTCGATGCCTTGATTGCGTTCATGGCGGAATTTGAACGTACGCACTAACCGGATAAGCGCCATGACAGCCATCACCCCGCTTGCAGAATTAAGGGAAAAAATCGATTCGATTGATGCAGAAATCCTGCGTTTGCTGAACCAGCGGGCAACGTGCGCGATGGAAGTCGCCAAAACCAAAATCGCCCAAGGCGAGGTGGGGACGTTTTACCGGCCTGACCGTGAATCGCTGGTGCTACGGCGTATCCAAGACTTGAATCAAGGGCCGTTGTCGAATGAGACAGTTATCCGGTTTTTCCGTGAAATCATGTCAGCCTGTTTGGCCTTGGAAAAACCTTTGGAAGTCGCGTTTTTGGGGCCGGAAGGCACCTTTACCCAGCAAGCGGCGTTCAAACATTTTGGCCATGCCGTCAAAACTGTGCCGGCAGCTACCATCAACGAGATATTTAACGCGGTCGAAACCCGTTTGTGCCAGTTCGGTGTTGTGCCAGTGGAAAATTCCACCGAAGGCGTGATTAGCCACACTTTAGATAGGTTACTGGTGTCACCATTAAAAATTTGCGGCGAAGTGGAAATCCGCGTCCACCAAAACCTATTGGGTTTGTCAGAAAATTTGGCGGACATAAACACCGTTTATTCACATCAGCAATCCTTGGCGCAATGTCGGCAATGGTTGGATAAATATTTACCGAACGCCCAGCGTGTCGCCGTCAGCAGCAACGCCGAAGCCGCACGGTTGGCGGCAAGCGATAAGCAATTTGCCGCCATTGCGGGCATCGCCGCCGCCGATGTTTATCAATTGCCCGTCATTGAAAAAAATATCGAAGATATAGCCAACAACACCACGCGCTTCATTATTATTGGCCAGCAAACGTCAACATCGACAGGCAAGGACAAAACGTCCTTGGTGGTGTCCACAGGCAACAAGCCAGGCGCATTGCACCGCACGCTCGAGCCGTTTGCGAGGTTTGGCGTGGATATGGTGAACATCGAATCCCGGCCTTCGCACCAAGGTTTGTGGGATTATGTGTTCTTCATCGACATCCAAGGTCACGCGGATGACCCGCAAGTCGCTGGTGCGTTGGCGGCTTTGCAAGGCCAAGTTAATATGCTGAAAATATTAGGTTCTTACCCGAAAGCGGTGTTCTGATATGGCGAAAATCACCCAATTGTCTGATTTGGATTTGGAACAAACCTATACCTACGCCGATTATTTGACGTGGCGGTTTGACGAAACCGTGGAATTGTTGCGTGGCAAAATATCGCTGATGAGTCCTGCACCGAGTTTTAACCATCAAAGCATTTCAAAAAATTTGTTGGTGGAGATCGGTTTTTATTTGAAAGGCAAATCTTGCCAAGTGTTTCATGCGCCATTTGATGTGCGTTTATATGACCGCAAGAAATCATTGATAGCAAATGCGGACATTTATACCGTCGTGCAGCCGGATTTATGCGTAATCTGCGATAACGCTAAATTGGATAGTCGGGGTTGCCTAGGCGCCCCCGATTGGATTATCGAAATCTTGTCCAAAAGCACCGCGCAAAAAGACACCCAAACTAAGTTCCAGCTCTACCAAGAAGCGGGCGTAAAAGAATATTGGCTGGTTTATCCTTATGAAGCCACCGTGTCGCAATTTGTGCTGGACGAATCCGAAGAAAAATATCAATTGGTTAAAATGCTTTCACCGCAAGATAGGGCTAGTCCTTTGTTGTTTCCAGAGCTATCAATTGATTTGCAAGAAATTTTTTTAAAGTAAACTGCGTTCAACTTAACTGTGAACAAGATGCTCCCTGAAATGCCCGGGCTCCAATGGGAACACTACGCACCCTGCATACCTAAATGGTTCATTAATTTGCTAAGGATCGTTTTTTTGGGCTTGGGTGTTTTCATGGCGAAGGTTGTTTTTGAGAATTGGCAAACGATGCCATTGTGGGTGTCCCTATTGTTTTGTGTCCTGATACCTGTCATTTTTTTGGGGGTATTCCATTCCAGAGGATTGGGTTTTTGGGCGTCAAACCCTTTGTTTTTGGCTGATCACCTGGGTATGTATTTGAGTGATTCAAACCGGGTTGTTTGGGCCATTGGCGTTAAACAGCCACAAAATAGGTGGCTTTTTGTGCCGTGGGAGAATATTTCCAAAATTTGGGTTGCCACCATTAGCGATTCTGACGGTTATTCAAAAAGCGCGGTTTTAGATGTGAATGCTTCCCTTGAAGAAGTTAACCAGTTTTTTGGATATGTCATTGTTGGTGAAAATAAAAGAAAAAATAGATATGAATATGTCCGTGCTGATAAACAGCAATGCGAAACGGGTGATGTGTCCGTAGGTTTTTATTCAGGCCCATTCCCTAATCAAAATAAGGTGGTCGCCACCTTGCTCGATTGGAAGCGGCGACATACAAGCCATTTATCCCAGATTCATTAACACTTGCCCTTTAAATTGACGGGCGCAAACAATGACCGATACCTTATTATTCCCATGAATAACCCAAACATTTACCAGCTCGCCGTAACAGGCGTGCAAAAATTAATCCCTTACAAAGCCGGCAAGCCTATCGAAGAGCTGGAACGCGAATTGGGTTTGACGCAAATCATCAAACTGGCTTCCAACGAAAACCCCTTAGGCCCAGGCAAGCAAGCAATAGCGGCGATCCAAAAAGCCTTGCCCGAATTGGCCTTATATCCTGATGGCAGCGGCTTCCATTTAAAACAGGCTTTGGCGACGAAATATGCGCTGGATGCCAGCCAAATCACCTTGGGCAATGGCTCTAACGAATTGCTGGAATTGGTGGCGCGGGCATTCCTAACCCCCGAGTTGGAAGTGGTGTTCTCGCAACATGCGTTTGCCGTTTACCCGTTGGTGACGCAGGCGGTGGGGGCGACGGCGGTGGTCGTGCCAGCCAAAGAGTATGGCCATGACTTAGCCGGTATGGTGCAGGCGGTCACAGCGAAAACCCGCTTGGTGTTTATCGCCAACCCTAACAATCCGACCGGAACGTTATTGGCGCAAGCGGAATTGGAGCAGTTTATCGGCGCATTGCCGGATAACGTGATTTGCGTCTTGGATGAGGCCTATTTTGAATTCGTCAGCCAATCTGCCGCCATCAACTCCATAGACTGGCTGAAAAAATTCCCTAACTTGATCATCACCCGCACATTCTCCAAAGCCTACGGCTTGGCTGGCTTGCGGGTTGGTTATAGCCTGTCTTGCCCTGAAATCGCCGATATTTTGAACCGCGTCCGCCAACCGTTTAACAACAACAGCTTGGCGCTGGCAGCTGCGGAAGCGGCCTTGGCGGATGAAGAACATCTGCACAATACCATCAGTAACAATGCCGTAGGGATGCAACGGTTGACCGATGGTTTTAAAGCCTTGGGTTTGCCGTGGATACCGTCAGCGGGCAATTTCGTGTCAGTGGACGTCAAGCGTGAAGGGATGCCTGTATATGAAGCCTTGTTGCGCAAAGGCGTCATTGTCCGGCCTGTGGCAAATTATGAAATGCCCGGTTTCCTACGTATCAGCATCGGCACGCCAGCTGAAAATACGCTGTTTTTACAGGCGTTAAGCGAAGTCCTGGGCTGATAATATGTTCAACAAGCTTTGCATTATAGGCGTAGGCTTAATTGGCGGGTCTATCGCCAAAACGGCGCGTTTGCAGAATTTGGCTACGGTGATTGTTGGCTTTGGGCGTGAAGACGATGTGCAAAACTTGCAAACCGCCCGGCAAATAGGTGTGATTGATGCGTATTATCTGGATATTGCCGTAGCGGTCGCCGATGCTGATCTGGTGATTATTGCCACCCCTGTAGCGAGCACTGCTGATGTGTTGAGGTTATTGCAACCGTACTGGTCGGCAAACACGATTTATACCGATGTCGGCAGTACCAAAGGTAGCGTGCTGGCCGCCGCCCAAGCCGTATTTGGGCAAGTGCCGGACAATTTTATCCCCGCACACCCGATTGCCGGGGGCGAGCAGAGCGGGGTGTTGGCGGTTGTGGATGGCTTGTTTGCCAATAAGCGCCTAATCATCACACCTGTGGAAACGACGGATACCGAGGCTTTACGTAAAATCCAGCGGTTTTGGCAAGGCTTGGGTTCGGCGGTTTCCGTTATGGAGGCTGCCCATCATGACCAAATCTTGGCGGCCACCAGCCATTTGCCGCATATCCTTGCTTTCGCGTTGGTCGATATGTTGGGGCATAAAGACGAGCAAAGTGAAATTTTTAAATACGCTGCGGGCGGGTTTAAAGATTTTACGCGGATTGCTTCCAGTAGCCCGACCATGTGGACGGACATTTGCGTAGCGAACAAACCGGCTATCTTGCCCTTGATTGCTGAATTGCAAAGCGAGTTGGGCAAAATTTACCAAATGCTGGAGGACGATAGCCGCCAGCAGCTTTTTTCAACCTTTTCGTATGCCAACCAGGCACGGCAACGCTTTCTTAATCAAATCGAAACTACTATGTCAAAATCAATCACTTTCCATATCCAACCCGGCGGCAAATTGCACGGTGAAACCCGTGTCCCTGGTGACAAATCCATGTCGCACCGCTCGATTATGCTCGGCTCTTTGGCAGAAGGCGTGACCCATGTCACGGGCTTTTTGGAAGCCGAAGACGCGCTGGCAACCTTGCAAGCGTTTCGGGATATGGGCGTGGAAATTGAAGGGCCGGTGAATGGTTGCGTGACCATCCACGGTGTTGGCAAGCATGGTTTGAAAGAACCCAAAAATGAGCTGTATCTGGGCAATTCCGGCACGTCCATGCGTTTGCTGAGCGGTTTGTTGGCAGGCCAGCCGTTCAATTGCGTGTTGACGGGTGATAAATCCTTGTCTGGCCGCCCTATGAAACGGGTCACCGATCCGTTGGCAACGATGGGCGCGGACATTAAAACCACAGAAAACGGCACCGCACCTTTGCATATCACAGGCAAAGCCGGACAGTTGCAAGCCATTGATTACACCATGCCGATTGCCAGCGCCCAGGTCAAATCCTGTTTGTTGTTGGCGGGCATGTATGCACAAGGCGAAACCCGCGTGACCGAACCCGCACCCACCCGCGACCACACCGAGCGGATGTTGGCGGGCTTTTCGTATCCGGTCAAACGCGAAGGCAGCACGGCGGTCATTTCTGCCGAAGGCAGTTTGAAAGCCATGGACATTGACGTGCCTAGCGACATTTCGTCGGCGGCGTTTTTCTTGGTCGGCGCGTCGATTGCCCCTGGTTCTGATGTGACCTTGAAGCATGTTGGCATTAATCCGACCCGTACGGGCGTTATCGACATTTTGCGTTTGATGGGCGCAAATATTGAAGTGCTAAACCCGCGCGAAGTGGGCGGAGAACCCGTCGCTGATTTGCATGTGGTTTACAGCCCATTAAAAGGTATTGATATTCCAGAACATTTAGTGCCGTTGGCGATTGACGAATTCCCCGTGTTATTTGTCGCCGCCGCTTGTGCGGAAGGCCAAACCCGTTTGAGCGGTGCGGAAGAATTGCGTGTGAAGGAATCAGACCGCATCCAAGTAATGGCGGATGGTTTGCAAATTTTGGGTGTCGACGCCCAACCAACGCCAGATGGAATGGTGATTAATGGTGGTAAACCGATTGGTGGTGGTGTGGTGATTTCGCATGGTGACCATCGTATCGCGATGTCGTTTTCCATAGCCGGATTGCGTGCCAATGCGCCGATTACGGTTTTAGATTGCGCTAACGTCAATACTTCTTTCCCTGAATTTAAAGATTTGGTGAAAGACTTAGGTTTGGCTTTGGTTTGCACCGAGGAATAGGCATGGGCACTCCGGTATTGACCATAGATGGCCCCAGCGGTGCAGGTAAAGGCACGGTCAGCCGTTTGTTGGCGAAACAATTGGGCTGGCATTATTTGGATAGCGGCTCGATTTACCGCTCCTTGGCGATTGCCTTGGCTAAACAGGATGTCCGTGTCGATGATGTTGCCATGATCGTTAAGATAGCCAAAGCGATGGTCTTAGAGTTTGAATGCGACGAGGGTTTAGTCGTCAAATTAGACAAAGAAGATATAACTGCGCAGCTAGGCTTAGAGTCAACGGGCAATGCCGCATCTATTATTGCTGCCCTGCCAGAAGTTAGGGAAGTGTTGCTACAAAAGCAACAGGATTTTAGGCAAGCACCTGGTTTGGTTGCTGACGGCAGAGATATGGGGACAGTGGTTTTCCCCAATGCCGAGAAAAAAGTGTTTTTAACGGCAAGTAGTGAAAAAAGGGCGGAGCGCCGATATAAACAGTTGAAAGAAAAAGGAATTGATGCTAATCTAGCAAGCTTAACAAAAGAGATAGAAGAGCGTGATCGTCGTGATAGGGAGCGGGCAACCGCGCCACTTAGAATGGCGAGCGGTGCGCTTTTTATTGATTCTTCTGATATGACAATTGACGCTGTGATCAATAAGGTGCTCGACTTTATCCAATGAGGGTAAGCCAGATACTGAATTTGTCCAGTTTTTTTAACTTCACATACAAAATAAGGCTAGGTTGTTCCGACCAGCTTGGGAATAGAAAATGAGCGAAAGCTTTGCAGCATTACTTGAAGAAAGTTTAACCAAGACCAAAATGAGTCCTGGTGCCATGTTGATAGGTACTGTAATTGACATCGAAAACGATATGGTCATCGTCAGCACCCATTCAAAATCAGAAGGTGTCATCCCAAAATGGCAATTTCTAAACAACGATGGCGAATTGGAAGTTGCTATTGGCGATGAAATCGAAGTCGCATTGGATTTATTTGAAGACGGTTTAGGTGCTACCCTTCTTTCCCGAGATAAAGCTAAGAAAAACAAAGCTTGGTTCGAACTTGAAACCGCATTTGAAAAAGAAGCGACAATTGTTGGTCGTATCACAGGTAAAGTCCGTGGCGGTTTTACCGTTGCTGTCGGTGCGTTACGCGCTTTCTTGCCGGGTTCATTAGTCGATGTCCGCCCTATCCGTGACACCACTTTCTTAGAAAACCGTGACCTTGATTTCAAAGTCATCAAAATCGACCAAAAACGTAATAACGTGGTCTTGTCACGTCGTGCCGTCGTTGAAAAAGAATACAGTGCAGAAAGGGAAGAATTGCTGAAAACTTTGGAAGAAGGTGCGGTAGTTACTGGTGTGGTCAAAAATTTGACCGATTACGGCGCGTTCATTGATTTGGGCGGCATTGACGGCCTGTTGCACATCACCGACATGGCCTGGAGACGCGTCCGCCACCCTTCCGAGTGTGTGGAAATCGGCCAAGAAATTAAAGTGAAGGTCCTGAAATACGACAAAGATAAAAACCGTGTGTCGTTGGGCATGAAACAAATGAACGAAGACCCATGGCAAAACATCGCCCGCCGTTACCCTGCCGGAACCCGCGTGTTCGGTAAGGTCAACAACTTGACTGACTACGGTTGTTTCGTTGAAATCGAAGAAGGCGTTGAAGGTTTGGTGCACGTTTCTGAAATGGATTGGACCAACAAAAACGTCAACCCATCTAAACTGGTGCAATTGGGCGATGAAGTTGAAATCATGGTCTTGGAAATCGACGAAGAACGCCGCCGTATTTCTTTAGGCATGAAACAATGCAAAACCAACCCTTGGGATGAATTTGCGGCAACCCATAACAAAGGCGACAAAATCTCCGGTAAAATCAAATCCATCACTGATTTCGGCATTTTCATCGGCCTGGATGGCGGTATTGATGGTCTGGTGCATATGTCCGACATTTCTTGGGCAGAAGGCGGGGAAGCGTCAGTCCGTGAATTCAAGAAAGGCGATGAGCTGGAAACGGTTATTCTTGCGGTCGATTCTGAGCGTGAACGTATCTCTTTAGGTATCAAACAATTGGAGCAAGACCCTTTCCAAAATTTCCTTGCGACCCACGAGAAAGGCAGCTTGGTGAAAGGCACGATTAAAGAAGTTGATGCCAAAGGTGCTGTGGTGACATTGGCGGATCATGTTGAAGGTTACCTCCGTGCTTCTGAAATTCAACGTGACCGTGTAGAAGATGCCCGCACTTTGCTGAAGGAAGGCGATACCTTGGAAGCAAAATTCATAGGTGTTGACAAAAAGAGCAAATCTATTTCTTTGTCCATAAAAGCGAAAGATCAGGACGAAGAAACTCATACCATTAAAGACCATTCACAGCAATCAAGCGGTTCACCGACTTTTGCGGATATCTTTAAGCAAATAGAAAAATAAAATTATCACGGAAGGTATGCTGTAAAGGCATACCTTTTGCCGATCATTTTAATTGTAATCTTACTGAAACAAACTTCTCTCTTTAAGAAGAATTATTGACAGGTGACGGTGCTGTAGTGGTGCCATCGTTTTTGGTAGCCTCGTCGCTGACGGAGAGGACAGTCCACTTGCAGATTCATGTTGGTGGTGTTTCGACCATCGGATGTGCGGGTGTGGATTTAAACATAGGATAGAATGTGACAAAATCCGAATTAATTGAAGCCCTAGCTAAACAACAGCCACATCTTGCTTTGAAGGATGTCGAGTTGGCAGTGAAATGTATCATTGAAAAAATGAATGAGGCATTGTCTACTGGTGAAAGAATCGAGATCAGAGGGTTCGGCAGTTTTTCCCTGCACATGCGCCCCCCTCGTGTTGGGCGCAACCCTAAAACGGGTGAATCTGTAACCTTGTCAAAAAAATACGTGCCTCATTTTAAGCCCGGTAAAGAACTACGCGACCGCGTAGACGCCTCGCGGGAAAAATGTAACATCGTTGACTAGAAAAAGAATCAACGCAGGTTAGCAGCGGCCATTCGCTATGGCTGCGTTGATTTGTCTTGAGCAATACCCCCAATCCCCCCAGCGATTATCGCTTAAAACCCGGTTTCCTCCCGTTCAGTTCCTGGCTATTAGCTATCCCTGGTAGATGCTTGCATCATGCCTAGCCCTATCAGTTTCATGGTGTTTTGAAATGCCTTTTGACTGAATCCGATTGTGTGATATATTCATTATTAATGAGAATGATTATTGATTAATCTTCATTCTGTTTAATTTTTATGCACAATCATGGATGCTTTTATGGCCCTCAATTTAAAAAATCTTCATGTTGGTGATTTAGGCAAAATAGTCGGTTTTGAACAATCCGGCAAAGCTTACCGTAAACGCCTGTTGGCTATGGGGTTGACCCCAGGGACCCCGTTCAGTGTCACCCGCTTCGCGCCTATGGGTGACCCGGTCGAAATCAAATTACGTGGTTTTTCCTTAACTTTACGTAAGGACGAAGCGGCGATCCTGCTGATAGAGAAGCTGTAATGCACCCTGATTTTACTGTAGGTGTGGTCGGCAATCCTAATTGTGGCAAAACAACTTTGTTCAATGCGTTGACGGGCGCCAGGCAACATGTCGGCAATTGGCCAGGTGTCACCGTGGAAAAAAAATCCGGTGAATATTCCCATGATGGCAAAACTATTGAGCTGGTGGATTTGCCCGGCACGTATTCATTGGAAGCCGCTGATGACCAAGTCTCTTTAGATGAAAAAGTGGCCCGCGATTATGTCGCTTCCAGGCAAGCCGATCTGGTCATCAACATCATTGACGCATCCAATATCGAACGCAATCTCTACCTGACCTCGCAATTGATAGAAATGCGGGTGCCGATGGTATTGGTGCTGAACATGATGGATGCCGTCAAACAGCGGGGCATAAAAATTGACATTGACACGCTGTCCGCTGAACTTGGCTGCCCAGTCATCCCTATTACGGCATCGGCCAAACATGGCATAACAGCTTTAAAAGCCGCGATCAACAAAGCCGCGCAATCCCAACCCGTGCCAACCGTTGTCATTAACTATTGCCCAACTTTGGAACAGGCCGTCAGCGAATTGTCGGGCGATTTGCAAGAAATAGCGGCGGGTTACCCCTGCGATGTGCGCTGGTTAGCCCTGCGTCTGCTTGAAGATGACACGCTAGCCAAACAAATCGGCGGGGCGGCGATTTTGCCAAAAGTGTCAGGATTACAAAGGCGTGTCGAAGAAGAAAGCGATGATGAAATCGACATCCTCGCCGCCGATGCCCGTTATGGCTTTGTCAACCGTCTGACCCAGCTTGCCGTTTGTAAAATCAACGAAGTCAGCCGCCACACCACCGAAGTGATAGACCGCTTCGTGCTGAACCGTTTCCTGGGCATTCCGGTGTTCTTGCTGGTGATGTACGCTATGTTCATGTTCACCATCAACATTGGCAGCGCGTTCATTGACTTTTTCGACCAAGCGTTTGGCGCAGTGCTCGTCGATGGTTTGGGCGTATTGTTGGCCAGCTGGCCAGTCCCCGAATGGCTGGCCGTCCTTATAACCAAAGGCATAGGCAGCGGCATCCAAGTCGTCGCCACCTTCATCCCGATTGTCGGTTTCCTGTTCCTTTTCCTGTCCGCGCTTGAAGATTCCGGCTACATGGCTCGTGCGGCGTTTGTCATGGACCGGTTCATGCGCATGATGGGCTTGCCGGGAAAATCCTTCGTGCCGATGATCGTCGGTTTTGGCTGCAATGTCCCTGCGATTATGGCGACCCGCACTTTGGAAAACCAGCGCGACCGTATCCTCACCAACTTAATGAACCCGTTCATGTCCTGCGGGGCGCGTTTGCCCGTGTACGCGTTATTTGCCGCCGCTTTTTTCCCGGTCGGCGGGCAAAACCTAGTTTTTGGTTTGTACCTGCTAGGCATTGCCGTGGCGGTCATCACCGGCCTCATTATGCGCCACACCATGTTCAAAGGCGAAACCACGCCATTCATTATGGAGCTGCCCGCCTACCATTTGCCGACCATCAACGGCGTCTGTATCAGGACTTGGGACAGGCTCAAATCTTTCTTATTTAATGCCGGGAAAGTCATCGTGCCAATGGTGTTGGTGCTGAATTTTTTAAATGCCGTCGGTACGGACGGCACCTTCGGGCGTGAAAACAGCGACAAATCGGTGTTAAGTGAAATCGGGCGTAGCTTGACCCCTGCCTTTAAACCGATGGGCATCAGCGACAACAACTGGCCCGCCACCGTCGGCATTTTCACGGGCGTACTGGCGAAAGAAGCCGTAGTTGGCACGCTAGACGCGTTGTATAGCCAACTTGGCGGTGATACGAATCCCGCCGTACCACAAGCCGAGTTTAATCTCCAACAAGCCTTGATGGATGCGCTACTGACCATCCCTAAAAACCTGCGTGATGTCGCAGACAACGCCTTAGACCCGCTAGGTTTGAATATCGGCAACGTCAACGATTTGAACGCCGCCGCCACTGAGCAAGAAGTCAAGACCGCCACCTTTGCCGCCATGCAGCGCAGTTTTGACGGCAAGGCGGGCGCATTCGCCTATCTTTTGTTTATCCTGCTCTACGCCCCGTGTGTCACGGCCACCGCCGCGATCTACCGTGAAACCAATATGGCGTGGACGATTTTCGTCGTCTGTTGGACGACAGGCATTGCCTATTTGACGGCCACGGTTTTCTACCAAACCATGACATACGCCCGGCATCCTTTTTATTCATTAGTCTGGATCAACGGCCTGCTGATGGCTTTTGCGCTGGTATGGTTGGGGTTGTGGCTAACAGGCAGGCATACGGATAAAAACCAGCAACAGGAGGTGTTGAAATGATCATAGAAATGCGGGAATTTTTGCAGGAACAGCACCGTGTTGCCTTAAAGGACTTGGTGACCCATTTCGGGGTCGAGCCGGACGCAATACGTGGCATGTTAGGCAAATGGATCAGTAAAGGCAAAGTGCGCAAATTATCTTTGGAGGCCAACTGCGGCGGCAGTTGCTGCAAATGCGACCCGACGTTGACCGAGTTGTACGAATGGGTGGATAAGATCCCGTGAAGCGAGTAGCCCGTAAGGGGCGAAGTGGATTACGGGATTTGCCAACTCCGCCATGCCCGTATTTAATCGGGTTGATTCGGTACGGGTGTTTGAAATTGGGCATTGTGCGGTTTCGAGACCCCGTATTTCGCTATCGCTGCATACCCGTAACATTTTAGTAGCCATGGCTATTTTGAAACGTTAGGGGGAATTTAAAATTCCTGAGCGGGGCACCCTTATTTTGCAACCCCGCCCCAACTCTTTCAACAATGCCCCGAACACAGGAAAACGTGCGGGCAGGTTGGATAAACCGTCCTTAACATCTTGAAGTACGGACAATCCATTAAAGCGTTATGGAACGGGTAACAAACCCGTTCCAGCTCCAGCAATTTCATCCCCAGCGTTTCAACCATGATGGGTGGCGCCACAAAGCGTTACGGGTTGGTTAGCCCGCGCCACACAGGCAGTTTCCCCACAAATGAGCTTCTTCTTGTGATAAAAATCACAAGCAAATAGAGATATGCTTCAACCCAGCCCGAAATTGGGTTAAGCTGATAAGCTTTTTCACTTTTCCCTCTTGATAGTAGCTGAATTACCAATGACCGAATTACAATCCAATCATTTAGTGGCATATTTAACTGAAGTGCGTGGTAATGGCATGGATGCCAGGGTCACAGATGAATACACCACCAATTTGCCGTTGATCAAAATTGATGAGGAAGAAATCCTCGCCGGGCATGTCGGTTCCTACGTGGTGGTCAGCCAGGCTAATATTTCGGTGATGGCGCTGGTGTTTAAAACCTGGGAACAGGATCGTTTTGACAAGCAGGATGAGCGCTTGACCGACCGTTATATTTCGTTGATTCCGGTCGGTGAACTTCAAGGTGACGGGACGTTTGTGCGCGGCGTCCGCCATTACCCGACTCCGGGCGCGAAAGTGTTTGCGGTGGGGGTCAAGGAAATCAATGCGATTTTCGCAAGGTTTAGGCAATACGAGTTTTATATCGGGCAATTGTCTTCGCACAAGGATTATCAGGTCAGTTTAGACCCAAAAGCGTTTTTTGGCCGCCATTTTGCCATTATCGGGCAATCGGGGGCAGGTAAATCCTGGACGGTGGCCAGCCTGATCCAAAGCACGATCAAGGCGATGCCTAATTGCCATATGATCATGCTGGATTTACACGGTGAATATGCCTGGAAAACGCCACATGGGATAGTCAAGTCGGCGTTTCCCAGCCACCAGGTCAATTATGTGGAAGCCACGGAATTGGAAATGCCGTATTGGATGATGAGCTATTCCGAGTTGGTGGATTTGTTTGTGGATAGGGAAGATAAAAGTGCGACTATGCAAATGTCGTATATGCGTGAGGTGATCCAACAACTGAAACGCAAGGAGGCGCAAAAAATCGGTTTGCCGACGGTGTCGGTCGATACGCCGATTTATTTTTCGTTGGCGGAACTGTACATGCATTTCAAGTCGGCGAACGAAGAGCGGCGGGAATTTGGTAAAGTCCAAGGCGCGTTATTCGGGCAATTTGATGAATTCCTGATCAGGATGCAAAGTCGTTTTAATGATGTCCGCTATGACTTTTTGCTCAAACCCAAAATACGCAATACCTCCGAAAGCATGGTCTCTTTGTTGCGCCATTTTGTCGGTCTAGGCGAGCATAAGGCGAATATCAACATTGTCGATTTAAGTTCGGTGCCAACCGACATCAGGCCCGCGATTTCGGCGCAGGTGGGGCGCTTGGTGTATGAGTTCAATTACTGGAACCCGCAACGGCGGGAATTTCCGATCACCCTTATTTGCGAAGAGGCGCATGCCTATATCCCCAGGGAAAAAGGCGGCCCGTTTGACGGCACTAAAAAAGTGATGGAACGGATCGCTAAAGAAGGCCGTAAATATGGGGTTTCTATTGGTGTGGTCAGCCAACGCCCGACGGAGCTGTCAGAAACCATGCTCGCGCAATGTAGCTCGTTTATTTGTATGCGCACCTCCAACCCTGACGACCAGGCTTATATCAAAGGCCTGATGCCGGAAGCGGAAGGCGATATGGCCGATGTGTTAAGTTCCTTGGGCCGTGGCGAGGCATTGGTGTTAGGCGAAGCCGCGCCATTGCCAACACGGGTGCAAATTTACCGGCCAAACCCCGAACCTAAAAGTAACGACGTTGATTATTATACTAACTGGCGGGCAGGTGCGATGGATCTGGATGTCGAAGAAATTGTCAATTTGTGGCGGACGCAGACCAGGAAATCAGTTTAAGCCAAATGCGGCAGGCCTTGCGCCAGGATGCTGGCGGCCATCCATAAGCCGATGGCGGTATAGACCAGCCTGGGCAACCATTCGGCGAACGCTTCGTCTTGCAACGCCAGGTTTTCGGCGTCTATTTCGGTAAAATGCAGTAAGGTTCCGGCCAGTTGGCCGCTGTGTTCGCCACTCTTGATGATTTGCAAGGTGTTGGCTTTTATTAGCGCCACGCTTGCCAACGTTTCGGCAACACTCGAACCGGTTTCCATCATGGCCAAGGCTGGGGCAAATTGTTTTCTGAGCGGTGTGTTTTTGATGCTGGCGATGGCTTGCGGCAATGCCGTTGTGAAGGGCTGCCCCGCGTCCAGCAGCATTGCCAGCATGAAGAAAAAGGTGTTTAGCTGGCGGTTGGTGATCCACTTTGCAATGGGCGGCACCCGTAATTGCAAGTGGTGCCATTCCGCCATGAGGTTCATTGAAGCCAAAATACGGGGCAGTTTTATCAGCAGCGTAATGCCTATCGCCATGATCAGCAGTTGGCCGGCGCTTTCATAAAGGTATCTGCCCAAACTGATTTTTGCGGTGACTAATTGGGGTAGCGGTTGTACAAAGAAAGCCATGGCCAATATGAACGCTGGCAAATACAGGCGTGAGCGCATTTTTTTCTGGCGTTTCGCGACACCGTTGTAATAATCCGCCAGTTTTTTGTAGAGTTCGGCCAGTTTGCCGCTATTTTCTGCTGCGGCAACCAGAATCCTATGGTTATCGTCAAAAAGGCCTGCCTTGAATCCCGCATCCGCTATTTTCTGGCCCGATTTTAACCGTGCCGGCATTGTGTCGAGGCGTTTGCGTAAGGTGGTGTCGTTTTTGGCAATCATGCCAAAAGCCTCCGCTGCCGGAAAGCCCGCTTTCTCCGTGTGGGCCAGTTGCAAAAATAACCGCGCGTGGCTTTCGGCGTCTAGTGCCGCGTGTCTGGTAGGTTTGGGCATAACGGCTGGCTAATAAAAAAGTAGAAATTCCTCCTGGTATTATTCACTAGAATTTGGGGTCCGGACAAAGGTTTTCGTAAATCAGGCATTAATCCCGCCCTTGGGCGGATGCGTCAGGTAAAATACGGTTTTTATATAAATTAAAGTCACGCAGAATGAGCAAACAAGAGAAAACCTTAACCATGACGGTGCTGATGACGCCGGACATGGCGAATTTTTCCGGCAATGTCCACGGCGGTTCTTTGTTGAAGCTGTTGGATCAGGTGGCTTATGCCTGTGCCGCGAAATATTGCAAGCAATATGTCGTTACGGCGGCGTTAGACCAGGTATTCTTCAAACAGCACGTCAATGTCGGCGAGTTGGTGACGTTTAATGCGCGGGTCAACCATGTCGGGCGGTCGTCAATGGAAATTGGCGTGAAAGTGGTGGCCGAGCATTTGCGCACTTATGAAAAAAGGCATACCACCTCATGTTATTTCACGATGGTCGCTATTGATGAGCATGGCAAGTCGGTGGAAGTGCCCAGGTTGGAGCTAGAAACCGAAGAGGAAAGGCGCCTGTATGCGGCGGCGGAAATGCGCAAAAAATTACGCCAGGAAAGCTTGGAAAGAAGCCGGGCGTTAATGAATGACAGCGGGGATGACGAATAAGTGGCCTTACAAGAGAATTTTGAACAACTGCCGTTAAAGGACTTTGCCGAGAAAGCGTATTTGGATTATTCCATGTACGTGATCCTTGACCGGGCCCTGCCAAGTTTGGCGGACGGCCTGAAACCCGTGCAGCGGCGTATTGTGTACGCCATGTCCGAGCTGGGGCTGAACGCCGCCGCCAAATACAAAAAGTCCGCGCGTACTGTCGGGGATGTGTTGGGTAAATACCATCCGCACGGCGACTCGGCGTGTTACGAGGCGATGGTGCTGATGGCGCAGGATTTTTCTTACCGCTATCCGCTGATCGACGGGCAGGGCAACTGGGGCTCGCCCGATGATCCGAAATCCTTCGCCGCCATGCGTTACACCGAATCACGCCTGACCGCCTATGCGAACACCTTGCTCAGCGAATTGGAACAAGGCACGGTGGAATGGACGGACAATTTTGACGGCACCTTGAAAGAGCCATCGTTGTTGCCCGCCAGGTTACCCAATATCCTGCTCAACGGCACGATGGGCATTGCCGTGGGCATGGCGACCGACATCCCGCCGCATAACCTGCGCGAAGTGGCAAATGCCTGCATCGCCTTGCTGGATGATCCCGATAGCCCGCCGGAAATGGTGTTCCAGCACATCAAAGGCCCGGATTATCCGACTTCGGCCGAAATCATCACCTCGGCGGAAGACATCCAAAAAATCTACAACACGGGTGGCGGTTCGGTGAAGATGCGTGCCAAATACGAGCTGGAAGATGGCGTGATCGTCATCACCGCCTTGCCGCACCAAGTTTCCGGCAACAAATTGATGGAGCAAATCGCCGCACAAATGCTGGCGAAAAAATTGCCGATGATTGAGGATTTGCGTGACGAGTCCGACCATGAAAACCCCACGCGTTTGCTCATCATCCCGAAAACCAAACGCGGCTTGGATGTGGACGCGGTCATGTCGCATCTGTTCGCCACCACCGATTTGGAAAAGAGCTACCGTATCAACCTGAATATGATTGGTTTGGACGGCAGGCCGCAAGTGAAAAACTTGTATGGAATTCTCGTCGAATGGTTGTCGTTCCGTACCCAAACCGTGCGCCGCCGTTTGCAATTTAGGTTGGATAAAGTGCTGGCGCGCCTGCATATTCTCGACGGTTTATTGATTGCTTACCTGAATATTGACGAAGTCATCGCCATTATCCGCAACGAAGACAAGCCCAAACCCGTGCTGATGGCACGTTTTGGCCTCAGCGATGTGCAAGCCGAAGCGATTTTGGAATTGAAGCTGCGGCATTTGGCGAAATTGGAAGAAATGAAGATACGTGGTGAGCAGGACGAGCTGGCGAAAGAACGTGATGGTTTGGAAAAGACCTTAGGTTCCGAACGCTTGTTGAACCGCCTTATCAAAAAAGAATTGCAAAGCGATGCCGAGAAATATGGCGACGACCGCCGCTCGCCCATCGTCGAACGCGAAGCGGCACAAGCCTTGGATGCCGTCGCCCTGATCAGCAATGAGCCATTGACGGTGATCTTGTCGGAAAAAGGCTGGATCCGGGCGGCAAAAGGCCATGATATTGACGTGGCGGCCTTAGGTTACCGTTCCGGTGACAGCTTCCTTGACGCCATTAAATGCCGCTCCACCCAGCCAATCTATATTTTTGATTCCACAGGCAAGGTTTACAGCACCTCCACGCACGATTTACCGTCCGCCCGTACCCAAGGGGAACCCCTGACGGCAAGGCTGAATCCGTCGGCAGGCGCGTTGTTCACGCATTTGTTGGCAGGCAACCCAGATGACTGGATCGTGTTGGCCAGCGATTTTGGCCTAGGTTTTAAAGTGCAATTAAAAGAGTTGTTGACTAAAAACAAGGCTGGAAAAGCCGTGATAACCTTGGCGGATAAGGCAAGGTTATTGAAACCCGCTTTTGTCCAGAATGATTCGGATTTGCTGGCCGTGGCCACTTTACAAGGGCGGCTGTTGATTTTTCCCGTGGCGGATTTGCCGGCGTTGGCGCGCGGCAAGGGCAATAAGCTGGTGCAACTGACCACAAGCGAAGTGCAAAGCGGCAAGGACCGCTTGGTTGCGGCCCTTGTCTTGCCTGTAGGTTCAGCCTTGAAAGTGGTGTCAGGCAAGCAGTTCCTGACACTCAAGCCTGCCGATATAGCGCAGTATTCGGGCAAACGTGCGAATCGGGGCTCACATTTGCCGCGTGGTTTTCAGCGGGTGGATGGCTTGCTATTGGACTAGCGGGTTTTACGATGGGTAGGGCGTACAAAATAGAATTTTGTACGCCTCTTTTTTTAAGCGGACAGCCATGCGGCGCGGCTTAGGGATAAATGCGTTTATCCTGCTTTTAGGCTTTGTAAATCAATCACAAACCGGTATTTCACATCGCTTTTCAAAACCCGCTGATAGGCTTCGTTAATTTGTTGGATGGGGATCATTTCTATGTCAGAAGTGATGTTGTGCTTGGCGCAGAAATCCAGCATTTCTTGGGTTTCTTTTAAGCCGCCAATTAAAGAGCCTGCGATATTACGGCGTTTGAAAATCAAATTGCCGACAGAGGGCGAGGGATGTGGTTGGTCAGGCACACCGACTAGGCATAAAGTGCCATCGCGTTTGAGCAAGGCCGTGTAAGCATCGAGGTTATGCGGTGCGGCGACGGTGTTGAGGATAAAATCAAAGCTCAACGAATGGCGGGCCATTTCTTCAGGGTTTTTTGAAATCACCACGCTGTCCGCCCCTAGGCGTTTGGCATCGGCGATTTTGTCCGGCGAAGTTGTGAACAGCACCACTTCCGCGCCCAGCGCATGGGCGAATTTGACGGCCATGTGCCCCAAACCCCCTAAACCGACGACGCCGACTTTATCGCCAGCCCCAACTTGCCAGTGCATCAATGGCGAATAGGTGGTTATGCCTGCACATAACAGGGGGGCGGTGGCGGCCAGATTGAGGTTGGCGGCAATTTTTAAGACAAAATGTTGGTCAACAACGATGTTGTCGGAATAGCCGCCATAAGTGTTTCCGCCACTGTGCGGGTCAGGGCTGTTGTAAGTGAACACCGGATGGTCGCAATATTGCTCCAAATCCTCTTGGCATTCCGGGCAAGTGCGGCAGGAGCCGACTAGGCAGCCAACGCCGACCGTATCACCGACTTTAAACCGGGTCACGGCACTGCCGATATTGATGACTTTGCCGACAATTTCGTGTCCTGGCACCATCGGGAAGGAGGCATTGCCCCATTCGTTACGGACTTGGTGGATGTCCGAATGGCAAACGCCGCAGTAGAGTATGTCGATATGGACATCGGTAGGTAGCAGTTCGCGGCGTTTGAACTGGAATGGCACCAAAGGTGAAGTGTGGGTGTGGGCTGCATAGCCTAGGCTGGGATACATGGTGGCTCCTATATCAGTTGGTTTGGTTGCAGGGTAGGGGGCAAGTCTAAATGTTGTTGGCAGTAACAATCGCCCGTTTAGGGGCGGGCAGCCCCTCAATGGTCAATTGCGGATTGTCCGGGTCAAGAAAGTCTTGCAATGAATGGAAGCGCATCCATTCGGTGCTGCGTTGTTCATCGGTGCTGGTGACGGTGACATCCACCACACGGACATTAATAAAGCCACAACGTTGCAGCCAGCTCACCAAGGTGTCGCAACTGGGCAAAAACCAGACGTTGCGCATTTTTGCATAGCGGTCTTTGGGCAACAAAGTGTCACCCAAGCCGCCGTCTATCACCAGCGTTTCCAAGACCAATTCACCACCTTTTTGTAGGCAGGCCTTCAGTTCGAGCAGGTGCTCGATGGGTGATCGGCGGTGATACAGCACCCCCATGGAAAAAACGCTGTCAAACAGTTGCAGGTTGGGGGGGAGGTCTTCTATGCCCAAGGGCAGGACATAAACTGGGGCGGTACCGTGCAATTTTTTGACCAGTTGGAATTGCATGACATTCAGCAGCATCGGGTCTATGCCAACCACCATTTTCGCACCCGCCCCCAGCATCCGCCAGCAGTGATAACCATTGCCGCAACCGACATCTAGGACGCGGCGATAGGCGAGCGGCGTGATATGGTCTTGTAAGCGCCGCCATTTCCAATCGGAACGCCACTCGGTGTCAATATAAGTGCCGAACAATTGATAAGGGCCTTTACGCCAGGGGTGCAAGGCTTTTAGCTGTTGTTCCAGTTCTTGCTGTTGCCACGGTGCCAAATCTTCGGCGTGGCCTATTTGGATGGCGTCCGCATTGAGCCGGATATGGCTGCGCGGCAATTCAGGGATTGCGTCGATGACGGCTTGCCATTTTACCAAATCCCCGTGTTTGCCGGCATCGAACGCATCTGGCAGTTGCTGCGCCAAGGCCACGGCCCACGCGTCGGCTTTAGCTTCCAGCAGGTCACGGAATAAGGCTTGATAGTCGGGCATGGTGGTTGAACTATGGCGGGGATATTCAAACTTCCAGGGCGTATGGCCCTGGAAGTTTAGGGCTGCTACGCAATCAGGAGTTTTTTTCGGGTTTTGCAGACAATGCTTCGATATTGCGTTTTGCCAAGCTGTCGATGACGGCATTCAACGAGCCTTTGGTTTGCATTTCGTTATTGAAGGTGGTGCGGTAGTTGGTGACCAAGCTTACGCCTTCAATCATGATGTCATAGGCTTTCCATTGGCCTTCATGCAACGCCATGCGGTAATCAATGGCGATAGGCTGCATGCCAGGTTGCAACACTTCCGTTTTGACGACTACTTTGGTCGCACCAGATTCCATGTCCAGCGGCAAGAAGCGCACGGTCCATTCTTTAAACTCAACAAAAGCGCGGGAATAAGTCCTCACCAATAAGGTTTGGAATTCTTGTTTGAAACGGGCGCGCTCGTCAACGCTGGCCGTTTTCCATAATTTGCCCAGCACTAATGCGGCAATACGGTCAAAATCGACACGAGGGTAAATGACTTGGTTTACAAATTGGTTGATTTTGGCAAAATCCTTGGTGAAGCCTTTTTCCTGCATTTGGGATTGTAATTGTGCGGAAGCCGTTTCTATCGCCTGTTGCGGAGGCAACAAATCCGCCGCCATCAGTTTGCCCAGGGGGGCAACCGTCAACAATAATGCCAATAACGTAAATAATATAGTGTGTTTAGCCTTCATAAAATCCTCTAAAATACAGCGTGAAAACTTAAGTCAATTTAAAACGAATTTAGTTTCTTGAAAATATTATCAACCCGAAGAGCAGCTGATCAGATGGCCTATAATAACATTACAATTCCCACCCGTATGAGAAGAATGCGTTATCACGATTTTTCCAGACGCTTGATGCGCGAGCACCGGATATGCACGGATGACCTTATTTATCCCCTGTTTGTCCGTGAAGGCAATGGCCTGCGTGAAAGTGTCGCGTCCATGCCAGGGGTGGAGCGTTTGTCGCTGGACGTGTTGCTGCAAGAAGCTCAGGAAATTTATGGTTTGGGCATACCGGCCATCGCTTTATTTCCGGTGATTGACGTTGACAAAAAATCCCTGGACGCGGCGGAAGCTTATAATCCCGACGGGTTGGTGCAGCGAAGTGTCCGCGCCTTAAAGCAGGCTGTACCTGGGTTGGGCATCATCACCGATGTCGCCCTCGACCCGTTTACCGTCCACGGGCAAGATGGCCTGTTGGATGATAGCGGCTATGTCGTCAACGATGAAACTGTCACCGTGCTGGTCAAGCAAGCTTTATCCCATGCTGAAGCGGGGGCGGATATCGTCGCCCCGTCCGATATGATGGACGGGCGTATTGGCGCGATCCGGGAAGCCTTGGAAGCCGAGGGGTTTATCAATACCCTGATTTTGGCGTACTCCGCCAAATATGCTTCAGCTTTTTACGGGCCGTTCCGGGATGCCGTCGGTTCGGCGGGCAATCTGGGCAAAAGCAACAAATACAGCTACCAAATGGATCCCGCCAATACCGACGAAGCCCTACGTGAAATTGAATTGGACTTGCAAGAAGGCGCGGATATGGTCATGGTCAAGCCCGGGATGCCGTATCTGGACATCATCCGCCGCGTAAAAGAAACCTATGGCGTACCTACCTTTGCCTATCAGGTCAGTGGCGAATACGCCATGATAAAGGCTGCGGCGATGAATGGCTGGCTGGACGAAAAAGCCGTGGTGATGGAATCCTTGCTTGCCTTTAAACGGGCGGGCAGCGATGCGGTTTTGACCTACTTTGCCAAAACCGTCGCCCAATGGCTCAGGGATGGATCATGACCGACCGTTATGCCGTCTTCGGTCAACCTATCGGGCACAGCAAATCCCCTCGTATCCACCAGTTTTTTGCCGGACAGACCGGGCAGCAACTGAGCTACATGGCTGAGGAAGTCGCACCTGAACAATTTGTTGGCAGTGTCAAGGCCTTTTTTGCCCAAGGTGGCTTAGGTTTAAATTGCACCGTGCCGTTAAAAGAACTGGCGTTTGCGTTCGCGGACACAAAAACAATACGCGCACAACGCGCAAAAGCCGTCAACACACTGAAATTGGAAGCGGATGGTTCGGTACTGGGCGACAATACTGACGGCTGTGGTTTGGTGACGGATTTGCTTGATAACCATGCCTTTAATTTGAAAGGCAGCCGGATTTTATTGCTGGGGGCGGGCGGGGCAAGCCGCGGCATCATCGCGCCATTGCTAGGGCATTCGCCCCAAACCGTGGTGATTGCCAACCGTACTGTTGAAAAAGCGGTTGAGCTGGCGGCGGAATTTCAAGATATTGGGGCAATCAGCGGCTGCGGCTACGCCGATTTAGGCGGACAGGCTTTCGACATAATCCTTAATGCGACTTCGGCGAGCCTAAGCGGGGAGTTGCCGCCTTTGCCTCAGGGGGTGCTGGCCACGCAAGGCGTGTGTTACGACCTTGCCTATGGCGACCAACCTACCGCTTTTGTCCGTTGGGGTAGGGAAAATGGCGCGTCCTATAGCCTTGATGGCTTGGGTATGTTGGTCGAACAGGCCGCCGCCGCGTTTTATCTTTGGCGCGGGGTCAGGCCATCCACACATGCCTTGATTGAGTTGTTGAATGCGGAACGGGGGATGTCATGAATAGGGAATTATGGCTATTACGGCATGGTAAGGCCGAACACAACGGTGATATTGCAGACTTTGACCGTTGTTTGACCGCCAAAGGTGAGCGGGATGTCAAGCGCATGGGCTTATGGCTTAAACAAGAAGGGCTGTGCCCGGATATTTTGATTTCCTCACCAGCCAAGCGGGCTTTAGGTACTGCGGGCATTATTGCGGATACGCTGGGTTTGAAAAAACTATCATTACAACAAGACGGGCGGTTGTATTTCCAAGGCATTGTCGGCTTAAAAAAAGTGTTGGCGGATATTCCGGTATCGCCGGGGTGTGTGCTGTTAGTGGGGCATAACCCGGATTTGGAAGATCTTTTGGCTTATCTTGTTGGTATTGGCCACTTGCCCGCTAGTGCCGGGCCGATGATGCCCACCGCCGCGCTAGTGAGGTTGCATATGCCCGCGGACTGGAGCCACTTGCCCGCCAATTGTGCGCAGTTGCTTGCGATGACCCACGCAAGCTCATTAAGTTGAAAGTAAGCGTTTGGCGGTCATATTCTTGTCATATAAAGTCAATATGCTGCACTGGTATTTATATAACGTGTTAATGCATATTAATTTACTAGAGAGTCGATAATGAATTTATCTTTTAAGGCAAGGTCGCTGGTTTTGGCGACGGGTTTCGTATCGGCGCTGTTTGCCAGTGCCGTCAGTGCTGTCCAATCGGTTGATGCGGGTGTTCCAGAATACCAAAAAGCCAGTGGTGTTTCGGGCAATTTGTCCAGTGTGGGTTCTGATACCTTGGCGAACCAAATGACATTGTGGGCGGAAGCGTTCAACCGCCTCTACCCTAATGTCAATATCCAAATCCAAGCCGCAGGATCGTCTACCGCACCACCTGCGTTGACGGAAGGCACGTCAAACCTCGGGCCTATGAGCCGTGAAATGAAAGATGACGAGCTTGAGGCTTTCGAAGGCAAATATGGTTATAAGCCGACCGCCATTCCAGTCGCCGTTGATGCCTTGGCGGTTTTTGTCAACAAAGATAATCCCATTAAAGGGTTGTCGATGGATCAAGTGGATGCCATTTTTTCATCAACCCGTAAATGTGGCCACGGCACCGATATTGCTACTTGGAGCGACGCGGGGGTGGCTAGCTGGAAAGGTAAAAGCATCCAGTTGTATGGGCGTAATTCAGTGTCCGGGACTTATGGTTACTTTAAGGAACACGCTTTATGTAAAGGTGACTTCAAAAATAACGTGAACGAGCAGCCAGGTTCAGCCTCGGTCGTCCAATCAGTGACCACTTCGGTCAACGGCATCGGTTATGCCGGCCTAGGCTATGTCACTTCAGGCATTAAAGCCGTACCGTTGGCGAAAAAAGGCACTAAGGCATTTGTCGCCGCCACACCGGAAAACGCCTTGGCTGGCAAATACCCGCTAGCCCGTTATTTGTATGTTTATGTCAACAAAAAACCTAACCAACCCTTGGCGCCATTAGAAAATGAATTTATAAAGATGGTGTTATCGAAAACGGGCCAGGAAGTTGTTATAAAGGACGGTTATATCCCTTTACCTGCCAAAGTGATCAAAAAGGTTTTGGCAACATTAAAATAATTGAAAGATCTGGCATATAATTAAGCTTACGATTTCAAAGACAATAGCTTTAGGTTGTTTTAAAATAAGGGCTAATGGAAAAAGGCGGCTGGGCTTTGTTTGACAAAGCGCCAGCCATTTTTTTATGCCGTTTGTTATATCATTGTCACATTTTGTTCCTATAATCGTCATAACATGTCTGAAATAAACACAAATATTCCCACCTCCGTTATGCAAAAATCATCCGGCTCCTATTACCAGCAATGGCGTTTAATAAAAGATAACTTGGCGCGATATGGTGTGATAGCCGGCGGTATGGGGGTTATTGTTGCAGTTGTCATGATTTTCTTTTATTTGCTGTATGTGGTGTTCCCGCTGTTTTTGTCCGCCACCGCCGAGCCGGTCAGCCAATATGCGCTCCCTGAAAAAACATTAGGCAAGACCTTGTTGCTGGACATGGAGGAGCAAAATCAAGTTGCCGCCCGCTTTACGGAGACCGGGCATATCGTCTTTTTTGACGTGGCGACCGGTAAGACGATTACCAACCAAACGGTGGCGATTCCTGCAGGAAGCCAAATCACCAGTTTTGCACAAGCCACCCCGCTTAATGAAGGGGTGGTCATTTATGGGTTGTCTGACGGGCGTGCGGTTCTTGTTAAGCACCAATATAAAGTCACTTATGTAAGCAATCAAAAAGTCATTACCCCGTCATTGGCTTATCCCATGGGGGAACAGCCCTTGGTGCTTGATGACGGCCATGCGGCATTGGAAACAATTGCCGCCCAGGTCAGCGACGGCTCGACGACTGTTGTTGCTAAAACCGCGGCTAAAATTCTCCTAAGTAGTTTCCAGAAAGAACAGGCTTTGTTTGCGGATGAAGCCACGCTGACCCGTAGCGACGCGGTATTAAACCCGCCCGACACGGGTGTCCAGGATATTTTGATCGACAAAGATGGTAGCTACCTTTATTTGCTTGGTAGCCAAGGCCGTTTGGACTTTTATGATATTAGCGACAAAAGCACCCCTGTCCTTAAACAAGCACAGAATGTGGTCGGAGCGGGACAGAAAATTACCAGCATAGCCTTTTTAAACGGTGACCTTTCGCTCATGATGGGTGATTCCACTGGCTTAGTCTCGCAATGGAGCATGGTAAGGGATAGTTCCAACCATTCGTCCATGCAAAAAATCAGGGTTTTCAAGGTTTCAGATAAAGCAATCGTTGCCTTAAAATCTGAACAACGCCGTAAAGGCTTTTTAACGGTAGACGCTGCCGGTAATATTGGCATATACCATTCAACGGCAGAGAAAGAGCTGATTAAGGAGCATGTCGCCGATTCTTTAACGAATGTTGCGATGTCCCCGCGCGCCAATGCTTTGTTGATGCAGTCGCCAGATGACAAAATTTATTTCTGGGCGGTTGAGAACGAACATCCTGAGGTTTCATTAAAAGCTTTGTGGCAGAAGGTATGGTACGAAAGTTATCCAAAGCCCGATTATATTTGGCAATCCTCCGCATCAAACAATGATTTCGAACCCAAATATAGCTTGATCCCGTTAGTTTTCGGAACATTAAAGGCGGCGTTTTACGCCATGCTGGTGGCAATGCCACTGGCTTTGATGGGGGCAATTTATACCGCTTATTTTATGAACCCACAGATGCGCCAGTATGTAAAACCCATCATTGAATTGATGGGCGCGCTGCCGACAGTGATTTTGGGGTTTTTGGCGGGCCTTTGGTTGGCGCCGTTTATTGAAGAGCATTTGGCGGGATTTTTCTCGTTGTTTTTGGTTGTCCCGTTGGCGATCATGTTATTTGCTTATTTTTGGCAGTTTGTGCCAAGATCTATCCTTGAAAAAATCCCTGACGGCTCAGATGCCGTATTGTTAATCCCCCTCATATTGATGGCCGGTATGTTGGCTTTTTCCATCAGTGTCCCTCTTGAAGCCGCTCTTTTTCACGGTAGTTTACGGGAATGGTTTAAAGACGAACTTGGCATTGGTTACGATCAACGGAATGCTTTGGTGGTGGGTGTCGCTATGGGGTTTGCGGTTATTCCGACGATATTTTCCATTGCTGAAGACGCCATTTTCAGTGTCCCTAAACATTTGACCGTCGGTTCCCTGGCATTGGGGGCAACCCCTTGGCAAACTTTATCCAGAGTGGTGTTGCTCACCGCTAGCCCAGGCATATTTTCTGCGGTCATGATTGGTTTCGGACGGGCGGTGGGTGAAACTATGATCGTGTTAATGTCAACTGGCAATACACCTGTGATGGATTTGAGCATTTTCCAGGGTATGCGGACATTGGCGGCTAACATCGCCGTAGAAATGCCAGAATCCGAAGTTGACAGCACCCATTATCGGGTGCTGTTTTTGACGGCTTTGGTATTGTTTGCCTTCACCTTTGTTTTTAATACGCTCGCGGAAGTGGTCCGTCAGCGATTACGCGAAAAATATAGTTCATTATGATTAAAGAATGGTTCAAAACAGGGGCGCCTTGGATATGGCTGAATGCCGCCGCAGTCAGTATTTGTCTGATTATGATTATTTCCGTGTTGGGATTGATTGCCGTGCGTGGTATCGGCCACTTTTGGCCATCGGAGGTTATCCAATTTAGCTATCAGAATGATGAAGGGCGATTGGAGACGATCATTGGCGAACAAGTCGACAGCAGTGTCACGCCCGCCGCTATGGCAAAAGCCACCGGATACGTTATGGCTGATAACGAAGATGCTCTGGTGCAGTATTTGATCAAGACCGGTAACCGGGACGTGACAGGGACTGACTTCCGTTGGATACAAGCGCGTAAGATCAAGCAACAGGAAACGCCTACGGCAATATTGGTCATAGAGCGGCGTGAATGGGGCAATTTTTATGGGCAACTGGTCAGTGTAAAAGAAAATGGCAAAGTGGTGGCTTCGGGTGAAAACGCCGTCGCTGTTGCCCTGCAAAAACTTGAGTCTACGTTGGCTGTTTTTAAAGAAATTACGTATATCGAGAAAAAAGAGATTGGTGCGGTAAATTATCAATTGGAGCGCTTGAGGCTGAAGCAAAAAAGTTTGCAATTAACAAATAGCCTGGACGCCGGGGCACAAAAAAGCTTGACCATTGAAACTGCAACTTATGAAGAGCGATATAAATCCTACCAGGCAAAATTGCAGGCCTTGTATCAAAAAATCAGGCAAGATAGCTTGGCGTTAAAAACAGATGGTGGTAATGAAGTTGACATATCCTTGTCCAAGGTGGTCAGGATTTACCAACCTAATAATATGGGCCTCTTTGCTAAGATAGCGCATTATGGGAGCAAATTAGTGGAGTTCCTCGCTGATGACCCGCGTGAAGCAAACACTGAAGGCGGTATTTTTCCGGCTATTTTTGGCACAGTTATGATGGTGATGATGATGTCGGTCATTGTCACGCCGTTCGGTGTCATCGCCGCCGTTTATTTACGTGAATACGCCAAGCAAGGTTTTATAACCCGCGTGATCAGAATTGCCGTCAACAATTTGGCGGGTGTCCCATCAATTGTATACGGGGTATTCGGCCTTGGGTTTTTTGTCTACATACTTGGCGGCAACATAGACCAGTTGTTTTTTCCGGAAGCCGCCCCCGCCCCCGTTTTTGGTACGCCAGGTTTGCTATGGGCCTCAATCACATTGGCTTTATTGACATTACCGGTTGTTATTGTCTCAACGGAAGAGGGCTTGGCGCGTATCCCCAAATCTATCCGCGAAGGTAGCTTGGCGTTGGGCGCAACAAAAATTGAAACTTTATGGTTGACGGTTTTGCCGATGGCTAGCCCGGCTATGATGACAGGGTTGATTTTGGCCGTGGCGCGTGCAGCGGGCGAAGTTGCGCCGCTGATGCTGGTTGGTGTTGTAAAGATGGCTCCGACCCTGCCCCTTGACGGCAACTTTCCGTTCTTACATTTGGACAGAAAATTTATGCATTTGGGCTTTCATATCTATGATGTCGGTTTTCAAAGCCCTAATGTGGAAGCGGCACGGCCTTTGGTCTATGCAACATCATTATTACTGGTCGTGGTGATTTTGGGGCTCAATTTGTCAGCGATCCTCATTAGAAATCATCTCCGTGAAAAATACCGAGCATTGGAAGGTTAAAAAATGACAGCACAAGAAGTACGCACTCATGCGATTGACATCAATTCAGTTTTGAACAATCGTGTTAAACATAATGAAACACATGATGTCAGTATTAGGGTAGAAAACTTAAAGCTTTTTTACGGTGAAAAACAGGCGTTGCATGGCATTAACATGGAAATGCCCAAGAAGAAAGTCACGGCTTACATCGGCCCCAGTGGTTGCGGTAAGTCGACCCTGTTACGCTGTATTAACCGCATGAACGATTTGGTCGACCATGTGACGATAGAAGGCAAAATTTTGCTGGATAATGAGAATATCTACGATAAAAGCGTCAATGTTGCGGCATTGCGCAGACGGGTTGGCATGGTGTTCCAAAAACCCAATCCATTTCCAAAGTCCATATTTGAAAACGTTGCTTATGGTTTGCGTATTCAAGGCATTAACGATAAGCGGATATTGGAAGAAACCGTGGAAAATGCTTTGCGGGGTGCGGCGCTTTGGGATGAAATGAAAGACCGCCTTAATGACAACGCCTTAGGGATGTCGGGTGGCCAGCAGCAACGTTTGGTCATAGCCAGGGCGATAGCAATCGAACCGGAGGTTTTGTTATTGGATGAACCCGCTTCTGCTCTGGATCCGATCTCAACGCTCAAAATTGAAGAGTTGATTAACGAATTGAAAGAAAAATATACGATTGTCATCGTTACCCATAATATGCAGCAAGCCGCCCGTGTTTCTGATTATACGGCGTTTATGTATATGGGTGAATTGATCGAGATGGGAACTACCAGTGAATTGTTCACTAACCCCAAAAAGAAGCAGACCGAAGATTACATTACCGGTCGCTACGGTTAATCAGGAGCATAACTATGGATAACAGCAAAATCGGCCATCATATATCCGGACAATTCAATAGGGAACTTGAAGACATACGCAATAAAGTCTTGACGATGGGGGGATTGGTTGAGCAACAGATAGAGTTGGCCATTCAGGCATTCACCACCAATGACATGGAAATGGCCGAATTGGTTATCAAACAAGATAACCAAGTCGATGCCATGGAAATGGAAGTGGATATTGAATGCACACAGATTTTGGCATTACGGCAGCCTACCGCTTTTGACTTGCGGTTATTATTGACCGTCATTAAGGTCATCAACGAATTGGAAATTGTTGGTGATTTGGCTGAAAGGATCGCAAAAATGGCGATCCAGCTTTCTGACACGGAAGGTAGGAATGACCAGTATTACGAACTTCAGCACATGGCTGATTTGGTCAAAGAGATGCTGCATGGCGCATTGGACGCTTTTGCGAGGATGTCCATTGACGACATCACTATGATAACGGGCAAAGATGAGAATGTAGACCGCGAATACGCCAGCATTGTCAGGCAGTTGATCACCCACATGATGGAAGACCCAAGAAACATCACGCGGACTTTAAATGTATTATGGACAGTCCGGGCTATGGAGCGCATTGGCGACCATGCTTGTTATATCTGTGAACATTTGGTTTTTATGGTCAAAGGTGAGGCTGTCAGGCATTTGAGCCAACAAGAGCTGGAACAAAAAATGAAAGGCTAGGCCTCCTTTAGGTGGCGGTTATATACAGCTGTTCTGCTTGAAACCGCCGTTTCCCGGCTGGATTGTCGGGGCTGTAGACCGCGAAGCGAATCCGGTCTACAAAAGGCTTTAAAACAGTTTCTGTTCTAGTGTCCATTGGGGGGCACAAAAAGATGTTTTGTATCCCCTCATTTTTACCAATCCACCTGTCCCCGTACTTCCAGCATGTCAAGGTCAGCGCCATTAAATGCGGCAGATCTTGAGTTGCCCGTGCTTGCCGTATTAATATCCAAAACGTGCACAAAATTAGCCATCAGACGCATGTGTGAATTGGGATACCAGTTTAAAGCCGCTTTAATGGTTTCGGCTTCACCGCCTTTGATTAGCTTATCGGTTAAATTTAAGTAATCATAACCTAGAGCCAATTCCCAGGCCCCCCAACCATTTTTCATATCGAAATTATGGGTAGGTTTGATCCTATCCCATGCCCCCGTTTTTGCTTTATATGCGCGAGATTCACCAGTCAGGAAATAGCTGACATAACCGTAATAGCCATCTAAGGTTTCCCCGCTCCCGTAGCCTTTTCCTGAAATATTGGTTTGCAAATATTCCGCTTGGGCTGAAAATGAACGGTAGACCAAGGCCGACTCCAAGGCAAAGCGCGTGATGTCGTCCACTTCCGTGCCCAGTTTGACGTTAGTCAAATTGCCGGTATTCAATATTGCGGTGCGGTCTACATTGGCATTTGGGGTCGATGTGAAATTCATGCCGCCGTTGCTAAAGCTGCCATCGCCCAAGTAATTATTGTTCACCGAGCGGTAAGACCCAGAAGCGCCAACATGTAGGAACTTCCTTTCACTATGTAGCCAAGGGCGGCCCACTATGCGTCCGGTTACATCCCAGCCCGTGTCCCCGCTGCCATTGTTGCGGTTGTTGTTGCCATTGCCTACACTGTTTGTACCTGATGTGTTGGTATTATTGCTATTGACAGAGGTGTTGTAAGCCCAACCGCCGCCCACAGGTTCAGTTTGCACGGCCCCCATCAATGCAAACCGCTCATGGTTGTAATTGGCGCCAAGACCCACTTTATAGGCGTTGGGGTTGTCAGAAAAAGTATTGATCGACATATTACGCTCAATAAATGTCAAGAAGCGGTTGCTTGTGGCTTCTTCCAAGCTAAAAGGTTCTTTAAACTGGCCGACCTTGACCCCGAAAGGCTCAAACAGTTTCCAGTTGATGTACGCATCAGTAATGCCAGCCGCCACCGTGCCATTGCCACGGCTAAAGTCATATTCAAACTTATAGTCGTAATTTCTGAAAAAAGTCCCTTCAATACCTAAACGGGCGCGGCGTATATTCGTGCTGTCGGCCAATTGGTTGGTGGTAGCGGTCGCCGCATTGGGTGCGGGGTTGTTGCCATCCACGTTAACCTGCGAATCAACTTGCATACGGCCATTAATGGCGGCTTTAAAATTGCCGTCCTTGCTTTCAAATTCCAAGCCTTTTTCACCTAGTTTGACTTCTGCCGCATCTTTTTTCTGTTCAAAGACGTGTTCTTTCAGGACTTCAATTTCGTTGGTCTTTTTCTCCAAATCCTGACGCATCTCGTCTAATGCGGCTTTATCTGTTGCGGGAGGGGCGTTGTCTTCGACTTTGATGAATGAGCCTAACTTAGTGCGGTTGGCTCCCGGTTCTGCGTAAAGTTGTTTGGTTTTGTTATCCATATACAGATCCAGTGCTTTTGCTTGAAAAGATGCACCGACACCTAACGCAGTAACTACAGCCAAAGTTAGTTTAGATAATGTCATGTTTTGCTCTTGGTGGTTATCAAAAAATTTGAGCAAGAATATGGGGTAAATATGACATTAATGTTACTAATATATTACAGTTTTATGACATTTTGTGGGTGGGTCTGCCTATGAAAAATATTATTCAATAATAACAGTAAGATATATTTTTTTCTGATCGGCAATAAATTTCAAAAATAAAGGAATTATTTATAATTTATTGATTTTTAAATAAATTAACATATATAGTTTAGTGGTTGATGTTTTCTATTTCTGTTATTTAACTAATTGATTATTATATATTTGTATTTTGTTGTTATTGACAAAAAAGTTGTCATAATTTTGTCATATTAAGTCTCTATGCTTGTGCCTGTATTCCACATTTATATTACTTTTGAGAGTTGATGATGACAGTATTTTTTAAAACGAAGTCCTTGGTGATTGCGATGGGCTTTGCGTGTTTTACATTGGCTAGCGCTACGGCGAATGCCGTGCAGTCAGTTGACGACGGGTTACCTGAATATAAGAAAGCCACTGGGATTTCCGGTAACTTATCCAGTGTCGGTTCTGACACATTGGCAAATTTAATGACCCTTTGGGCAGAAGAATTCAATCGTGAATACCCTAATGTCAATATTCAGATCCAAGCGGCGGGCTCTTCGACAGCACCTCCGGCTTTGACGGAAGGCACAGCCAATTTAGGGCCAATGAGCAGGGAAATGAAGGAGGATGAGCTGGAAGCGTTTGAAGATAAGTTCGGTTACAAACCGACCGCCATCCCCGTCGCAATAGATGCCTTAGCGGTATTGGTCAACAAAGACAACCCCATCAAAGGCCTGTCGATTGAACAAGTGGATGCCATTTTTTCCAGCACCCACAAATGTGGGGATGAAAAGGATATTGAAAACTGGGGCGATGCCGGAGTGGCGGCCTGGGCCACAAAAACTATCCAGCTCTATGGGCGCAACTCAGTTTCTGGAACCTACGGCTACTTTAAGGAGCATGCGCTTTGCAAAGGTGATTTCAAAAGCAACGTCAACGAACAGCCAGGATCTGCTTCGGTTGTGCAGTCTGTGACATCATCCGCAAATGGTATCGGTTATTCCGGCATGGGTTACAGCACCTCCGGGGTCAAAATGGTGCCTTTGGCTAAAAAAGCCGGGCAGCCTTTTGTTGAAGCAACTCCAGAGAACGCAATTAACGGCAGCTATCCATTGACCCGTTATTTATTTGTTTACGTCAACAAGAAACCTAACGAACCCTTGCCGCCGTTAGAAAACGAATTCATTAAAATGGTGTTGTCTAAAGCAGGACAAAAAGTGGTCATAAAAGACGGTTATATCCCACTGCCAGCGAAAATTGTCAGCAAAATTATGGCTACCCTTAAGTAACAAGAAATTGGTTTTTTTGTAGCTAAAAAATAAAGGCAAGAGATTTAACATTTCTTGCCTTTTTTGTTTCGTTGGCGGTTATTTGTCAAAACCAATAAAATCCCAAAGCCTGTGGGAGAAAGTCATGTTTTTGAATTCAGGCACAGGCGGGCCGTCTGGATAATTTTGTTCATAAACCCGCTTCGTGTCATCGGCAAGTTCTTTCATGCCCAGCTCGGTGTAGGCTTCCATTAAAACTTGCAAGGCATAAGGCACGGCAGGTGTCCGCTGGTAATTTTCAACGACACCGGAAGCGCGGTTGGCTGCGGCGATATAGGCTTTCCTTTTCATATAATAGCGTGCCACATGCACGTCGTGCATCGCCAGGTTATTCTTAAGCGCTATCATCCGTAATCTGGCGTCAGCCAAATATCGGCTGCCTGGGTAACGGCGGATGAGTTCTTCAAAATTACGGTAGGCTTCGCGGGCACTGCCTGGATCCCGTTGCGAGGTGTCCGTTGGTAAAAACCGGTCAATAAAACCTATATCACGGTTATAATTTACCAAGCCTTTTAAATAGTACGCGTAATCGACATGGGGGTTGCGCGGATTCATCTTAATGAATCGGTCGGCGGCAGCGATTGCCGATTCGGGTTCGGCATTTTTAAAATAAGCGTAGGCTATATCCAACTGGGTTTGTGCGGATGATTCACCGAAAGGGTAACGGGATTCCAAGGCTTCGTATAGCTTAATGGCCTTTTCGTAATTTCCGGCATCCACCATTTTTTGGGCTTCGGTGCGGAATTTTTCAGTATTCCAGCCCGCATATTCATTTTCTGGATTGGCCTCATCGGCCGAATCTCCGAATACCCCGCATCCTTGTAAGGACAGCCCTAAACTGAAGATGATAAAAAATTTTATTAAAATTAATCGCATAGTTCTAACGACACGTTGTAATATTGGGGGTTTTTCTCGCTGGATTGGCTGCGATAGTGTGGAGTAGTCTAGGTAATCCGTGAGTATAACTTAACAAAAGGTTATTCAGAAGATTTGTTATGACAAAATTAACGGCAGAAGTGCCATACGAAATGGCGGGCATGCGCCTTGATCAGATATTGGCGGAATTGTTTGCCGAATATTCGCGAAGTAAGTTACAAAGTTGGATTAAATCTGGTCGTGTGCAAGTTAATGGATTGATACTTAAGGCAAAAGATAAGCTGGAAGGTGGCGAGGAAATCACCTTGGATGCGGAAGCAGAAGTGGTGATCACTTCGGAGCCGGAAAATATCCCGCTCGACATTGTTTATGAAGATGATAGTTTGCTGATCGTCAATAAACCGGCGGGCTTGGTGGTGCATCCGGCGATAGGCAATTGGCGTGGCACTTTAGTGAACGCCTTGTTGCACCACGAGCCGGGCTTGGACACCTTGCCGCGTGCGGGCATTGTCCATCGTATCGACAAAGATACGAGCGGTTTGTTGATGATTGCCAAAACCTTGCAGGCGCACAATAGCCTGACCGGGCAATTACAGGAGCGGGAAATCCATCGCGAATATCTGGCGATTACGCGTGGGCGTATGACGGCTGGCGGCACGGTCGATGAGCCGATAGGCCGGCATCCGTCAGACCGTTTGCGTTATGTGGTCAGGGAATCCGGCAAGTTTGCGGTGACGCATTATCGGGTGGTGAAACGCTTCACCCGCCATACCTTGGTTCAGGTGAAGCTGGAAACTGGCCGTACCCATCAGATCAGGGTGCATATGGCGCATATCCGCTTTCCTTTGGTGGGCGATCAGGTTTATGGCGGACGTTTCCAGATGCCCCCCGATTGCAGTGAACGGCTGGAAAATGCCTTGCGCGGCTTCAAGCGGCAAGCGTTGCATGCGGCGAAATTGGGTTTGGTGCATCCTGTGACTGGCGAGTATATGGAATGGGAGCAAGCATTGCCGGATGATATGGTCGAGCTGCTGGAGGCTTTGGCCGACAATGAACAAGAATAGCTCTTGGTTGGCTCCCGATTGGCCAGTTCCGGACAACGTATTTGCCGCAACTACCTTGCGTGGCGGCGGTTCGAGCCTTGCCCCTTATGAAAGCTTGAATCTTGCCTTGCATGTTGGTGACCAAGAGGAGGCGGTCAGGCAAAACCGCAGTCTGGTTAAGGCCATGCTGAATTTGCCCGGCGAGCCGAAATGGTTGGCACAAATCCATAGTGACCGGGTTGTTGATGCTGCCAGCGTGGATTTGCCCGAGCCTGCCGATGCCAGTTTTACCGACCAAGCCGGGATTGTTTGTGCCGTGATGACCGCCGACTGTTTGCCCGTGCTGGTGTGCTCCCGTGATGGGCAGAAAATTGCCGCCATCCATGCGGGATGGCGCGGATTATTGGCAGGCATTATCGGTAACACCCTCGCTGCCATGAGAACCCATGATGTGCTGGTTTGGTTGGGGCCTGCGATAGGGCCTTCAAGTTTTGAAGTCGGTGCGGAAGTGCGTGAGGCGTTCACTGCAAAATCCGATAGCTACTGCCTTGCCTTTAAGGCGCGGGGAAACGGCAAATGGTTGGCCGACATTTATCAGCTGGCGCGTCTGGAGCTGGCGGGATTGGGTATTGCCCAGGTTTATGGTGGTGGTTTTTGTACGGTCGCTGAGCAGGAACGCTTTTTTTCTTATCGCCGTGACCCAGCCACTGGACGCATGGCGACACTCATTTGGAGAACCTGACAGTAGTGAATTTATTGTTATTGATTGTCATATTTACCGCCATCGGCGGTTTGTTAAGCGTATTGGCGGCAGCGGTCTTCCTGCTGTTGCCCGATAAACAGAGGGCGGCGGTATTGCCGCATGGCATTAGTTTTGCGATTGGTGCGTTATTGACCGTGGCCTTTTACGGCCTGATCCCGCAAGCTTTTGCGGAAGTTAGTCCGGCAATGTTCCAACTCTTGTCGGCCACGATTTTGGCGGGGATATTGGGCTTTTTTGTGCTGGAAAAATTATTGATTTGGCGGCATTGCCATTACGGCAGTTGTGAAGCGCATGGTGATGAAGAGCCGCATCATGATGATGGCCACGGCCATTATCATGGGCATGGCGCAAAATCGGCAGGCGTGCTGATCATTTTAGGTGACGGTATCCACAACTTTGTTGATGGCATTTTAATCGCGGCGGCGTTCTTGACCGATGTGCAATTGGGCATAGTGTCTAGCCTTGCGGTGGCGGCGCATGAGATCCCGCAGGAGGTAGGGGATTTTGCCATTTTGTTGGAAAGCGGCTATTCCAAAAGCAAAGCCCTTTTTTACAATATCTTGGCGAGCTTGACCACCGTTTTGGGTGGCGTGTTGGCGTATTATAGCCTGGAAAATTTACACGACAGTTTGCCGTATTTTCTGGCCTTGGCGGCATCCAGCTTCATTTATATTGCTGTGGCGGATTTGATCCCGTCACTGCATAAAAAAACCGATATGAAAGCCTCATTGGAGCAAATTGCTTTGATCGCGGCGGGCGTATTGTTGATCAGCTATTTGCATAATGTTGTCCATCATTTTGAGTCGGCGGGTTAATGCTGTTTTCAGCACCTTACGTCCGTTTGCCCATAGGGGCCGCCATGGTGATGTTTTTTTGAAGACGATTTTTGTGTTTTTGATTTTATGGCTCTGCCACCCGTGCTTCGACAAGACCCTACAGGGATAGGCGAAGGGGTCATACGGACGGCAGGTTTTCCTAGGCATTTATCGTGAAAGGGCTGTTGGAAATTTCTTGGCCAGTTTCCGGGTAAATGACCCGTACGCTATAAGTTACACCCTGGGTCAAGTCTAATGGGGCGGCAAAGCCGCTATTTAAGCCTTTGGGGCCATAGACAGCGGCCACATCACTACGCGATAAGCCAGCGACTGTTTCGGTCGCCACCATTCCATCGACGAGGATACGCAAATCCGCAGGCCCGTTCTGGTTGGAACAATATGCCCAGCCCTTTAAATATTGCCCATCCCACATTTCAATGTGGCCGATGACCAATTCGGGCAATTTGCCCAAGACATAAATGAAACCGTTCCGACGGTTACTGTAATAGCGTTCAAACCTTTTCGATCCCACCATACAGCTATAGTTGTTTAAATAAGCCATCACTCTTTTGGGCAAAAACCATAATTTGCGCAGAAGCTTTAATTTCCTTTCGTTATCGTGAATCAATGATTCAACGATATTCGGGGTGACATTAATTTTTTTAATGATATTGAACCCGTTACGGCTGAGTTGGGCGTCCGTGGCCGGGTTATTCTCAATGTCATAGGTTTCATAAAAAATGAATGACCCGGAAGGTTTTAAGCTACGGTAGATTTCCCGCAATTGGTCGTTGAAACGCGGCACGCCAGTTTCCACGCTCAAAATGACGTCAAACGTATCGTTGGCAAAGGGCATGCCCTGCCGGTTAACCTTAAATACGGCGTTTTTTAGTTTACGGTGTTTGCGTTTGCAATAAAAAATCGCGGCTTCGGATGCGTCCAAACCGTTAAAATGGCATCCGTCATCCAAGTAGTTGCGCAATAAGTACATACTGCCATGCCCTTGCCCGCAACCTATTTCACATAAGTTTAAAGCTTCGGTACGGGGCACCCCGCCCGCTTTCATTAATTCAACATAAAATTGCAGTTGGTGGGCATTTTCTTCGGTTATGGCTGTTGGGAAATAGCCGTAATTGTTTAGCAAAATTTTGCCGTAACGCAATTCGTATAAACAATACATTAAATAGATAAAGTTGTACCGTAATCTGGATTTCATGGGAGGCTGCGGAAAAAGTTGAAAAGCTATTTGCCTAACTTACGTAAATGCGGATGCTGGTTAAAAAACCATTGTCTTGATGGGGCGGTTGGTGTTTCCGTAGTTTGGGCTGCCAAGTTATAAGTATTGTGGCGTTTAGGGTAGGGGATGCTACGCCTCTACCCTATGCCCCACAGTGCCGTATCAGGTTATAACGTTAGGTGCGTCCCTGCCAGTCCGTTTTTTCACTTCGCAAAACTGTTCGGCCAGTCCGATCAATTCCGCCAAAGCCACTTGCGCGTCTTGGTCTTGACGGCTTGCGTCGGGTTCAAAGCGTTCGATATAAATGCGTAAGGTTGCGCCTACCGTGCCGGTACCGGACAAACGGAACACTATCCGCGAGCCGTTGGTGAAACCTACCCGTATGCCCTGGTTGCGGCTGATGCTGCCATCTACAGAATCTTCGTAACAAAATTCATCGGCAAATTTGACCGTATATTCGCCGAATTCCTGACCCGGCAGTTTCGGCAATTGCTCGCGCAGATGCTCAACAAGGGCATTGGCAATCGGGGTTTCCACGGCTTCGTAATCATGGCGGCAATAGATGTCCCTGCCAAATTTTTGCCAGTGTCCGTGGACAATGTCAGCCACGGGTTGCCGTTTTCTGGCAATTAAGTTTAGCCAAAACAGAACCGCCCATAAGCCGTCCTTTTCGCGGACATGGTCGGAACCTGTGCCAAAGCTTTCTTCGCCGCATAGGGTGATTTTGCCGGCGTCCAAAAGATTGCCAAAAAATTTCCAGCCCGTTGGGGTTTCGTAGCACGGGATACCATAACTTGCCGCCACCCGGTCAACCGCCTGGCTAGTCGGCATGGAACGGGCGACGCCGCTTAAGCCTTGGGCGTAAGCGGGGATCAAGTGTGCGTTCGCCGCCATAATGGCAAGGCTGTCACTGGGGGTGACGAAAATTTGGCTGCCAGTAATCATGTTGCGGTCACCGTCACCATCCGAGGCGGCCCCAAATGTTGGGGCGTGGTCGCTGAACATGATTTCAGCCAGTTCATGCGCATGGGCGAGGTTGGGGTCAGGATGATGGCCGCCAAAATCTTCCAACGGTTGGGCGTTAATGACCGATTCCGCCGGGGCGCCGAGCATGTCCACTAGGATGCGTTTGGCATAGGGGCCGGTGATGGCGTGCATCGCATCAAACAGCAAAGTGATGTAGCCGGCGCTAATGCTTTGTCTAAGCAAGGGGAAGTCAAAAATGCTTTGCATCAGTTCGGCGTAGTCGCTGACCGGATCAATGATATTGATTTTCAGGTCGCCAATGTGTTGTTCGCCAATATTATCCAAATCAATGTCATCTATGATTATTGTTTTATAATTGTTAATAGATTGGCTACGCTGATAAAATGCCAAGGTGTCTTTTTCCGGGGCGGGGCCACCGTTCCCGACATTGTATTTAATGCCAAAATCTTCGTCAGGGCCGCCTGGATTGTGGCTTGCCGACAAAATTAAGCCGCCAAAGGCCTGATATTTTCTGATAATATTTGATGCCGCAGGTGTTGATAATAACCCCCCTTGGCCTATAATCAATTCTCCAAAACCATTGGCCGCAGCAATTTTTATGATGATTTGTATGGCGGCCCGGTTAAAATAACGGCCATCGCCGCCTAGTACTAGGGTTTTTCCGGCGAAACCTTCTAAAGAGTCAAAGATTGACTGTACAAAATTTTCCAAATATCCCGGCTGTTGAAAGACCTTTACTTTTTTTCGTAGCCCTGATGTCCCGGGATTTTGGTCACTATAGGGATGCGTTGTGATCGTTTCTATTTTCATAATGAACCCTTTTCGGTTGTTGCCTGGTGTCTTAAGTACACTAAAATTTTTTTTCGAGTGTAAACGTTAGTAGAAGTTATATGTTACGAATATTTTCAATACTGTGTTGTAGTTTTTTTTCCGTCGCGGTCTCTGCAAGTAATGACGTTTGGTTGCTGGTGGATACTAAAGCCCGTAAAATCGAAGTCAAAAAAGGCGAGCAAACCATCGAAACGCTGGAGAGCATAGCCATTGGTCGGGGGGGGGCTGGATTGAAGTCGCATCGGGGTGACAATATTACCCCCCATGGGAGTTACAAAATAGGCTGGATAGGTGAAAAATCTTCTTTTCGCCGCTTTTTTGGTTTAACCTATCCCTCGGTTGACGATGCACAAAAAGCATTTGCACACCATATCATCGACGAGCCTACTTATTATCGAATTGTGTCTGCACACGTAAATAATCAAATACCGCCGCAAAACACGCCTTTAGGAGGGCAAATTGGTATCCACGGACTGGGGCGTGCGGATGAAAGAGTCCATAAATCCTTTGATTGGACGCACGGCTGTATCGCTCTGACTAATGGTCAGATTGATCATTTAAGCCAGCTTGTCGATACAGGAACAGTAGTAAAGATAAAATAAAGCTGGAAAATGCAGTAATCGGTGATAAAATTACACTCAGGTGTAAGTTTTTTTTGTTGTAATAACTTTAAATTTAGGAAAATGATATGAAAAGAGTAGTGAAATTATCAATGATAGCATTGGCTGTTAGCATGGTTGTTGGTTGCGCAAGCAGCTCAGATATTGACAATCTGCAATCACAAATTGACAGCTTGAAAACTTCTGTTGCGCAAGCGTCTTCTGACGCTGCAAGTGCACAAAGTGCCGCTAACGATGCTGCATCAAGAGCTGCTGCTGCTGAGTCTGCTGCTAACCGTGCCGCCCAATATGCCCAAGAAACTAGCAGCAAATTGGACAGCATGTTCAAAAAATCAATGATGAAATAAGTCATTAATTATTGAACTAATAAAAAAGCCCGATGGTTATCCATCGGGCTTTTTTTATGCCGTATTTTTACGTTTGCTGTTCACCGCCGAACAATTCCATTAACCGGGGAAGAAAATGGCTAAGCTCCAGTGACATAATTGAAAAATCGGCGTCGAACTTTTCGGCGTCGCTGTCGGTTTCGATCTCGGCGACTTGATCTTGGACCAAATCCAAAAAACGTAAGCGTTTAATGGCAAGATGTTCGTCAACAATAAACGCGAGGCGGTCGGCCCAATTGACCGCCAGTTTAATCACCTCTTTGCCTGTATCGAGATGGTTTTTGATTTCCGGCAACGCCAAATCATGGCGTTTGCAGCGGATAGTCGCCCCCGCTTCTTCTGGCGAGCGCAATTCACATTCATCTTCAATCGTTAAATCATCGGGTGTTTGCTGTGTGTTTAACCATTGCGTCATGGTGGCGATGGGTTTGTTGAGCGTATTGGGCGGGACGGCGGGCAGTGAACCCAAGGCTTTGCGCAACAGGCTCAATAGGTCTTCGGCGCTTTTCGACGAAGCCGCATCGGCAATAATCCAGCCGCCTTTGGGATCTATGTAGGCATAGCTTCTTCGGGAAAAAGTAAAAGCTTTGGGTAATAATTCAAAAATCAGTTCGTCTTTAACCGCTGTACGCTCCTTTTTGCTTAGTTTCCGTCCCTGTTTTTCCTCTGTATCCAGAATTTTTTCTTGAACCATTTCATTCAGGACTGACGATGGCAGTACCCGTTCTTCTTTTTTACCGCACAGCATCATAAAACCGTTGCTGCTATGCACCAACTGCTGCCCATTTTTGCCTATTGGCGAAGTCCAGCCGAAAGATGATTCCTCATGGGGGCCGCATGGGCGGAATGATAGGGCGGCGAGTTTTTGCTCCAGTTCTTCGGGCGATAATGTAAAGGCTTCAGTAAGACGAAAAATGCTAAGATTTTTAAACCACATGGCGAGACTAATATCCTGTAAAAATAGTGACCCGGTATTATCGCAAATTTAAATCTGCAAAAATGAAAATTTATAAACCGGAATGTGTTGATGATGAATGATGGGTTTGGGCCGATTGCCGATGATAAGGCCTCCGTATTGATTTTGGGGTCAATGCCCAGTGTCGCGTCATTACAGGCGCAAGAATATTATGCCCATTCCAGAAATGCCTTTTGGCCTATCATGGGGGCGCTGTTTGGTGGGGGCGGCGGATTGGGTTATCCGCAGCGCCAACAACTTTTGTTGGCAAACCATATTGCGCTCTGGGATGTTTTGCGAAGTTGTTATCGCCCCGGCAGCCTTGATGCCAATATTGACATGAAGAGCATTCAAATCAATGATTTTGATGGTTTTTACACGCGCCATCCAGGCATTTCCAGGGTCTATTTTAACGGCGGCATGGCGGAAAAAATGTACCGCCTGCATGTGTTGCCCGCCTTACAAGAACATTTCCTCCATCTGCATTACCAACGTTTGCCGTCAACCAGCCCGGCATACGCCTCATTGACCGTGCCGCAAAAAATCGCCGCATGGGAGGTGATTAAAGGGGTGGCGGATAAATAGACTGTGATAAAGTAGGGCGTTTTTAGCTGGCACAGGCTGGCAGTTGGGTTACTTTTTGGTTTGTTATGAATGAAGAATACGATTACGAGTACGAATATGACGATGATGGCGAAATTGTTTATTATGCGGTCCGCCCGAACAAGACGAAGATAAAAAAAGAAATATCGGCACTTTTTGACTTGGCTGAAAAAATGGCAGAATTGTCGCCAACGCAATTGGGCACTTTGGAATTGCCTGAAAACATCCATAAGGCAGTGACAGAAGTGTCAGGGATGCCGCATAAGGGCGCCAGGAAACGGCTATTGAAATATATCGCCGGGCAACTCCATAAAATTGATGTCGAAGGTTTTATGGAAAAACTTGCCCGCATAGAAAACAAAAGCGCCCACGGGGTTAGGGAGCATCACATTGTTGAGCGTTGGCGTGACCATTTGCTGGCGGAAACGAATGAAGCTTTGGGCGAGTTGCTGGATGAATATCCCCAGGCAGACCGGCAGCACTTAAGGCAATTGATCCGCAATGCGCAAAAAGAAGCGGAAACAGGTAAGCCTCCAAAGTCTTCGCGCCTGTTATACCGCTACCTTAAAACCCTATTTGATTTTGCCGGTGAGGTAGGCGACGGGGTTGGTGGCGAAAACCATGAAGATGAAGGCCATGAAGCGGACTGAATTACAACCTGACGGGGGGCGGAATTTTAAGGTGCATGGTTTTATCATGGATTTCGACATGGCCTTTCCTCTCTAGCTCCCTCAGAACTTTATTGATCATTTCACGGGATGCTCCGATCATGCTGGCGAGTTCCAGTTGGGTGGGGCGGTCATAGATGATCAAATTACCATTTTGATCTTTACAGGCTAATTTATACAAGACCTGTACGGTTCGCTCATGGACATTGGACAGCGCGAGGTTTTTTACGGATTGGGTGAGTTGCCTGATTTTCTCTGACATATCATTCAATAAGTTTAGGGTCACATCAGGATGCTCAGTCAGCCAGACTTTAAAATCGGTTTTGGAAATAATGCCACAAACCGTTTTTTCTAAGGTTATCACCGACGCCGAACGCGGCTCGTTGCCCAATAAAGCCAGTTCGCCAAAATAAGATCCCGAATCCTGGGTCATCAAAGTCACTTCCCGCCCCGTATTATCACTAGTGAAAATCCTCACTTTTCCAGAAACTATAATGTAGAGCGAATCAGTTTCGTCTTTTTCAGTAATGATGATGGTATGTTTGGGGAATGTGCAACATTTGGCTTTCAACGCCAGTGACTCTATGGCATCGTCAGGAAGCAAAGAAAGAAATGCGATTTTTTTTAAACCTAATAATGCTTCTTGCTGCATGGACATTGCTCCTAAGTTTGGAATTATAAGTAGATTATAGGCACTCAAACCTCAGGATGAAACTTTAACATGGTATTTATGGATAATTAATCGCTAGCCCTGCGGAAGGTACATAAAGTTTGGGGCATAGCGGGCCGTCAGGGGCTTGCTTATCTGTAAACTGGCGGAAGCCCAAAAAATTAGGGAATAAGCGATGGCTAAACTTTTGGATGGGTTAACGCTGTGTTTTTACGGGTGGCTGGCGTCACGCTTCCGAACAACATGGCCGCATTTTGCCCTGCTGCTACAGAAAATTTTGCGGTAAATAAATTTTTTGTTGTTAGCGTTTGCCCACAGCTTAGGCACTGGAGCGAAGGATAGCCCCTGCCCATGGAAACATGTCCTGGCCCAATGTTTTTTTGCTTAAAAAATAAGTGTATTATCTCGATTCACCTAAAAATAATAAGAGAAATTGATTTTAAACTATGAGGAGGAATCATGGGTGGAGTAAGTGAGTTGTTTTTTTTTATGTTGGTTATTGCCGCGTTGGCGTTCGCGCCGTTAGGCTACTTTATCTATAAGTATACGCAAAAGAATGGCAAGCCTTTTGGTGAAACCGAGCCGCATGGTGACAGCCCGTCTTTTGTGAATGATTTGGCGGAGACGGCCATTCATTTTTTTAAAACCCGTTTATCGAAAAAATAACACGGCCATGATCAGGATGGGGGCTTGAATTTGCCAAGCCCCCATTTTTCAAGTTACCCCATCCTCCCGCAACTAGGGCAGGCCGGGTTCTTTTTCAAATTCATCGAGTTGATTTCCATCGACAAACCATCTATCAGCAATAATTTGCCCACTAGGGTTTCGCCGATGCCCAGGATCAGCTTCATGGCTTCCAATGCCTGAATACTGCCAACAATGCCAGTAATCGGGGCAACCACGCCATTAGTCGCACAATTGACCAATTCTTCCCCGTCGCTTTGATATAAGCAGTTATAGCAAGGGCTATTGTCACGTCCTGGGGTAAATACGGACACTTGGCCTTCAAACCGGATTGCGGCACCCGAAACAAGTGGTGTCTTGTGCCTGACGCACGCCGTGTTAATGGCGAAACGGGTGGCGAAATTGTCACTGCAATCCACGACCACATCGGCTTTTTCCACTTCCACATCAAGCTGCTTGCCTGCCAACCGTTGCTTGACCGCGTTTACATTTACGTCAGGGTTTAATTTATTCAGGGTTTGCTGGCTTGAAATTGCTTTATCCATCCCTATATCAGGTGTGTGATGAGCAATCTGTCTTTGTAAATTGGATAAATCCACCACATCATCGTCATAAATAGTGATATTGCCGATACCGGCAGCAGCCAAATAAATTGATGCAGGTGAGCCTAAACCCCCGGCGCCGACGATTAATACCTTGGCGGCAAGGAGTTTTTGTTGCCCATCCACTTCAATTTTCGGCAGCATGATTTGACGGCTATAACGTAATAGTTGGTTGTCATTCATAAGTCAGGGTAATTATGTTCGGGTGATGGAAGATGATGCCAAAGAACTTGACACACTGCAAAAGCTCATTATCATTAGCACTCGTTACTGGCGAGTGCCAAAAATTTTTTAAACCTTGTCTTTAATCTTAGGAGAGTTAGATGAATATACGTCCGTTACACGACAGAGTCATTGTCAAACGTGTTGAAGAAGAAACCAAAACCGCTAGTGGCATCGTATTGCCAGGTTCTGCTGCTGAAAAACCCAGCCAAGGTGTAATTTTGGCAGTTGGTGCAGGCAAACCTTTAGACAACGGCACACTCCGCGCATTGGAAGTAAAAGTCGGCGACAAAGTATTGTTCGGCAAATACGCAGGCAACGAAGTGAAAGTTGACGGTGAAGAAGTCATCGTGATGCGTGAAGAAGACATCATGGGCATCTTGGGTTAATCCCTTCCCCTTTTAGAAACCAATCACACACAAACGAATTTAGGATAAAAAAATGGCAGCAAAAGACGTATTATTTGGTGATGACGCTCGTGTCCGTATGGCGCGTGGTGTAAACATCCTGGCAAACGCAGTTAAAGTGACTTTAGGCCCTAAAGGCCGTAACGCAATTTTAGACAAAAGCTTCGGCGCACCCACCATCACGAAAGACGGTGTATCGGTTGCTAAAGAAATCGAATTGAAAGACAAATTCGAAAACATGGGCGCGCAAATGGTCAAAGAAGTTTCTTCAAAAACTTCTGACGTGGCTGGCGACGGCACCACCACCGCCACCGTATTGGCCCAATCCATCGTCAACGAAGGCCTGAAAGCCGTTGCCGCTGGCATGAACCCCATGGACTTGAAACGCGGTATTGATTTAGCCGTGACCAAAGTGGTTGAAGCGGTTGTTGCTTCGGCCATTCCTTGCGCTGACAACAAAGCCATCGCCCAAGTCGGCACTATTTCTGCCAACTCAGATGCATCTGTTGGCGAAATCATTGCTGAAGCAATGGAAAAAGTCGGTAAAGAAGGCGTCATCACCGTTGAAGAAGGTTCAGGTCTGGACAACTCCTTAGACGTGGTTGAAGGCATGCAATTTGACCGTGGCTATTTGTCGCCTTACTTCATCAACAAACAAGAAAATATGAGCGTCGAGTTGGAAGACCCGATGATTCTGATCTACGACAAAAAAATCTCCAACATCCGCGAAATGTTGCCAGTATTGGAAGGCGTTGCCAAATCAGGCCGTCCACTATTGATTATCGCTGAAGACGTTGAAGGCGAAGCCTTAGCCACTTTGGTGGTCAACACCATGCGCGGCATCTTGAAAGTTTGCGCAGTTAAAGCCCCAGGTTTCGGCGACCGCCGTAAAGCCATGTTGGAAGACATCGCGGTATTGACTGGCGGTACTGTCATTTCCGAAGAAGTCGGTTTGAGCTTGGAAAAAGCCGAATTAGACCAATTAGGAACTGCGAAAAAAGTCCAAATCAGCAAAGAAAACACCACTATCATTGATGGTGCCGGTTCAGAAGAACAAATCAAAGCCCGTGTTGCGCAAATCCGCGCCCAAGCTGAAGACGCCACTTCTGACTACGACAAAGAAAAACTGCAAGAACGTTTGGCCAAATTGGCCGGCGGTGTTGCCGTGATTAAAGTCGGTGCAGCCACTGAAATCGAAATGAAAGAAAAGAAAGCCCGCGTTGAAGATGCATTGCATTCAACCCGCGCTGCGGTTGAAGAAGGTGTGGTTGCTGGCGGCGGTACCGCCCTGGTTCGTGCTTTGTCAGCTTTGGAAGGTTTGGAAGGTGCAAACCACGACCAAACCGTCGGCATCAACATCCTGCGCCGCGCGATGGAAGAGCCACTGCGTCAAATCGTTTCTAACGCTGGCGACGAGCCATCCGTGGTCTTCAACGAAGTCAAAAAAGGCACTGGCAGCTTCGGCTACAACGCCGCCACTGGCATCTACGGCGACATGATCGAAATGGGTATCTTAGACCCTGCGAAAGTGACCCGCACCGCACTGCAAAACGCAGCCTCTGTCGCTGGCCTGATGCTGACCACCGAAGTCATGATCGCTGATGCACCTAGCGAAGACAAAGGCGGTTTAGGTGGCGGTCACGATATGGGTGGCATGGGCGGAATGGGTGGTATGGGCGGCATGATGTAATCATGTTGCCGCCTTAAAGTTTCGTTGCTTTAAGTGCCTTGCTGTAAAAGTAGAAGCCCCAGCTATCTTTCATGGTAGCTGGGGCTTTTTTTGCTCTGAAAACACATCTAGCGCATTAGACTAAACTATATTAATTTCCTACCAAAATGACACAGGTGCGCCGATGACTGAACAAAAACATGCCGATGAATTAAACCTTAGCCCTGAGCTATTTCTTGAATGGAGATCGCCTCGCTTGGGCGAGGCTAATCCCAGTAGGCTTGATAATCCTGTTTGGGCATGGTTGGTAAGAAACAAGCTAAGTGCTTACCAGGCAAACAAACAATTTCATGGGCCTTCATCCTTCAAAGCTGGTCCCGCTTGGTGCTTTGAGCGATTTGGGCAAAGCGAAACCCTAATGCCGGATGGGCGGATAATTTATATTGCTGGGGAGCATGAGGATCATTACGATCCAGATTTTTATATTTACAACGACGTGGTGGTGATCCGCCCAGACAATGTCATCGAATTTTATGCCTACCCAAAAGAAATTTTCCCGCCGACAGATTTTCATACAGCGACCATAATCGGCAACAAAATCCTAATAATCGGTTGTTTGGGTTATCAAGACAGCCGAGTTTACACAGAAACCCCTGTTTATATTTTAGATACCGACACTTTTGTAATCAATAAAGTGATTACCTCAGGCCAGTCGCCCAGATGGATTCACCGCCATACTTGCGAATTGAGCGGCGATGAAAGAACAATCGTCTTAAAAAAAGGCTTATTAGATTTAGGAGCTGAACGTTCGTTAATAGAAAACATTGATGACTGGCTTTTGGATATTGAAAGCTGGACATGGACAAGATTGACGGAAAGAAAATGGCCTCGTTGGGAAGTTAAACGCCTTGACCGAAAAAGCAATCATCTCTGGGAAATTGGAATGGCTTTATTTGATTTTGAAATGGGCTGGTCTGATAAATACGCTAAATCAATAGAAAACCTCTCTGAAGCATTAGGCAAAACAGTCGATATCAACCACATTGAAATGGCTAAAGTGCTTTATACACCCGATATTCCTCATACAAAGCTGCCCGAGGTTGAAGATGAATACAATGTGCATCGCCTGGAAATTGATGGCGTTATTGTCCGTTATGTCGAAGATAGCCGTCACATACAAGTGACTGTTGAAGGGAGTTTGCCAGAGAATATAATCGAGCAGTTAAAAAGTGATATGCTTAAAAAATTAGCATTTTTAGAAAATTTTGCTTGTGATATAGGGGTGATTTGACAACTCGTAAGGCGCACACTGTAGGGTGCAATAGGCGATAGCCGTATTGCACCGCATGTTGGCCTTCCACCATTCGGCGCATTACGCTATCGCTAATGCAATGGCCCTACAGCCGTGTAGGGTTGGCAATGCTCTTCTGCCCACCATTCTCCGCCTAATCGGTGGGCAGAAAAGCATTGCCCACCCTACCTTTCAAAACCACAAACAGCTTAAATCATGCCCAACTACCGCCGCGCCAACACCAAAGGGGCGTGCTATTTTGTGCTCGTCCCCAATCTGGCTTGGGGATGAACGAAAGGCTATCATCACAAAATCACCCTGACGTTTAACTCGTAAGGCGCACACTGTAGGGTGCAATAGGCGATAGCCGTATTGCACCGCATGTTGGCCTTCCACCATCCGGCGCATTACGCTATCGCTAATGCGCCCTACCTTCCAAAACCACAAACAGCTTAAATCATGCCCAACTACCGCCGCGCTAACACCAAAGGGGCGTGCTATTTTGTGTTCGTTCCCAATCTCCGGCTTGGGGACGAACGAAAAGGCTATCATCACAAAATTACCCTAACGTTTAGCCCCCCGCATTGCATCCACCACAGCTAGCCTGTATCCTGCACACCCATGCAAATAAATCTAATTTCTGTCGGAAACCGTATGCCAAGCTGGGTGCTGGCGGGCTACGATGAATATGCCAAACGCTTGCCGCGCGAATGCGAACTGGTGTTGAAGGAGGTCGCCCCTGGCAAGCGCACCAAAAACAGCGATGTGGCGCGGATAGTCCGTGACGAAGGTGAACGCATGGTTGCCGCGATCCCATCCGGTGCGCATGTTGTCACTTTGGACATTCCTGGCAAGCCTTGGACGACACCCGAATTGGCCGACGCCATGAACCGCTGGCTGGCTGGCGGCCAGTCGGTAGCCTTGCTGGTGGGCGGGCCGGAAGGCCTGGCCGAAGCCGCCAAGCAAAAGGCGCATGAATCCTGGAGCCTGTCGAAACTGACGTTTCCTCATCCTTTGGTGCGCATTATCGTTGCCGAACAGCTTTATCGTGCCTGGAGCTTGCTAAACAACCATCCTTACCATCGCTAATGACGATACAGCTTATTTTAGCCTCCGCTTCCCCGCGCCGCCGCGAACTCTTAGACCAAATTAGCGTCAATTACCAAGTTTGCCCTGTTGATATAGACGAAACCCCTTTGCCCAATGAAGCCCCGTTGGCGTATGTCCGGCGTATGGCCGCGGAAAAATCTGCCGCCGGTATGGCCCGGTACGGTGCGGCGTTTCCGGTCTTGGCGGCCGACACCACGGTGGTGTTGCGGGATGTGATTATGGGCAAGCCTAAAGATAAGGAAGACGCGTTGGCGATGTTGCGGTTATTGTCCGGCAACCGCCACCAAGTTTTCACGTCGGTGTCTTTGCGGGGGCGGCAACACGGTGAGGCGGTGAGCATCACCGACGTGACGTTCCGCTGTTTGACGGACGCAGAAATAGTGGCTTACTGGGAAAGCGGGGAACCTCAAGACAAAGCCGGGGCCTATGCCATACAAGGCCGGGGCGGCGTTTTTGTCGAGTCCATCAAAGGCAGCTTTTCCGGTGTCGTCGGTTTGCCGTTGTTTGAAACCGCCCAACTTTTAGCCCAACAAGGTATAACAATTTTCTAATGAGTGAAGAGATTTTAATCAATGTGACGCCACCGGAAACCCGAGTGGCGGTGATAGAGAATGGCGTGTTGCAGGAACTTATCATTGAACGCAGCCGCGAACGCGGCTTGGTCGGCAACATTTATAAAGGCGAAGTCTGCCGGGTTTTACCGGGCATGCAAGCCGCGTTTGTCGATATTGGCCTGGACCGGGCGGCGTTCCTGCATCTGTCGGATTTATGCAGCAAAGAACTGGAAAAAAAAGGTTCGGAAAATATCGAACATTATCTGCATGAAGGCCAGCCTATTGTCGTCCAGGTGGTGAAAGACCCGCTTGGCACCAAGGGCGCACGCTTGACGACGGAAATAGCCATCCCTTCGCGTTATCAGGTGTACATGCCTTATTCGCAAAATTCGGGGGTGTCCCAACGCATCGAGTGCGAATCCGAGCGGGTGCGTTTAAGGGCTTGCCTTGATGGTTTCAGGAAAGAGCACAATTGCGGCGGCTTTATCGCCCGGACGGCCGCCGAGTGTGCCGAAGAAGCCGTCCTGGTTGCCGATATGATGTTCCTGCTGAAGTTGTGGGAATCCATTTCCGCCAAGATCAGCACCGCCAAGCCCAAGGAGTTTATCCATAAAGACCTGCCGCTCAGTGTCCGCACCCTGCGTGATTTATATAAGGAAGGCATAGACCGGGTGCGGGTGGATTCGCGCGAAACCTTCCATCTCATGGTTGATTTTGCCCAGATTTTTGTCCCTGAAATCGTCCCCGTATTGGAGCATTACAGCGGGGAATGCCCGGTATTTGACATTTACAGCGTCGAAGACGAAATCAAAAAAGCTTTGGAACGCAAGGTCAAACTAAAATCCGGCGGGCATCTGGTGTTTGACCAAACCGAAGCGATGACCACGGTCGATGTCAATACCGGGGGCTATGTCGGCGGTCGCAACCTGGAAGAGACCATTTTCAAAACCAATTTGGAAGCGGCGCAAGCCATCGCGCGGCAACTGCGCCTGCGCAATCTGGGCGGTATCATCATCATTGATTTTATCGACATGAAAAGCGAAGAGCATAAAAAGCAAGTGTTGCAGGCTTTGGAGCGGCATCTGGAAAAAGACCGTGCCAAAACCAAAATCACCGAAGTGTCGGTGCTGGGGTTGGTGGAAATGACCCGCAAACGCACCCGTGAAAGCCTTGAGCACATCCTTTGTGAACCTTGCAGCGCTTGTGGCGGGCGCGGGGTGCTAAAAACACCGGAATCCATGTGCCTGGAAATTTTCCGTGAAATTATCCGTGAAGTCAGGCAATACAAAGTGCAGACCTTGCTGGTGTTGGCTTCAAACGCCGTTGTGGAAATGTTGCTGGATGAAGAGGCCAATATGCTTGCCGAGCTGGAAACGTTCCTGGGCGTGCAAATCAAGTTTCGGGCGGAGTCGCAATATAATCAGGAGCAATACGATGTCGTGTTGCTGTAAATTTTGGATGTGCGGCTATCGGCACTGTGGACAAAAACGCCCCACCGGTTAAGCGCCTTTTGAAATGATCCACCACATTACGCGGGTATCGCGGCATCTTGTTTTTTGGACGTTGCTCACTGTTGCGGTGGGCCTGACAGGCTTGCGCCTGGTCTTGTCCGGGATAGACAGCTACAAAGCCTATTTGGCGGAGCACATCAGTGAACTGGTCGGCTCACCGGTCAGTATCGGCCAGCTGAGGGCTAAAATGCGCGGCTTCAACCCTGAGCTGGTGTTGGCCGATATTGCGGTGCGCCCGCAAGCGCCCTCCAAAGAATCGCCAGTAGCGCTGCGGGAAGTCCGCATCGGTTTAAATTTGCTAGGGATGTTGGCCAGCCATGACCTGTTGTCGTCGGCTTGGTTGACCTTGGTCGGGGCGAAATTCTCGGTTTACCGCAAAGACGATGGCAGCTTCGCCATCGTGGGTTTACGGGCGGGCGGGGAGCAACCCAACTGGTTATGGCAAGGCCGTAAGTTTGAGATTTTGCAAAGCGAAGTGGTTTGGAATGAACATCCCAACCAACAACACCCCATCACCCTGCAAGCCGTTGACTTGGCGGTCATCAATGACGGCCAGCAGCACCGGGTTAATTTTTTGGCCAAATTGCCTGACTATTACGGCCAAGCGTTGCTGGGTTCAGTTGATTTTACCGGTGACCCGTTTACAGCGGGTGCAGTGGCGGGCAAGGCGTTTATAGAAGCAAGGCAAATCAAGGTTGCTTCCCGGCCCTTTAACGGCTTGGCAAAAGCACATGGTTTCATGGTGGCGTCCGGCTATGCGAACCTTCGGGTCTGGAGCCGTTTGCAACATTCACAGCTGGCGGCGGTGACGGGCGAGGTGGGCCTGCACGACTTAAAGTTGTCCCGGCAGGATCAGGGGCAATTCGCATTAGACTCGATACAAACCGCTTTCGCGTGGCGGCAAGACCCAAGCAACCGTGACTGGCAATTGGATGTCACCCATTTGTCTATAAAAACGGACGGCAAGCACCCAGCGGATGGGGTGTTCAGGTTATCCGGCCAACAGCCGGATAATAACTATGAGGTGCAAAAAATCGCGGCTTACATCGGGTTGCTTGATGTCCAACACGCTTTGCGCACGGTGCAATTTTTCGCACCGGAGGGCAAATTGGCTGTGCCCATTCCCGGTTACGCAAAAGGGACGCTGGGTAAACTGTCGCTGTTGGCCAATATCAAAGACGGTACCGCCGCCATCAATGGCGATTTCAACAACCTTAGCATCGCGCCAGTTGCCAGCATCCCTGGCGTTGATAATCTCAGCGGGCATATCCAAGGCACCCATAAAACCGGCAGGGTGGCATTGGCCACCCACGATGCCCATCTCATATTGCCGTCATTGTTTCGTGAGGCATTGGTTATCAAGCGCCTACAAGGCCATTTGCAATGGCGGCAACAGGATACGGCTTGGGAGCTCTTCAGCCAGGGCATGGCGATGGATTTACTGGGGGTGCAAACCCTCAGCCGTGTGCAATTCATAGTCCCCAAACATCTCGGGCCGCCCTTTTTGGATTTGCAGACTGCACTGGAGTGTGATGACGCCAGCCAGTTAAAGCATTATTTTCCGGTCGGCGTGATGAGGCCAGCAGATATTGCTTGGCTGGACAGGGCTTTTGTGCAAGGGCAAATCCACAATGGCCAGTTAGTCTACATCAGCAAATTGGGACAGCCGTTGGCAAGCCATGTCCGCGATTTCGAAGCCGGTGAAACGACAAAACCACCACAAAAACCGGCTGTCCAAGCGTTGCCGCCAGAGGCGGACGCGCTGGCGGCCGAATCGCGCGAGCCTATGGGGGGCGGTTTTTTCGAGGCCTTGATGGATGTCGAACATTTGCAATTGGATTACGCCCCCAGTTGGCCGCAGATCACGGACATTAAGGGTAAGCTGAGGTTTTTACAGGGCCGGATGGTCGTGTCCGCTGATGAAGGCTCCAGCAACCATCTAAAAGCCAGCAAGGTGACGGTGATTAATCCGGCGGTAGGCGTGAGCCCAAAATTGCTGGTGCAAGGGCTAGTGGACGGGGAAATCACCGACGCCTTGGAATTCTTAAAAAACACCCCCTTACGTGACCGTATCGGTATGGTCGCCGATGCCATCAGCACTAAAGGGGCGACGCAAGTCAGTTTGGATTTGGTGGTGCCGTTGGCTTATGGCGTGCTCCCCAAAGTCGATGGCGAAGCGACCTTGAACCAGGCCAGCTTAAAAGTCTTGGCGCTGGATTTGCCGGTGAACCGCATCCAGGGACTATTGAAGTTTAATGAACACGGGATTTACAGCGATACGATAAAAGCGGTCGCGTTAAAACATCCGGTGCAGATTAAAATTGCCAGCAAGGACGGCCAGACGACCTTGCAAGCCGAGGGGCACGCCAAGCTTGTTGATCTTGAAAGGCAATTTAATTTGCCCCATACAGACATCGCCAATGGCGGGCTGGATTACCATTTGACCTTTCGTTTGCCTTTGGATGATAAGCCGTCAGATTTGGTGATTGAATCGGATTTGGCAGGTGTCGAATTGGCCTTGCCTGGATTGTTGAGCAAACCCCGCGATGGGCAGCAAGCCTTCAAGGTTGTTTTTGGTTTGAACGATAAGCTGTCCATGCCGATTGCCGTCAATTACGGTAATGAGCTGAAAGCGGCTTTGCAATTTGAAACCGCCACCCAGCGCATCGTGTCGGGGCACATCCTATTTGGGGAGGGGGAAGCCATAGCGCAACGGCAGCCTGGACTTAAGCTGGAAATTAACCGTAAGCAATTGGATTTAAAAGACGCCTTGAGTTGGACAGCGGGGGGCGGGCAGGGACAAAACGGCGGGCCCGCCATCAGGGAAATCAATCTCCATAGCGGGCACGCCTCTTGGGCGCACACGCCATTGGGCGCATTTGACCTGACCTTGAAACCGGACGGCAAGCAGTGGTTGGGGCATCTCAATAGCGTCTTTGCGGTCGGCGAACTGCATGCGCCAATGGTGGCCACCCCGGAGAGCACGGTGCGTTTGGATATGTCATTACTGGATTTGTCCGTCATCAAACATCTGCATGGCCAAGGCAATGATCCGGAACCCCCATTGCTTCCCCAATCGCTCCCTTCGTTGGTGATGGGCAGTGAAAAGACCTTATGGCAATCGCTGGATTTGGGGAAACTGACCTTAGAAACCGAGCATGTGCCGGATGGTATGGCCATTAAAACCATGCAATTGGACGGGGCGGCGCAGAAATTACAGTTGTCAGGTGATTGGACGGTTAAAAACCAACAGCCGCAGACCCAATTGCGTGGCCATTTGGAAATGCCCAATGCCGGACGGACGCTCGCGCAACTCGACATTAGCCACGACTTGGCCGACACCGACGCCACCGTTGATTTTTCCGGGCACTGGCGCGGCGCCCCCCATCAATTTTCAATGGCCGGGGTGAAGGGTGACGTCGACCTCAGTTTTAGCGAAGGGCGGATTTTAAGCATTGAGCCTGGGTTTGGACGCGTCCTGGGCATTTTGGCGATGGAACAATGGGTCAAACGCTTACAACTGGATTTCCGTGACCTTTACGAAGAAGGCTTGGCGTTTAATTCCATTAAAGGCCATTTCACCCTAAGCGACGGCAAGGCCATGACCCGCGACTTACGGGTGGATGCGATCCCCGCCCGGATCACGATAACCGGAACAACGGATTTCATCAGTAAAACCCTAGACCAGCAAGCCAATGTCATCCCCAAAAGTGCCGATGCGCTGCCCATTGCTGGTACAATTGTCGACAAATTCACCAGCTTGGTCATGCACACCTTAACAGGCGATGACCAAGACGGCTTTTTGCTAGGATCACAGTATCAGCTCAAAGGCCAGTGGGCGTCGGTGCAGGTGATACCACAGCATGACAATGATGGTGTCGTCCCGAAAATATGGAGCGGGTTGACTGATTTTTCGTGGCTAGGGCAAGCCGATAACAACAACCCAAACAAACAATAAACAAAGAGGGCAAGTATGAATTTATGTGCAGCTATCCAGATGGTTTCCAGTCCCGATGTCGAGACCAATCTGCTTGCCGCAGGGCAATTGATAGCCGACGCCGCAAAAGCTGGCGCGAAACTGGTGGTGTTGCCCGAAAATTTTGCCTTGATGGGGCTGCATGAGCTGGACAAGCTTAAGGTTAAAGAGGTTGATGGCACCGGGCCGATCCAGGATTTCCTGGCGGCGGTGGCGAAACAGTGGTCCGTCTGGGTCATAGCCGGCACGATACCGGTTGCGGGCGATGCCGATGACAAAGTCAGGGCGGCCTGTCTGGTTTACGACGATAACGGCGGGCGGGTCGCCCGTTATGACAAAGTCCATTTGTTCGATGTCAGCGTGCCCGGGACAGACGAGGTTTACCGCGAATCCGCTTCCATTGAAGCAGGGCAGGGGCGGGTGATTGTCGACACCCCATTTGGCCGCATCGGCTTGGCGGTTTGTTATGATTTGCGCTTCCCGGAGTTTTTCCGCACCATGAGCCAACAAGGTGTGGATATTTTGGTGTTTCCGGCGGCGTTCACCGCTGAAACGGGGGCGGCGCATTGGGAAGTCTTGCTGAGGGCGAGGGCTATCGAGAACTTGTGTTATGTCATCGCGCCCAATCAAGGCGGCGTCCATGGCAACGGGCGTAAGACCTTCGGGCATAGCATGGTTATCGACCCGTGGGGCCAAGTGTTGGCTTGCGTTGAACAAGGCCAGGGTTTTGCCATTGCCGGGATCGACCCTAACCGCCTCGATCAAGTGCGCGGCGCATTCCCCGTTTTGAATCATCGGCGTTTTAACTGTGAGTGATATGAAAATTGTTAGAAGTTTTTTACTGGCCTTAGCTTTGACCGCTTGTGGCGGTGACGACCCCCGTTACCGGAATACGGAAATGCTGGAACGTCCGCCCGTATTGGTGACGCATGCGTCGCCTACCGATGCGGCCATTTTGGAAGATGACAGCGTCATCACGAAGAAAAAACATAAAAAAGGTTTGGAAGATGATGTTTATTTGACGGCTTCAAAGCCGCCTGCGATTAACATTAAACAAACTTTTGGTGAGGCCTGGAACACACTGAAACTGGCCTTGACCCAAAGCGAAATCAAAATCACCGATGAGGAGAAAGATAAGGGTTTGTATTTTGTCTCCTACAACCCCAAATCTTTGTTTGGTGTGGTCAATTCGCTCCTCTCGAAAGAAGAAAAACAAGTCATTTATGTGCTGACGGTTGAACAAAACGGCCAAGAGACCCGTGTCAGCATTAAAAAAGCCAGTGCTTCCGAACAAAGCAGCTCGCTGGAATCCAACAACATTGACCGGGAAGCCGATGATGACGCGGAAGCGTTGTTGTACCAATTGTTTGAAACCTTGCGTGATGATTTGTTGACGGTATAACAGAATAAGGCCTTGCAAGTCCTTGTGCCCCGGAGGGCATTTAAAACCTGCGGGCATTTCTGGATGCTTGTCCATGCTCCCGGCCCACCCTTGTACACAAGCTAAAGGGCGTAATGGCCTTCAGGTTATTAATGGCAGGGACGCGGCGCGTGGGGATAGGCCTAGAATCCATTAACATCCTTAACACTAATCGCCGGATTTTGATCACAAGATCAGGCGCGGATCACCTATGAATTTACTAAACCTTGCCAAACAAGCCATCCTGACCCCTGTCGGTTTACAGGACAGTGATATTGAAAAGATCATGAGCCGTTTGCTCAGCGTGCCTGTTGATGCCGCTGACATTTATTTCCAATCCACCCACTCCGAGTCGTGGGTGATGGAAGGCGGGATTATCAAAGAAGGCAGCCATAACATCGAACAGGGCGCAGGGGTACGCGCCGTGGCGGGCGAAAAAACCGGTTTCGCCTACAGTGACCGCCTGGAATTGCCCGTGTTGCTGGAAGCGGCGACCAACGTCAACGCCATCCTCAAACAAGGCCAGGATGCGCAAGTCAACTTGAAGCTCGCCGCCAATCCGGTGCGCCGTTATCCATTTGCCAACCCTTTAAAATCCCTATCCGATCCGGAGAAAATTGCCCTGCTGCAAAGGGTTGAAAGCGAGACCCGCAAATTGGATAGCCGTATTGAAGAAGTCATCGTCAGCCTAGTGGGCGTCCATGAAAGCGTCCTGGTCGCCAACCAGGATGGCACCTTGGCGGCGGACATCCGGCCTTTGGTGCGCATGAACGTCACGGTCATTGTGGTCGAAAACGGCCGCCGTGAACAAGGCAGCATGGGCGGCGGCGGACGGGCCGGTTACCCGTATTTTCTCGAACAGGACCGGGCCGTTGGCTATGGGCGCGAAGCCGTGCGTTTGGCCTTGGTCAACTTGGAAGCGGGCGAAGCCCCGGCGGGCAATATGACCGTGGTCTTGGGCCCGGGTTGGCCCGGCATCCTGTTGCATGAAGCCATAGGCCATGGTTTGGAAGGGGATTTCAACCGCAAAGGCACATCCGCTTTTAGCGGGCGTGTCGGCGAGCGGGTCGCTTCGGAACTATGCACGGTGGTCGATGACGGCATGTTGGCGGGACGGCGGGGTTCGTTGAGCATAGACGACGAAGGCACGCCCACCGAACAGACCGTGCTGATTGAAAACGGCATCCTCAAAGGCTATATGCAAGACAAGCTTAATGCCCGCCTGATGGGCGTAAAACCTACGGGCAACGGGCGCCGCGAATCTTACGCCAGCCTGCCGATGCCGCGCATGACCAACACCTACATGCTGCCGGGCTCGCATGACCCTGAAGAAATCATCAAGTCGGTGAAAAAAGGCTTGTATGCAAAAAATTTCGCAGGCGGGCAAGTGGACATCACGTCCGGCAAGTTTGTGTTTTCCGCCAGCGAAGCGTATTTGATCGAAGACGGCAAAATCACCCGTCCCGTGCGCGGTGCGACCTTAATTGGCAACGGCCCCGATGTCTTGACCAAAGTGTCTATGGTCGGGAACGATTTGGAACTGGACAGCGGCGTCGGCACTTGCGGCAAGGACGGGCAAAGCGTGCCCGTTGGGGTCGGCCAACCCACGTTGAAAATTGATGGTTTGACCGTAGGCGGGACTAGCGTTTAGTTTGTCACTGATTGGGCATTGGATCGGCACCCAGTCCAGCTAAATGCCAAAAACGCTTTGAAAACGCCAGCCAGTTAGTGATAACGGCTGGCGTTTTTGCGTTGTGCCATCCTATCCTGCGGTCTTCTGTTCTTCAGGGAGGCTGCCCGCAATAGTCTGGCCCCGTTTCAGGGCAACCGTTTTTGCCTTACGCTTTTATCCTCTCCGGTTGCTTACCCATGCCCCATCCCTTCCATTTGAGCGGTAGGAAAAACATCTCCGCCCCTTCACCAATCCCTTGTCAATACCTAGCCAGGGCGTTTATCTGACGGCGCCAATTTTTAGCCGGTAGCGCAATTAAGGCGTCAAATATTACCAAATATGCCCTGGAATCCACGGGATAATGGGCCAACAACTGCCATGCCCTTATTTTCAAGGAATAATGTCCTGGTTTGAGAATATCGGTGAATTAAATTTAAATTATTGATTTAAAATAAATAAATTATATTTTTTTATGGATTGTCAGGTTTTTTGACGGCTTTTTAGTTAGGAAAAAATTTGTTGTGTCGTTTTTGTTTGTGTGTAAAATGCCAAAAAAGTTTTTTGTGATGTGCATCACAAATATTCTTTCTTGATGTCCTGGCAAATTTCATTTTTTTGAAAAAAACAACAATAAACTTAATGCTTCCAAACCCAAGAAGAAAGGAATAATCATGGCTGTCATACCTCAACCGGCCTCTTTAGGCGACTATGTTTGGCTCGACAATAATAACGACGGACAACAAAATGATGGCGCCGCCAGCGGCTTCGCCGGTGTCACCGTCGAACTTTATAACAGCACGGGTTGGGTCGCCAGCACCGTCACCAACAGCACTGGCTACTACCTGTTCCAAAACCTCAGCCCTGGCGATTACCGGGTTAAGTTCACTTTACCTAGCGGTTACGCCTTTACTACAAAAGGTACAGGGACGAACACCGATAGCGATGCCGATAGCTTCGGTTGGACTGTCACCACCACCCTGGTGTCCGGCGAGAACGACCTGAGTTGGGACGCAGGCCTTGTGCGGCTGGCCAGTCTGGGCGACTACGTCTGGGTGGACGGCGACCACAACGGCCTGCAAGACGACGGCGCGGCAAGCGGCCTGAACGGCGTCACCGTCGAGCTGTACAACGGCGCGGGCGCCTTGGTCGGCAGCACCGTGACCGCCAACGACGGCGGCGGCAATGCAGGTTACTACCTGTTCACCGGCCTCGTCCCTGGCGACTACAGCGTCAAGTTCATCAAGCCCGACGGCTACACCTTTGCCCAACAGGACCAAGGCGGCAACGACGGCGCCGATAGCGACGCCAACGCGTCCGGCGTGACCGTCACCACCACCCTGGTGTCCGGCGAGAACGACCTGGGCTGGGATGCGGGCGTGGTCAAGCTTGCCAGCATCGGCGACTATGTCTGGGAAGACAGCAACGCCAACGGCGTCCAAGACAGCGGCGAAACCGGCAAGGCCGGCGTCACCGTCGAACTCTACGCCTGCGTCAACGATGCCCCCTCTGGCGCCGCCCTGGCGAGCGTGACCACTGGCAGTGATGGCGCCTACAGCTTCACCGGCCTAGTCCCTGGTGACTACCTCGTCAAATTTATCGCTGCCGATGGCTCCGTGCTGAGCACCGCCAACGCCGGCAATGACGCGCTCGATTCCGATGCGGACGGCGTGACCGGACTGACTGGCTGCTACCAGCTGGCTCCCGGCGAGAACAACACCACCGCCGACGCGGGCTTCTACCAGACCGCCAGCCTGGGCGACTATGTCTGGTACGACAAAGATGTTGATGGTATCCAGGACGCTAGTGAAACCGGTATTGGCGGCGTAACCGTCACACTGGCTGGCGGCGGGGCTGATGGTTTGCTTAGTACTTTGGCCGACAATACCGTTTCAACCACTACGACAGGTTTGGACGGATCGTATTTATTTGATGGTTTGACGCCAGGCACACAATACCAAGTCGCATTTTCTACACCAGACGGTTTTAACGGTACCAGCCCACGTCAACAAGGCGTTAATCCGGCGATTGATTCTGATGGGGTTCTATCGGATGAAATCACTTTAGCATCTGGGGAATTTAACCAAACAATTGATGCCGGGTTCTTTAAGGTAGGGATCGACATTGAAAAATGGGTGCATAGCCAATCTACTGTTGAAAATCCTGGTGGCGGAGAAGGTTTGACCCCCGGTTTCTGGAAAAACCATTCCAGTTATGGCCCGGCGCCGTTGACAGGGTGGCCTGAAACAGGTTTTAGCCCTGACGCTAGCTATGAAGCGATTTTTGGGGTCAATGTTTCAGGAAGCAATCCAACATTGCTTGAAGCGTTGGGTATGAACGGTGGTGGCGAAAGCGCCTTGTTACGCCACTCGGCAGCGGCATTGCTGAATGCCTCGGATGCTTACGTAGATTACGCTTATAGTGCCGCCCAAGTTATTGCAATGACCCAGGCCGCTTTTGCCAATGGCACGTTCGAGACAACCAAGGACCTATTCGCAACACAAAATGAATTGGGTGCCGACCTGACGGATTTGGCGACCTCGTCCACGACCGTGATTAACGGCGCCGATATGGATGCCGATTTGCCTGGAAGCGGGCCTACCATTGGTGCTGGCGATAAGGCTGTCTTTACTTATATTGTCACCAATACGGGGGACAGTGCGATAGGTAATGTTGTGGTTACTGATGACCGTCTTGCAAACGTGACTTTTGTGGGGGGGGATGTTGACCACGATGGTTTGCTTGATCTGAATGAAACCTGGATTTATACCGCGACTGAAACAGTGGCGGGAACGACGGGTGAAATTAGTAATATTGGCACGGTGACCGGCACTTCGGTTGTTGCTGGAGGGCCAAGTGTCACGGATAGCGATGCCGCCCACTATTCGGTGGGTAGCTTTGCGGTTTTAGGTGACAAGGTTTGGGAGGATACCAACGCCAATGGCACACAAGACACCGGGGAAAATGGTATTGCCGGCGTCACTGTGCAATTGAATGACAATTTTGGCAATGTCCTTAAAACGACAACAACCGACGTTAATGGTAACTATCTTTTTGATGTGGTGGCGGGTGTTTATAGCGTAACCGTGGTAACGCCAAGCAGCTATTTGGTCACGTCAAAAGATAAGGGCGGGAATGATGCTAGCGATAGTGATATTGACGCCACCACAAAGACGACTGCCGCTGTAACGATTACTGATGGTGAAGTGAACCTTTCTTTGGATGCCGGCCTTTATCGTACTGCGGCATTAGGTGACCGGATTTGGCTGGACACCAACGCCAACGGGCAACAGGATGACGGCGCCACGGGCGTCAGCGGCCTGCTGGTCACCCTGATCGGTGGCGGTGCGGATGGCGTCATCAACGGCGTCGGCGACACCACCGCCACGACGACAACTGGCACGGACGGTTTCTACCAGTTCACCGCCCTGACCCCGGGTGTGGAATACCAAGTGCAGTTCAGCAAACCCACTGGCAGTTCGTACACAAGTGCGAACATTGGCAATGATGCCAGTGATTCCGATGCGGATGTTGCCACTGGCAAGAGCCAAGTGGTCACGCTCAGTTCAGGCGAGAACAATGTGACGCTTGATGCCGGTATAGTGCAAGCGGCCACCGCCAGCCTGGGTGACCGGATTTGGTTGGACAAAAACGGTAACGGCCAGCAAGACGCTGGCGAAACTGGTACATCAGGCTTGTTGGTCACTTTGATTGGCGGCGGAGCCGACGGGGTCATCAACGGCGTGGGCGACACCATGGCCACTACTACTACGGGTGCGGATGGTATCTACGCATTTACGGGATTGGCGGCAAGTACGCAGTATCAAGTTCTGTTCAGCAAGCCGGCTGGTAGCATTTTCACTAAAACCAACATCGGCAATGATGCCAGCGATTCCGATGCCAACACCGCCACCGGTAAGAGCCAAGTGGTCACGCTGAGTTCGGGCGAGAACAACACCACACTTGATGCGGGTTATTACACTACCGCCTGTTTGGGTGACCGGATTTGGTTGGACAAAAATGGTAACGGCCAGCAAGACGCTGGTGAAACCGGAACTTCAGGCTTGTTGGTCACCTTGATTGGCGGCGGAGCTGATGGTGTCATCAATGGGGTGGGCGACACCACGGCCACGACCACCACAGGCACCAATGGCATCTATTCGTTTACAGGTTTGACCCCTGGTATGCAGTACCAAGTGTTGTTCAGTAAACCAACGGGTAGCGTTTTCACTAAGGCCAACATTGGCAATGATGCCAGCGATTCGGATGCCAACACCGTCACCGCTAAGAGCCAAGTGGTCACGCTGGGTTCGGGCGAGAACAACACCACGCTGGATGCGGGTTACTATAGCAAGTGTTCGGTAGGCGATAAGGTGTGGGACGATATGAACCATAACAATATCCAAGATGCTAGCGAGCCAGGTATTGGCAACATTACTGTCAAGCTGATGGACGCCACCGGAACGAATGTGCTGGCTACGACGACCACCAATAGCTCCGGCAATTATTTGTTCGCCAACTTAGATCCTGGCACTTATGTCTTGCAGTTCGATAAGACCAATGTCATGCATTACAACTATGGTGCTTGGTACAATATGAACGGTTGGAAATGGGCGGTCAAAGATACTGGCAGCAACGACAGCGTCGATTCTGATGCTGCCGGAAACGCCATATCGACAACCAATGTCACAAAAACCAGCGCATTCACGCTAGTGTCAGGCCAAAACGACATGACCCGTGATGCCGGGATCACGCCGATTGTCATTGACTTGAATGGTGATGGCGTCCACACCGTTGCCCGCTCGGCATCTACAGGCAGCTTTGACTGGTTCGGCAATGGCACGGCAATCCAATCTGGCTGGCTGTCCAGTCAAGATGGTTTTTTGGCCATCGACAACAACGGTAATGGCAAGATTGACAGCATTTCGGAACTGTTTGGTGGCCAAAACAAAGGTGATGGTTTTGCCAAATTGGGTAGCTTCGACAGCAATCACGACGGCTTGGTAAATCTTAATGACGCAGATTTTGCTAACTTGAGGATTTGGCAAGACGCCAACGGCAACCATCAAACTGATACGGGAGAGCTGGTCAATTTGGCAGAGGCCGGTGTGGTTAGTTTGAAGGCCAGCTTCATTGAACTGCCCTTCATTGACGGCCAAGGTAATTTGCACCTGGAGCGCAGCAACGTGACGCTTGCCGACGGTTCGGCGGCTGACATGACCGATGTTTATTTCAATGTCTCCGCAGACGATGCAAGCGCCGCCGGTTTCCAGGTGACAAACTTGGGCAGCTTGGCTGGGACGGATTCCCTTTGGATGGCCTAGGCTCTAGGAAGAAAGCCTTGCACTAAGGTGCAAGGCATACCAAGCCCGGCCTTGCGGCAAGGCCGGGCTTTTTTGTGCGTTTCAATACCGATTCGGTTATCATGCCACTCATAAAATCCCCACGTTACAACCGCCAAGTTTTTATCGCTCTAGTTTGGATCTAATGGCCGCGATGCCAAACTTGCACCTTACTTAAAAATTACCGCCCATGATACCTAGCGATTTACCTGCCTCAATTTTCCGCAAAGAAGTTTTAGCCCTATCCGCTTATAAAGTGGCCGACGCAGCCGGGATGATCAAATTGGATGCGATGGAAAACCCTTATGGCTGGCCTTTGGATATACAATCCAGTTGGTTGGACACGCTTAAGGATTGTCCCTTAAACCGCTACCCTGACCCGGAAGGGCGCCAATTGGTGCGGGCCCTAAGGGAGTTGGAGGCTATCCCCGAACAGTTTGAGGTGTTGCTGGGTAACGGGTCCGATGAAATCATCCAGATGCTGCTGATGGCCTTGCCACCGACCGCGAGCGTGTTGGCCCCTGCCCCGGGGTTTGTCATGTACAAGCAATTAAGTGACAGCTTAGGTTTGCGCTACCATGCCGTCCCGTTATTGGCGGAGGGTTTTGGGCTGGATTTGCCTGCGATGCTCGCGGTGATTGTTGAGCACCAGCCTTCGGTGATTTTTATTGCCTACCCGAATAACCCGACCGGCAATTTGTTTAGTGGTGAGGCGATTGACGGCATCATCAAAACGGCCAACGGTTTGGTGGTGATAGACGAAGCTTACGCGCCTTTTGCCAACGCCAGTTTTATGGGCAGGCTGGCGGAATATGACAACTTATTGGTGATGCGTACCGTATCCAAGTTGGGGTTGGCGGGCCTGCGTTTGGGGTATCTGGTGGGCAAGCCGGAGTGGATAGGAGAGCTTAATAAAATACGTTTGCCTTATAATATCAATAGCTTGACGCAGCTTACCGCAGATTTTGCCTTGCGCCATAAGGCCTTGTTTGACTCCCAAACCCAACGGATCTGTGCGGAACGGGAAGCACTTTTGGCAGGGCTCAATGCGATGGATGGCCTCGTCGCTTACCCTAGCGCCGCAAACTTTATTTTGTTCAGAACTAAGCCAGGGCAGGCGGATGCTATTTTTACTTCGCTGAAAGCGCAAGGCGTCTTAATCAAAAACCTGAACCCACAAGGCGGTTTGTTGGCCGATTGTTTGCGGGTCACGGTCGGGACGCCTGAGGAAAACGCGGCGTTTTTGCAGGCGATGGGAAACAGTCTAATACTCAGTCAATGTTGAATTGTCAGTATAATTTTCGTAGGGGCGGGCGGTTGCCCGCCTGATCGCTACGGATGTTGGCACAGGCCATAAAAAAGGCGTTTAGACTGGCCCGACAAAAAATCAATGACTGGGCACTAGGAAGGACTTGCTTAAGTTTGTCCATTTTAACAAGAAGCCCACGAGGTTATGGGGGGTGACGGCGCGCTATGGGCTTCGCGTTTTGTGGGGGTTGAATGGTTTTTTAACTGTATGGGAAGCCGCTTATTGGATGAGCTGCCCTAGTGTATACGCGCCAAAATAAGTAAATGCGGCGTAACATAGCGAGACAACTGCGCTGGCGGCGACATTGAGCACCAATACCCGTTTGATGACGTAAGTAGTTAACGCGAAATCCCAAGCCAGCAATATGCCGACAAGGTAATAGCTGATGGTGTTTTCACTCATGGTCAACCAGATCAGGACGGGTATCACTAGAAATGAAACGGCGTTGGAACAAAAAAGGATAGCGCTCGCGACCTGGATAAAACCGTACAGGGAACGGTTGAGGGCGAGCATGACCCAGATAAACAACAAGGTCAAAAGCGTTTCGAAGCTGACTTCATAAAATGACTCTACCGGGTCATCAGTCATGTTCGCTTGCAAAAAGAATTCTACGACAAAGTAAAAGATGATGTTTTGTTTTAAAAAACTGACGGACCTTACTAGCTCGATGGGGTTTGATCTAAACCAGCATAGCGGCAGATAATGTTTTAAAGTTTCCATAGTTAGTTTTTAGCAATGAATGCCGTTGATTTGCTGCTATAGAATAATTTCGCCCTTGTTATGGTGATAGTGGCCAGGCGTGTTATGGAAACTCTTTAAAACTTGCTGGTTGGTTATTCTTGGCGGGTTCCTGATAGTTGCTGAAATTGTCGTTCAAGGATTGCACCAGTTCCTCAGTTTTTTCGCGCAGTTGCAGCAAATGGGCTTTGGTCTTTTTATTCCAACCGACCGGGTCTTTGGCGGGCAACAGCATACGTCCAAATGTCAGGTTCTTTTCAAACAAATTACTCAAATTTTCCATCAAATGCAGCTCTTTTTGCCGAGCCACCAGTCTGAGGCTAATTAACTTTGCCTGCAATTTGCTGCCAATCAGGTGTAAGGGGATCATGACGACAAACAACACCACGGCAATGATGGGGCCGATAATCGGGTCTATTAGAAATTCCAAAATCCCCATTTGGATTTCAGCTAATACCGCCAGGGAGCCAATAAAGCTAAGTATGACCAGGGTTGACATGTTGACGCGGTCTTTCCATGCGGAAATGCCTTTCTGGATTTCAGGTATCACCACATCCTGGATGTCATTGATATTTTTTTCCAAGGCATCCAAGACACGGTACGAACGCCCATGGGCGACATTGGCCATCCGGTGGTCAATTTCGGCAAAATAGCCTGCTCCCGAAGGGTTTGCCGAATTTTGTTGGTTGGTCAATACGATAAATTGTCCGGTGTTAAGGCCAAGTTCGGATAATTTGCGTTGCCATAAGGAAATGATGGCATTGTTGTTGGTGGTGCTTAAGTTGGCGGTTGGCTCGTCGATCAGGTACACGAATTTATTGGTGTCCTGATACAGGACGAGCAGGCCGATAAGCTCTTTGGCCAACTCGCTGTCGGCATCAAATATGTCGCTGAACACACAAACCAAATCAGAAGTCTCGATGGTATGCTTTGTCAGCATTGAAATGACCGGCGTCGCCATTGCGGTGGCGACGTTCGGCGCGTCAATGAACAACTTGCCTTTTAAATGATCGCTTTGTAGTGTTATTAGCTCCAGATAAGAATTGATGCGGCCGCCTTCGCCTTCCTGTTGCTGTTCGATCTTGCTGCTGATCTTGTAAAACGGGTAGCGCGGGTCGACGTCCAGGGCTGTGCCGGGTAAGGTGCTGGAATTGGCTTGGTTGCCATGCATCAGGAGGGTGAATTTGTGGCTGGAGGTTTGCAATCCCGACACCAACTGGCCTGTGCCCAGATAGCTGTTGATAAAGCGGGATTTGGCGTTGGAATTGCCGCCAACCAGGCTGACGATAGGCCACCAGGAATGTTTGCTGGCAGTCGTTTCATCTGCTTGGATAAGGCCTAGCTCATATTCGAGTTGGTCGACTTCTTGAAAGACTTTTAAGGCTTGGAGCAAGACCGGATTGTCATGGGCGAATTGTTTTTCTAAGTTGAGCAGGTATTTGCTAGTGGTCTTTTCAGTCATCAGAAGATCCCCGTATTTTTTAATTTTTATAGTGTAGGAGTGGGCGAAGTATACACCCGAAATAGCCGAATTATATAGCCATCAATGCCCCGCTAAGGTATCAAAATTGTATTTTGTGGCGGTTTGCTGTTGTCCGTATCCGGATAATCCAAGGTGTAATGTAATCCCCGGCTTTCTTTACGTTGCATAGCGCAGCGTATGATCAATTCGGCAACTATCACCAGGTTGCGCAATTCCAGCAAGTCGCTGGTGACGCGGAAATAGCGGTAATATTCATTGATTTCTTGTTTTAGCAATTCAACGCGGCTCATGGCGCGGGATAAGCGTTTGTCAGTCCTGACGATACCCACATAATCCCACATAAAATGGCGCAATTCGTCCCAGTTATGGGAGACTACGACTTCTTCATCAGAGTCGCTGACTTGCGAATCATCCCAGTCCGGCACGCTAGGGGGGAAGGGGATGCTGTCTAATTTTGCCAAAATGTCCTGGCTGGCCCGGTCGGCAAACACCAGGCACTCCAACAGGGAATTGCTCGCCATGCGGTTTGCGCCATGCAAACCCGTGCTGGCGACTTCGCCAATTGCGTAGAGGTTGCCTATGTCGGTACGGGCGTAGCTGTCGGTCAACACGCCACCGCAGGTGTAATGGGCGGAGGGCACGACAGGGATAGGCTGTTTGGTGATGTCTATGCCAAATTTTAGGCATTTTTTATGGATGGTTGGGAAATGCTTCAGGATGAATTCTTCAGATTTATGGCTGATATCCAAATAGACACAATCAATCCCGCGTTTTTTGATTTCGTGGTCTATGGCCCTGGCGACAATGTCACGCGGAGCCAATTCGGCCCGTGGGTCGAAATTATGCATAAACGGCGAGCCATCCGGTAAAATTAATTTGCCCCCTTCGCCCCTGACCGCCTCGCTGATCAAAAAGGATTGGGCTTTGGGGTGGAACAGGCAGGTCGGGTGGAACTGCATGAACTCCATATTGCTGACCCGGCAGCCTGCCCGCCAAGCCAGGGCAATGCCGTCCCCGGTCGCGCTTTGCGGATTGGTGCTGTACAAATACACCTTGCTGGCTCCGCCCGTCGCCAACACCACCACTTTCGCGGTGAAAGTCTTCACGGTTTGTTGTTGTGAATCCAAGACATAAGCGCCAATAATTTTTTTGCCGATGTTATTGTCCGCGTTTCCGGTGATCAGTTCGACCACATTATGGTGTTCAAATAAATGGATGTTTTCATGTTCCTGGGCACGCTCAATCAGCGACAATGACACCGCCTTACCGGTGGCGTCCGCCGTGTGGACAATGCGGCGGTGGGAGTGCCCGCCTTCGCGGTTGAGATGCAGGATTTTTTCGCCCGTCGGGGTAACGTCTTCGGTAAAGGCGACCCCTTGCTGGCGTAACCACTCTATGGAACTTTTGCCATGGGTGACCGTCAGTCTGACGATTTCAGGGTTGCATAAACCCGCACCTGCATCAAGGGTGTCTTCGATATGCGACTCAATGGAATCTTCGGCATCAAAAACGGCAGAAATGCCGCCTTGTGCGTAATAAGTGCTGCCCGCGGTCAACGCGAACTTCGACAACACGGCAACTTGGGTGCCATGGCCTGCGAGTTTAAGGGCCAAACTCAGTCCAGCCCCGCCACTACCAATAATTAAAACATCAAAACATCTTGCAAAACTTTTTGAATAAGGCAGCATAAAACAAAATAAAAGGTAGGATCAGCCAGCTCATGGGAGTGGCTTAGTTATCGCAGATTAGCGATAATACCTTCTTTTAAAGTGATAACACAATTTTGTCACAAAAGAACTTATTCAGATTAATCCTGTCTATCCCAACATTAAAGAGCCGTAGTGAACAGTCAAAAGAGGACTAGCGAACAACTCGATGAAGAGTTGGTCGTGCGTGTACAACAAGGCGATAAAAAAGCTTACGACCTTTTAGTTGTCAAATATCAACATAAAATTGTCCAATTAGTTAACCGGTATCTTAAAGACCCTAGTGAGGCGCAAGATGTCGCCCAAGAAGCGTTCATCAAAGCCTATCGTGCAATAGGCAGTTTTCGCGGTGATTCCACCTTTTACACTTGGCTGTATCGGATTGCCATCAACACCGCAAAAAATTATCTGGTGTCGCGTTCCAGACGCAGTAGCCAATATGAAGTTGATATCCAAGACGCTGAAGCAATGGAAAATGCCCCTCAATTGCAAGGCACCGATACACCCGAAAGATTGTTGTTAAACGAAGAAATCATTAAAGCAATCAAACTTGCCATTGATAACCTGCCTGAAGAAATGCGCACGGCCATTATGCTGCGTGAATTTGAAGGCATGAGTTATGAAGAAATTGCTGAAGCGATGGATTGTCCCGTTGGGACGGTCAGGTCACGCATTTTCAGGGCGCGAGAAGCTATTGATAATAAATTAAACCCCTTGCTTACACACGGTGACTTTTGATGAAAGAAGAGTTAAATCAGAAAATTTCCCAATTTCTTGATAATGAACTGCACTATGACGAGGCCTTGGATTTATTGCAAAAAATGCGCTCCGATACAAGTTTGGCACAGAAAATGGGCCGCTTTGAAGCTATCAGCCATGCGATGAAATCTGACCAATTTATAACTTTGGGAGCCGATTTTTCGGCAAAAATAGCTGCCCAATTGGAGCACGAACCTATCTATTTATTGCCATCCAAAAAGCCCATAAATCGAAGCTATCAATGGTTGGCGTTAGCGGCATCCATAGCTGTGGTGTCGGTGGTTGCCGTGCGCTCCCTGCCGCATATTTATGGAACAGCCCCGGCCAGCCTACAAGTCGCCCAACAGCAACCCCCAAAAGCGTTGCCGAATTCCCCCGTTGAAGCCAAAAAACCAAATCCAGAGGAACAGCCCCTGAATGCGCGTATCAATGATTATCTTCAGGCACATAACGGCAGTGTCTATGTCAATAATCCGAACCTCCAATCCATGACCCGCGTAACGACTTATAACCAAAAATGATTGTGGTAAAGTGGTTTTTTCTTATCCTTCCCGTTTTTTTAACGGTCACTGCTTCGGCAGAAAACGCCCTCCCCACTAACACCAAAGCACGCCCAGCCTGGCAGGCGGTGGATGGCAAGCAAGCCCTGGCAAAAATGGCACATGCCATGCAGACACTGAATTATCAAGGTACCGTGGCATTTCTACGCGACGGCAAATTGGAGCCTATGAAATATTCCCATGCGGCTAACCGTGGGCGCGAACAGGAACATCTGCTGTCCCTGAATTCCCCGCTACGCGAGGTGGTGCGGGAAACGGGGGAAGTTAGCTGCCTCTATAAGGCTACCCAACAGCTTGTCATTGACCAACGCCCGTTTGAACGCTCGTTTCTGATTGATATGCCGAATGACATAAACCAATTAGATGCCGCTTACGGTATCGAGATGGTGGGCGAAGAAAATGTCGCCATGTTACCCGCTTATGTCATCGCCATAAAACCAAAAGACAATCTGAGATATGCGCGAAAAGTGTGGTTGGGCCGGCAATGGTTTTTGCCGCTTAAGGTTGTCGTTTATGATTTGGAGGGTGCCGTGCTCGAAGAGCTGGTGTTCACCGAGCTTGACGTCAAGGATGCGCTACCCTTTATTGATATGAAGCCACTTGCCGACGGTGCCCTGCCATCTCAAAAAAGCCCTTCGGGTTCGTCAGCACAGGCCGCCTTTGTGATGGCAGCCATTCCTAAGGGTTTCAAGGAAGTGTTCTTCGACCGTAAACCGATGCATGAATCTGAGCAACCTGTTGACCATTTATTATTAAGTGATGGCCTTGCTTCCGTTTCCGTTTATATGGAACACAAAAATAGCGCCCAGCCACTAGTAAACAATGACACAAATGGTGTGCAATCAGTAGATGCAGTCAACTTCTTCAGCCATTCGCTGGGTGATTTCCAATTGACCGTGATGGGTGAGGTTCCCTCTGAGACCATCCGGCTGATTGCTGATAATGCTAAGTTGCGGGTGCGGTAAAGGCCAGGCGCCATCCGGCCATAGCTAACTTGGTATTGCGTAAACGCCCGTAGTCGGAACGGTTTTTCAACCGTATCCCATCCCGTGTTAAAACTTTTTGATTGACCACTTAATTTTAATTGCCTGAAATGGAGATAATATGCTCAGAATCGTGAGTTTGTGTATGTTTTTGGGGGTATTGGTGAGCCAAAATGTATTGGCCCAACTACCGGATTTTACAGAAATGGTCAAGACCAATGGCGTTGCCGTTGTCAATATCAGCACGACACAAAAAGCCAAACCCAGCCCTGACGGCGCAGCCAAACCACAGCTACCGGAAGGTATGCCGCCAGAAATGGAAGAGCTGTTCAAGCATTTTTACAATAATCCGGAAGGCAACGGTGACGGTTACGATTCCGGCGACACCCAGTCCTTAGGTTCGGGTTTTATCATTTCGCCGGATGGCTATGTCCTTACCAACCATCATGTGGTCAAGGATGCCGATGAAATTGTGGTCAAATTTTCAGACCGGCGTGAATTGGTGGCTAAGCTTATTGGTTCCGACCCACGTACTGATGTTGCCTTGCTTAAGGTTGCGGCCACCCAATTGCCTGCCGTCGCCATTGGTGAACCAGAAAAATTACAAGTCGGCGAATGGGTGTTGGCCATCGGTTCGCCGTTTGGTTTTGAGCAATCCGTCACGGCAGGTATCGTCAGCGCCAAAGGCCGTAGCTTGCCAGGCGGCAACTATGTGCCGTTTATCCAAACCGATGTCGCCATCAATCCGGGCAACTCTGGCGGGCCGTTGTTTAATATGGATGGCAAGGTTATCGGTATCAATTCACAAATTTATAGCCGTACGGGCGGATTTATGGGGCTGTCTTTTGCCATTCCCATTGATGTGGTCATGAATGTCGTCGACCAAATCAAAACCAAAGGCAAGGTGTCGCATGGTTGGTTGGGCGTGCAAATCCAAGATGTCACGCGTGAGTTGGCGGAGTCGTTCGGCATGAAGAAACCGCAAGGTGCATTGGTTTCCAAGGTGATGCCTGGCAGCCCTGCAGAAAAATCCGATTTGCAATTGGGCGATGTGATTGTCGAATTTAACGGGCAGGCCATTGATAACTCCGGTGATTTACCACCATTGGTCGGGATGTCCGCGATTGATAGTACAGCGACTTTGAAAATCATCCGTCAAGGTGAAACTAAGAGCGTCAGTTTCAAAATCGGCTTGTTGCCCGACCAGCCAGAAAAGTTGGCGGAAGCGAAGGCCGAAACCAAACCGATGAACAAAATCGGGGTCATCGTCAGTGCCTTGACCGACGAACAAAAGGAAGCCTTGCAAATGCCGGCCGGTGGTGTGGTGGTTGAGGAGGTTGGCAAAGGCGCCGCTAAAGATGCCGGTATCCAGCGGGGCGATGTGATATTACGGATCCAAAATACGGTCATCCGTACGCTTGATGATTTTGAGCATGCGGTAAAAAATCTGTCTGTAGGCAAATCGGTTGCGGTGCTGATACAGCGCCGGGGCAGCCCTGCATTTTTGGCGCTTAAGATAGACAAGTAGCCTGTTTCCGTTATTTTGGAAAAGTTAGCCTGCTAAGCGGGGCGGGTCACTGCCAGTGAAGACGCCCCGCTTTGTTAAGGCGCATTAAAGTGCAGGGGACGAGGCCCTGCAATATATTGCCAACTGGCATCCATACCGCATCCAGATTGCGTTATGAAATCGATGTCCCGGTTGGTTTGTTCAATATTTCTTGTGGGTTGCTTGCACGCCAAAACCGAGGGTTGCCATGACTTATTCCCCAGCACTATTGCCGCAATTAATCGAAGCGGTTGCCGATGCCATTAACCAAAATGCCGACGCGGTGACCGAGTTGGACCAGGCGATTGGTGATGGCGACCATGTGGTTAATTTACAGCGCGGCATCCAGGCCTTGATGGCGCAACGCGACGGGTTAAGCCAACTTGAATGGGCCGAAGCTTGGCAAAAAATAGGGATGATTTTGATGTCCACGGTAGGTGGGGCTTCAGGGTCTCTACTGGGGACGTTGTTTGTGGCGATGGCGAAAGCCGCTAAGGGGCAACCATTAAATTTGAAAGGCTTCGCCACTGCTTTTGGGCAGGGTGTGGAGTCCGTGAAATTGCGCGGGAAATCTGATGCGGGTGATAAGACGATGCTGGATGTCTTGGTTCCAGTGGCGGGCTATTTGCTCCAGGTTGCCGGCAATCCGCCGGCTATGGCGGATGTATTGGAGGAAACTGGCAAAGTCGCCATTGCGGGTATGGAGTCTACCCGCGATATGTTGGCGACCAAAGGGCGTGCTTCATATTTGGAAGAACGCACCCGCGGGCATATTGATGCGGGTGCGAAAACTTCCCAGCTGATAATTTGCGCCATTTGCACGGTGTTGTCAGCAGCCCCAGCGTAAGTTGGCTGTATGCACGGGGGCGTCCCACAACGCCAATAATTCGTCGTCCATTAGGCTGAGTGTGATTGAGCAACCCGCCATGTCCAGCGAGGTGGTGTAGTTGCCGACTAGGGAACGGGCTATTTTTACACCATGATTTTCCCATTGCTGCGCGGCCAGTTCGTACATCAAATACAATTCCGATAATGGCGTTGAGCCGAAGCCGTTGACATGCAAGAGGGCGGTTTGGCCTTTTTGGGGCGCCAGTTCTTCATTTATGGCGTTAACCAACTGCGCAACAATTTCCTTGGCATTGGTTAATGGCAGGGTGGCATGACCCCGCTCACCATGGATGCCAACGCCCATTTCCATTTGGTCGTCGTTGATGGCAAAAGTGGGGTGCCCTAAAGCGGGTACGGTGCAGCTGCTAAGCGCAACCCCCATAGAGGCCGTGGCGCGGGTTACCCTTTCACCTAAGGCCTTGCAGCTCGCCAAATCCGCACCCCGCTCCGCCGCCGCCCCTACTATTTTTTCGACGATCAGCGTGCCTGCCACGCCTCGCCTGCCGGTACTGTGGTTTTTGGGTAGGGAAACATCATCATCAATAAGGATTGATGCATTGGCACATTCCAGCATTTCAGCGGCAATTTCAAAATTCATCACATCGCCTGCGTAATTTTTGACAATAAAAAGTACGCCCCCGCCGTTTTCCACCGCTTGCGCCGCCGCCAACATTTGGTCGGGGGTAGGGGAGGTGAAGACTTGGCCTGGGCAAGCGGCGTCCAGCATGCCCGTGCCAACAAAGCCAATATGCAAAGGTTCGTGCCCTGAGCCTCCGCCAGAAATTAATGCCACTTTACCTGAAGGCGTTATCTGCTTGCGCTTAACAAAATATGGTTGGCGGTTAAGTTGCACAATATCCGCATGGGCTTTTACGAAACCACTCAGGCTTTCTTCAAGTAGGGTGTCAACTGAATTAATGAATTTTTTCATGGCGTGGCAACCGGGGTTTATTAATGGGCTAGGTTTTTCAAGGCGGCTGTGACGTCGCGGATATCCGTCATCACCCAGGTAGGTTGGTAATCTGAGTTTTTGAGGTCTTCTTCCGTGGATACGCCGGTTAGGACCATTAGGCTACGGATGCCCGTGCGCACGGCACCGAGAATATCCGTTTCCAAGCGGTCACCAATGGCAATGGTCTCAGAGGCGTCCGTGCCCAGCAAAGCCATGGCTTGTTGATAGATGATGGGTTCAGGTTTGCCGATGATGGTGGGTTCTACGCCAGTTGCTACTTGCAATGCCGCTAAGATCGCACCGTTGCCGTGGGTGATGCCGTGTTCAGTCGGTAACGTGGTGTCGGCATTGGTGCCGATAAATTTAGCCCCTGCGCGGATGTTTAGGGTCGCGGTTGCCAACTTATCCCAAGTGAGCGTTTGGTCTTTGCCACAAACCACGATGTCGGCGCCTTGGTTAGGCGTTTTGCTGCTATTGATTTCATACAGTCCCGTCAAGGTAAAGCCAAGCTTGCTTAGCGGTTCACTCGCCCCTTCTTCACCAAGGACATACACTTTCGTTGTTGCCGGATTTTCATGTTGGCTCAAATATAGCGCAGTGGCTATGCCAGAGGTAAGGATTTCGTCTTCAGTAACCGTCACCCCCATTTTTGCAAGTTTACTGACGTATTGTGTAGGGGTAAGGCTGGCATTGTTAGTGGCAAGGATAAAGCGGATGTTTTGTGAGCGGAGTGTCTGAAAGAAATCGGTTAGCCCAGTTATGGCCTGGTTGCCATGCCATAAAACACCATCCATGTCGATGATGAGTGCGCGAATATTTGTAAATGGTTCCATACGGTTCTCAAGTAGAAGGCTTTCAAAAGTCCGGCCTAGTATAAAAGGTTTACGGTGACTTGGCATCAGTAAACGGGGGCGCCAAAATTCTCCAGTGGATTTTAAGATATTGGTGCCGGGTCAAACGTACTTAGTGTATCAGGAGGAAATTGTGAATTTGCTAAAGCATCCAGGCAATTAAGAGCCCGCTAGGGAGGGTGAGATTGATTTCGTTATAACAATCTGATTTTTTATGATATTTTTAAACGGTTGTATTTGACGGATAGTGATGGCTGTTGCGCATTGAGCATTGGGCATTGACACAAGTCCCCTTTCTACTTTACAGTTACGTCCGCAAAACAATTATGCAACCAACTATAATATTAATAACCCTTCGGAGCACATATCATGGCTAGACCATTAATTCAGATGGCATTGGATTCATTAGATTTCGACGCAACAGTTGCACTTGCAGAGCAAGTAGCTCCACACGTTGACATTTTTGAAATCGGAACTCCATGCATCAAACACAACGGAGTCAATCTGGTTAAAACGCTGAGAGCAAAATTCCCAGATAAGTTAATTTTGGTTGACCTTAAAACCATGGATGCTGGTGAATACGAAGCGACTCCATTTTATGCTGCTGGTGCAGATATTTGTACAGTTCTGGGTGTATCTGGTCTTGCAACTTGTGCGGGCGTTATCAAAGCCGCTAACGCTTTTGGTGCTGAAGCACAAATCGATTTGATCAATGTCGAAGACAAAGTGGCCTGTGCCCGTGCAACTGCTGAAGCAGGTGCCCACATCATGGGTATTCACACTGGCTTGGATGCACAAGCTGCTGGCCACACTCCATTTTCTGATTTGAATGACATCGCCAGATTGGGCTTGAACGTCAGGATTTCAGTAGCTGGCGGTATCAAAGCTGCAACTGTCCAAGACGTTGTTAAATCAGGTGCTAACATTATCGTTGTTGGCGCGGCTATATACGGTGCACCATCTCCTGCTGAAGCTGCTCGCGAAATTCGTGAACTGGTTGATGCAACTGAGGTATAAAAATGCATCAGCAACTTGTTATTGAAAAGATTGCTAGCATTCTTGAAGTAACAGATGACACATATGATGTAAAGTTGACGCAATTACTTGACAGTGCCAAGCGTATATTTATAGCGGGTGCTGGGCGTTCAAAGCTTGTAGGCAATTTCTTTGCTATGAGATTGGTGCATGCTGGTTACGATGTAAGTGTCGTTGGTGAAATTGTTACACCAAGTATAAAAGCTGGGGATTTGTTAATTATAATTTCCGGTTCGGGTGAAACTGAACAATTAATCGCCTTTACAAAGAGTGCCAAAAAAGTAGGTGCCAACATTGTGTTAATCTCTGCGAAAAGCGAATCTACAATTGGTGATATGTCAGATGCCGTATTTCAAATTGGTCGGTCAGAGCAATATGGAAAGGTGTATGGCATGCCAATGGGTACCGTTTTTGAGCTGTCTACATTGTTGTTTTTGGAGTCAACGATCTCTCATGTGATTCATGAGAAAGGTATTCCTGAAGAGATAATGAGAGAAAGGCACGCCAATTTAGAATAATATCAAGGGAACGGGTTATTGAAATAATCCGTTCCTGGTTTATTTGTATGGCAACAATAAAATATTTTCTGACAAACTCATACAAATGATAGTTGTCAATGGTCAGTAATTAAAAAATAGGAAGGAGAACTATATGACTTCGCGCCGAGAATTAGCGAACGCCATACGCGCTTTAAGCATGGATGCTGTACAAAAAGCAAACTCTGGACATCCAGGGGCACCAATGGGGATGGCGGATATCGCCGAAGTTCTCTGGAATGACTTCATGTCCCATAATCCGAGCAATCCCAAATGGTCAAATCGTGATCGTTTTGTTCTCTCAAATGGTCATGGCTCAATGTTGATTTATTCGCTGTTGCACCTGACAGGATATGATCTGCCCCTCGAAGAGTTGAAACGTTTTCGCCAACTACATTCAAAAACACCTGGGCATCCTGAGTATGGTTATGCACCTGGTATAGAAACTACGACCGGCCCTTTAGGGCAAGGTATCACTAATGCGGTCGGCATGGCCATTGCTGAAAAAGCATTAGCAGCCCAATTCAATAAAGATGGACATATTATTGTAAACCATAACACCTATGTGTTTATGGGCGATGGTTGTTTGATGGAGGGCATTTCCCACGAAGCTTGCTCATTAGCAGGTACTTTGGGTTTAGGTAAGCTCATTGCTTTTTGGGACGATAATGGTATTTCCATCGACGGTCATGTAGATGGCTGGTTTACCGATAATACGCCAATGCGTTTCGAATCTTATGGCTGGCATGTCATTGCCGATGTTGATGGCCATGATTCTCATGCAATCCATAAAGCAATAGAAATGGCAAAAGCTATTACAGACAAACCCACATTGATTTGCTGTAAAACGACAATAGGTTTTGGTTCACCGAACAAAGCAGGTTCCCATGCGTGCCATGGGGCACCTTTAGGCGAAGCGGAAATTAATCTGACCAAAGCGGCATTGGGCTGGGATCATGGCGCGTTTGAGGTTCCATCAAAAATCTATGCTGGCTGGGACGCTAAAGAAAAAGGTGCTAAAGCAGAACAAGCGTGGAGCGGAAAATTCCAGGCCTATAAAGAAGCTTATCCAGAATTGGCTGCAGAATACGAACGCCGTATGAAGGGTGATTTGCCTTCGAGTTGGACTGAAGGGGCTGACGCGTTCGTCAGTTCGGTCAATGCAGAAGGCAAAACGACTGCAACGAGATTGTCGTCGTTAGCTACTATTGAGGGCTACGCGAAGCTATTGCCAGAAATATTTGGTGGTTCAGCTGATTTAGGGTGTTCTAACATGACCGAGTGGTCAGGCTATAAGCCCATGCGTGCCGATAAGCCAGATGCAAACTACGTCAATTACGGTGTCCGTGAGTTTGGCATGTCCGCAATTATGAATGGTGTCGCTTTGCATGGCGGCCTTATTCCTTTTGGCGCGACCTTCCTGATGTTCTCCGAATATGCCCGTAATGCGGTTAGAATGGCATCTTTAATGAAGATCCGCTCTATCTTTGTTTATACCCACGATTCTATTGGTTTAGGAGAAGACGGCCCGACCCATCAACCTATCGAGCAAACAGCTACCCTGAGGTTAATCCCAGGTATGCACGTTTGGCGTCCTTGTGATGCGGTTGAAACTGCTGTTGCTTGGCGGGCAGCGGTTGAACGCAAAGATGGCCCTTCAGTTCTGGTGTTCTCACGTCAAAACTTAGCGCATGTCCCCCGTAGTGACGAGCAAATTAGTGCTATATCACGTGGTGGCTATGTTCTAGTCGAAAGCGAAGGCGCTCCGGATGCCATCATCATCGCGACAGGTTCAGAAGTTGAGCTTGCTGTGAAAGCAGCGGAACAATTAAAAGCCAGTGGTAAAAATATTCGTGTTGTCTCTATGCCGTCAACAAATATTTTTGATGCCCAAGATGTTGCCTATAAAGAGTCGGTATTGCCTTCAACAATCACTAATCGCATAGCCGTTGAAGCGGGTGTGACCGAAGGTTGGTGGAAATATGTAGGCACTAATGGAAGAATTGTTGGTATTGATCATTTTGGTGAATCAGCTCCAGCAGGGCAACTATTTAAGGAGTTCGGTTTTACTGTTGAAAATGTAATTCTGAATGTAGAAGCGGTACTCCAAGACTAAAGTTTTAGGATATTTGCATTGATTAATTATGGAGAGAAAAGGTTACTTGTATAAATAGGCAATTTGTTAGGTAAACCGATTTCTCTCTATTTCTTCCGACTTAAAGGTGAACAACGTGAAAAAAAATAATCTTATAAATGGTTTGTTTGCAACCTTATTGATTGCTAGCCCGATAGCAGGGGCGGATGAGAAATACCCTGCGGCGGATTTTCAGCCTCAAGTCGTTTTCCAGGATAACGACTATATAGCTAAAAATAACCAAACGGCCAAATTAGATACAAAAGTGGAGCAAGGTTCTTCAGAAGTGGATCCGAAATATCCTGCTGCTAACTTTAGCCCGCAAGTTGTTTATAGTGACCCTAACTATAAACCTAGTGTTTCTTCAAGCTCAGCCAGTTCTGAAAAAGTCACTAACGAAAACGATGCTAGTGTTGCAATTGAGAATAGCAGTGTTGCTACGACAGCAAAAACAGAATCTCAATCAAACTACTTGATCGGTTTGATAGCGTTGGGATTGGTGGGGGCTTTTCTGTTTAAGAGCCAGTTTAAGTGTGGCGCTAAAAAACCGGAAAGTAAAACGGTTCCTGTTTCAAAAAGTGGTTTGACCGGGGTATCCAGGTATTTAAATAAGGTTTCTGGAACAGGCGTTTCCAGGTATTTGGAAAAACAAGTCAAATCAGCAGGTGCTTTGCCTTCTACTGGTGTTGCTAAATATATTGCCAAACAAGTTTCGGTCGCCAAATCGACTGCGGCTGGCGCAGCGACTGGCGTTGAAAAATATATGCGTAACCGGGGATAAGCAATGGACCAAAATTACTTGAGTGGCTTTCTCCCTCCCGCAGTGGCTGGCTTATTCTTTTTTATGAAAAGACATGATGAGACGCATGAGGAAACTCATATAGTATTGCCAACCTATTCTTGCGATGCGAGTGGTTTGACTGGTGTTGCAAGGTATTTGGAAAATCAGAGACAGATTTTAGAGGCGAGTAAAGAAGAAGCGGAGTCACTCGAAGATCAAAGAAATACTCAAGTGATTACGGGCGTTGCTAAATATGTAGAAAAAACTCGGCAAAATCCGGTCAGTGGTGTCGCCCGATACATGCTGAAAAAATCACTGGCTGAAAAAAATGCGCCCAAAACAGCCAGTAAACCGCAAGTTACAGGCGTCGCCAAGTATTTGAGCAACCAAAAAGAAAAACCTGTTCTTAGTGGCGTGGCAAAATATTTGAAAAACCAAGATAGTTTACCTAAAGCGACTAAAGTGGCTAAATATATGGCTAAACAAGCTATCGCCGCCAAGCAGGCAAAGCCGGTTGTAGCACATATTGAACTAACGGGTGTGGAGAAATATCTGAAACAGCAGGAAAGTTTGCCGCAGTTGAGCAGGGTTGCTAAGTATATGAAGAAGCAAGCTTTGCTTGCTAAAATGGAAAAACCAGCTGTAGTAAAGCCTGAATTGACAGGTGTTGCCAAATATTTACAAAACCAAGAAAATCTGCCAAAAATTAGCCGGGTGACTAAATACATGGCGAGACAAACCTTGGCAAACAAACAAAAAATTGAAGTTATTGAAACGGGTGTCGATAAATATATGAGGAATCGCGCTTAGTTTTTTAAGATCCAAATTTTTGATGTGTGGAACGAATAAACAGCATCTCAGATGCTGTTTATTGTTTGTGTCGTCGGATTTAAATGATGATGCAACGAACTATCCCCTCAATCCGGCTATTTAAAAAATTTTTACTATTATAAGAAGGCACTGTTTATGGCAAAAAATTTACTTGAACAACTTAGAGAGGTTACTGTTGTTGTAGCAGATACCGGAGACATTCAAGCGATTGAAACTTTTAAACCTCAGGATGCGACAACAAACCCCTCTTTGATCACTGCGGCTGCGCAAATGCCCCAATATCAAGATATTGTTGATGGCACTTTGAAGGGTGCGAGAGAAGCGTTAGGTGCTGATTCGGCTCCAGCCCAAGTTGTATCTCTGGCGTTTGACCGTTTGGCGGTATCTTTCGGCCTTAAAATCCTTGAGATCATCCCGGGTCGAGTTTCTACAGAAGTTGACGCGCGCCTGTCTTTTGACACCGATGCAACTATCGCCAAAGGCCGTGAGCTGATTGCGCAGTACGAAGCTGCTGGCATTTCGCGTGAACGCGTTTTAATTAAAATTGCCGCTACTTGGGAAGGGATCCAAGCTGCAGCCGTATTGGAAAAAGAAGGTATCCACTGTAACCTGACTTTATTGTTTGGTTTGCACCAAGCGATTGCTTGCGCAGAAAACGGCATCACTTTGATTTCCCCTTTTGTTGGCCGTATCCTTGATTGGTACAAGAAAGATGCTGGTCGTGATTCTTATCCGGCCACAGAAGATCCAGGTGTTTTGTCTGTGACAGAAATTTACAACTATTATAAAAAATTTGGTTATAAAACTGAAGTTATGGGCGCAAGCTTCCGTAATATTGGTGAAATTACCGAATTGGCTGGTTCTGATTTGTTGACTATCGCACCATCCTTGTTGGCTGAATTGCAAGCGACGGAAGGTGATTTGCCACGCAAATTAGATCCCGATCACGCTGCGACATTATCCATCCAAAAGATCGATGTGACCAAAGAAGTGTTCGATGCGATGCATAAGGAAAACCGTATGGCAACTGATAAGTTGGCAGAAGGCATCAACGGCTTTACTGTTGCATTAGAGTCATTGGAAAAATTGTTGGCTGAGCGTTTGGCGACTTTAGAAGGCTAAAAATTTGACGCTATGCCTGGGCTTGATCCCATGTCCGGGCAGGTTTTATCCCTTCGGTATTATTTATCAATATTTAGGACACTTACTTAAATGTCACAAAAAATTTTAGATGTCGTCAAGCCAGGTGTGGTGACTGGTGATGATGTACAAAAAATATTCGCAATTGCTAAAGAAAATAAATTCGCGTTGCCAGCCGTTAATGTAATCAGTACGGGTTCAATCAACGCCGTATTAGAAGCCGCTGCTAAGGTTAAATCAGCTGTCATCATCCAATTTTCTAACGGTGGTGCGCAATATGTTGCGGGTAAAGGGCTTAAATTGGAAGGCCAAAAAACTGCTATTTTAGGCGCGATTTCTGGTGCCCAACATGTGCATGGTCTTGCCGAAGCTTATGGTGTGCCAGTGATTTTACATACTGATCATGCCGCTAAGAATTTGTTGCCTTGGATTGATGGTTTATTGGATGCGGGTGAAAAGCATTTCGCCCAAACAGGTAAGCCGCTGTTCAGTTCACATATGTTGGATTTGTCAGAAGAAAGCTTGGAAGAAAACATCGAAATATGCGGCAAGTATTTGGAACGCATGTCCAAAATGGGTATGACTCTGGAAATTGAATTAGGTGTAACAGGTGGTGAAGAAGACGGTGTTGACAACAGCGGCATGGATCATTCCATGTTGTACACACAGCCAGAAGATGTTGCTTATGCTTACGAACATCTGAGCAAAATCAGCCACCGTTTCACCATTGCCGCTTCATTTGGTAACGTACACGGTGTTTATTCGCCAGGTAACGTTAAATTGACCCCCAAAATTTTGGATAACTCTCAAAAGTATGTTTCCGAAAAATACGGCGTTCCGGCAAATACATTGAATTTTGTTTTCCATGGTGGTTCAGGTTCGACTCCAGAAGAAATTAGCGAATCCATTAGCTATGGCGTGATCAAAATGAACATTGATACGGACACCCAATGGGCTGCTTGGGACGGTATTAGGCAATATTACCTAAAAAATGAAGGTTATTTGCAAGGCCAAATCGGTAACCCAGATGGGGCCGACAAGCCAAACAAAAAGTATTATGACCCACGGGTTTGGCAACGTGCTGGTGAAGTCAGTATGGTCGCCCGCCTAGAGCAAGCATTTCAGGATTTGAACGCTGTTAACAGTCTGTAATAACAAGGATGCACTACAAAAAAGCCGATGTAAAACATCGGCTTTTTTTTGAGAAAAATTCAGGGCTTGCCAATGGAAAGGCAAATTCAATAAGTCTTCATCAAGCCATCCAAAGTTAACCCACAACTAGGCGCAAAAGCCTGCATAAAGAAAATCACTTCTTCCTGTTTCGATTCGGCTATTTTTAATGCCAACTGTGTGGCGGCGACTTCGAATTCCAAGTTTCCAGCTTTTAATTCAGCTTGGCACTTAAGATAAGCCGAAATTTTATCGGCGGATTTGATAATTTGCAAATGTTCTTCGGGGATTTTGTCATGGCAAATGAGCCCTTCAAAATCTGCGCGAATTGCTGAAGGCAATAAGTTCAATAACTCAATTTCAGCTTGTTTTTCAATTTCCTTATATGCATTGCGGATTTCTTCAGAGTGATATTTGATGGGCGTTGGCAAATCGCCAGTAATCACCTCGGTGATGTCGTGGTACAAAGCCGCCGTTGCCACCGCGTTGGCGTCAACAGTGCCGTTAAAATAACGGTTTTTTATCAACGCCAAAGCATGCGCAATCACCGACACTTCCCAGCTATGTTCCATGACATTTTCTTCATGGGCATTGCGCTTTAACCCCCATCGCTTAATCCATCTTAAGCGTGTCAAATAAGCATAAAAACTGCTGGATACGGTGTTTTTTTCCATAACGTTCAAATTAATACTAATAAACGGTCATGATAAAGTGATTGTCCAGCGAATTAAAGCCATATCTGTTATCTTGTCAGCTTGTAGCCATCTTTCCAAAGTTTAAAAACAACATGCTCATTCAGTGGTATCCCGGCCATATGCACAAGGCCGGTAAAGAAATCAAAGCCATCCTTTCCGAAATTGATCTGATTATCGAAATTCTCGACGCACGGATTCCCTTTAGCAGCCAAAATCCCATGCTTGCCCGTTTGCGCGGTGACAAGCCGTGCATTAAAGTCCTGAACAAAAGCGACCTTGCCGACCCTGAGCGGACGCAACAGTGGCAAACATATCTGGAACAGGAGCAAGGCGTCAAAACGTTGGCGCTCACCGCCGACCAACCGGAGCGTATCCGCCAACTGCCTGCTTTATGCCACAAAATGGTCAATATAAAAGAAGGGCAGTTGCTGCATGCTTTGATTATGGGCATACCCAACGTAGGCAAATCAACGATAATCAACATCCTTGCCGGGCGCACCATTGCCAAAACGGGTAATGAGCCGGCCATCACCAAATTCCTACAACGGATAGACATTGGCAATGGCATCATCCTGATGGATAGCCCGGGGATGCTTTGGCCTAACCTTGACAATAAAAACAGCGGTTACCGTTTGGCGACTACGGGTGCGATAAAGGACACCGCGATACAACATGATGACATAGCCGCTTTTCTTGCCGAGTTTTTATTGGAACACTACCCCGATGAGCTTAAAACACGTTTCCAGTTAGCGCAACTGCCTGGGCGGGAAGCGGAGTTATTGGAGTTGATAGGTAAACAACGTGGCTGTTTACGTGCGGGTGGAATGGTTGATAATGATCGGGTCGCCAAAATCGTCATCTCGGAATTCCGAGCGGGCACTTTAGGTCGGATGACGATGGAAACACCTGAAATGATGGTTGAAGAACTGGCAGAATTGGAAATCATCCGTGCTGAAAAAGCCGCTAAAAAATTGTTAAAAAAACAGAAGCGCAAATGAATGGCGGCTATTCAAAAAATCATAATTTCACATAGCCACGAAAAGCACGAAGCTGTCATTTGTATCTCCGAGGGCTTTGTGGTTTATGGGGTAGGGAGTCTGTTCAACGCCCGTCAAAATAATCCTTACGCAAAAAGAAACGGTATAAGACCGAGCCTGCGATAAAGCCGCCCAAATGCGCCCACCACGCGACATCGACGGTGACATTGTCAAACACCAGCGAGGTGGTGGCATTGTGCAATTGCAACAATATCCATAAACCCAAAAATGAAATGGCCGGGACGTGGATGACTATAGGCAAGAAAAACAAGGGTATCCAAACGATTACGCGTTCCAGAGGATACAAGAAAAAGTAAGCCGCCAATACGCCCGCAATCGCCCCCGACGCACCAACCACCGGGATCGTCAGGTTCGGGTCAAAATACCATTGCAAGGCCGTCGCAAATACCCCGCAGATCAGATAAAACAACAAAAACCGCCATCGTCCCATGCGGTCTTCGACATTATCGGCAAATATCCATAAAAACCACATGTTCATCAGCAAGTGTGTCCAACTGGAATGGATGAACAAATTACTGATAAACGAGAAATAACCGTCAAATGCTATCCCGTTATAACTAGACCAACCGTGCGCATAACGCATCGGCACCATCCCAAACTGGTTGATCAGCCGATAACTTTCCGCCTCCGGCATAAAGTACATGGTGACAAAAATCACCACACACAGCACGATCATCCCCCAAGTGACCAACGGTTTGGCATAACAGGGTGCGGTGTCTCGAATTGGAATCATGATATTGCCCTTTATTGTGATTGTCGCCTAAGCTTAACATTTTAAGGCCGATTGGCAATCGGACAATTAAGCGAGGCTTACTGGCTAAAGCGTTTATAATGACGGCAAAGAAACCTTGCCCGTGTTTCATTCCATCCTGCACCAATTATTCCATTCATGCACGCAAATACAATCGAAAACCCACCCGCTTTTGCCCAGTTAGCCCTGGATAAAGCCTTACAGGACGCCATTGCCAAAATGGGTTTCAGCCAGCCTACCCCGGTGCAGCAACATGCCATAACCCCTGCACTGGCGGGAAAAGACTTGCTGGTCAGTGCCGAAACCGGTAGCGGCAAAACCGCCGCGTTTTTATTGCCGACTTTCCAGAACCTGCTCAACAAACCCACTTCCCTATTTGGCACCCGCGCCCTGATCTTGACACCAACCCGCGAACTTGCCAGCCAAATTTACCAACAATGCCTACAACTCGCCGAATTCACCGGGCTAAAGATTGGCCTGATTACTGGCGGCGAAGATTTTAAACAGCAACAAGGCGTGTTGCGCAGAAATGCCGATGTCATCATCGCCACCCCTGGCCGCTTGCAGGAACAGATCAGGCAGCAATCCTCCGATTTCACCCATCTGGAAGTGCTGATACTCGACGAAGCCGACCGGATGCTCGACATGGGCTTTAGTGACGATGTGTTGGCGATTGCCGCCCGTTGTAATCCTGACCGGCAAACGTTGCTATTTTCAGCGACCTTGACCCATTACGGCGTGATAAAAATCGCCGACCGGATTTTAAAACAGCATCAGGTCATTGCCCTCAACACCCTGCATGACGGGCATAGCAACATTGAGCAGCAAATTGTCCTGGCCGATGATGACGACCATAAACAACGCCTATTGGCGTGGCTGTTGCTCAATGACACTTACGATAAGGCCTTGGTGTTCACCAACACCCGCAATAAGGCCATTGGGCTGGAAAACCCTTTGCGTAACCAAGGCCTGCGTGTCGGCGTGCTGCACGGCGAAATGGAACATTACGAACGCAAACGCGTGATGAACTTATTCCGCGACGGCATCGTTAATATTTTGGTTTCCACCGATTTGGCGGCACGTGGCTTGGACGTCAAAGGGATCAACCTCGTCGTCAACCTTGATGTCCCAAGGAACGGCATCGACTACATCCACCGTATAGGGCGCACAGGCCGCGCTGATGAACAGGGCGTTGCCATTGCATTGGTCAAAAGCACCGAATGGAACCTGATGTCCGGCATCCAACGGTTTTTGAAACAAGCGTTTACCCCCCGCACCATCAAAGAACTGCAAGGCAGCTATACGGGCCCGAAAAAAGTCAAATCGTCCGGTAAAGCGGTAGGGGCTAAAAAGAAGAAAGATGAAGAGACAAAAAAACCGGCAGTGAAAGTGAAAATCCGCCATCGGGACAAGAAAAATATCGGTAAACGGCGCGTACCTAGTGCTAAGCCGGATACTCCGGCATAATGGCCAAAAAACCCGGCGCACGCTAAGCGAAATAGGGTGTGGGTAAGCCGTGTCAATGTTGCGGTGTTGCTTTATGGCGCGCTGCGTATTCTGCGCTAAATGGTTTCAGCATGGCAGGGTGGGGCAAAACCTAAGGTTGTCTGGTGTTCCACCAAACTGGCTTTGCTTGCTGCTGCCAATACCCCGGCCATCTCCCTCTCCCTGCCACCTATGTCCTGTCCCTCTATTGCCGCTATCATAAGCCAGTGCTTGTATCAGCCAGGCTTTCCATTGGGTTTGTCCTTAAAATCTTTTGTCCCTGTCAATATTTCTGTCATGGACAAAATGTATAAATATGTCATTGAGGAAGTGCATGTCAGACGACAGTTGTAACGTGACCAGCAACAACGAATATGGTTTTGACCCCAGTTATGGTTATTCCTTGGGGCGCTTGTTAGAAGTGGGCGCACCTAAAGCGCCCAAAGATTTTTTGCTGTACTGGCAACAACGGTACCAACAAGCGTTGCGGGTGGCGCCTTTGCCAAAGGCAACTTTCTTAAGCTCAGATAAATCTGGCTGGCAGGTTTTTAATATCCGCTACACGTCAACCGACCAACGGGAAATCCGTTGTTGGTTGTTGTTGCCAAAATACGGTGTCGTCAAACGGGGCTTTGTCATCGGCCATGGTTATGGGGGGCGCGATGCGCCGGATGTTCACTTGCCTTTTCATGATGCGGCTTTGCTGTTCCCCTGTTTTCGGGGGTTAGGTTTGAGTAGGGAAGCTGACATTTCAGCCGACCCTTTTTGGCATGTGCGGCATCATATTGAAGATGTGGACCGGTATGTGCTGGGTGGTTGTGTTGAGGATATATGGCTGGCGGTTAGTGCGTTGCTGGATTTATTTCCATATTTAAGCGGGCATCTGGGGTATTTAGGCATCAGTTTTGCTGGAGGTATTGGGGCGCTTGCCTTAGCGGTCGAGCCGCGTATTGCCAGGGCGCATTTTAATGTGCCGACATTCGGTGACCAACCTATGCGTTTAAGGCTGCCTTCACAAGGCAGCGCCAACAGTGTGCAGCAATATTACCGGGAACACAAAAAGCAGACCCTGAAAGTATTGAAGTATTATGATGCGGCGACAGCAGCCCAATACATCAACATCCCTGTGCATTGTGCCTGCGCAGCCTTTGACCCATGCGTGGCCCCACCTGGACAATTTGCGGTTTATAACGCCTTGCCTGGAGAAAAACAGTTGTTTGTCTTGGAAGCAGGGCACTACGACTATCCTAACCAAGCACATCAGCAGCATCAGCTAGTCGATGAGCTGGAAGCATTTTTTGCACCACTAGCAAAATAGATTTTAACCACATAACCCAACACAATTAATCAGGAGTTGTGCGATGAACCGCGAGTATCACAAGATGTGGAGTGATAAGTTACAACGCGATATGGAGTTACTGGTCTTTGGTCATGCGGGTGCAAAGGTGTTGGTTTTCCCAACCCGTGACGGCCGGTTTGACGAATATGAAAAGTTGGGCATGGTGAAGGCATTGCAGCACAAAATCGACCAAGGCTGGTTGCAGCTGTATTGTATTGATGTGGTGTATGCGGAGAGTTTTTATTGTTGGTGGGCGCATCCCTCGGGGCGGATCAAACGCCATATCGCTTTTGAGGAATACGTGCTGGAAGAAGTCATCCCCTTTATGAACAGCAAAAACCCCCATGAATGTATCATCTCACATGGCCTGAGTTTAGGGGCGTTCCATGCCGCCACGATTGCGTTCCGCCATCCGGATTTGTTTAAAAAACTGGTGGCGTTTTCAGGCCGTTATGACCTGACCTTAAATGTCGAATCCTTTAATGATTTGCTGGATGGTTTTTACAACGATGACGTGTATTTCCATACCCCGTCACACTTTCTGCCTAATTTGGAACGGGACGATTTGTTGAGCAAATTGAAGGCAATGGATATTATTCTGGTCATCGGTAATGAAGACCCGTTCTTGGAAAACAACCAACAACTGAGTTCAACGTTAACGAAAAAAGGCATTCCACACCAATTGATCCTTTGGGACGAGCGGGCGCATAGTGGCTATTATTGGCGGCGGATGGCCCCGCTTTATATCTGATTTCGGGCTTGCCGCCAGCCAATCCCCTGCAGATTGGCCCTAGTCTTATCAGTGTTGGGGAGACCGGTATACCCGACAATTTAGCCGCAAGGCCAGCCACGGGTTTGGCCAAAGGTTAGTTGCACAGGAGCCATTGCCGCAATTGTGCAATCACCCAATCCCCGTCGTCCAGCGTTAAATCATGCCCGGCCCAAGGGTGGGTGTGCAGTTCTAATGAATACCGTTTTTGGATCGCTTCCGAACAAAAAGGCGACACTAAACGGTCACCTTTGGCATTAAGCAAGAGCACGGGCGGTTTGGGTGGGGTACGGGCCGGGCGGTAACTTGCCGCTGCTATGAGTTGGTTTAAGGTGTTCTTTACGCTCAATGGCCTTGTATGCTGGATGTGCGCCCATTCCTGGGCTGTTTGCTGATAACCGGATTTCCGGTTGCTCACCAATTGCACAACCCCTAATTCGCGCCGATAGGCATCCCGGCACCAAAGCAATGGGCAAAAGGTGCCGTAACATTGCCAGCGCAAGCGTTGATAAAACGGGCTTAAATTGGCGAAACTGGTGTTCATTAGCACCGCCGAGCAAACATCATCGGGATAATGTTGCAGCCATTCCCACGCCACCATCGCGCCTAGCGACACAGCCAGTAAGGTGACGGGTTGTTCCAGCAAGCCCAGGGCTTGCGCCTGGGAACGGACGTGTTCGGTGATCGCGGGGATGCGGTTAGGGCTGGTTTGTTGAAAAAAACGCCCGGTCCCTGGCAAATCCAGCGTGGTTACCGTGGACGACGGGAATTGTGCTTTAAGCTGGGGGACGAAACCACCCCAATGTGCAGATTCGCGTGCCAAGCCCCGCAGTAAAACCCAATGTCGCCCATGTTTACTGCCCATACCATAAAGCCTCGGCCTTGTGCTGGTTTGCGGTTTTTTGTTCTGGCGTGAGCCGTGCCCAAAGTGACGGATAAAGCAAGCTACGGTGCAAAAAATCAAACAGCACGAAATGGCGGCGCAATACGCGTTGTTGGCGGTGGGGCAACATAGGGTGGAACAAGCCGTGCCGATAAAACAAGTGCATGGGGTTTTTGCGTAACCATAACCAAGACCCCATTTCTAAGGTCAGGGGCAAAAACAATTTCTTTTCGCCAAATTGGCTGACAAATTGGTCAAACAGGAAATCCCATAAATCACCGTTGATGACGTATTCCTGTGACATCGGCTCAATTTTATAAACGTGGTTTTGGTAACAACGGTCAAACAATTCCTTAAGCGCCAGTGCTTGGGGGATGTAAGTAAAAGGGGTTTGCCTGGAGGCGTAAGGGAACCACAAACGGTCTTTGATACCAAAACCAGAATGCAAATCTAGGGCTATGGACAAAGGCGAACTGAACAACTGGTCGCCGACAACTTTGCACAAGGCCAATGATTCCTTTTCCATTTTGTCCAAATCCCCACGAAACCAAGGTAAGTAGCGCGTCATCCGTTGGCCGCTGTAAATTTTCTTTGCGCCTATGCCTTCACCTTCTACCGGGGAATTGCGCATCAAATCCACACAATTGCCATTGGACCGCCGCCCCAGATAGACACCGACCGGATTGACGATAGGCACAAACACCAGCCGGGAATTTTCAAGCCGGTGCAACAATTCTTCATCCCAATCCAGCAATTGCAAAATTGTTTGCAAATAGGACAAAATCACTTCCGAGCCAATTTTCTCAAGCCCATGCACGCCCCCAAAAAATGCCAGCACGGGCACATCGGGTTTGGTGGTCCCTAGCGTCAGGCTGTAAATGGGGAATTCCAGGTGTTTGTAACGGATGCGGTCTATCACTTCAGTACGGGCGCGTGCACCAAATTGCCCGATCAGGCGTTCGAGTTGCTCAAGTTCAGGGAATTTAAAGCCAGTCATGGCGGTGTTAGAGGTTGGTGAAGCAAGCATGGGTACGCTTCTCTAGGCGAGAAAAGCGTAACGGTACCATAGATACGGCGTGTTAAGAATGGGCGGACTTGGCAATGTCCGCAACATCAGGGGAGATACGCGAGAGAATCAGTTCGCGGGCTTCATGGCTAACGGCGTGGCGGCTTTTGCCCGTGCCGTCAATCATGGGCAAAACGCTTAAGCGCACGTCTATCCTGTCCAAGCTCAGCATATTGATAAGGTGGGGCAGCAGGTCATCATCATCAACAAAAGGGGCAAGGTGTTTGGCGTCCCCCAGATATTGGATGGCGACCGGAAAGATCGTTGCCTTGGTCAGCAAGGCGGGTTGGAACAGGGAGGCGTGGAAATGCAGGACATCCTCACCCCGGGTGGTGGTGCCTTCAGGGAAAACAATAATGTTGCGGTTTTGCTTTAACAGCCAGACCATTTTTTCGGCGGTTTCGAAAATGTGCTTTTTTTCACCGCGCCGGATAAATACCGTACCTGCTTGCCTGGACATGAAACCGAAGACCGGCCAGCTGGCAATGTCACTTTTAGCGACGAAATAAGCAGGCAGGTATTGCCCGATTAAAATAATGTCCAGCCAAGAAACGTGGTTGCTGACAATCAGCCCGGGTTGCCCGGAAAAATCGCCTTCCTTGATCACATTTAAGTTCACGATGCTGCTAAACCAGCATAACCAGCGTTTTTTTAGGGCATCGCGATGGTTTCTGGCCGTTTTCACCGTACATAGCAGATTGACCGAAGGGAAAATGACCCCGGCGATAAAGCAACCGGCAAGTGCCAGCAGGGCGACAAGCAGTAACCTATAATACAGCCGACTTTTCGATTTCATTGCTCGCCTGGTAATCCCGCATGTAGTGTTTGCTGTAACGTTCTTGTAATTGGTCTAAAGGCAACAACACGAACAGGTCCATGCAATTGAAGTCTTCATCCCAACAAGGTTCACCGCAAATTAATGCCCCGAAACGCAAATAAGCTTTTAGCAAGGGCGGGATACCGGATTCATCACGGTTGCACCGCAAGCTGTAGGGGACGGGGATAGTGGGTGCCACGTCCAATGATAAGGGGGCGATATTTTTTGGGTCAATATTCCGATAAACGGCATCAACCGCAAAACCGCTAGGGCCGGGGGTGATGCTGGCACAGCCCAGAAGGTAATTGAATTGGCCTTTTAAGGCGTATTCCACCAACGACGACCATAGGGTGGTGAGGACTGCGCTGCCGCGAAAGTCAGGGTCGACGCAAGTCCTGCCGATTTCCAGAAAACGTCCGGGCAATGCCAATACTTGATCCAGCTTAAATTCACTTTGGGAATAAAAGCGCCCCAATTTTTCCGCCTGGTACTGGGTCAGCAAGCGCGTGTAACCGACAACTTTTTGGGTGGCATTGTCAAAAACCACCAGATGGTCACAGTATGGGTCAACGTCATCGTAATCCAGCCCTTCCGATTCCGATTTCAGTTTCGCACCCATTTCTTTGGCAAAAACACGATAGCGTAATTTTTGCGCTTCTTTAATTAATGCTTCTGAATTGGCGACAAAACATTCCAAGCGTTTCGCTGGCTTGATGAGTACTTCTGCAGTGTCTTTTCTCATAATTATCCATGTGTCCAAGGGTTTCAGCTTGAAAGAATAATTAAGGAAAATGTCAGCTTAATGACGGAAAGATTAAAGTTAAATGACAAACCGTGCCAATAACTTCTTTTTTAACAAAGGCGTAATGTGTGGCAATGCCGGGCGCGCCCTTATCGGCAAATACAGTTATAATAAAGGTTTACCCTGTGTTTCGGCCTAACGCCGTTATTTTAAACCAGAAATTATGCAAATTATCGCCATTTATCCAGGTACGTTTGATCCAATCACTAACGGGCACTTGGACTTAATCGCCAGGGCGTCAAGGCTTTACCATAAAGTGATCGTCGCCGTGGCCGTCAACCGCAGCAAAGCCCCTTTGTTTTCGCTTGCCGAACGGGTGGCATTGGCGAAAGCCGTCACGCCGGAATTCCCCAATGTCGAAGTGATAGGCTTTGACAACTTATTGGTGGACTGCGCACGGGAACAAGGCGCGAATGTGATCCTAAGGGGGCTGCGGGCGGTTTCCGATTTTGAATATGAATTCCAGCTTGCTGGCATGAACCGGCGTTTGGCTCCGCAACTGGAAACTATGTTCCTGACGCCTGCCGAACAATATGAATTTATCTCTTCCAGCATGATTAGGGAAATTGCCCAGCTTCATGGCGACGTGTCCAGCTTTGTCCCTGAGCTGGTCCGGCAAACCTTAATCGAAAAATTTTCCCAGGAGTAAACATGGCTCTTATTATCCATGACGCTTGCATCAATTGCGATGTTTGCGAGCCCGAATGCCCGAACGGGGCGATTTCCCAAGGTGAGGACATTTACGTCATCAATCCGGCCTTATGCACTGAATGTGTCGGCCATCATGACACCCCGCAATGCGTGGAAGTGTGCCCGGTCGAATGTATCGACAAAGACGCCCTGCACGTTGAAAGCCAAGAAGCGTTGTATCAGAAATATTTAAAACTGACCCGATAACTTTCTGCAATCCCGCCCTGGTGCTTATCTCTATGAATAAAACGCCTTCCATTTATGCAGTCGGGTTGCTGGCCTGTTTTTGTTCCATACACCACGCAATGGCTGAAACTACCGGCAAAACGCCCGGTCCGCTCCAAGCCATCGGGCATATTGTCGTCATCTACGCGGAAAACCGCAGTTTTGATAACCTTTATGGCCTGTTTCCAGGGGCGGACGGGGTCAAGCAAGCCAGTGCCGCGCAATACACGCAAATGGATTTGGACGGTAAGCCGTTCAAACACTTGCCGCCGATTTGGGCCAGCAAACACACGCCTCTGATTGACGCCAAATTGCCCAACCAACCTTTCCAAATTGACAGCCCGCCGGTCAACTTGCCGCTGTCCGTGCAGACCCGCGACCTTGTCCACCGCTATTACCAGCACATCGAACAAATCAACGGCGGGCTTAACAACCGTTTTGCCGCCATTTCCGATGCGGGAGGTTTGGCCATGGGGTATTACGATGGGGCTAAGCTCCCATTATGGCAATGGGCTAAGGATTATGTGCTGGCGGACAATTTTTTCATGGGGGCGTTTGGCGGTTCGTACTTAAACCACCAGTGGCTGGTCTGTGCTTGTACGCCACAAGACAACAACGCGCCGCAGGAACTTCGCGCCCAACTGGACGGGAAGGGGCGGTTGCAACACAAGCCCGGAGCAAAAGCTTCGACCCTGCAAGCCCCGCCCGCATTCTTTGACGGCGCGTTCACGCCGGATGGTTACAGTGTCAATAGCGTGCAACCGGCGTACCAGCCATCGGGTGTGCCGCCCGTCAAAGGTGGCGACACGCGCTTGGCCGGAGCCCGTTACCATTTGCCGCCCCAAACCGCGAAAACCATAGGCGACACCTTGTCCGCCAAAGGCATTGGCTGGGCGTGGTATGCCGGTGGTTGGGACAAGGCGGTCATTGATGGGGCGCAAGGGAAACGTAGCGTGATTTATGCCGAAGCTCCTGGCGCGTTGAATTTCCAGCCCCATCACCAACCATTCAATTACTACGCACGTTTTGCACCTGGCACGCAAGACCGCGGGCAACATTTAAAAGATGGTGAGGATTTCCTGAAAGCGATTGCTGACGGCACCTTGCCGCCAGTGTCATTCTACAAACCTGCTGGGGGGGTGAACGAGCATCCCGGTTATACCAATGTACTGAGCGGTGACCAACATATTGCCGGTTTGCTGGAACGCCTGCGCCATAGCCAGCAATGGCGGGATATGGCCATCATCGTCACCTACGATGAAAACGGCGGTTTTTGGGATCATGTCCCGCCGCCCAAAGGTGACCGTTGGGGGCCTGGTTCACGCATTCCGGCGATCATCATCTCGCCGTTCGCCAAACGCGGCTTTGTCGACCATAGCCTTTACGACACCACCTCCATCATCAAATTCATCACCCGGCGTTATGGCTTGGAAGCATTGCCTGGCGTTAGGGAGAACACCGGGGATTTGCTGAATGCCTTTGAATTCAAATAAAAACTGGCTATCCCGATACCGCCCAAGCAGCCGTGGAAAAACCGCCATTGCCCGAAGCTAAAAACACCATCGGCTTATGGCATGGCCAACTGGCGGACGATGATGTGCTAAGCCAGCATTATGTGCCGCTGTTGTCCGCTGATGAATTGGCCCGCGCAGAGTCCCTGTCCAATCCGCTGATGAGGTTGCGCCATATCGAAGTGCGCGGGCGATTGCGGATGCTGCTTGCGGACGCCCTCCAGCAACATCCCGCACAATTGCGCATTGCCCGCACCGGGGAAGGCAAACCGTACTTGCCCGACCATCCGCAGCTGGTTTTCAATATTTCCCATACCGCCAACTATTTGGCCATCGCCATCGCCCGGGACTGCCAGCTTGGGGTTGATATTGAACGCTGCCGGCCCCGCGCCAACCTTGCCGCTTTGGTGGATAAATGTTTCGCCGAAGAGGAAGCCGAATATTGGTATGGCTTGCCGGACAACCAGAAACAATCCGCCTTTTACCAATTTTGGACAATAAAAGAGGCTTTTGTCAAAGCCACCGGGCGTGGTATTGCCCTGGGCCTAAACCAGTGTGTGGTTAACCCCCAACAGCCTGGCCAATTCTTACGCCTGCCGGACGCTTATGGTGCGGTCGAGGGATGGGGGATAGTGGGTTTGGAATTGGTGGCAAAGTCAGGGGGAGACATGCTTTGCGGGGCGGTAGTGGTTGATAGGCCCGCCTTGCAGGTGGATTGCTTTCAAATGGAGTGATAGCCCACTATCAAATAAACCCTTCCTCATGAGGGTTTCGGGCACCACGCAACGCCGCAACCGAGCCGCGTAGCCGCTTTTAAAACACGTTCTTAGGAAAGCCTACAGCTACGCCTATCAGGTTTGCAATTGCCCGCACGTCACCCTAGGTTGCCCTGATAAATCCCGTTCTGTTTGCACTTGTTGGTAGCTCAAGGCGGTAAAAATTGCTTGGACGGCGGTTTCTTGGTCATAGCCATGTTCGATTAGCAGCCACCCACCGGCCACCAGCCAATTTTTGGCGGTTTCAGCGATGGTTTTAATGTCGCTTAGTCCTTGGTCACCGGCAATGAGCGCCGATTGGGGTTCGAAACGTACGTCGCCATGTTGTAAGTGCCAGTCATGTTCTGCGATGTAGGGAGGGTTGCTGATGACGAGTTGGAAGCGTTGCGCAGGCACTTGCTTGAACCAGTCGCTTTGATGGAATTGGATATTTTGGATGTGGTGGCGTCCGGCGTTTTGTCGGGCGACTTGGAGGGCCTCTAGGCTGCGGTCGACTGCGGTCAGCCGGGCATTGGGCCGTTCGGCGGCAATGGTGATGGCGATAATTCCCGAACCCGTGCCGAGGTCGATAATGTTCCACTCCGCACCTGGGGGTATCAGTTTTAGGCCGAGTTCAATCAATAATTCGGTGTCCGGGCGTGGGATCAGGACAGCAGGCGTGACCAGGAAGTCGCGTGACCAAAATTCGCGCTGGCCAGTCAGGTAAGCGATGGGTTGGCCTTGCAGGCGTTGTTGCCATAACCGTTGGAATTCTTGAAGCTGTGCTTCGCTGACCGCTTGGTCGCACCAAGCACGCAGGTAAGGGCGGGGTTTGCCAAGCACTTGGCAAAGCAAAACTTCCGCATCTAATGTAGGCGAACTGCTGATGGTGGCAAGGCTATCAGCGGCTTGTGCAAGGAGGGATTTGATAGTGGGCATGGGGTGTTGGTGTTTGACAAGTGGGTGCCGTCCACAAAAACTTAATGTGGGCGCATGGAAGTGCGTAGGTTGGGATGACGTAAGGAATCCCAGCACTTTGCAACACCTATTTGCTGGGATTACGCTATCGCTCCATCACAGCCTGCGTGCTTAACTTAACGGCATGGCCTACAAACCCCGTCCCGCCCAGTATGTGGAGAAATTAATCATCGCCCAATTGCGTGAGCAATTCCGCTTGATGTTCGCTGATCAGCGGTTGGATGACTTGCTCCAATCCGCCTTGCATGATGTCGTCAAGTTTGTACAGGGTCAGGTTGATACGGTGGTCAGTGAGGCGGCCTTGCGGGTAATTGTAAGTGCGGATGCGTTCGGAACGGTCGCCGCTGCCGACTTGGAGCTTGCGCGTTAGCGATTGCTCGGCCTGGTGTTTCTCCTGTTCGGCGGACAATAGCCGTGAAGCCAGCAATGACATGGCCCGGGCGCGGTTTTTGTGTTGCGAACGTTCGTCTTGGCATTCAACCACCACGCCCGTCGGGATATGGGTGATGCGTATCGCCGATTCGGTTTTGTTGATGTGCTGGCCACCTGCGCCCGAAGAACGGTAGGTGTCGACTTTCAAATCCGCCGGATTGATGTCGATGGCGTCGACTTCTTCCACTTCCGGCATGATGGCGACCGTGCACGCCGATGTGTGGATGCGGCCTTGGGATTCGGTTTCGGGGACGCGTTGGACACGGTGCGCCCCCGATTCAAATTTCAGTTGCGAATAAACGTCGCGGCCCGAGATGCGCAAAATGACTTCTTTGTAACCGCCATGGTCGCCGGGGCTTTCGCTAATGATCTCGGTTTGCCAGCCTTTCCTTTCGGTGTAGCGTTGGTACATCCGTGACAAATCGCCGGAGAATATCGCGGCTTCGTCGCCGCCAGTCCCGGCGCGTATTTCCAAGAAAATGTTGCGGTTATCGTTGGGGTCTTTAGGCAGCAGCAATAGTTGCAGCTCATGGTCAAGCGCTTCCAGCCGGTCTTCCGCATCCCTCACTTCTTCTTTGGCCAGTTCACGCAGTTCCGGGTCGTTGTCATGGGTCATTTCTTTGGCCGAGGCAAGCGCTTCCAGGGCTTGTTCGTAGCGTTTATAGCATTCCACCAAGGGGTTGATTTGCGAATATTCTTGGCTTAAGGAACGGAAACGGTTTTGGTTGCTTTGCACTTCGGGTTCGGAAAGTAAGGCGGCGATTTCATCGTAGCGTTCACACAGGTTTTCGAGCTTGGTTTGTATGGATTTTTTCATTGGGGGTTGCTTAGTTTAAAAATTTCGCGGGCAGCGGCAATTAAATCATGGCGCTCGTTTTCGGCGGCGGCCCTGATTTGGGTGCTGGGCGTGTGTATCAGTTTGTTGGTGAGCGTATGGGCGAGCCGGTTCAAGGTGTCTTCGGCGGATGCGCCGTTTTGTAAGGCCAGCAAGGCTTTTTGTAAGGTTTCATCACGGATTTGTTCTGCCGACAGGCGATAGTCGCGGATAGTCGATTGCGCCCCTTGGGCACGCAGCCAAGCCAAAAAATGCTCGACTTGGGTGTCGATAATCTCTTCCGCCTGTTGGGCGGCCAGCCGGCGCGAGTTCATGTTCTGGTCTATGGTGTTTTGTAAATCATCTACGGTGTACAAGTAAACATCAGGCAGTTGTTCGACTTCGGCCTCGATGTCACGCGGCACGGCCAAGTCGACCATGAACATGGGTTTATGCTTGCGTATTTTTAACGCGCTTTCAACCCTGCCTTTACCCAGTATGGGCAAGGAGCTGGCCGTTGAGGAAATGACAATATCGGCTTCGGCCAGATGGTTGGGCAATTCTGACAAAGCGATCGCATAACCATTGAATTGTGCCGCCAAGCTATGGGCTTTGTCGTAAGTGCGGTTGGCGATAATCAGGCGGCCTATGCCTTGTTGGGTAAGGTGCCGGGCCGCCAATTCTATGGTTTCGCCCGCGCCGATCAGCAATGCCGTTTGTTGGCTGAGTTTGTCAAAAATTTGTTGGGCAAGCTGCACCGCCGCAAAGGCGACTGAAACGGGGCTGGAGCCGATGGCGGTGTCGGTGCGGACTTTTTTGGCGGCGGTAAACGTGTGTTGGAACAGTTTGCCCAGCTGTTTGCCTAGGGTGCCGGCATCGTATGCCGCTTGATAGGCAGTTTTCATTTGCCCGAGGATTTGCGGTTCGCCTAAGATCATGGAATCTAGGCCACAAGCTACCCGGAACATGTGGCGGATGGATCCGCTGTCAGTATGGCTGTAAAGGTAGGGCGTAAAGTCGGCGGCATTGAGGTGTTTGTTTCGCGCAACCCAGTCAATCAGGATTTGCTGGTTGGTGGTGGATGCGGCGTAATAGAATTCCGTGCGGTTGCAGGTGGACAATATTGCCGCTTCGCTGATCTCCTTGATGTGGTGCAATTCCTGTAATGCGGGCTGCAAAACTTCGGTAGGGAATGACAGCCTTTCACGGATCGAAACCGGGGCTGTTTGGTAATTGATCCCTACGGCAAGTAGTGTCATGGTATGTGCAGTCAATGGATGTTGGCGGTTAGATTAAGGGAATTATTGGGGTCCAGGCAAGTTTGGCTTGCCTTTCACGAGTGGCTTTTATTCAAAATAGCTTTATATTATCCCGCTGTATGCCAAGAAATAGAATAGCTTAATGAAAATGGCGTAATGAGCTCTCTAAATCAACAGCTTTTTCTGCTAATCTATTAAGACTATCTTTGAGACCTAAAATAGGATTGTGAGTGTTAATTCTTAAACCGATTATTAGACTACCCGCAGTAATAACGCTGGTTTTGCTTTACGGCTGTGCCGGTTCGCCGGAAAAGCCGCAGCAACCCGACACATCACCCGTCTCTGTCAAGCCCGCTGACGTCAAGCAGAAAAGCAAGGCGAAAGAAGCCGCCACATCAATTGATCCCGACGTGCTGTTTATGTTGTTGACTGCCGAGCTCGCAGGCCAACGAGGCCAATATGATATTGCTTTGGAAGGCTATATGGAAGCGGCAAAACGGGTCCATGATCCGCGGTTTGCCGAGCGGGCCGCCATGATTGCGATGTACCTAAAAGACGGGGGCAAGCTTAACGAGGCGGTAAAAATATGGTTACGGCAGGATGCCAATAATATCACGGCAAGGAAATTCGCCGCCTTGGCCGCTTTAAAAGCCGGGGATAAGGCAGCGGCGGCCAGCCATATCGGGTCATTGTTAAAAAATGATCCGGCGGGTTTTGAAAAATCCGTGCTCGAATTGGCCACCGTGCTGCAGAAGGACAATAAGGCCACGCTGATTTTTGACGTGTTGGATGATGTTTCAAGCCAGAATCCTGGCCAGGCGACGGTCTATTTTGTCCAGGCCTTGCTGGCGACACAGATGAACAGGCCAGAGTTGGCGGAGGCCAAGGTCGGGCAAGCATTGCGGATACAGCCGGGCTGGGATAGGGCGTTGATGCTGCAAGCCCAGTTGGCCATGTATTCGGGTGACTTTAACAAAGCTAAAGAGGTGTTAAAAACAGCGGCGCTTAGGTTTCCTGAAGATAATAAAATTAAAAAATTATTGGCACAGGTTCTGATTAAGGCCAAGGCGTATGATGAAGCGGTCGGGATTTATCAGGCTATCCTAAAGGCGAACCCCAAAGAAAATGACAGCCGTATGGCCTTAGGTTTGGTGTATTTGCAAAAGGACAATCTGGATGACGCGGAAGACGTTTTTACCCTGTTACTGAAGGAGCCCGAGTGGCAAGCGCAAGCGAGTTACTATCTGGGTAAAATTGCCGAGCAGCAAAATGACGTCGACGAGGCATTGGTTTGGTACGATAAGGTCACTGATGAACGCTTGGTTTTTGAGGCCGGCATTTCGGCAATAGGCCTGCTGGGAAAGGATAAGCAATTTGCCCAGGCTGAAGCACGGTTGGCATCGTTGGCAAAAAAATATCCTAAACAAAAATTACGCCTTTTGTTGGTGCAGTCAGAATTGCTAAACCAACAGCAACAATATGGCAAGGCCTTCAATATCCTCACTAATGCGTTAACCGACTTGCCGGATGAAAAGGAGCTGTTATATGCCAGGGCCTTAATGGCCGAGCATATCGGCAAATTGGAGGTGTTGGAAGCGGATTTGAAAAAAATTATCAGTAAATACCCTGATAACGCCGAGGCGTTAAACGCCTTAGGTTATACCTTGGCGGATAAAACCAATCGCTATCAGGAAGCGGAAGGCTATTTGCAGCGCGCCCTTAAGTTGAATCCCGACGAAGCCGTTATATTGGATAGCTATGGCTGGTTGCAGTTTAAATTGGGCAATATGGCCAAGGCCTTGGATTATCTCGAACGGGCTTACGCCAAACAGCAGGAAAATGAGATTGCGGCGCATCTTGCCGAAGTCCTGTGGGCGGTAAACCAAAAGGATAAGGCAAAGAAAGTCTTTAAAGAGGCCTTTAAAGAATCGCCGGATGACCATTATTTGCTTGAATTCAAAGCCCGCGTACTGGATAAAGCGGAATAACCGTGCGGATCATATTTTCTGCCCTGTCCCTTGTTTTGCTCTTGTCGGCGTGTTCCAGCGTCGATGTGGCCCCTGACGGGACTTATTCAAGATCCGCGCTGCAAGATTTGGGGCCGTTGGCCGAATGGTCCTTGGATGGCCGTTTGGCATTAAGCGGCAATAAGGATTCTTGGTCGGCCAGCATGGCTTGGGAGCATGAAGGCGCCCAAGACCAGCTTAAATTGTCCGGGCCATTAGGGCAGGGGGCGACGGTTGTCCGGCTGAATGGGGATGTTGTCAGCATAGACCGTGGCGGAGGCAATGTGCAAACGTCTAACCAGCCGGAAGCGTTTGTCAACCAGCAGTTAGGCATGTCTGTGCCCATCAAGGCCTTAAGCCACTGGATTGTAGGGTTGCCGGAACCCGGGCCGGCATTTGTCGACATCCCTTCCGGTTTCCGGCAATCTGGCTGGATGGTTGAATATAAGCAAATGCAACAGGTGGATAAGCGGGTGTTGCCTCGAAAAATGACCATTATGAATGACAGGGTCAAACTTAAATTAATCATTGAACAATGGGTTGTGAAGGGATCTGATGGACAATAATGGCTTGCTGTGGTCGACGAGATGGCCCGCTCCGGCAAAATTAAATTTAATGTTGCGCATTGTCGGGCAAAGGCCCGATGGGTACCACTTATTGCAAACCGTGTTCCAGTTTGTCGAATTATGTGATTGGATCACTTTTCACCCCGACGCCAGCGGCCGGGTCAGCCTAAAAAATACCCTGCCGGATGTTGCCGAGTCCGAAGATTTGACAGTTAGGGCCGCCCGGTTGTTGAAAGCTACGACGGGTTGTCAGGAGGGCGTTTGCATTGATGTGGAAAAAAACCTTCCTATGGGCGGTGGCTTAGGCGGCGGCAGTTCGGATGCGGCGACGGTGTTGGTGGTGCTCAATAAATTATGGGATTTGCAGTTATCGCCCGGAAAGCTCATGGAGTTGGGCTTGTCATTGGGTGCGGATGTGCCCGTGTTCGTATTCGGTCACGCGGCTTGGGCGGAAGGGGTTGGCGAGGAAATTCAACCAATTACCGTGCCGGAGCGCTGGGTTGTGATAATCAAACCAGATTGCCATGTGAATACCAAAGAAATTTTTTCTGCCAAAGAATTGACACGGGATAGCAAATCAATCAAAATATCTGACTTTACAGCAGGTCACCATCAAAATGATTGCCTTGATGTGGTTTGCCAACGTTATCCATCTGTTAAAAATGCTTTAGTTGATTTGTCTGAATTTTCAGATGCAAAATTAACTGGAACTGGGGCTTGTGTTTTTGCACAGTTTGATTCAGAAATAAAAGCAGTCGGCGCGTACCAGTCGCTTAAAACTAAGTGGCGGGTGTACGTTACGAAATGCGTCAATGAATCGCCTCTGTTTTCTATAATGAAACTAGGTGGTTCGCTATCTTGATTATTGGGTCGTCGCCAAGCGGTAAGGCACGGGGTTTTGATCTCCGCATACCAAGGTTCGAATCCTTGCGACCCAGCCATTTATATCCATTTAAGTTAAATTCGTGTGGGAGAGCTTGAATGAATGACACCTCGTTGATGGTGTTTTCTGGAAATGCTAACTTGGCCTTGTCCGAAGGTATTGTTAAAAAGTTGAACATGCGCTTAGGGATGGCGGCAGTCGGCAGGTTTAGTGATGGGGAGATTGCGGTGGAGATTGAAGAAAACGTCCGTGGTAAGGATGTTTTCGTAATCCAGCCTACCTGCTCACCAACCAATGAGAATTTAATGGAATTACTGGTGATGATCGACGCCCTTAAACGGGCATCAGCATCACGAATTACCGCTGTGATGCCTTACTATGGGTATTCCCGGCAAGATAGGCGGTCACGTTCGGCACGGGTGCCCATCAGTGCCAAGCTGGTTGCTAAAATGATCGAGCAAGCAGGGGCAAGCCGTCTATTGACGGTTGATTTGCATGCCGATCAAATACAAGGTTTTTTTGATATACCTGTTGATAACGTCTACGCCTCCCCGATACTGTTGGGGGACATTTGGCGGCAGCAGTATAAGGATTTGATAGTCGTTTCACCGGACGTCGGTGGTGTTGTTAGGGCCAGGGCGCTTGCAAAACGCCTGAACGATGCCGACTTGGCCATCATTGATAAACGCAGGTTAAAGGCCAATGTCGCGGAAGTCATGCATATCATCGGTGATGTCGATGGGCGCACTTGCATCCTGATTGATGATATTGTCGATACTGCTGGCACTTTATGCCATGCAGCGGCGGCACTAAAGAAGCATGGGGCCGTTAAGGTTTTGGCTTACTGTACGCACGCGGTGTTGTCTGGCTCGGCTATGAAAAATTTGACTGGCTCCTCTTTGGATGAGCTGGTAGTTACCGATACGATACCGCTGAATCAAGAGGCGATTGATTGTGGCAAAATAAGGCAATTAAGTGTTGCCGAGATGTTGGCCGAAACGATAAGGCGTATAGCCGTAGGTGAATCAGTTAGTTCGCTGTATGTGGATTAAAAGTTTAATAAAAGCACTTTGAGTGCGGGGTTGAAAAGAGAATGTCTAACGTATTTGAGTTTGTAGCCGAAAGTCGTGCCGATTCTGGAAAGAGTGCGGCCAGACGTTCACGTCGTAAAGGTAATGTGCCTGCGGTAATTTATGGAGGCCATAGCGGCCCTCAAATGCTGGTGTTGAACCATAATGAAGTCATCAAACATCTTGAGCATGAAGCCGTGTATTCGCATGTGCTTGATGTGACTGTTGATGGTAGGACTGAAAAAGCGATCCTTAAAGGTGTCCAGCGCAACCCCGCTAAATTTCAAGTCTTGCATTTGGATTTTTTGCGCGTTGATATGTCTGAAGCCGTTAAAGTCCATGTGCCATTGCACTTTACCCACGAAGCGACTTCTGTCGGTGGTAAAAAAGGTGGCGTCGCTGCCCATTCAATGGTGGATGTGGAAGTTTCTTGCTTGCCTTCGGCTTTGCCAGAATTTATCGAAGTGGACTTAACCAACTTGGATATTGGCGGGTCACTGCATTTGTCTGATTTGGTTCTGCCTAACGGCGTCGAAGTCGTTGCTTTGGCTCAAGGTGAAGACCATAATTTGCCTGTCGTTTCCATGATGGCTTCAAAAACGAACTGATTGGTTTTAAGCCTTTGGGATGATCAAACCTTATCATGATTAAATTGATTGTCGGTTTAGGTAATCCTGGACGTCAGTACGAAAAGACCCGGCACAACGCCGGGTTTTTGTTTTTAGACACTTTGCTTGCCGATTATGGCGGTTCTTGGCAATTCGAGGGCAAATTCCAAGGACATTTGGCGGAGTGCGCCATTGCTTACCATAAAGTTTTGTTATTAAAACCCGAAACTTTTATGAACCGTAGCGGACAAGCCGTCGGCAAAGTTGCCCGTTATTATAAAATCCAGCCCGAAGAAATTTTGGTCGTCCACGATGAACTGGATTTTGACGCGGGTGTGGTCAAACTCAAAAAAGGCGGCGGCCATGCAGGCCACAACGGCTTGCGTGATATTATCGCCCACCTTGGCAGCAACGATTTTTACCGTCTCCGCATTGGCATAGGCCGCCCGGCTGCGGGCAAAGTGGTTGCCGATTATGTCCTATCAGAACCTTCCAAAGCCGATTGGCTGTTATTGGAAGGCGGTTTTGGGTTGGCGAAACCTTACATCGGGCCAATCGTCAGTGGCCAAACCGAGGCAGCGATGAACAAGCTCAACACCTAAGCCATACCTGTTAATTTCAAATCCCTCCTCTGTTTACCTTAATCCCCGAGTACAACTGGCCACAGGGCAAATATTGCCAGGCACGGCCAGCTTGAAATACCCTATAATTGCGCTGACAAATAACCCTCCACTGCAAGGCAGTTTTGCCGTAAATAAAAGGTAGCACCATGACGAAAGAAATTATCCAGACCGATAAAGCCCCGCAAGCCATAGGCACTTATTCCCAAGCCGTCAAAGTCGGCCACACGGTTTACCTTTCAGGACAAATCCCCTTAATCCCGGAAACCATGGCCTTGGTCGAAGGCGGCATTGCCATGCAGATCACCCGTGTGTTTGATAACCTGAAAGCCGTTGCCGAAGCGGCGGGCGGCGACTTTTCCCATGTCGTCAAGTTGAACGTGTTCCTGACCGATTTGGCGAATTTTCCGGTGGTCAATGAAATTATGGGGCAATATTTTGAACAGCCTTATCCCGCGCGCGCAGCGATAGGCGTGGCTTCCTTGCCTAAAGGCGCTGAAGTGGAAATGGATGCGGTCATGCACTTGCCTACCCAAGAATATCCGTTGTAAGCATCAGCTAACAGGTAGGATGGGCTGAACGAAGGGATGCCCATCGTTTTAACGTAATTGATGGGCTTCCTGTCGTCAGCCCATCCTACCATTCTCTAAATGTCGGCAATTCATATTTCTTGTGAATAGGCACCATCTCGTCCAGGAAGGGTAAACGCTTGGAATACGATTGCATGAACCTTCTGAAACAGCCCGTCACCAACCTCAATGGTATCGGTGCGCAAACCGCCAACCGCTTGGGAAAGCTAGGTTTGCGTACCGTCCAAGATTTGTTGTTCCACCTGCCGCACCGTTACGAAGACCGTACCCGCGTCAGCCCCATCGGTATGTTGACGGCGGGGATGACCGCGCTGGTGTGCGGTCAAGTGGATTTTATAGATGTCCTGCCCAGAGGCCGCAAAAGCCTGGTCTGTAAGATCAGCGACGGCACTGGCGCGGTGATGTTGCGGTTTTTTCATTTCACCGCCAACCAGCACAATATTTTTAGGCCCGGCACTTGGTTGTGCGTGTTCGCCGAAACCCGCTTCGGTATGGCGGGATTGGAAATGGTGCATCCTGATTACACCGTCATCAGCGGGCCTGATGCGGCGGTGACCGACGCCCGCTTGACCCCGGTCTATCCGCTCACCGAAGGCCTAAGCCAAAATGTCATCCGCAAGGCCATCAAACAAGCCTTGCAAGTTTGCGGGCAGCATCCCCAATTGTTGGCCGATTGCCTTCCCGCCAGTATGTTGCAAGATTTTGGCTACCCCTCTTTGGCGGAAGCGATACAAACCCTACATGCCCCTGATGAAACGGTCACGGTCGAAGCCTTGCAGGACGGCAGCGTCCCGGCCTTAAAACGCTTGGCGTTCGAAGAATTGCTTGCGCACCATTTGCGCTTGTCGTCGTTGAAACGCCAAGCCAGCGTCTGGCAAGCCCCCATTTTTCAAGAAGACGCGCCAACCGCCACGCATTTCTTGCGCTCCTTGCCATTCGCGTTGACAGGTGCGCAGCAACGGGTGATTGCCGAAATTGTCGCCGATTGCAAACAAAACAAGCCGATGATGCGCTTGGTGCAAGGCGACGTCGGTTCCGGCAAGACCGTCGTCGCCGCCTATACGGCCTTGTTGGCGATGACGGCGGGTTTCCAGGTCGCGTTGATGGCGCCGACGGAGTTATTGGCGGAACAGCATTTCCGTAATTTCAGCGTGTGGTTTGCAGGTTTTGACGTGCAAGTCAGTTTCTTAAGCGGACAAAGCAAAGGCCGCGCCCGTCAGGCGGTGCTGCAAGGATTGGCGGATGGCACGGTCAATTTGGTGATCGGCACCCATGCCTTATTCCAAGAAGCCGTGCAGTTCCATAACCTTGGGCTGGTTGTCATAGATGAACAGCACCGCTTTGGTGTCCACCAACGCTTGGCCTTGCGTGAAAAGAACCAACAGGCGGGGATGCGCCCGCACCAATTGGTGATGACCGCCACGCCCATTCCGCGCACCTTGGCGATGTTGCAATACGCCGACTTGGACGTGTCCGTCATCGACGAATTGCCGCCCGGACGGCAGCCCATTGTCACCCGTGCCATCCCGTCCGAACGCCGCGCCGAAGTGGTGGCGCGGATCAACGAATGGGTGGGTAAACGCCGCCAAGCCTATTGGGTGTGCACCTTGATTGAAGAATCCGAAACCCTGCAATGCCAAGCCGCCGAACAGACCGCCGAAGTATTGGCGCAGGCCTTGCCCGGAGTGCGCGTCGGGCTGGTGCATGGGCGCATGAAAAGCAGCGAGAAAGATGCGGTGATGCAAGCGTTCAAACAGCACCAACTGGATTTGCTGGTCGCCACCACCGTCATTGAAGTCGGTGTGGACGTGCCCAATGCGGGGCTGATGATTATCGAAAACCCCGAACGTTTAGGGTTGTCGCAACTGCACCAATTGCGCGGCAGGGTAGGGCGCGGTCAAGATGATAGCTATTGTTTGCTGATGTACCAATCGCCCTTATCAGAAACGGCGCGGCAGCGGCTGGGGATTTTGCGTGACAGCAACGACGGTTTTGTCATCGCCGAAAAAGACCTGCAATTGCGCGGCCCCGGCGAAGTCATGGGGACGCGGCAAACGGGCGCGATGCAGTTTAAGGTTGCCGACTTGCGGCGCGATGCCGATTTGATCGCCACCATCGCCCAAGTCGGCGAGCAATTATTTACCGAAACGCCCGACGCGGTACCACGGCTGTGTGACCGCTGGTTGGGTACAGAAACGCTTTACGCCGAGGTTTAAGCTTGACCATCAGAAGCCAGTTATTCCCCCGTGAACCGCAATGGCGGGAAAACCGGTGCGGAACCCGCCACCAACTGCCCTCCGCCATACAATCCTGGACGTATGAAACCGGGTCATTGACGCAACGCCTACGCCGCACCTACGGCAGCGCAGTGAAAGTCAGTATCTTGTGGCAACGTTGGCAGACACCGTTCCGCACCGAACAACAGCGCTTGCGGCTTCCCCGGCACGTCCACGCGCTAGTGCGCGAAGTCCTGCTCCACGCCGACGGCAAACCGCTGATCCTTGCCAGAACCGTGATTCCCGCTGGCACGGTCACTTTCGCCCATAGCAATCTGGCAAAACTAGGCACACGCCCGCTAGGCGAGGTGATTTTTGCGTATCCGAAACTGGCGCGTTTGCAGTTGGATATAAGCTTGATAAACCCTGAAGGTTGGACAGCCGCCACGCGTGGGCTAGCCAAGATAAGCCAGCCTGTGTGGGGGCGGCGGACGGTGTATGGGCTACAGCACCAGCACCTGTTGGTGAGCGAGTTTTTCTTGGCGGACAGTGTGGGGATTTGATGCACATGAACTTGGCGGACTAAAAGATAGCCTCCCGTGTCCCCGCCTTGACAGGCATTGGGGTGTCCGGTTAAATGGCACGGATAACAGGGCAGGACGGGGTTTGAAACCAATGCCGTTAAATTAAGGATTTTTCCGTTCGTCCTGAGCTTGTCGAAGGAAGAATGGAAAAATCCGACGCCCCTAAGTTAAGCCGTTCATGCTTCGACAGGCTCAGCACGAACGGCTTAACTTAACGGCATTGGTTTGAAACCCCGTCCTTAACGTTTCAAAAAAACCTATAAGCACTGTAAATGTTACGGAACGGGTCGCGTAATTGCGCCTACTGTTGGTGCAAACCCGTTCCGGCTATCGGAGGATCCCAGTATGGCGAACAGCGAACAGGGCAGGATACAAGAGAACGTCGGTGACCGGCCTCCCTGGTGGCGTTGGGGGCCTTACGTCAGCGAGCGGTCATGGGGGACGGTGCGTGAGGATTACAGCCCTAATGGCGATGCTTGGCGGTATTTGCCGCATGATTTGGCGCGGAGCAAGGCCTACCGCTGGGGAGAGGATGGGCTGGCGGGGATTTGTGACCGTTACCAGTTGTTGGTGTTTTCATTGGCGCTTTGGAACGGGCGCGACCCGATCTTGAAGGAACGCGCCTTCGGCCTTGATATGTGGGAAGGCAACCACGGCGAGGATGTCAAGGAATACTACTTTTACTTGGACAACACCCCGACGCATAGCTATATGCGTTATCTCTACAAATATCCGCAAGGGGAATACCCTTACCAGGAACTGGTCCGTGAAAACCAGCGGCGGGCGGGCAGCGGCGCGGAGTTTGAATTGCTGGACACGGGACTCTTTGACGAAGGCCGTTATTTCGATGTCGAGGTCGAATACGCCAAAGCCTCGCCCGACGACATTTGTATCCGCATCAAGGCATCCAACCGTGGGCCTGAATCCGCCCCGTTACATATCTTGCCGCACCTGTGGTTCCGCAATACCTGGGCATGGGCCGAACCGCGCGGAAAAGAGCCGGTCATCCGGCTAATCCATGATGGCAAAACCAGCCCTTACACCTGCCTGCTGGCCGACAGTTCCGAGGTGCCTGAATTGTCCGGCTTGTTGTTCCCCTACCAACTCGGCAAGCGTTACCTTTATGCGGACAGCAGTTGCACGGCCTTATTCACCAACAATGAGACCAACAACCAGCGGGTTTATGGCCAGGCCAATGCTTCCCCCTATTTGAAGGACGCTTTCCACCGCCACCTGATCCACGGCGAAGCTTGCGTCAACCCCGCCCAATCCGGCACCAAATCCTGCCTGCATTACCGTCTTGATATTCCCCCAGGCGAGTCTGTGCAATTGGTGCTGCGCTTGACCGATACCGCCATGCCACAACCGTTTGCCAATATTGACGACGTTTTTAGCCAACGCCAGGCCGAAGCTGATACGTTTTACGGAAGTGTCCATCCCCCGAAAGCGACGCTTGAGGAAAAACGTGTACAAAGGCAAGCATTCGCCGGATTGCTGTGGAGCAAACAGGTGTATTTGTTCGATGTCCACAAATGGCTGCATGGCGACCGGGCAGGGTCACCACCGCCCGCCTCGCGCCATTTGGCCCGCAACCGGCATTGGGGGCATCTCAATTCCATGCGCGTGCTGCTGATGCCGGACAAATGGGAATACCCGTGGTTTGCCGCTTGGGATTTGGCCTTCGCCGCCGTGCCTATGGCCTTGATTGACCCCGCCTTCGCCAAGAACCAGCTCTGGCTGATGTTGTTTGAACAATTCCAGCATCCCAACGGGCAAATCCCGGCTTACGAATGGGATTTTTCCGATTTGAACCCGCCCGTCCATGCTTGGGCGGTGTGGCGGGTCTACAATATGGAAAAGCGCCGGCACGGCAAATCCGACCGCGCCTTCCTCGAAAGCTGTTTCCATAAATTGCTGATCAATTTTACGTGGTGGACCAATAAAGTGGATAACCACGGCAATAATGTTTTTGAAGGCGGTTTTTTAGGCTTGGACAACATCACCGTGGTGGATCGCAGCTTGGCGTTACCGCAAGGGCAGGTGCTGGAACAGTCGGACGCCACTGGCTGGATGGCGATGTTTTGTTTGAATATGATGCGCATCGCCTTGGAGCTGGCGGGCGGAAACGACACCTATGAAGGTTTGGCGACCAAATTCCTGCAACACTATGTCTATATAGGCGCCGCCATGAAGCAAATGGGTGGGCGCGATTTCCAGCTCTGGGATGAAACCGACGGCTTTTTTTATGACGTGCTCAGGCATCCTGATGACCGCTTCGACAAATTCCGCGTCAGGTCATTGGTGGGCCTGATCCCCTTGTTCGCGGTGGAACGCTTGGAAGCCGAATGGCTGAAACCGTTCCCGACCTTCACCGCCAACCTCAATTGGTTTTTGGAAAACCGCAACCACGTCACCCAGTCCAGTTGCCACACCATCCGCCATGGCCAAGACACGACGTATTTGTTGAGCATACCCAACCAAGCGCAAATCCGGCGGCTGCTAGCCCGCGTGTTTGATCAGGACGAATTCCTTTCTGCGTTCGGTATGCGTAGCCTGTCCAAAATCCATGCCGGGCAGCCGTTCAAATACGGGGCTGGTGAAGTGCGTTATGAACCCGCCGAAGCGGAATCCAAGCTCAAGGGCGGCAACTCCAATTGGCGTGGCCCAGTCTGGTTCCCCGCCGGGTTCCTGATGATCGAGTCTTTGCGCAAGTTGGACAAGGCGCTAGGCCAGGATTTCCGGATGGACGTGCTGTTGGACGATGGCGGCAGCCCAGTTTCGCTGGCCTTGGGGGAATTGGCTGAAGAGCTGGCCCGGCGCATGACCCGTTTGTTCTTGCCGGACGCAACAGGCCGACGGCCTGTGTATGGCGATGATAGCCGTTTCCAGCACGACTCGCACTGGCAAGGGCATCTTCTATTCCATGAATATTTCCATGCCGAAACCGGACAAGGCTTGGGTGCCTCCCATCAGACCTGGACGGCCTTAGTGGCAGCTTTGATTGATGAGTGGCGGCGGTGAGAAAAAACAGGCGGTGGCGGCCCCGTTGACGGTCTTGGTGTCGCGGTTGCCGCCGAAATTATGCAGGGTGGGAAGCCGTAGGGTAAATCAGTCAGGTAGGGTGGGTAAACGGCTTTATCGTTTGCCCACCTATTCGTCAGAAAAAGGTGGGCAGGACAGCGTTGCCCACCCTACACGCTGATGATGAAAAAGCATTGCTCAGAAATATATACCGGAAAATAAAATGAAGCATACAATATGGTTGAAGTATGGTTGACATATGGTATTTTTACATATAATTTTGTTTTTTAAATGGTAATTCGATTGGAGAGCTGTATGGCTATGAGAAAAGTGACTGTAAATTTGCCAGAAGATCAAGTGAAATTTCTTCAGAATATTGCTGAAAAAGAACATTTGTCATTTACGGATGTGCTTCGTAGATCTATAAATTCAGAGAAGTTTTTCGTAGAGCAAGAAAATGCAAAAAGCAAGATTCTCATTGAAGGCGCGGATAAACGAATTCGTGAAGTTATGCGTAAATAACTATCCATTTTGGGAGGGATGTTAATGATTGCTAGCCAATCATCTGAACAAAACGATGAAAAAGAGAAAACTTATACGGATACGGAAGGCAATATTGATATCAAAAGCCTAGATTTTTCTGGTGATAATATATCCGACGAACAACCCCAATCTCCGCAATTAGGCGAAGCTTATGATCCACGCCCTCACGAGGATGGCGCGCGCCGCGTGATTGCATACCTTTTAATAGGCCTACTTTTCCTGACCGTAATCGGAATGTTTATTGAATTGAGTTTTGGAATTATTGCAGTAACTGACATTAAAGAATTTAGCGTTGTTTTAGGGCCAATTGTTACCCTCGTTTCAGCCGCCACGGGTTTTTATTATGGGACAAAATCTAACTCTACGCCTACATTATCCAAATAAGGCTCAATTATGTTTAAGTCAGGTAGTCAGGTAGGGTGGGCAATGCTGTTCTGCCCACCGATTATTCGGCAAATGGTGGGCAGGACAGCGTTGCCCACCCTACACGGCTACACGGCTTTTTTTTCAACAACACCCGACCCCAGGGCTACATTTATCCTCATGCACACCGCCTTTGGTTTCAGCCACGGCGCGTAAGGTTCCGGTGGCGCAATCCCAGGGTTTCCCGGCTTGCTCTTGGGCGGGGGCGATGCCGATGAAGTCGTCGCCGTAAGCGTCGCCGGTCAGCAATTGGTAATTGCGCTCACACACCGCCATGCGTTGCCCTCGGTAATAGACATGGCCTTCATCATCATACACTTCCGAATACGGCCCGCGGTAAATCACGGCGTGGCCTTTGTCGGTGCAGGTATTTCCCGCCGGTTTGACGGCGGTGATGGTGACGGCGCGGAATTCTATGCCTTCGACCACTTGCCACGCTTGGTTTTCCCATTTGTCGTAGCTGACGGCGATGAATCCGGCCTTGATGAAGGACTCCAAAAACTCATGCTCCTGCAACGCGCCGGAGATGCAGCCGCTCCAGAGATGCGGGTCTTGTTTCAGATGTTCGGGCACAGTTTCGTCGCTGACAATATCCGAAATCGCCACCCGTCCGCCGGGTTTGACGACGCGGAAAATCTCGCGGATGAGCTGTTCTTTATCACTGTCATGCACCAGGTTCAACACGCAGTTGGACACGACCAAATCTACGGAATTGTCCTTGATTAAAGGCGCCGTTGCCCGCTGTTGTTCTTGCCAAGCGCGTAAGGCGAGCATGTCTTCGGCGTTTTTTACCGGATGTTCTGCCAGGTACGCATTCACCGCCGCCCAATCCAAGGCCAAGTCCTGAATTTGGCCTTTGACGAATTCCACGCGGTCTTCGCCCAATTTTTCCGCCATCTCGCCTTGATATTTGCGTGCCAAGGCCAGCATGTCGTCGTTCATATCGACACCGATGACCTTGCCGCCATCGCCCACTAATTGCGCCGCCATATAGCAGATTTTGCCGGAACCGGAACCTAAATCCAGCACCACGTCACCCGCTTTGACATAACGCGACGGGTCGCCGCAACCATAATCTTTGGCGATGATTTCTTGCGGCAACAGGGCGAGCAAGGCGCGGTCATAATCGACCGGACAGCACAACTCGGCTTGGACGCTGTGTGCACCTGCCGAATAACGTTCTAAGACACTGGTTTCTATGGTCATGGTTTTTTCCTTTTAGGGTGGCGCGTCAGTCTTTAAAAACCGCCGCGTCAAGATGTTTGCTGGAACTCAACCCCTTGAGCTTGTTTTTATCCTTAATACCCGAAAAGCGTGTGCCTGCCAAATCCGCCCCGGCGAAATTGGTGTCTTCCAATAAGCTGTCTGACAAATCCGCACCTGACAAATCGGCGTTGCTTAAATCCGCGCCCGACAAATCAACGCCCGACAAAATCGCGTTTTTCACCGTCGCGCCGTTTAAATTGGCATAGCGCATCAACGCGCGGTTGAGGTTGGCGGCCGTCAAATCCGCGCCCGTCAAGTTGACGTTGTTCAGGCTCACGCGCATCAGGCCCATCGGCTGGTTTTGCATGTCCACCCCCCAATTGGCATGGCTTAGGTTGGCGTGGCTGAGGTTGGCACGATCCAGATTGGCGATGAAACGGCTGCCGCTGAGGTTGGCGTGGCTCAAATCGGCGCTGCCCATGTGGACACCAAACACGCTGGTGTTGGCGAGGTTTGCGCCTGAAAGGTTGATTTTCGACATGACGCTTAAATCCAGATTCAGGCCGGACAAGTCGCTGTTGCTGAAATTGGCGCGGCGCAAATCCGCGCCCCATAAATCAGCTTGGGTAAAGTCCAGATGGGACAAATCCACATCCGTCAAATCTTTGCGGCGCAAATCGGCGGGGTGCTGTTTGGTGGCGTTGGCCAGCCGCTGTTCAACTTCGGCGCGGGTCAAATCGGCGGCTGAAACAGGCAGGGCGGTTAGCACGGCGAGTAATAGCCAAAAAGGGCGGGTCTTCATGGACAATGCTCCAAATGGATAGGTTGAATGCGGAATCATCAAACCCGGAACTTTAGGCCCAGTCCTTGCCGATTGCAATAAGCTTGCCCTAAAACGTGGGTAAAGTGGGGAGGCGAGGAGGGGAGAACTTTGCAACCTTACATTTGAAACGTAGCGGTCATGGACAAAACCCCGCAAAAAATGTAAGTGTTGCAATTTAAGTACATACACATTTTGCAGGGTTTTTATTCTTTATAGGAGTTAGCGATAATTTTTTAATAATTATCAATTAGTTATTTTTTTGCGTGATTGGTCTGCTTATTGCTGGCGAGGGGTAGTGCGCGTTAACAACCCAGTGTCGGGCCGTTGCCTAGCCCGGACACAGATCATTTTACGATACCCATACCCCCTACATTTAGGAGCAATCCATGTCCATCCCCTTTACCAAGCTATACCTTTCTTCCGCTGTCGCCAGTGCCACGGGTGGTTACCGCCTGTTGCCGCAAGTCGCGGGGGATTTTTTTCCGACGGTGACATCGGTGCCGGCCGCGCCTTGGGTAGCCGGGATAAGCGACCTGAACGGTGATTTAATCCCTGACCTCATTGTCGGCGCACCGGGCGATGATGATAAAGCCGTCGATGCCGGGCGTATTTTTATCACCTTTGGTAAAGCGACGGGCGGCACTACGGGGCAGTTAGGTGCTGACCTAAGTTCGGTTGAAATTATCATTGACGGTGAGAATGCGGGTGACCTTGCCGGGGCGGCGGTCGGGAGTGTCTCCGATTTGAACGGTGATGGTTTGGCGGAAATCCTGATTGGCGCACCGATGAGGGAAAATGGCACGAAAACCGATGCTGGCGCGGCGTATGTGGTTTGGGGCCAAGCGGTTGGTGGCACAGGGAAGGGTGTGGATTTGGGCGACCCAGCCCAAGGTGCCGGTAATGGCAAAGGTTATATTATCAAAGGCGAAGCGGCGGGCGACCATGCCGGACAAACGCTCGCTGCCAGCAGTGATTTGAATGGCGATGCCAAAGCGGAAATTCTGGTGGGCGCCGCGGGCAATGACGCAGGGGGCATCGATGCCGGGGCGGCTTATGTGGTGTGGGGGAAAGCCTCCGATGGCGCGGTTAACCTGAGCACCGTGGCGGCGGGCACGGGCGGCTTCCGTATTATCGGCCAAAATGCCGGTGATGCGGCGGGCCAGGCCTTGGCGACGCTGGGCGACCTTAATGGCGATGGCAAGGCCGATATTCTGGTGGGGGCGATGGGCAACGATGCTGGTGGCTTGGATGCGGGTGCGGCGTATGTCGTGTTTGGCAAATCCACGGGCACACAAGTGGATTTGGATGCCATCGCCGCAGGCACAGGCGGTTTCCGGATTACCGGGTCGGTAGGGGAGAAAGCCGGTTCCGCCATCACAGGCCTGGGCGACATCAACGCTGACGGGCTTGCTGATCTATTGGTTGGAGCATCAGGTTCAGGCAAGGCTTATGTGGTGTTCGGCAAGGCGGACACCACGGAAGTTTTGCTCAGCAATGTTGGCGCGGGCGTTGGCGGTTTTGCCATCATACCGGAGTTTGGCGGCGATCTTGCCCGTTTGTCGGTGGCTTCAGGCGGTGACTTCAACCGCGACGGCATTGCCGATATTGTCATCGGGGCGCCAACCAACAACGAAGGCGGTGCCAATGCAGGTGCGGTCTATATTGTTTGGGGTGGCGGCACCAAGACGGTGGACTTGTCGCTAATCTCCCAAGGCATCGGCGGCGCCAAAATTGTCGGTTCGGCGGGTAGCCTGACGGGCAGTTCGGTGGCCGTATTGCCGGATATGAACGGCGACGGCACGCCCGATTTGCTGATCGGCAGTCCAGGTAGTGCCGGCGAATCTGTCAGTGTGGTGTTCGCGCCTACGAGCTGGCAGCCGGATAACAATATCTACGGCACTAACGCCGACGATATTATGGATGTCGGTTATGGCGGCTTGCATAAAATCGGAGCGGGTGATGATGCCATTTTAGGTTTGAACGGCAATGATAACATTCATGGTGGTGGCGGAAACGACAACATCGAAGGCAATGCGGGCATTGATACTCTATACGGCGATGCAGGTAACGACACCTTGGATGGCGGGACGGGTAATGACACGCTGAATGGCGGTTTGGGCGATGACACCTTTAAAGTGGATAGCCTTAGTGATGCCGTGCAGGAAACCAGCGGCGAAGGCACCGATACGGTTGTCGCCAGCCTGAGCGCTTACACGCTGGCGGCAAATGTCGAGAACTTGCAATTGGCTGGCGTGGCTCTGACGGGGTTTGGCAACGGGCTGGACAACACCCTCACAGGTACGGCAGGCAACAACACCTTGGATGGCGGCTTGGGCGCTGACACTTTGGCGGGTGGTTTGGGCAATGATACCTATTGGGTGGACAATGTCGGCGATGTGGCCCAAGAAGCGTTGAACGCCGGATTGGATACTGTGGTCGCCAGCATCGACTGGACATTAGGCGATAACCTTGAAAACCTTCAACTGGCCGGTGTTGCCCATACCGGCACTGGCAACACGCTGAACAATACCCTCACCGGGACTTCAGGGAATGACTCCTTAAATGGCGGCCTAGGCGCCGATACCCTGATAGGGGGCTTGGGTGATGATACTTTCTATGTTGACAATGCGTCGGATGTGACCCAGGAAGCGCTTGCCGCCGGAATTGACACGGCCATTGCCAGCGCCAATTACACCCTGGGCGTGAATGTTGAAAAGCTGCAATTGGTCGGCCCGGCCCTCTCTGGCACAGGCAATGGTTTGGATAACACCATCACGGGCACGGTTGGCAACAATACCCTGAATGGTGGCATAGGCGCAGACACGTTAATCGGCGATGCGGGTAACGATACCTATTACATTGATAACCTGGGTGATGCCATCCAAGAAGTGGCGGGCAAAGGCAACGATACGGCTATCGCCAGTATAGATAATTATCTGCTGGCGGCTAATGTCGAAAACCTACAATTAACCGGGTCGGCTTTAATTGGCAACGGAAACACGCTCAGAAATACCCTGACGGGAACCGCAGGAAACAACGTCCTGAACGGCGGGACAAATGCGGACAAGATGGTTGGCGGCTTGGGCGATGACAGTTATTGGGTCGACAATTTGGGTGACGTGGCACAGGAAGCGGTGGGTGAAGGCACCGATACCGTCATTACCCGGATTAACTACACTTTGGGGGCCAATGTCGAAAACCTGCAACTGAGCGGGGCGGCGCATATCGCCACGGGCAACGGCTTGGATAACACGCTCACCGGGTCGATAGGCAACGACACGCTAAAGGGTTTGGACGGCAATGATACCTTGGATGGCGGCAAAGGCGTTGACGTCATGGCGGGCGGGCTTGGCGATGATGTTTATAGGGTCGACAATGTTGGCGATACCGTGCAGGAGCTGTTGGGCGAAGGCAATGACACCGTGTTTGCCAGTGTCAATTGGGTGGCTGGCGCGAATGTCGAGAATATTAAATTGACGGGCACGGCCCATGTCGTCACGGGTAACGAACTGAATAACAGCATCGTCGGCGGTTCCGGTAACGACACCCTTGATGGCGGGGCGGGTGATGACACCGAGCTGGGCGGCGATGGCAATGACGTGCTGATTTCCAAGGCAGGCATAGACACGCTGGCGGGCGGTAGCGGCGATGACCGTTATGTGTTGAACGGCGGCCGTGCCCATATCGAAGATTTTCTGGGCCACGATACGGTTGACGCCAGCCAGTCATTGGGGAATAGCAGCATAGATTTGACTAGCGGGCATTGCCATGTTGAAAACGAGGACAGCGACCTTGGCACGGGCGGGACAACCGTATTGCCTTTGGATGTGCAATTCCTGCAAGACCTTTCCGGTTCCTTTGGTGATGATATTGCCAATGTGCGCAACCTGATCCCTAGCATCGTTTCAGCGCTTCAGGCGGTGCAAGCCAATAGCGAGTTTGGCTCTTCCACTTTTGTCGATAAACCGATATCCCCCTTCGGCGCCCCTGGCGAGTGGGTTTACAACACGTTGTTGTCATTGACTACGGATGCCACGGCATTGACCAATGCGTATAGCAGCATGGTGATCAAAAACGGCATGGACGAACCCGAAGCCCAAATCGAGTCGCTGATGCAATTGGCTTTGCATAGCGCGGAAGTGGGTTTCCGTACGGATTCGGCGCGTTTTGTCGTGTTGTTCACCGACGCGCCTTTCCATCAGGCTGGCGATGGCGCGGCGGCGGGCATCACCACGCCTAATAACGGCGATGCAGTGATGGACGGCGGCGGCATCGGCGAAGATTATCCGTTCATCGCCCAACTCCAGGCGGCTTTGGTGGCCGCCAACATCATCCCGATCTTCGCCATCGCCAATGGCTATGACGCGGTGTATCAGAATTTGGTCACGCAATTGGGCAGGGGTACGGTTGTCACCCTGACCGCCGATAGCTCCAATGTCGTCGCGGCCATCACCGCTGGTTTGACATCCGCCACAACCACCAAAATCGAAGATGCGGTAGGTGGGGCGGGCAACGACGATATAGTCGGTAATGTCTACGACAACGTGTTGACCGGAAATGCAGGTAACGACGCATTAAACGGTGTGGCCGGACATGATCAATTGCTTGGTGGCCTGGGTGATGACACTTACACGGTCGATGATGCTGGCAGTGCCGTGGTTGAAAAAGGTGCGCAAGGTGCCGATTTGGTGATGAGCTCCATTGATTACACCTTAGGGGCGAATGTTGAAAACCTGACCTTGACCGGAACCGGCAACATCAATGGTACCGGCAATGCACTTGCCAATATTATCAACGGCAACGCGGGCAACAATATCCTGACGGGGGGCAATGGCGCGGACACCCTAATCGGCAATGGCGGTGATGACATTTTTGTCGTCAACTTCACCGCAACGGGCAGGCTGGAAGATACGGTGACGGCAGGCCTAGGCAACGACACCCTAAAATTGGCCGGCAACAGCTATGTTTCCTTAACCGCCAAAACCTTAACCGTTGCCACTAACTTTGAAAATTACGACATTTCCGGCACTGGCATGTCCTTAATCAATGTCAACGGCACGGCAGTTGCCAATAACCTGACTGGCAATGATGCCAATAACATCCTGAAAGGCTTGGCGGGTATTGATAGCTTGATTGGCGGTGCGGGCGATGACGTGCTGGTCGGGGGATTGGATAGCGACACGCTCACAGGCGGCCTGGGTGCGGACAAATTTTGGTTTGAAAAAACGGTGGGCGTAAGCAACATTGACACCATCACCGATTTCACGACAGGCAGCGACATTCTTCAGTTCAGTAAAGCTGGCACCGGATTGGCGGCTTTGGGTGTTATCGGGCAATTTAACGCCGCTGATACGCGCTTTGAAGCCAATGCCACAGGGCTTGCTTCCACTGCGGGTGCCCGATTGGTTTACAACACCGGTACTGGCGAATTGGCTTACGACAGTGACGGTAGCGGCGCCGTTGCCGCCATTGTTCTTGAAGTGTTGTCCGCCGCCCCAACTTTAGCGGCTAATGATATTTGGTTAGTTTAAGTTAAATTTACCGGCTTATCTCAAGATAGCCAGCTACAAAAAATTAAAAGGGGGGACATTGTCCCCCCTTTTTTGTTGGTGATTATTTTGCTTTGCTGCTTCCGGTTGGAATCAGGTTGTTGATGATGTGGCTGACATCCAGTGGCGCGCTTGGGTCGTAACCGTGGCAAGTAAAGCAATTATTGCCTTGATCTTGGAAAAAAGTTTCCATCGTCATATTGGATAACTCCAAGGAACCGCGTTGTGCGTTGGGTGCCGTTGAGCTAACCCCGCCATTAGTCCACAAACCGCCGACCAAGAAATAATTCTTAAGCACAGCCAAAGGGTTGGACGTTGGCAGTTGGGTGATCATGCCAGCCGGGCCGACCAATTGCGCGTTCAGCATGTCAATGTTCGCGCGGTTGGTGTCGTTATTATTGCCATTGGTCATGGAACCAGGATCGGTGCCGTCACTGTAAACGCGGCAAGCTTCATTAGGGGTGCCTTTGACGCCTTGGGGTTTGACGCCGGTATTGAAACTGCATTGTGGCTGGGCGGCGGCGCATTGTTGCGGTGTTTGGTTAACTAAACAGGCGGCGCAACTGGCGCTGGTGAACGACCAGCCTTCGCTGGGCGTGCTTTGAGGGTGGGTGCAATCTGGCGCGTTGCTTTTATGTTCAAAAGTCGCCCAGACAAATTCAGGATGGTTGGCGGTGTTGATGACCAAATGGATCCCGACCAAACCTAAGTTCAGCGGTTGTTTGGAGATGGCGGGAACCGTCGCCGTGATCGTGTAATAGCTAGGATCAGCCGTAGCGAGTATGCGCCACGAGGTTTTTATTTCGACGGTATTGGGTTGGAAACCTTGGCTGGTGGCTTGGCATTCCGTGTTGTTATACCAGACGTTGTACAGCACGACATTGCCCGCTTGGTCATATAGCGCTTCACCAGTGGCTTGAGTGATCTCTTCAGGCAGCACCGGGTCGAAAGTGCCTGAATCCGTTTTCAGGGTGCGGATAAAAAGGGCTTTGCCGATATTGGCCCTATTCTTTACGGCGGATAACTTCGGTTTGCTGCATTGGTTTTTTAGGTTAGGCAAATACAGGTTCAACGCTTCAAACGCCCTCTCGCCAGAACCTGATGCAGCGGGTTGCATCAGGGACAAAAACCATTGGTAAGAAAACTGGTAAAACTGGCAATTGGTTTCGCTGGCCACCGGTACGCCGTTACCAATTTCTGTTGGCGGTTGGTTGCTTGGGCTCAACCAAGTTGGGCTGGCGATACACGCAGAAAAAGGCAGGGTAACCCCCAGCCCCTTAGTGGCTGGCTGGGGCTTAGGCTGTTCGGCTTGCGCCAGTATTGGCGCAACGCCCAGAATACTAAACAGTAAAATCAGGCTACTACGCGTAATGGGTTGCATCATGGAATTCTCCAGGTATGGATGTCGGTTATAACTTCTTATCCAATCGGCCCATCGGATGTAGCCACGTCAACATAGATAATGATGGCATGACCTCATTGAAATAATGGTTAGCGCTTCATGAAAAAAAGAGGTTAACTATTTTGTTATAGGGAATGCTAAGGCGTTGGCCGCCATAAAAACGGCTTCGCCCGGATTTACGGTTAAAGCACCACAACCGCTTTTGGATGGTAGCAGATCAACTATCTGAAAAATATTAGCTTTTACCAGGTAATGTGTTGATTATTACCTAAATGTCAGGAATCTGACCTAATCCGGTAGGTGGATATGTCCGTTTGAACGGGTTTGTTACCTGATGCCTAACGTTTCAGGCACCTAAAAATTAGTTGGGGTATTGGTAAAAAAACGTCCCATAAGAATTTTTTACCGAATGATCCTCCCTTCATTGTTTTCCAACATTTTCAAGACGGATGCTTTGGGCCACTGCACCGCCCCCCAAAGCCCAGGCTGCCCCTATCGCCCATCCGGCCAGGACATCACTCGGCCAATGGACACCAAGATAAATCCTGCTCAGGCCGACCAATCCGGTCAGGATAATGGCGATGGCCATCACATAAAGCTTTAAGGCAACTCCTGGAACCAGGCGCGTGATTAGGGCGCCCAGGGTCAAGTAAACTACGGCGGAAAGCATGGCGTGGCCACTGGGGAAACTGGCGGTATGGACATACATCCCGTCAGGCATAAGGTTCGGGCGGGAGCGGTTGAATACATCCTTCAATATACTGACCGCGAAGGTGCCACCGCATGTCGAAACCAGCATAAACAGCGCGAAAAAGCGTTGGCCTATCAAGAGGAGAAAAACCGTGGTTATCAGCACAACAAGCCCTAAAACCGCAGGGCTACCCAGTGCGGTAATGTCGCGGGCATAGTCTTCGAGCCATATTGGCCCGAGTGGATCGGTGGGGTCTCCTGCGGCGCGGAACCACATGAGGATCATCAAATCAATTTTCCCCGTATCACCTTCAACAACTTCCCCGGCGATTTTGATAAAAAACAACAAAGCGGACGTGGCCGTGGCAATCATAGCCAAAACCCCAAGTGCCGGCCAATTTCTGAGATTTAACATTACCATTGTTGCTGAACCCTTATCATTTGGCCTAATATTACTCAACTCCGAGGTCGGTTTTTACCCATGATCGATGTAGGTATCCCATTGGTTAACAAGGGGTTTCAGGGTTGTTATGGTATGGACAAACAACTCGGACATAAAATCGAATAATATCAATAAGGTATTTTAGAAACCCTAAAGCCGGACTCTCTGCAATAAAAAGTCCGGCTGAATCAATATCAATTTTCAGAAACGTGCGCTGCTTTGCGTTCTTCGGTTTTACCTATGGTCAATAAATCCCAAATCAATAAAACCAAACCAGCAAACGTTATCGCGCCAAAAAACCAACGCCAGACCATTGCGGCTTGAAACGACGGGTGGTTTTGCGCGGTAAAATAACCGCTCCAGGTCGAGCCTTCCACCGCACGTTCGATGAAGGATTGCTCGTAACCGGCGATCAACAGCGCAATCGTCATGCCGAGCACGCCGCCATTGAGCAACCCCAACGCCCATTTCCAACGCCAGCCGTTTTTAATGCCTTCGCTCATCCAGACATTGCCGCGCCAGTGTTGGATGGCCAGATAAAAGAACGCGATGTTAATCGTTGCGTAAGCCCCGAAGAATGCCAGATGCCCATGTGAAGCCGACCATTGCGTGCCGTGGGTGTACAGGTTGATTTGCGGCAGCGTGTGCATGAAGCCCCACACGCCAGCGCCGAAAAAGTTGCCGAACGCCTGCGCGATGATCCATGCCAAAGCCGGATGGTTACCGCTTTTAAAAGCGTGGGTTCCGGCATCGTAAACGGCATGCACCACCATCGCGACCAACGGAATCGGTTCCAGAGCCGAGAAAAAGCCGCCGATGGTTAGCCAGTATTCAGGCGTGCCTATCCAGAAATAATGATGGCCCAGCCCTAAAATACCCGAACCGAACATCAGCGCAACTTCGATATACAGCCAGGTTTGTACGATTTTGCGTTTGACGCCGAGCAGTTTCATCAACGACCACGCCATGATGACGCCGACCAGCACTTCCCAGGTCGCTTCCACCCATAAATGGATCACCCACCACCACCAGTACTGGTCGTGGGTGATATTGGTCATATAAAACATCCCGGCGGTATAAAGGCCCGCCAAGGCGACCAAGTCCAACGTCAATACCCCGGCGATACCCGACCATTGGCCTTTACTAAAGGTGGCGACGACGTTGTAAAAAAATACCAGCATCACGGCGACAATGCCGATGTCCGCCCAGCGTGGCGCTTCGATATACTCGCGGCCTTCGTTGATGAACCACAGGCTAGAATCTTTTCCGGGGCCAATCTGCACTAACAGATAAACCAGCACCACCAATGTCACTGCACCCGTCAGTACCCAAAACGCGAGTGTGCCGAGCTTCAGGCCAACGATTTCCGTGCCGCTTTCATCTTCCAACAGCCAGTAGACACAGCCGATAAAGCCGTACAGCATCCAAACCACCATCGCGTTGATATGCACCATGCGGTTGACGCTGAAATCCAGAAAGCCATACAAAAAATTAGGGAAGATAAACTGTGTCGCCGCCAACATGCCGAACAGGATTTGCGCAAAAAACAAAATCACGGCGACGGTAAAGTATTTGACCGCCAGTCTTTGCCCATCGCTTAGGTGGGTGCTGTCCAATGCCACCCAGGTTTTGAAATCGTTGGCGCAACCTTGCGCCTTACCCAATAAAGCGCTTGCCTTTTGCATGATGCCCGTTGTGTCCGTCGTTTCCATGCTCATTCCTCCGCGTTGATGGTTTTAAAGTTATAAGGGAAGCCGTTGGTGTCAATGCTGGACATCCATTTCAGGAACGCCACGACGCCTTTGGCTTCGGCTTCGGTGATGTTCAGGTTGGGCATCCTGCGGTTGCTGCCGAAGGTGCGGGCGTTTTTTTCCGGGTTCATTAAAAACTGCACCATCAAATCCTCGCGCATCTCTGTGGAAATCCAGCCCTTATCCAGCCAAGCTTTGGTCAAATCCGGGGCGTAGTACGCGCCGTTGCCTAATAGCGTATGGCAGTTCATGCAGTTTTTGGCTTGCGTGGTTTTTTTACCCAGCATGACCAATTGCTCGGCTTCCGCTTCGGTATATGCCTTGCCGAACAACAACTCGGTGTCACCGATGACGGGCATGGATTTATGCAGGCCTTCTTTATATTGGTAATCGATTTTTTTGTTAATGACGCTGTATGCGGGGACACGCTTACTGCCCGCACGGGTTTGGCTTAATGAATCAAAGGTTAAAACGACCAAAATGATGAATGATCCGGCGGTGACCCAGATTGCCGTTTTTTTCCAGAATGATTCCGAAGCCCATAAGGGTGTCTCGTTCATAGCTTATCCTCCTCGGTTGTTGTTAAATCGTTGACTGCATGGGTTTTGACGCATAGATGCCAGATGCCTATCGGCGCAAAAAAATAGCCGATCAGCATCGCGGCCGAAATGATCAGCCAATAACCTGAAAAATGGGCGGTATAAGTCAATTCGGCGACGGATGCCGCCAAGATGAGATAAGCGCTGTAAGCCGCCAGTCTGATGTGGCCTTTCGGGTTGACTTTAGACCAGGCGAACAGCAGGGCGTAAGCCGCGCCTGACAAGATGATCAAGGCTGAGACGAAAAACGTGATAAAAAAATCTTTTAACGCGACGGGTTCAATCATGGCATGTCAATTGAAATAAGCAGTTAGGGCGCCATTTGCCAATGCCTGCAAACGGCGGTAAGCATCATCCGACAACATCGGTTTTGGTGCTGCCGATAAACGCCAGCACCTCGGCATATTCTTGTTCGGGGAGTTCAAATTCCTGCAAGGCCGCTTGCAAATGGTTGATGAAAATAGCCCAGTCGCTTTCGGTGATGCCCATGCCCTTGTGTGTCACCAACATATTCCGGCCGGTATAAAAAAGCGGCCCTCCCGCACTAGAGCACAGGAAATCAATCAGCAATTGCTTTTCCCTGGCGATGCCGTCAAGCCCCCGGTTTTGCCAAAAACGGCCCAATTGCGCATCCGCCACCAAGCGCGGCAACAAACCATTAACAACGGCATTAATGGCGTCGTAGCCGCCCAAGCGTTCATACAAAGATTCTTCAATCATGGTTTTTCTCCTCTGTTGATGATTTTAAAACGACAAACAGTGTCGCCTTTGGCCATGCACTCAACGTGCTCTATCTCGCTTTCCAATAAAGACGTAATCAGCGTCCGGTCAAACTCACAGACTTCTTCATGTTTTTGCGCCAGGTCATGGTAGACGCAATTGCAGGCTTCAATAACACGATTGTTGCTATCCGGGTCTTTAATGGCTTTTGCTTGGAAACCTAACTGATCCATTATTTTCAGCAAGCCATCCAGTTTTTCGTCGGCCTGTTTGCCAACAAACTGGGGCAACAGGCTTTGCGACAAATTGGCAGCTAGTTTATGCAGATAACGCTGCAAGGCCTCGGCACCCATTTCCTCTTTTAGGTTGGTAAGCAGTAGTTCGGAAAACCAGGCGTATTGCTTGGGAAAGCTGTTGATGCCCGCTTCGGTCAAAACGAAGCTCCTGACAGGCCGGCCTGAGGTTTTATGGAAACCGCCAGTCTGTATATAACCGTTTTTTTGGAGCGTGGCGAAATGTTGCTGTACGGCATTCCTGGAAATGTCCAATGCCGTGGCGATTTCGTCAATGCTTAGCCCCGCTTTGTTTTCCAACAATAAAGTTAGGATTTCATGTTGCCGGGATTTGATCTTGTCAACCATATAACTCCTTCTGTCAGTCCGGTAAATGGGTCAAAGGATAACAAAAAAACACTATATTAAATAGTAATAAATCATATAACATAAATATATTGTATAAGTTATTTTTGTTTGTTATCATTTTTCCCGTAGCCGAACCTATTAGGCTATAACCCTGAGGAGACCATAATGACCGACACACAAAACCATGAGGACGCAACCATGAGCAAAACGCTTTATGAAAGGATAGGCGGTGAAGCCGCCGTCAATGCCGCCGTTGACATTTTTTACCGGAAGGTGCTTTCAGACCCTCGCATCAACCGCTTCTTCGACAACGTTGATATGGAAAAACAAGCGGCCAAACAGAAAGCTTTTTTGACCATGGCGTTTGGCGGCCCGCATAGCTACACAGGGGAAGACATGCGTAAAGGCCATGCCCACCTGCTTAAGATGGGCTTGGATGATAGCCATTTCGACGCGGTCGTAGAAAATTTGGGGGCGACGTTGCAAGAGTTAAGCGTCCCCCAAGAACTCGTCGCCGAGGTGGTGGCGATTTGTGAGACGACACGCAATGATGTGTTAGGCAGATAAGCATTATAGCCAGTGCCATAAAGCATTATTTCTACCAGCTGACGTTACGTAGTAACGTGTTTTTATTCCCATTTGCCGCGCCGAGCACCGCAGGTTTTGTCGGGAACAGCCCGAAGGGGCGCGGCATGGATGCCGCGCGTCAGCAGGTACCCACAGGGCATAAAAGGGCAGGAAGCCCTCTCTGCTGACCCCCGACAAAATCGAGGAGCGCAAGGAAGGAGCGGTAACGGGCCGCCTTTTCTTTGGCTACTTTCTTTTGGCGGAGCAAAAGAAAGTAGCTCGCCGTCGGGTGCGAGAACCCGATTAAAAAAATTGTCGCGGTAGCGACGCTTCATTATTTATTTTCAAACCACAGAAAATGTCTGCGTAACATCAGTTACCAGTATGGCGTTAGTTTTAACGGGTGGATCATGTACAAATTAACGATTGAAGAAAAGGTTTATGCGTGCCAAGCGGATGAAACCGTGCTGGATGCCTTATTACGCGGGAATGTGAACATTTCCTACGCCTGTAAAAAAGGCACCTGCCATAGCTGCCTGGTGCGCAGCCCCGATGCCGTTCCGCCGGAAGCCGCCCAGGCCGGACTAAAAGATACCTTGAAAAAGCGCAACCACTTCCTTGCCTGCCTGTGCCATCCAGAACAGGACATGGCCATCAAACTGCCCGACCAATCGGAGTTTTATACCGAAGGCACGGTGGTTGTTAATGAAATGCTCAATAGGAACACGCTGCTGTTGGCCGTCGCCTTTAAAGATGCGTTTGAGTTTAACGCCGGACAATTTGTTAACTTGCAAAGGGCGGACGGCCTGACGCGCAGTTATTCAATCGCCAATATTCCGCAGGAATCCAACACCCTGGAATTTCATATCCGCCGCTTGCCAGGCGGTAAGTTTAGTGGATGGTTGCATGATGAAATCAGGGTAGGGGACAGCATCGCCGTATCCGAACCGCGCGGGCATTGTTTTTACCTGCCAGAACGGCACGGACAAGGCATCCTGTTGGTGGGGACGGGGACAGGTTTGGCCCCGTTGGCGGGGATCCTGACCGATGCCCTTGCCCAGGGGCATTCCGGGCCGATTTATTTATTCCACGGCAGCCGCGAATTTGAAGACTTGTACCGGATTGATGAGCTACGCCAATTGGCCAAGCGGCATCAAAATTTCCATTACATCCCTTGCCTGTCAGGCAAACATGTCCCTGCTGGTTTTAGCCATGGACGTGCCGACGAAGTCGCCTTGGCCTCGCTTCCTGATTTAAAGGCTTGGCGGGTGTTTCTCTGCGGCCACCCGGACATGGTCAAGCAAATGAAAAAAATGGCTTTCCTCAACGGGGCATCCATGAAGGATATTTACGCGGATGCTTTTTTGGCAACACCTGTCTGAACAATAAGGCCGCTAAGATGAACATTAAGCCATTTTTCCGGTTCATTGCCGTTGACCCGGTCAATTTGAGCTTCAAAGGCAAACTGCTTTCTGTGCTTTCAAGTGCCATTGCCATTTTAGTGATTGCAGGGGTTACCCGGCAATTTGGCGTGGGTTCCGCTGGCCCGATCATCGTCGCTTCGATGGGGGCTTCCGCCGTCATCCTGTTCATTTTGCCTAGCAGCCCCCTTGCCCAACCGTGGCCACTGGTTGGCGGGCAATTGGTGTCGGCGGCCATTGGCGTCGCTTGCGCCCAGACGGTTGCCGATACCGTCTGGGCGTCCGGTTGCGCGGTTGGAGGGAGTATCCTGGCCATGCTGTTGCTGCGTTGCCTGCATCCTCCGGGTGCGGCAACGGCGTTGACACCTGTCATTAGCGGCGATCTGGCCGATTACAGTTTCGTGTTGATGCCAGTGGGCATTAATGTGGCGGTCATGCTGCTGATGGCGGTTGCCATCAACCGCTGGGTATTGCGTTATGGATACCCTACAGCCACGCCTTTGTCCTCCAATACAAAGCCTGTGCACAGCGCCCTCATCCAGCCTTCCCAGCGCATAGGCATTTCAGAACAGGATGTGGAATTGGCGTTGGAGAACATGGGTAGGTTTATGGATGTCTCGACGGGGGATTTGAGCAAATTGCTTACCGATGCCCAGTTGCAAAGTTTCAAGCGTCACCGGGGCAACATTAGTTGTGCGGATATTATGGTTAGAGATGTCCTGACGGTTGAATATGGGACAGAAGTCCAAGATGCCTGGAAAACCATGCATGGCGGAAAGCTTAACGCCTTGCCAGTGATTGACCGCGCCCACCGGGTGATTGGCATTATCACTTGGAATGATTTTTTTAAATTCATTAACGTGGAAGCCCATGAAACTTTTTCTGAAAAATTCAGGGCTTTTATCCGTCGTACGCCTGATGTCAGCACCGGAAAACCGGAAGCGGTCGGCCATATTATGGCTAGCCCTGTGAGCGTCATGCCGGAAAGCAGCCATATCGCCGGGCTTATCCCCTTGATGGCAAACCAAGGTTACCGGCAAATCCCGATTGTCAATGATGAAAACCGCTTGGTTGGCATGGTGTACCAGGCTAATTTAATTGCCGCCCTTTATAACAAAAGCCACGATCATGCGGAAAATTGAACCTTATGCACTTAGGCCGCTGGCTTCTATCGTGCTAACTGAATTCGTTTCCAAAGGCAGGCCAGTCTTATGCCCATTCACCGTGGATAGCTGAAATACAGGTTGAATTAGCCATAAAAAAGCTGATAATAGTATCGGCACGAAACTATTATCAGCTTTTTATAACGGGAAGGGGCAAAATGAAAAATAAATGCTTAGCAGTTTATATACTGGTATTGACCTTTAGTTGTAGCCTTTTTGCAATGGCGGATACGGGGCCGGCGAAAGGGAATATTGATGTCCAAATACCTTTACAGCAGATCCGTAGTCAGGAAAATATGTTGGATAGCGTCTTGGTGACCAGGGGGCATGGCTCCGTGGCGTCAGAGCCAATGGCCGGCAATAAAGATGATTGGGTCACTGAAATGAGCGTTTATTTAATCATTATCGCCGTTTATTCGCTTTATTGGTTTCTCTTTTGTTCAAAAAAAGTTAAGGACTGAATATCGGGTGGTGCCAGTTTCCCCGGGGTAAGGTGAGGGCATTGGGCTGGCACCCTCATGGCAAGGGCCGTGGATAGGTTCCAGCGGAATGGATGGTTTGGCGGCATAAAACATAATGCCCGGCGTTTACCCGGACAGGAGGGGATGGAGGCATTTTTCGGTTTTGGGTTTTCGCCCGGTTAATCTACAGGCCGCCCGTGTTTGCGGGGTGGTGTTTACGCACGCTATCATGCCATATTGTCAATAAAATTAGGGGAGTTACGTTATGCCCAATTACCAAGCCAAACTAAAATTCAAAAGGGAAATCGCCGATGGGACAATGGCATTCCATTTTGAAAAGCCTAAAGGGTTGACCTTTGAAGCGGGGCAGTTCGCTGGCTGCACGTTAATCAACCCTGCCGAAACAGATGCCAAAGGCAACACGCGGACGTTTTCATTTGCAAGCGCCCCTTACGAAAATGACCTGATATTGGCGACACGGATGGGTGGCACTGCGTTCAAGCGCATGTTAAAGGCGATGGAGCCGGGCATGGAAATCAAACTGAATGCCCCCCATGGTTCGTTCACACTGCACAAGGAAATAAGTGTCCCGGCGGTGTTCCTGACTGGCGGCATTGGTGTGACCCCCGTAAGAAGCATCGTCCTCCAGGCGATCCACGATAAGCTCCCGCAACGGATACTGGTGTTTTACTCTAATCGTAAGCCCGAAGATACGGCATTCCTGGAGGATTTGATGGTATCCCACGATGAAGCCCCCGACTATACTTTTGTCGGTACGATGACGGATATGGAAACCTCCGGCCGTGAATGGCAGGGGGAAACCGGGTTCATCAACAAAGCCATGCTCCTGAAATATATAGCTGACCTGACGCTTCCCGTGTATTACCTTGTCGGCCCCCCCGCAATGGTGGCGGCAATGCACAAAATGCTGGTCGAAGCAGGCGTTGGCGATGGCAACATCCGCATGGAAGAGTTTTCAGGCTATTAAGCCATAGGGCCGTGTGCTTCCATGCGTTTCTACAAGTTCCGGCGTCATGCGCTGGCCTTGCCACTAGTGCTTAGCCACTGATTTTTTGTCGGGTCAATCTAAATCCGGGGCGGACGGTTGTCCGCCTTGTTTATGGCCTGTACCGAAATCCGCAGCGGTCAGGCGGGCAACCGCCCGCCCCTACGAAAATAACACTGGCAATTCAACAGTGACTGGGCACTAGAATAAAAATAGCTAGCCCCGGTGTTTGGGGGGTTAGCGTTTAACCCATTTTCATTAGCTAATTTTTTCAGGAGAATCAATCATGTCCGATTTTAAGAAGTACCAGTGCAGGGAATGCGAACATATTTATGATGAAGCAAAGGGTGACCCTGACAGTGGGATTGCACCCGGAACCCGTTGGGCAGACATACCGGATGGCTGGTCTTGCCCGATTTGCGGGGCTCCTAAAGATTTTTTTAGGGTGATGGAATAAGCGGCGTGTTCTCATGAAAGGGGTAAGGGTTTGCCAACCTGAGGGCAAACCACCCCTGCACGAGTGGGTTGCCAGCCGTAAGCCATAACGTGAATCCGGAAGGGGCGACGGATATTCCCCTGGGGTTCTGGATTCACGTCGCGGTTTGTGGCCCCGGTAATCCATGATGTCCTAGACCGTACGCAGGAAAGCCTGCTTAGCCTGGCGGCACCGGGTTTGTAGCCCGGTTTCAATATTTATCAATGTTACCGGGCATTAACCGTGGGCCACTTTGTCTTAGTAACTGCCAACAAAATCCATCTTGCCTATATTCAAGCCGTTGTGGCGAAGGATCGCATAAGCGGTGGTTATGTGAAAATAAAAGTTAGGCAAGACAAAGTGGAGCAAGTAGGGCTGGCCTAGAAAGCTGAGTTCCCGGCTAGGAGTCCTTACGGTAATCATTTTTCCCTCACTGCCGTCTATTTGCCCGGCACTGACGCTTTCCAAAAAAGCAATGGTTTTGGCGATACGCGCCTGCAATTCGGCAAAGGTGGTTTCATTGTCTTCATAACTGGGGACTTCGAGGCCGGCAAGGCGGGCGGCACAGCCTTTCACCATATCAGTTGCAATTTGAATTTGCCGGCTTAATGGGTACATATCCGGTGCCAAACGGGCATTGATCAAGACGGTTTGGTCGATTTTCTTGGCTTCGGCATAGGCGGCGGCTTTGTCGAGTATCGAGGATAAATTGTCTAACATGCGGATAAAAACTGGGGTTGACGCTTGGTACATGGTGATCGGCATAATCGTTTCTCCGGTAAAATTGAGCGGGATGTTTGCTTCAATGGTGGTTGCCAGCAACAGCTATCATAGCATTTCCAATAGACTGGATGCCGGGTTAAGCCTAAATATCGTGACGGTTTTCCTGGTTAGCGGCGCTTCATCATATAGAAGCTTCGGGCGGGCTTGAATAGCCAAAGGCCCGTCCCTTTCACTCCAAATCCCTTCCTACCCGTTCTCCTCCCCAGCTTCCCCGCTAATCGTGCCTCACCCTCTTGGGAAGGATAAGATTTTAAAATCCGCCCTGCTCAAAAGTGCTGCGAAGTGTTGGGCGCGTGTCCCAGCCCAATCCACAAACCACCACCGGGCTGTCCGGCAAAAATACACACATCGCCGCCAATCGCCATCCCCCGGGCTATCGCGGACATAAGGGCACATCTTCCCCATAAACCTCTTTATTATCCCAGGATGTTTTGGATCCCATGACCAAAAAATGACTGAAACAAGCTGTTTTCGTGACCACTTGCGATGCAGGCATCCCTATAATTGCCCGCCTCGACAGAGGCATGGCTAGGCGTCCAAGCGAAGCCACGAAAACCTGGGTACCGCGAACTCCAGTGGCGCGGCGCTAAGCACCCGCTTAAGTTTGTTTGCTAAACCGCAAGATAAGGAACAACGATGTTTAAAATTTCATTTAAGGTCTTGGGACGGACAGGTCATTCCAAGGAGGGGGTCATGCCAACTGGCACCGTCACGTCCCGGCGCTTCGCCAAGCGGCGGCCCGGTCAGGACATTTGCAGCGCCGCCCTCTCACTACTCGTGGCGTTGGCGCTAGCCGATGGCGCCGAGGCAACGGCCGTGGCCGCGTATTCGGCCGCGCAAGGGGTATTCTATCTGGCTGATCCCAACAAAGGCGGCGCGTCGCCCACGCCGGTCAAGATGATCGGCGCCCGGAGTAACTGGCTGCCGGTGCTAGGCGCTGGCAGCTACGAATTTGGCTTGTACGATCCCAAAACCGGGACTTTTCATTTGCGTCTGGAGGGAAGCACCGGCCCCCTTACCCGGAGCGTGCGTTTCGACGGCTTCAAAAAGGGCTGGTTACCGGTCGCCGGCGATTGGGATGGCGATCAGGCCTATGGCGTCGGACTTTACGATCCGCAGACCGGTACTTTTTATTTGAAAAACCAGCTCGTCAGCGGGCCAGCGGAGATGACGGCGCGCCTGGGCAATACCCAAGCAACGTGGCGGCCCTTGGTCGGTGATTGGGACGGCGACGGTGTTACAACGATCGGCGCCTACAATCCCGGCGATGGTCAATTTTACCTCCGCAACACCAACACTAATGGCGCCGCCGACCTGACGATGCGGATTCAGGGATTAATTACAACGTTGTTGCCTGTCGCGGCTGACTGGGATGGCGATGGCGCATGGTCGCCCGGCCTATACAGCCCCGCGCGCCGCTCATTCTATTGGCGCAATGCCTTGAACAGCGGCCCCCAGCAAGGCAGCCTGAAACTGGCCGGTGTCGAGGCGAAGGCCGTGCCGCTCGCCCGTTCGCTTTCCGTCACCAGACCCACGCCAGCCGTCACCGATGTTGGCACACCTAGCGGAAGCATCACGGAAGCCACTATCGGCGCAGCCGGTGGCACGCTACGTTCCTCGAATGGCCGCTTGCAACTCACCGTTCCGCCAGGGGCGCTGGCGGCGGACACGCGTATCTCCATCCGGCCGATGACCAACCACGCCCACGGCGGCAAAGGTAAGGCTTATCGCCTCTTGCCCGACGGCCAGACTTTTCAGAAACCGGTCAAGCTGACCTTTAGCTATACCGACAAGGATTTGAACGGCACGACTGCCGCCGCGCTGGGCGGCGCTTTTCAGACGCCTGAAGGTTATTGGCATTGGGTCGATAAGCCGGTCGTGAATACCGCCGCGAAAACCGTGACGATCTCGACCACGCATTTTACCGATTTTTCCTTCGTAGAAGGGTGGAGCCTGCGACCGGAAGAGGCGAAGGTGCTGGTCAACAACCGCATCGATCTGGCGGTGAAATATTGCTATCCCTACCGCGGTCCCGACCCCAACAAGCCGGATCCCGTGGGTCTAGGCATGGATTGCGACGGCGCGTACTCCGATTTGGCGCCTCTGGTTCCGGTCACGGAGTGGGCGGTCAACGGCGTGCCGGGAGGCGACAGCGAATTAGGGACCGTCGAAGCCGCCGCGGACAATGGGTTTACCGCGACATACACGGCGCCGGCAACCAAGCCAAGCCCCGCTACCGTCGACGTCACCGCCCGCCTGCCGATGGATGGCGTCACGCTGTTGTTTTCCCGCATCACCATTCTGGACAAGGTGAATATCTATAAAGGCACTTACTATTTCGATCACTACGACTACGACGGGCACCACATAGACATCAGCGCCAAAGCCGATGTTACCTGGACCAAATTCAACGATCCTGATGCCCCCGATAACACTACCAACTATCTGCCATCGGGCGCTATCGTCGCGGATATTACGTTCGAGGGATGCGATCCCAAGCGGGTGACTATTCCCATCCATACTGGCACGGCGAATATGCCTGGCGGGGAGCTAAGCCTCTCTTCCGAAAATAAGACCTATGGTTTTCGTTTGGAAGGAGAAGACATCAAGATACCTTTGCGCTGCTATTACGGTGATCCAGAAGTGCCATACACATTGACTTTTTTTGGAGGGGGCATCGGTGACGGGATCTCTGGTTGCCGGCCGGGAGGGGGCTTCGGCGCCATGCCGACGTACACCGATAAGTCCAAGCTGTTTGGCGCAGAGGTCTGCGCCGGGATAAGCAGCGATTTCTGGTCGTTCGAGGGCCTCGCGGATTAGGATGCTGCTCCAACGATTGATCCGGCCTTTTGATGTTTGCAAGGGAGCCCGTGTTTTTTACCTGAAACCCAAGAAGGACAGGGAGGAAACAGAATAACCAAGGCCAGAAAAGTTAAAACGTCAGAGGGCTGTATCTAAGATACAGAAAACGCAAATTCAACCAAGAGATGATTATGAAAAAAACACCACGCAACACCTCATTGCCAGCATTGGCACTGGCATTTTCACTGCTCGCCGCCGATGGCGTCCAAGCCGGATGGATAAAGAGTTACGGCACCAAAGGCGTTGAAATCGGCACCCTTGCGCCGTCTCCCAAAGGCGGCTATTACCTGTCGGCAATTAGTTCGCCGGCAACCAGCACCACCAAATCGGCGGCATTGCTCTCGTTGCTGAGCAACCAGGGCAAGCCGATATGGACAAAAAAAATCACCACGGGCGCTTATGATACTTTTTATCTCAGCGAATTAAACAACGGGCGCATTTTGCTGCAAGGCACTACCGAAGTGGATGGCCCCGGCGATGCCGTGTGGGCTATCTACAACGTCAACCGCGCGACGGGGGCGCTATCGCCGGTCTTCAAAAAAGCCTATAAAGGCAAGGGCGACGAGCAACTCATCATCACCCAAGACAGCCAAGGCGTATTATGGGGCACCGGCACCACCACGTCGTTCAGCTTAAACGGCAAATCAATGGACATGGTAGTGGCTAAAATCGACGCCGATACCGGCATCCCTGCTTGGAGCAAGGTCTACAATTACGGCTATGACGACTCGATTGTGGCCTTCACTCCCAAAGGCGATAACTTCATTTTGTTGGCGGATAGCCAAACCGCCACGGCCGATAGCAAAAAAATACTGTTGGGGCAGCTTAATAAGCTAGGCGTCCCCGTTAGCGGCTCGTTCAAGGAATATGGCGGCGCCGGGCTTAGGATTAGCGCGCTCAACATTAAACCCATTTCCGGCGGCAATTACCTGGTCTCTGGCAGCCTCGAAAACAGTTTGAACGATAAGTACCCTAGGCTTTTCGTGATGAAGCTGAATTCAAACTTGGGTTATGTTTGGGCCAAAAGCTACGCAGGCGGTTCCGATCAAGGCCTGCATACCGCCGAAGTCAACGAAAACGCCGATCAGTCATTGACCTTGACGACGAGGCTGGATACCGCGCTTTATATCAACATCGGCGGGCAGCAGTTCCCGTTTGGCGCATTGGCCCACCCTACCGTGATACAGCTTTCCTCCAACGGCGACGTCATCTCGACAAAAAGCTTTGAATACAAGGAGGTGGATTCAAGCAGATTATCCCGGATAGCCAATGGCGACTATCTGCTCGGCGGATTCACGAGCGACGCCATGGATCCCAATAAACCGGCAGAGCCTCAAGTCGATATGTTGTATGGCCGTTTTAATGCCACTATTGCACCCAATTGGGTAAAAACGCTGGCTGGCCCACGGCTTGATTCGGGATTTATCAGCCAAAAATCTACGGGTTACTTGCTAAGCGGGGAGACCATGTCTTGGGGGGCGGGAAATGTGGATGTCTTGGCCGGCGATCTTGATGCAAACGGCGACGTGCCGGGATGCCCCCATATCAAAGAGGTGGCCATGACCGAGAACGCGCCCAAAATCACCGCCACCAACCTGAACTGGCAACCGAAAGCCGCCTCGCTAATCAAAAAAGGCTCTATAAGCTCTGCTGACATCGTGCTAAACGTAACAACCGGAGCGATCACAACAACCAATATCTGTAGCAATTAAATATTACGGTTGATGTTCGAGTGCGCCTTCCGGGACGATGGGGCCTTTTCGCTGCAAACGTTAAAAGACAAACTTCGCCCATTACCTGGAACAGGCATATTGCCGAATTCGAAGTATCAGCAGAGTACCGGACAGGCCTTCGAAATATTCCATACAACACATATTAAGTTTTTACACACTTATAAACTGATGTTACGCAGACATTTTCTGCGGATTGAAACCAAATGGCAAAGAGTCGCTATCGCGACGGCTTTTTAATCGGGTTCTCGCACCCGAAGGCGAGCTACTTTCTTTTGTGCCGCCTCGGCAACTGCTCCTGCGTTGCCCTACCTCTGTCCATAGACCACCCTTTAGTGGTGCTATCCTTGCAGTCGAAAAGAAAGTATCCAAAGACAAATCTGCCTGGAGCAGATTTGGATGCGAAGCACACGGAGTGCGAGTGCCTGGACGGCACGAGTCAGAAGGCGGCCCGGTTGCCGCTGATGTCTTGCGCTCCTCGCATTTGTCGGGGGGGGGCGGCAGAAAGGGCTTCCTGCCCTTTATGCCCTATGGGTAATCTGCCTCCGTGCGGCATCCTTGCCGCACCCCTTTATGCCCTATGGGTATTCGGGCTATTCCCGACAAATACTGCGGTGCTCGACGCGGCAAACGGGAGCAAAAACACGTTACTGCGTAACGTCAGTTATAAATATGAGGAGTTTCCCTTGAGAATATTGAATAGATCACCTTTTGTTTTACTTCTTTTCCTTTTCGTTACAACGGCTCTTGCCGCTAGCGACCCTAACGATACTGAAGGCACTGCAGACCATCCGGAAGTCACCCGATTCCCAGGTTTCCATCTCGATAGTTCCGAGATGAACGACTACAATGAGTTTCGCTTTGCCAGCGAAGGTTTTGATGACTCCGGCGAACCGAAGGGAGAAGTTAAAGCCGGAAAGTACTGGCATATCTTTTATTGGCTAAATGAAGGGGCGCGGAAGCCAAGTGCCATCGAACTCGTCAGGAACTACGAGAACGCGTTCAAGAAAGCGGGTGGCAGTTTAGTCGTTCGCCACCCGCAAAGCGGGGAACCAGAAAGCGCGGTTTACCGTATGCCACAGCCGAATGGCGGCGAGCGATGGATGCAAATAAACATCAGCGCTGGGGGCGAGCGACTGGAAATGAATATTGTCGACGTTGGCGCTATGACCCAGAAAGTGGAATTTTCCGCTGATGAAATAGCCGATGCACTCAACAAGAACGGTTATATTGCGCTGACGGGTATTCTGTTCGATACCGGCAAGGCCACCATCAAATCCGAATCGGAACCACTTTTGAACGAAATAATTGCCCTGCTCAAAAATGATAAGTCCCTGAAATTGTCGGTTGAGGGCCATACCGATAATGTCGGTGACAAGCGTACCAATGAAGAGCTGTCGAAGAAACGTGCCGAGAGCGTCGTGAAATATCTAACGGGCAACGGCATCGACAGCAAGCGTTTGAAGTTCGATGGCAAGGGCGACAGCATGCCGGTTGCAGACAATCGCTCCGAGAATGGTCGGGCGAAGAACCGCCGGGTCGAGTTGGTAAAATTTTAAAATTTGCGGACAATCGGGAAGAAGCACGGGCCCTTCACCTTCTGGCTACCCTTCTTCAAATAAGGCGATGGGCCGGCACGGTTTGCCGGGCAGGCCGGCATCGACAAGAGCGGTGCACAGAGTCCGCGCAGTGTCGGGGCATGTTCCTTTTTTAACGTTATAACCGGTTCCCCTTCGCTCCCGCAGCATTACCGGTTTTGTCGCAAACATCCCAAATTTGGGAGATAATCCGCCAATTTTTGTTGCTTGAGAATGAAGATCAGCTTTAAGGGCGTCCATTATCCGAAAGCCGTTATCCTGCCATGCCCGTTATTCCCCACTGGCCGCCTTGGCGGCAAAACGCCGCAAACGCACCGTTGGCCCCTGGCGCATGGACGGGACGCACATCAAAATTAAGGGCGGATGGGCCTACCTGTACCGCGGCCGGCAAGTCCGGCGGCACCGTCGGTTCCATGCTGTCCGGCCGCCGCGACCAAGCGGCGGCCACCGCCTTCCTCAAGCCAGCCATTGACGGCAATGGCCCGCCTTTTGTAAATAATTGCGGCAAAGCCTGATTGATTCAACAACACCCTCCCATTGCCTTTGAACCACATGCCGACACCTAAGCGTCTCTATTTTGAGACATTCGAACTTGACCTCCAGAATGCCCGGCTATTCCGTGATAACCAACTTCTGCCGCTACCTCCCAAGGCCTTTGATGTCCTGGCCTTTTTTTGCCAGCATCCTGGCCGTTTGCTCAGCAAAGAAATGCTGCTGGATGCCGTCTGGCATAAACGCTACGTCAGCGATGGCGTGCTCAAGAACGCGATCCAGGAACTACGGCGGGTTTTGGGCGACGATGCCAAATCGCCGCGCTATATCGAAACGGTGCATCGCCGCGGCTACCGCTTCCTGGGCTCGTTGCGCGGGCAAGCTATACCCGGTGAACCGACGGCTAGCATCACCACACCATCCCACGAACCGGGCGATACGAATATCGTCGTCGGCCGGGACGATGTGTTGGGGCATTTGCACGGACGGCTTGGGTTATGCAGGTCAGGCCAGCCGCAAACCGTGTTTTTAAACGGCGAAGCGGGCATAGGCAAGACGGCGCTGATGCGGCGTTTCAGCGCCGAGGCGCCGGAGGGCGTGGGCTTCGCGGGCGGCCAGTGCATAGAACAGTATGGCGAGGTGGAACCTTATCTGCCCTTGCTGGAGTGCCTGAACCAACTGGGGCGCGTTCATGGGCAGGCGTTGACGGAAGCTTTGCTGAGATATGCGCCCACTTGGCTGGCGCAATTGCCGTGGCTGTTGCGCGAAGCTGACCGGAACACCCTGCAGGTCGAGGTTCAGGGTTTGACGAAAGAGCGCATGGGGCGGGAATTGGGCGTATTTCTCGATTATTGGACGCATGACCAGTCGCATACGCTGGTTTTGCTGTTGGAAGACCTGCACTGGAGCGATTACGCGACGCTAGACGTCATCACCTATCTTGCCCGTCGGCAAAGCCCCTCTCGCTGGATGATTCTCGGTAGTTATCGGCCCATGGACGCGGTGATGAACGGGCATCCGCTACGGCTGGCCATCGGTGAACTTAACCTGCACCGGCTCTGCCACGACATCGCCCTGCCATTACTCCCTGAAGCGGCGGTGATACGGTATCTGGAGCATCGCTTCGAGGGCAATGCCCTCTCCCGCCGGCTTATGCAAGCAATCAGCAGACGCACCGAAGGCTTGCCACTTTACTTGGTGCATCTGAGCAATGAATTGATGGTTTGGCTGGAACAACACCCACAAAGCACCGACCAGGAAATAGAGGTTTTCTTCGAGGCGCTGCCGGAAAACCTGAAGCTTTTCATCGGGCAGCAGTTCAGCCGCTTGCCGGCCGAAACCCAAGTTATCCTTGATGCCGCGGCGGTTGCCGGCAGCGGGTTTTCCCCCGTCATGCTGGCGGCGGTTACTGGGTGCGATGTGTTGGCGGCGGAGGATTGGTGCGAACGCTTGGCCGGCAGCCGGCATATCCTGGTTTGCCCAAGTAGCTCGTATTATCCCGAGCGGCGCGGCAGCAGGCGTTACGCCTTCATCCATGCTTACTATCAAAAACTGGCCTATGAGCGCATACCGCCATTGCGCCGAACCGGGTTGCATCTCGCGGTGGCCGAGTGGTTTGAGGCGGCTTGCGGCGCTCGCGTCCGCAACCTGGCGGTGGAAATCGCAACGCATTTTGAGTCCGGGCACAATCACGAACGGGCGTTGCACTACTACCGCATCGCCGTGGAAAATGCCCTGGGGAAACACGATCCCCATGCGGTTACAGCATTGTCGCGGCGCGCGCTGGCGATTCTGGAGCATCAACTACCCGCCACGTCCGAATATGCCCGAGTCGCAGTCGAGCTTTACACCACCCTCGCGGGTGCCATACAAATGACTCATGGTTTTGCCGAGCCGACCTTGCAATCTGTTTTCGAACGCTTGCTCCATCATGAACAGGCGCTGGATGAAAGTCCGCATCGGCTCCCCATCCTGTGGTCGATGATGGGCTTCTATTTTGTTTGTGGTCAGTTACGCATCGCTTGCTGGCTGCCCATCGGGGAATGGTGTTGTATGCCGGCCGTCTCGATTCCGCCCTAGAACATTTTCAGGCGGGGCGGTCGCTTTACCGCCCCGACCAGCTTGGGATGTTCCCGCTAGCAGCCATCCATCCTATAGTCCTAAGTCTTTACTTCTCGGCCAAAACACATTGCCTGCGGGGCTTTCTTGATCAAGCCCTAAATTACATTGAACAAGGTATCGCCGTGGCCGAGACCGACGCGCAACCGTTTTCGCTCGCCTTTATTCAATGGGGAGAAATCGTTTGTCGCCAGTTACGCGGCGAAGCTGAACTGACCGAAGCCGCTTGCCAAGCATTCATAAGCCATGCCGACGAGCAAGGTTTTGCATTGTTGTCCGCGGCGGCGATCATCCAACGCGGGTGGGCGCTTACCATCTTGGGCCGGATCAATGAAGGTATCGATACCATCGAGCGTGGACTCATTCTGTATTGGGCCACGGGAGCGCACTTATCCGAGACTTTCTTGCTGGCCTATTGTGCCGAGGCCTTCTTGACTTCAGGCTTGCTCGAAAAATGCAGCATCCTGCTCGAAAAGGCATTTCAGATCATGGAAAGCAATGGCGAGCGCTATTTTGAAGCGGAATTGCACCGCTTAAAAGGCGAGACGCTACGGACATCGGCCCCCGCCGAAGCCGGACGTCATTTCCAGCAAGCCATCGGGATCGCGCAATTCCAGGGCGCCCGCTCCCTGGAATTGCGCGCCGCAAACAGTCTTGCGAAGCTCTGGCTGGGCCAATCCCGCCCCGAGTTGGCTAGAGCGCTACTGGAAAAAACTTACCCGGTGCTCACCGAGGGCTTTGACACGCGCGACTCGCTTGAGGCGAGGGTCCTGCTGGCCGCCATGACGGACGGCTCCTTACCCGATACTTCCAATTGACCGGGCTTTGGCCTGGTGAAAGCTTAGAACGTGTTTTAAAAAAAGCTGCCACGCGGTTCGATTGCGGCGTTGCGCGTGCCCGCTTTCCTCATGTACGTCCACTACACTCCGGCTTCTGTACCCAATAAGACCAGATCAACGCTGGCTGTTCATCAGCTGCCGCACGGGAAATAAGTTCACAATTACCTGATGTTTGCTGACGCCCGCAAGGTGCCTTCCAGTTTCCTGGGGAGAGGTGATTGCCAGGCAATTTATCCGTGGATAGGCGGGTTGTCTTGCCGGGCGGGCACTGATTGGTGTTTCAAGTGCGGCGGACATCCCGCACTCTTGTCTTGGTGCTGGCTTGGTGCCGGCAAACCCGAAATTTCGTAACTTATTGATTGTTTGATTTATTTATATGCGCTTGCCCTGTTTCAAGTGCGACGGACATCAAGTACCTGATATACTGGGGCTTAGCAGGGATGGAGGCTTGCTGAGGGCTTCATATCTCCCCGCACAAATGGCTGAAAGCCGCCCCCCTGATTCACCACGAAGCACACAAAGTCGTGCCCTTCGTGGCGAGTACGCAAGGTTAAAAGGCTTTTGTATGTGACTTAAGCCGATAACCATCCCGCAATGCGCCGCCACAGCTTTATAAAGGCCTTATTTTTACCCACCGCTTCCCATAAACAACCACCATGCGCGTTTCAAGACTTTACACCCCCCTACCATTAAACCAAGGCCAAACCATCGAGCTGGATGATGACAGCGGGCATTATCTACGTTCCGTTTTGCGGCTGAAAGCAGGCGACGCGATTACCCTGTTCAACGGCGATGGCAATGAATTCCAATGCCAAGTCGATGAAGTCACCCGCAAGTCCGTGCGTATTGCTTTGGGGCAAAGGCAAGCACGCAGTGTCGAATCGCCACTGCATATCACCTTGGGTTTGGGCATTTCCCGCGGCGATAGGATGGATTTGTCGGTGCAAAAAGCCGTGGAGCTGGGTGTTAACCAGATCACGCCTTTGCTGGCCGAGCGGTGCGTAGTGCAGTTTAAAGGCGAAACCAAACCACAACGTTGGCTGCATTGGCAAAAAATCATCCAACATGCCACCGAGCAAAGCGGCCGGGCGGTGTTGCCGGGACTCTCCGCCATCGAACAACTGCCCAACTGGGTCGGCCACCAACAGGGCTTGAAAGTCTTCCTCGACCCTTATGCGCAAACCTCCTTAGCCGAACTGCAACCGGACGGTATGAAAGTGACCTTGTTGACCGGCCCGGAAGGCGGGTTTGCCGGGCAGGAGCGTGAGTTGGCACAAGCGGCAGGGTTCATCCCCGTGCGTTTGGGGCGGCGCATTTTACGTACGGAAACGGCCTCGTTGACGGCCTTGGCGGCGGTGCAAATGTTGTGGGGCGATTTTAAGTGATGCGGATATGGTTTTATGCGCTAGTGCCGCTGTTGGTGTTGTTGCTTGCCGCCGTGTTGGCAAGTGTCGGCGGTTTTTTTATCGTGCAGGTGTTTGACGGTTTGCCCGTGCAGAAAATCATCAACAAAACCACGCAAGTGTTGTTGGTGCTGAGTATTTTTCCGGCAATGGCATGGCTGAAACTGTCCAAAACCGATTTGGGTTTTGCCGGAGGCAAGCCGTTTTTAAAACAGCTAGGGCAAGGTTTTGGTTTGGGATTTGTCACCTTGATGCCCGTGTTCATCGTTTTGACGGTGCTGGAAATCAATGTCATCGACGAGTCACAAGCCTGGACGTTGAGTTGGTTTTTAGAAAAATCCAGCATCGCCGTGTTGCTTTCGCTATTGGTTTCCTTGATTGAAGAGCCTTTGTTTCGCGGGATACTCTTGGCGGGCTTGCTGAAAAAACTGCCCGTTCCGGCGGCGATTATCATTAGTGCGGCGTATTACGCCTGCCTGCATTTCATCAAAACCTCCCGCAATATCCCTGCGGCAGAATTGACGCTGCCCAACACCTTTGGCCTGTTGGTGGATGCCTTCGCCAACTTGTTTAACCCGGATATTTTGGCCGCGTTTTTGGCCTTGCTGATGGTCGGTGTTTTTCTAGGCTTGCTGAGGACAGAACGCCAAGCCAGCTTGGGATTGTGCATTGGTTGCCATACCTGCTGGGTGTGGCTGATCAAAATGAATAAAACCTTGTTCAACACCGATTTCAACGCCGATGCCGCGTTCCTGGTCAGCCGGTATGATGGGGTGATCGGGCCGTTGGTGACGGTGTGGTTGTTGGTGGCGGTTTTGGGGTATTGGGGTTGGCGGAGGGGGAAGCCAGTTTGAATACAAAGGGATTATGGATCGCCTGTCTAGGTAAGCGGCATTCCGCTTTGCTGCTGAAAGATTTCCCGGTTAGTGAAGTCACGTTGTATGTTAAGGACTAAATGCCGTGATATGCTTGGTCATTACAAATTACGCTTTTTCGAGGTGATCAATGTCCGCCGTACTTAAACAAACTGATATTACTGCCGAAGATTATTTAAAAATGGAACGTAGCGCGTTGTCTAAAAGCGAGTTCCGCGACGGGCAGATTTTTGCCATGACTGGCGCGAGTCGGGAGCATAATCTGGTTTCAGGAAATATTTACCGAGAGCTTAGCCAACAACTCAAAAAAAGGCCCTGTGAGGCTTACGTCAACGATATGCGGGTTAAGGCTGCCGACGTTCGTAATTACCATTATCCCGATATTGCGGTTGTGTGCGGTAGGCCGGAATTTGAGGATGCCCATGTGGACACTTTGCTCAACCCTACGCTGTTGGTTGAGGTCTTGTCGCCTTCCACTGAGGCTTATGACAGGGGCGGCAAGTTTGGCCATTACCGTAGAATTCCCAGCTTACGTGAGTATCTTTTGGTCATGCAGGATCAGCCAGCTATTGAACGCTATGTGCGGCAAGGTGAGGTTTGGGTATTATCCGAGGCCTTGGGACTTGATGCGGCTTTATCGCTGGAAAGCATAGATTGTATGCTTAGTTTGCGCGAAGTTTACGATAAGGTTTTGGCTGATGGGGAAAATGAGTCGGCGTAGGGTCAAGGCCAAATGTGTTAAAACCTACGTGGGACGGGGTTACAAAACCCCGACCAGCTCAGAACGCTATGCGTACCATTGGATGCTGGGTGCGGCTTAAACACCCGCACCGCCTTTCGCATTGCGGGTGTCCATCGGGACATTGGCGGACAGGTCAAAAGGTACGCACAGCGTACCCTACCCAAAAAGCCGAAAACTTGACCGCTTGAAATATATTAGAAGTCGCATTTTTGGCCGTTTGGCTCACCTTTCTCTATTTTTAGTTCGCCATCAGTCATATAAATCGAAATAGTACTTTGCATGTAATCGACTATCTCGACCGATTGCTCATCTTCGGATAATTTGGGTGAATCGCATCGCCACCATTTGGATGAAACGGATTGTTGGATTTTTTCAAGCTTGTCGACGGAGTATATATCTGATAACTCCATTTCCACTAGAACGTTGCCAATCGCATCATATGCAACTATTACTTTACCGTATCCAACGTTGTGCCAATTATCGATTGTTACCACCCGTCCATCCTTACTGACCAATACTTCAACGGGAGCAACTGGATTCTTTAGAGGGAATTCCGATATTTTTTTGTAGGAGTCCGAACCAAAGTCGTATTTATAAATAGTTGCTGTTGCATAAACTCCTTTAGGGAGTTCTGAGAATCCGAATGTATCACCCAGACTGTTGCCTGGTTTAATTTTTGCTAAATACTGACCATTGGAACTGATAGGAAATATTTCGCTTGGTGAGACCCATTTATCAGATACAGCAATGCTCGTATTTAGAAAGAGTGCGGCAAATAAAATTCGATCCAGCCTAATCATGGATAACACCTAATAAGTTCATAAGAAACCAGTGTAAAACTTATTGAGAAAATCTACAAATAACGGTTTTTTTCCTCTTCAGGGAGAGCATCAGTTCGTATCTCTCGATAAGTTGGGTGTCTAACTTTCCTTAAACCGATGGATCAAGCGGCGTTCTTTTTTGTTCGGCTTGTGGTCGATGCCATTGTGCGCCATGAATTCCCGCTGTTCGCGTTGTTGGATGAGTTGCAGTTGCCGCGCCGCGTGGCTTTCGGTGGATTCTTCGTAGAGCAAGGCCGCGTCTTTGGCGGCGCGGCGTTGGGCGGACAGTGCGGTGACGGTGATTTCCCAGCGCAGTTGGTCTTTGCTGATGTTCAACTGCACCCCGATTTTGATTTCTTTGCCAGGTTTGGCGCGTTGTTTGTTGACATGGACTTTGCCGCCGTTGATGGCTTCGGCGGCAAGCGGGCGCGTCTTGAAAAAACGCGCCGCCCACAGCCATTTATCTAAGCGGATGGATTCCAGTTCAGGCGGCACTGGCTTGTTCGCTAGCTTTTCTTAAACCTTTAGGCAACGAGAAAACGACTTTTTCTTCAATGCCTTGGATCTCAATCGTTGATTGGCCACCCCATTGTTTCAATTGGTTGATCACTTCTTGTACCAACACTTCCGGTGCGGACGCCCCGGCAGTCACGCCGACGACATCGACGCCTGCAAACCACTCTTGCTGCATGTCATTCGCGGTGTCAATCAGGTACGCAGGTTTGCCCAGTTGTTCGGCGATTTCGCGCAAACGGTTGGAGTTGGAGCTGTTGGGTGAACCCACGACTAAAATCGCATCGGCAGATTTTGCCAATTCATGGACGGCATCCTGGCGGTTTTGGGTGGCATAGCAAATGTCATCTTTTTTCTGGTCTTGGATAGATGAAAACCGTGTCCTTAACGCATCGACCATGATTTGGGTGTCGGTCATGGATAAGGTGGTTTGGGTGACATAAGCCAGATTGTCAGGATTGTTGACTTTCAGGTTCGCCACGTCTTCAGGTGTTTCGACCAAGTAAATGCCGCCGTTTTCGGTGCATTTTTCATATTGCCCCATCGTGCCTTCCACTTCGGGATGCCCGGCGTGGCCAATCAAAATCACTTCGCGGTCAGATTTGGCATGTTTGGCGACCTGCAAGTGCACTTTGGTGACCAGCGGGCAGGTGGCGTCAAAGATGGTCAGGTTGCGTTGCTTGGCTTCCTCTTGCACTTGTTTGGATACGCCGTGGGCGCTGAAAATCAAATACGAGCCGACTGGCACATCGGTCAGGTCTTCAATAAAAATCGCGCCTTTTTCTTTCAGCCCATCCACCACCGTGCGGTTATGCACGACCTCATGGCGGACATAAATCGGTGCGCCGAACGCTTCTATGGCTTGGTCGACGATTTCAATGGCGCGGTCTACGCCAGCACAGAATCCACGGGGGTTTGCGAGTACGATTTGCATAATCTTGACTTCTTTAGTAGGTTGAATTTGAATTATTTTAACGCAATAGGGTTGGCGATACTATGCCATGAATATTTACCTGCCTGATCCACCATGAAGGACTGGAAGATTTGTCCACGAAAAGCACGAAAGACACGAAAAAAGATACGGGCTGTCAATGCAGCACCTATTTTCACACCTGTCAGGTTTCTTGTGCCCCAGGGTATTAAAGCCTGACAGGTCTTTTTTACAGGTTGAGTATATCCGCCATTTTCGTGCCTTTCGTGCTTTTCGTGGACAATGGCAGTTTCAGTGGACAATCAATTCAGCAATTCCCAAACGGGTTGGATGTTAGCTGGCAAGGCGGCTAAACGGCCTAATTCCACCCATTGGTCGGGGGTGTGGAAATCTGAACCCGTGGAGCCGGAGAGCCCAAAGTTTTTGGCAAGCTGGGCGGCGCGCTTGATTTCATCAGGGTTAATCCGTCCGGTGACGATTTCTATGCCTTGTCCGCCCGCCTCTTTAAATACCGCTAACAACTTTCTCATTTTATTGGCACTGAGGTTGTAGCGTAAGGGATGCGCCAACACCGCCACGCCGCCGGCCCCGGTGATCCAGCCCACGGCTTCTGCCAATTCCGCCCAAGGTGTCGCCACATAAGCGGCTTTGCCTTTGGCGAGATAGCGGTCAAACGCTTCTTGCTGGGTGTCGACATGATGCCCGGCAACCAGAAAATCGGCAAAGTGGCTACGTGTGACCATGCCGTCACCTGCTGCCGCCATGACCGCCGCCAAGGCGCCCGGGATATTTTTTTTCGCCAGTTTTTCGGCAATCCGTTCGGCGCGGTTCATACGTGTGCCTTGCAAGATGTGGGTGGCTTCGGCGAGCGGCGGGTAGGCCGGATCAATCCCCAAGCCAATAATATGGAAACACTGGCTTTGCCATTGGGCTGACAATTCAATGCCCGGGATCAATTTAATGCCGGCGGTAGCGGCACAGGCTTGCGCCTCTATGAGCCCGGCGGTGGTGTCGTGGTCGGTCAGGGCCAGGGCGGTCACGCCATGCCCGTGGGCGCGTTGCACTACGGCAGTGGGTGACAAAGACCCGTCCGATGCGGTGGAATGGCAATGCAGGTCATAAATTTCGGGCTTGGCCGGATCAGAAGGGCTAGGTTCGGGCATGGTTATTGGTACTCGCCGTATAGTTTGGCATAAAGGCCATTTTGCTGGATTAAGGTTTCGTGCCGCCCTTGTTCGCAAATGACCCCTTGTTCAAACACATAAACATGGTCAGCTTGTTTAACGGCACTGAGCCGGTGGGCGATAATGAGCGTGGTGCGGCCTCTTAAAAATTCCGCAAGTGCTTGATGCAGATTATATTCCGTTTCGCTGTCGAGTGCAGAAGTTGCTTCATCGAGGATCACCACTTTTGGATTGGCGACCACCATCCGCGCAATCGCCATGCGCTGGCGCTGACCGCCGGACAGGCGCATCCCGTGCCGCCCGACCACCGTATCCAAGCCGTGTTGCAAATCTTTAATGACATCGCCCAGTTGGGCAATTTCCAACGCGTTCCACAGCACCGCATCGGCGACGGGTTTACCCAAGGTCAGATTGGCGCGGATGGTGTCGTTAAACAACACCGGATGCTGCAACACGGTGACGACATTTTCCCTAACCACATCCAAGCCAATCTGTTCAATCGGCACCTCATTAAAATAAATGCGCCCTGCCTCGCAAGGATACAGACCAATCAAAATTTGGATCAAGGTCGATTTGCCGCCGCCACTCGCGCCGACCAAAGCGACTTTTTCACCGGCTTTGATATGCAGCTTGATGCCGTTCAGGATGCTGTCTTCGCCGTAACTGAAATGCAGGTTATCGACCCTGACGGATACCGTTTTGTGGTCTGTGAACGGGTTTGCCAGATGCGGGAATTGCGGTTCCTGTTTCAAGGCATGAAGCCGGTTGATCCGCGTCAACGCCGCTTTGGCGGCAAAGAAACTGTATTGGATATTCAAAATTTCCTGCACCGGCGCCATCATGAACCACAGGTAACCGAACACCGCGAACATTTGCCCCATCGTCAAATCCGAATAGAACACCATCAACATCGCCCCGGCGCGGAACACGTCAAAACCGAACAGGAAGACAAAAAAACTGAAACGGTTGGCGGCATCGCTTTTCCACGCATAGGCAATGGTGGTGTCTTTCACCGACAGCGCGGCGTTAATGAGTTGCTGGCAATAATGTTCCTCGCGGTTGCTGGCACGGATTTGGTGGATCGCTTCCAGGGTTTCGGTCAAGGCTTGTTGGAACACTTCATAGGCCGAATTTTCCTTGGCTTTCAGGTGCTTGACATTCGCCCCGACGACACGGGTGAAATAAATCACAACCGGGTTCAGCAGCAAGATAAACAAACCCAGTTGCCAGTGCATCCACAGCAAAATCACCGCCGTGCCGATGGTCGTCAGCACCGCAATCAACAACTTGCTGATGGTGTTGCCGATAAAACTATCCAGCGTGTCCAAATCCGTGACCAAGTGTGTCACTACCGTCCCCGTGCCTAGGCTTTCATATTCCGCCATCGAAATCGTCCGCAAACGCCCGATCAAATCCTTGCGGATGCGGAACACGATGTCCTTGGCAATCACCGAAAACTGCCGTAACTGGATGATATTGAAGATAATCGCTAACAGACGCAACAACACGCTGGCGAACAGCACCACGCCGATGTAAAGGACGGGTTGCTGCCAATCCGGCGGTGAAAAACGGTTGATGAAGCCGATCACCGGGCCAGGTTTATGCAGCAGCACTTCATCGACCAGCAAGGGCATCAGCAAGGGCACAGGCACGCTGGCGATGGTCGCCAAAATGGCAATCAAATGGGAATAAACCAGGGCTTTTTTATGTTCAAGCGCGATTTTTTTGATGTGGTTCCAACTGTAAACGGGGGAGTCCGGTTTGGCTTGCACGGGAATAGGGGGAGGGGATTTAAAAAAGCGGATATTGTAGCATTTTGGTGGGGAAAGGGATCAGAAGGTCAACATTCATTAGCAATTTTCATTATGACCTCAAGCTACCTTATTTCAGGCTTTGGGGTCGGTCAGTTGGGTTTTCCGGGGATAAATCATCCCGCCCCCTCCAGCTATCAAAACACCCGTGTTGTAGGCTGGGATGAAGCGATAGCGCAATCCCAGCACCACAAGCGACTCTGCTGGGGTTCCTTGCGTTTTATGCCCTGCGGGGTACACCCCAGCCTACTTTGCTGAGTGTCATAATGAGGATTGCTGGACATTCATTGTGATTATGATGCTTGTGGAAGGGGGATTTTAATGAATGTCCTGTTCGAAGGGGGCAGGGCATCGTGCCTTGGCGGCCAGTGGGTAGGAGTAACGGGCTATGTTTCCTACAAAATCACAACCCCAACAAAACCTTGCCCTTGACCTTCCCGGCATCGCCAACTTCACGGCCCAGGCTAATGTGCTTGACGCTGATGCCGTTGTTGCTGCTGAGCATGGACAGCCAATCTATCAGCGGGTCAAACGGGCATTGTTCCAGCGATACGGTGACGTTGTCTTGGCCTTCGGGTTGCAGGCGTTTGATCGCGGGTTTGATGCCCGCCTGTTCGCTGCCGCTGTCGATGATGCCTAATAACGATTGCCCGGATGTGTCTGGCGCGTTGGTGGTGGTTTGGCTGCGTAGGGTGGTAACTTCGCCGCTGATGCTTTGCAAAAAATTGTTGAGGTGCCGCTGGTTTTCGATGGCCGTGTCCAGTTGTTGCTGGGCTTCGAGGAGGGGTTGGTAGGTGTAGGCGTAGAGGCCGCTCACCAACAATATTGCGCCGCCGCCGAACAGCAGTACGCGCTCACGGACATTGAGTTTTGCTAACCAATGGTTGATGGGGTTCATTGTCTGCCCTCGTTGATGTCGATACGCGCCGTGACGCCGTTTTCATTGGGGTCTGCCGAAAGCATTTTTACGCCCAGGCCGTGCGTGTCTTGTAGGCTTTGTTTGAATTGGTCAACTTGCCCGACATCGCTGGCGGTGAGCTGTAGGGTGAGCGTGTTGTTGGCAAACTCCAGCGCTTGCAATTGTAGGTCAGGATGTTGTGAAAGCACTTCGCCAGTTTGATGAAGCAAACGTAAAAACACGCTGCCGCCGTTATGGCCTTGCTTGCGCAAAGCGATCAGTTCCTGCTCGGCTTGGGTTTTGATGTTGACGATGCGTTTTAGGTGGGGGAAGGTTTGTTTGAACAAGTCCTTATTCGTGGTTTCCAGAGCCTGCAATTCACTTTCACTTTGCCAATAGCGGTTTAGCACGATGCCGTATTGCAAACCGACGGCGAGCAACAATAACGTGGCGGCGGGTAGCCAGTGTCGCCAGCGGAATTGGGCGGTGTTGCCGGGGCGGTATTGTCCGGCCAGTAGGTTCAACGCGGGTTTGTCGGGCAGGTTTGCCGCCAACATCAATAAGGGTTCGGCAATCAGTTCGATAGTGGTTTGCCATCCATCAGGCCACGGCAAGGTGCAAGCTTGGTCGCTCCAAACTTGTAGGTGTGCCGGCAATGCTTTGTCAGGCAAGGTTTTTTCGATGCTTTTTTCTATAAACAAAGGCAAAAAATCCTGGTCACAACCGCCGCCTTGCCATTGCCCATACCGTACGGCGGCGTGGCCGCTTGTCAGCAATACGCAAATGCCCGTTTCCTGATAAGGCAGCAGCAGCGTTTCGGCGTACACGGCTTCCAATCTGATCCCGGCGTCGTGGCAGGGCTGGAGCAGGTGTTGCAGGCGTTCGTGGGCGATGGCGGCAACCGCTACCAAACCGTCCGGCAATTTGTGCCAGGCCAGATGGTAAGTTTCCACTTCATTGGCCAGCCAGTCTTCTATCGCGTAGGGCAGGGCTCTGGCGATTTGGCGATGGGCGACGGGCAATTCGACGGTGAACAGCAGCACGTCGGTGGCGGGCAGCAGCAAAATGACGCTGGCGTTGGTTGCGGCGCTTGCCAACTGTTGCAAACTGCCATGTTGCACTGTGTCAGGCGCGGATAGGCTGGCCCACTCATACAGCGGCGGGTTGGGGATCATTCTGGCGAGTAAGGTCTCAGCCATGTTCAGGGCTCCTGCGTTGTCGCTTGAGGACGGTGACTTCACCGCTTTCGGTGCGTTTAAGTTGGCTGGCAAAATTTAAGGTGATTTTGCCGGTTTGGACACGGCTGTTGAGCAGGAACAACCCGCTGTTGACGCTAAGCCCGTGTTTGCCAAGGCCCAAGGGGGCAACGGCTTCATGTTTGAGGAAATCGTCCAAATTAGTAAAGGGTTTTTCCTTGAGCGCGTGCACCAGTGAGTCTAGGTTTTTATCCGGAAAACCGGCCACCAAACTGCGCAAGATTAGCTTGTCGGCGGTGTTGATGTTGATGGGCGCGTAAGTGTCGGCGACGTAAATATAAGGTAGCAAGCGTTGGTAATCGGCGCGGCTGATGCCATGCACCAAGAGCAGTTCGCTGACATCGGAAAACATCCGGTTGGCGCTACGGTAGGGTGTGGCTTTGTCCAAATAGGTTTCGTCTTCCGCGCCGTTGGGATAACGGATTTTGTTGTCGGCGTCTAGCCAGTCCAAGATGGCGTCAATCGAGTTGGTTTTGATTTTTAGGGATTCCATTAACTGGCGCAAACGCTCAATGTCCAGGCCGCTGGGTTCGCCGTCGACCAGCAAATTATTTAAGTTGAAACGGCCTTGCAAATCTTCGATTGCCGCCGTCATGCTGCCGCCCGGCACGGCGGTTTCCGGTAATACCCGCGCCCAGACCTCTTCGTAACTGTCGCTTTTATTTTTTTGTGCATCTTCAGTTAAGGTTTTGCCCGCCCAACTTTCCAAGCCATAAACTGTGTCCATGCCTTGCGCCGAGCGCAGGAGGTTTTCGGTGCGGCGTATATCCAACTGGCGGCTGCTCGACATTGCGACTAAGGCGATGCTGGCGATGGCTAGGATGAACAGGACGGTTAATAATGCCATGCCATTTTGAGGTCTTACAGTCGTAACCCGGCCTACATTGATAGAAGAATAAAATGAAATAGGCATGGCTTTTAGCTATGGATAAAAAACAAACGCTTAATTTCACCCAATCCCTGTACGGTAAATGTCATCTCCATCGCTTTAGGCGTTTCATTCGCCGACCAAAATGTTGTCCAATCGTCTTTAAAAAACCGCAATTGCAGGTTCTCCAATGCCAACAGTTTACGTCGCCTAGATTCACTTTGCTGGGTGCGGTCTAGTGTCGTCCACACATAGCGGTACAACGCGCCTTGTTCCAGACGGTAACTGATGCGCTGCAATTGGCTACCGGACTGGTACCCGGACCAGGCCGGGACGCTACGGGTCAGGGTCAAAATTTCGCCATCCATGCCGCCGTGCATCGCCATTTCATCGGTGCCGTAATCGTCGCGCACCGAACGCGTGACGCTGTGCAGCAAATCTTCGTTAAGCAGGTACAAGGCCATTTGTAGCTCGGATAATTGCGCCGATTTGATGCTGGTTTGGGCGCGGGCATCAAGCAGGATTTTTAATCCCGAATACGCCATCACCGACATGATCGCGAATACCGCCATTGCAACCAGCAATTCCAGCAGGGTGAAGCCTTTGTGTTTTATGGAGTAAAAAAACATGTTTTTTTTACTCCGTTTTCGGTTTGACGGGCTTGGCAATCAAACTGGTCATCGTGATATACGGGTCTTTGTCACCTTCCAGAAACACGTTGACGGTGTATTGCCACAGCCCCAAAGCGTTGCTAGTGACTGGGCGTTGCACTTGCCAATACCATTTGCGTCCCGCCATTGTTTCCCAGCCGTCTTGTTGTTCGGGGAGTTCTTCCGACAAGCGCAGTTGGGTGATGTGGTTGCTGGCGATGATTCCCGCCAAGGTCTTGTTTTCCACATGCCACAGGTTACGGCTGTTATCGGAGGTAATTTTAATCAGGCTAATCATGATGATGGCCAGTACCGCCAAGGCAATGAGGATTTCCAGCAGGGTGAAACCTTTACTGTTTCGCGCAATCATCAGGGTTGTGCCGTGCTGTGGGCGGTCATGGCCAAGCCGTCTTTGGCGGTGTTGCCCACGGTAAAGGTTTCTTCGCTGTCTTGTAGGTTTAGCGTGATTTCGAACAAGCCCATGTCACCATCGGGCGTAAAAACGATTTGTGGGTCGGGTTGGCTGCTTGCCAATGCGGTTGCAGCCAACGCCAGCGGTTCCTTATCGAGCACCAATGATAGGGATACCTGGGCTGGCAACGTCCGTTCCCGAAAAACCGTATCATCCGTTTCTGTACGCCATCCCGCATCGCCAAGGTTCAAAAAACGGTAGCCGTGGCGGTTGCATTCCAGGGCCATAGGCATACCGCGCACCATCGCTTCTTGGCCCGCCAGGGTGAACAAAGCCATGATGCGCTCGGCTTCCTGGCGTTGCTGGTCGCGCTGCGTGCCGGAGCGCATCGACAGCGTGACGAGGCTGCCCATAATGCCGATGATGACGATGACAATCAGCAATTCCAGCAATGTGAAGCCTTTAGCAGATTTGTTGTCCATGCGCATCAAGCTAAGGACTTTTTCCACGAAAAACACGAAAATTTATCTAGTCTTTTTTGTGTTTTTTCGTGATTTTCGTGGACAACTATCATGACTTTCTCCTTAGCATGATGCGTATGGGTTACAAACCCCGTCCTGTCCAGTGGCCGGTGTGCTGGCAAGTTTATTTTTGTTCCCAATTGGTGATGTCCGCACCCGCATCCGTGCCGCCTTCAACACCGTCCGCACCCAGCGAGTACAAATCAAACTCACCATGTGCGCCGGGTTGCAGGTACAGATACGGCTTGTTCCACGGATCAACTGGCAAGCTGTCCAAATAACCGCCTTTTTTCCAATTCGCACCCGCCGCCAAGCCGTTGGGTTTGGTGACTAAAGCTTCCAGGCCTTGTTCGGTGGTCGGGTAGCTGTAATTGTCGAGGCGGTACAAATCCAAGGCGGCGGTGACGGCGCGGATGTCCTGCTTGGCCTTAGTGGCACGGGCTTCATCAGGCCGTCCCATAATTTTCGGCACGATGATAGAGGCCAAAATGCCTAAGATAACGACGACGATCATGACTTCTATTAAGGTGAAGCCGGAGAGGTTTTTTCTGTTCATGTTGGTTTCCTTAACAAAAAAGTAGTGTAGGATGGGCTGAACGAAGGGAAGCCCATCAAAATAGTCTGTAAACGATGGGCTTCCCTTCGTTCAGCCCATCCTACAAAGTCAATTTCTTTGATGCTGGTTCCCAAGCTAGAACTTGGGAACCAGCGCAATATTTAATAAATAGTCGCCTTACCGAATCAATTGGTTCATCTCAAAAATCGGCAGCAAAATCGCCAGCACTATCGTCAGCACCACCAGCCCCATAAACAAAATCAACGCGGGTTCAAACAAGCCCATGGTCAGTTCGGTCAGAGCTTCCATTTCCCGTTCTTGATCGTCGGCGGCGTTGGCTAGCATACGCGGCAATTGGCCGCTGGCTTCGCCGCTGGCGATCAAGTGAATGGTCACGGGCGGGAAGAAGCCGCATTTCTCTAGGGCTTTGTTCAGGCTTTGGCCTTCGCGCACCCGCAGGGCGGTGTTTTCGACGGCTTTTTCCATGGCGTTATTTGCCAGCACTTGGCTGGAGATTTTTAAGGCTTCCAGCAATTCCACGCCGCTATTAGTCAATATCGCCAAGGTGCGGGTGAAGCGGGCGGTGTTGATGCCTTTGGTGAAGCGCGAAATCACGGGCGCGGTGAGCAAAAAGCGATGGAATGCCAAGCGTGGTTTAGGATTTCTTAGAATAGCTTTGCTGATTGCCGATGCCGTAGCGATACCTATTAATAAATACAAACCGTAAGCCTTAAAAAAATCGCTACAAGCAATCAAGCCCATGGTCAACGCGGGCAGTTTTTGATCCATTTTGTCGAAGACGCTGGTGATTTCCGGCACAACATACGTCAGCAAACCGATCACCACTAAAATCGACACGGCTGTGAGCATGACCGGATAAATCATCGCCATTTGCAGTTTGCTGTGGATTTGGCCTTTGTCGCTGATGTAATCGGCGAGCCGCTCCAGCACTTGGTCGAGTTTGCCGGACGATTCGCCCGCCGCGACGGTGGCGCGGTACAACGGCGAGAAGGTGCTGGGGAAGGCGTTGCAAGCTTGCGCGAAACTTTGGCCTTCGAGGATGCGTGTCCTAATCCCTAACAAAATCCGCCGCGTCCCTGCCGATTCCAGTTGTTTGGCGATAATGCCCAAAGCCTCATCTATTGCCAAACCGGAGCGCAATAAGGCCGACAATTGCCGGGTGATGTGCGCCATTTGCCGCAAACTGATGCGTGGGGCGAAGAAACCGCCCTGGGCTTTATGTTCTTTTTTCTGGACTTCGTGCAATTCCAGCAGGGTCAAGCCTTGGTTACGCAGTTGTTGCCGCGCCAGTTTGACCGTGTCGCTCTCGAACACGCCTTTTTGGGTTTGGCCTTTGGCGTTGACGGCTTGGTATTCGAAGGCTGGCATGGTTAGGTACACATGATATTGAATGATGTAGCCCGTATGCAGCGAAGCGGAATACGGGATCGGAATCGTAGAATGTCCAATTTCGAAAACAAGTACCGAATCAATAGGGTGTGATACGGTATTTTGATTTGTGGAATCCCGTATTTCGCTATCGCTGCATACGGGCTACCTATTTTTGACATGGACATCATTCCTTCTGCGTAATCCGTATCGCCTCATCCAAGCTGGTTTCACCCGCCAACACTTTCGCCAATGCGCTTTGCTGGATGCTGCGCGAAGCCAATCGGGCGTGTTGTTCCAGCTCCTGTTCGCCAACATGTTCGTTAATCATATTGCGCATAGTTGAGTCAATGGCGATCAATTCAAATATCCCCGCACGGCCTTTAAAACCGCTGTGTTTGCATTTGTCACAACCTTCGGGCTGGTAAATGTCTACCCATTCGCTTGCTTGTGCCGGATAACCTAAACCGGACAAATCCTGTGCCGGAACACGCTCGATTTTTTTGCAGACCGGGCAGAGTTTGCGTAACAGCCGTTGGGCGATGACGCCGACCAAGCTGGAGGCCAATAAAAACGGTTCCACGCCCATGTCGCGCAAACGGGTGATGGCGCCGACGGCGGTGTTGGTGTGCAAGGTCGATAACACCAAATGTCCGGTCAAGCTGGCTTGTACGGAGATTTCCGCGGTTTCTTTGTCGCGGATTTCGCCGACCATGACGATGTCGGGGTCTTGGCGCAAGATGGCTCGTAAGCCTTTGGCGAAAGTCATCTCGACTTTGTTGTTGACTTGGGTTTGGCCGATGCCGTCCAGATAAAACTCAATCGGGTCTTCGACGGTTAGAATGTTACGGGTACGTTCATTAAGTTGGTTCAGCACCGCGTATAGGCTGGTGGTTTTGCCTGAACCTGTAGGCCCTGTCACTAAGATAATGCCGTGCGGACGGCTAATCATGTGCTGGATGGTTTCCAACTCGTCGGGATTCATGCCCAATTGTTTCAGGCTGAGCTGGTTGGCTTGTTTGTCTAGTATTCGTAACACTACGCGTTCGCCATAGCCGGAGGGCAGGGTGGAGACACGCACGTCGACCGTGCGTCCACCGACGATTAAGGAAATGCGCCCGTCTTGCGGCAAGCGTTTTTCGGCGATGTCCAGTTTTGCCATGACTTTCAAACGCGAAATCACCATCGAGGCAAATTCGCGTTGCGGTTCGATGATCTCGCGCAAGATGCCATCGACACGAAAACGCACGACCATGCGTTTTTCATAGGATTCGATGTGGATGTCCGAAGCGTTTTCTTTGATGGCTTCGGTGAGCAGGGCGTTGATCAGGCGGATGATCGGCGCTTCGTCCTCGCTTTCCATCAAATCTTCGGGCGTGGGCAAATGCTGCGCCATGTCGGCAAGGTCGAGGTTGTCGCTTAAGTTTTCGACCATTTGCTGGGCGTGCCCGGCTTTTTGTTCGTAAGCGGTTTGCAGTTTTTGCTCGAACTCGGCTTCGCTGATTTTGGCAAAGCTTGCGGGCTGGTTTAAGAAACGGCGGATTTCAAACAAGGCCAAGTTGGGCGTTTTGTCCAGATACAGCACATGGGTGATGGCATTGCCATATTGCACGAGGATGCCGTGGCGTTTGGCGAAGCTGTAGGCCGGCAGCTTCAAACCCACCACATCAGGGGGGGCAGTCACTGCCTGCGGCTCTTGCACGGAAGTGTCGGACATCATTTTTGTAAGGATGGCGAGGTATAGGGCCTTGGAAAGTTAGGCGCGAGCTTGGGCAGCACCGGCCCGTGTTCTTGCGGCATCAAAAAGACGCCTTTTTTACCCATTTGCTCTTCACGGACACGAATGTCATTGTATTTGCTGTTCGATATTAACGACGAAGATTCTTGGTCACGCAAAATTTTCGTGCGGATGAACACCATCAGGTTTTTCTTTTTGACCGCCGTGTTGCTGTATTGGAACAAACGGCCCAGATAAGGGATGTCGCCCAACAAGGGCACTTTGGTGATGGTGTCTTCGACATCGTCCTGCATCAGTCCGCCGAGGATCAGGATTTTGCTGTCGTCGACCAGCACGGAGGTGTCAATTTCACGTTTGTTGATCGTGACCCCGTTTTCCGAATCGGCGGTGGTGGTGTCGACGCTGGACACTTCCTGTTTCACTTTCAGTTTAATCGCATTGCCTTCGTTGATCTGCGGCGTGACGATCAGTTTGATGCCGACGTCTTGGCGTTGCAGGGTAGTGAACGGGTTGCTGGAGCCGCTGGTGTTGGTGGTGAAACTGCCGGTTTTGATCCCGATGTTTTGCCCGACCAAAATATTGGCCTCTTCATTGTCTAGCGTGACCAAAGACGGTGTGGACAGGATGTTGACGTTATTGTCTTCGGCAAAGGCGGTCAATAAAGCTTGCAATTCGCCACCGATAAAATACCCGACACTCAGGCCTTTGCCAGCGCTGGTAATAAAATCACTGAGGCTGGTGGTTTTATTGCCGGAGGTGTTGACATTGCCAACCACCCCGTTTTGTTTGCCCGTATTCCAGTCAACCCCAATTTTTTGGTCTTTGTTGTAATTGATTTCGGCAATGATGGCTTCGATATGGACTTGGGCGCGGCGTATGTCCAGCTGTTGGATGACGGCTTTCATGGAACGCATTTTTTCGGCATCGGCGGTGATGACTAGCGCGTTGGTCGCTTCATCGGCGCGGACATCAAAATCCTTTGGTGTGGTGGTTTCGGTTTTGGTTGCATTGATGTCGCCTTTGGTTTTTTGTTGGGCACCGGTTAGGGTTTCCACCAGGTCTTTGGCCAGCGCGTAATGCAGGTAAATGACCTCGGTGTCACCCGTATCCGCAACCGGATGGTCAAGGTCATTTGCCAATGCCCGCACTTGTGCGCGTGAAGCCGGGTCGCCGCTGACCAGGATGCTGTTTGTCCGTCCGTCAGCAACTAGCGCAGGAATGAATGCCCCGGCTTTGCCTGTGTTTTTGCTGGCGAGCAGGGCTGTCAGGGTTTTGGTCACTTCTTCGGCGTCGGCCCGTTCGAGCTTGATGACATCAATTTTTAAATTGCCTTGTTGGTCAATTTGCCCGATCATCTGCGCCAAGCGGTTCACATTACCCAGGGTGTCAGACAGGATAATGACGTTGCTGTCGGGGAAAGCCGACATGAACGCATGTTGCGGCATCAAGGGCAGGAGGATTTGTTCCAGCTGCACCGCATCGACATGATGCACTTGGATGACTTTGGTCAGCAGCTCATCGGTGCCTGCATATTTGCTAGGTTGGTTAAGCTCTTGTTTGGCGTTGACGTTTTGGACGATTTTGACAATATTGCCGTCCGCCACGGCGGCAAAGCCATGCACCTTAAGGATGGAGAGGAAAATCTCGTAGATTTGCGAAGCCCGCATCGGTTTGGCGGTCACGACGGTGACTTTGCCGGCGACGTGCGGGTCAACAATAAAATTTTTGCCGGTGATGTCCGCAACTGTATCAATCATGACCCGCATGTCGACTTCATTAAGGTTCAAGGTGAATTCATCTTTATCCGCCTTGGCTAGCATGCAGGCGGATAAGAGGAGGGCGGCGATCAATAATCGAAAAGGCATAATCAAAAGTGTGTCAATGATTTAGTAGGTACGGGACAATGTCCATGCAAGCTTGCTACTGGGGTGGCGTTGCCTCGAGGGCTTCTGGGGAAGGTTCGAATTTGCTTAACGGCAGCGTTGTTTCTTGGTTGTTAATAAGGAGGGTAACGTTATTTTGTCCAATGGCTATCAACATTTCGCCGCCAGGAAGCCGGGCGTTTACCTGATAGGTTTTTTGCGTCTGGTCGGCAGATTCGATAATAGCACGGGCCTGATAGTGGGGGCCTAGATAAAACACGCCGCGTAATTTCAATTCCTGTGGGATGGCGGGGGGTTCACCGCTACCTGCATGGGGTATGTCCGGTGATTGGCCAAATAAATGCCAAGTGCTGATTGGGGATGGATCAGTGGTAATGGCTTCCGTTACAGGGCTTTCCGTGTCGGGGGGATCGGCGGGGGGGGGTTGGGGGGGGGGGGGGGGCACTTTGTCAATAACAACCAACAGTAAAACACACAAGGCCAGAACCGTTGCAAAAGCAGGCAGGAAGAATTCACGTTTAATGGCGCTAAGCACGGCAGAATTCAAAATAATGGTAGTTTTCCTGTAGGTTGTTTTTTATTTGGTGAGGGATTGGCTAATGCATTATTGGTTATCGAGCGGCCTTGGTTTTTTATTAGGGATGATGAAATCATCAAACACGGTCTTTTTTTCAACAGCCAGCAAATGGTATTTTTCAGTTAAATAATCTTTAAGCCAGGTTTCAACATCTGTTTGGTTTTTAGGTGACTCATCTAACTTTAGGAGCCGTTGTTTGAGTAGATGTTGTGGCATCAATAATAGCTCAATATCACACATGGCAACATATTTGTCAGGATTAAGGTTGTTGCCATTAATGATTTTTTCGAGCTGGTGCCTTTTAAGGCCTAACGTATGGTTAATTTCCGCCCTTATCTCCAGCATGGAGGGCAATAGGTCGCTACCTGTATAGGTGTCATCGAATAGGCAGCTGAACCTATTAATTAGATAATTAATTGCAAAACGGTAAATATCGGATTCCCTGACATACAGGCGTGAAGCAATGGCCTGTACAGCGGCCCTATCGCTATCAACCAGCCGTAGTGAAATGCTTTGTTTTAATTCGTTCAAGATGCAACTCCCTGGGAGCTGTTGGTGTTGGTGGTTCATCAATCCCGAATAAGATAAAAGATAAATGTTACAGAAATACTACGGCAGGTAAGAAAGCCGTAAATGAAATACAAACGTAATACATTACATGTAATTTTAACGAAGCTGTAACCATTTGCCCTGATTAACTGTGAAAAAATAACAGCAGTTGAGGTAAGGCTACGGGTGTTATTGAAGGATGGCGCTTGTGGTGTGTATTGCTTAAACACGGAAGGCTAGTTTGCCACTTATTTAAATGCTTGGAAGAAATTGAGGTCTTAGCTGAAGGATGTGAGCCTAAGTGTTAAAGATACCTAATTTGTACCCGCTGAGTATTAGTGCAGTATTTTATTTTTAGTTTAAGAGGATAACATGAAAAAAATATTATTAGGGGCGGCTGTTTCTGCTGCTTTATTCGGTGGCGTTGCCCAAGCAACCATCACTTTTAACGCAAATAACATGCCTGATGCGGTCACTTTAAACGATACCACTATCGTTTACCTGTCAGGCTCATCCGCGTTGTCTGATTTGATCGAAAGGGGCTTGACTGTAGGTTCAAACGAAGGCGTTTGTAAAGCAGGCACTGTCCATAAATTTGTTGATTTGGGTACGGGTGGTAGCAACCAACAGGCTTATATTTGTGAATTGAATACTGCCGCTAATGGTAGCGCAACTCCTGATACCGCTATCCCTGCTGGCATCACCAAATCCAACTTGTTGGTTTACAAGCGTAACGAAGGTGGTTCAGGCAAGGGTGTCGTTCCTGTCGTGAACCCTGCGCAAATTGCGTTTTTGAACGTCACCACTAACCCCACTGCATGTACCACTGCAACTTCAACAACATTTGCCAGTATCAAGACATGCGATTACAACAGTTCAACTAACGCTACTTTTGCAGCGCCTACTTTTGGCCTGTCAGATGTCAATCCACAAATCTTTTCTGTAGGCACTGAAAATGCCCCTGTTGGCACCACTCCTCCGTTGCCACCAAGCCCTACCTCTTCAACTTATCAAATTGTTCCTGGTCCGGGCGTAGCTTTTGGTGTCATTGTCAGCACCAAGTTGCGTAATGCCTTGCAGCAAGCGCAATTCCCTACCGCCAGCAACTGTAACCCAAGCAATGCCGGTTATACCGATGTTGCAGGAACAGGAGTGGATACTGCAGACTCAGTGAATTGTATGCCAAATTTAAGCTCCGACCAGATCGCTGATTTATTTGCTGCCTATCCGACCCCAGTTTCACCATTGAAGGCGAATATCAGTGCGCCAGCTGCAGGTGCGGGCAAAATCCACCAATGGACACAGCTTAAAACAAGCGCCCTTACTAACCTGTTTGATCAAACTATTGCGAAAAACAAGCCAGCCAACGCTAAAGTGCATATCTGTAGCCGTACTGTCGGTTCAGGCACTAAAGCGCAATTTGGCGTTAAATTTTTGAACAACGGTTGTTCATCAGGTTCTTCTAAAATGGTGCAAAATTTTGACCACTCTGCTTATGCCGAGCCTGGCCAAGCGAACTATAAAGCTTTCAACCCAATTAACACAACGGTAGAATCGGCCTTAAGGCCTATTGTCCATGCCATGGCATCTGGCGGCGGGTTGGCTGAATGTATGGATGAGTTGGATTCTGGCGCCGCCAATAGCGCGGGTTCTTTCGCGCCTGCTTCGGCTTATGGTGCGCCAGGAGCCACTGCGGTGCGTTGGGCGATTGGTATCCAATCATTAGATAAAAACGCTGATTTGAGCAAGAATTACCGTTTTGTCAAGATTGACGGCGCCGCGCCAATCCTGAAAAACGTCGTTAACGGCAAGTACCCAGACTGGGTCGAGTCCACTTTCCAATATAATGTCAATACTTTGCCATCAGGCGCGTTGAAAAACTTGGTGTTGGAAATTGTTAGCTCATTTACAACGCCTTCGGTGATCAGCTTTGTCAACACCAAAACTGGAACCCATACCTTTGGTACTTCCGGTGTGATCGCTGTGCCTAACTCAACCCATCCAGCGCTCGTGAATGGCACGGTGGATCTTGCTAAGCCAGTTAACCTGTTAAGCCATGCGGTTTTCCCAGGTACTGGTGCCCAGGCAACTAACAACTGCCGCAACCCATTGATCTATTCAAACAACCCTAATAACAACAATCAGGGTCTGCAATTGAATTAATTCCTTCGTCTTTAACGGTGCAATGCCGTTAAAGTATTGGACGAAAGCGAAGGATTGCTGAAAAACCAAAGCCAACCGTTTTAGAACGGTTGGCTTTGTGCATTTTAGAAGGCGGATGTTTTTAAACGGCTTAGGGAAGGCCATTAAACCGGACTGGTGCGCCCATCAAGGCGCTGTCATCAAACATTAATATAAGCTTCATAAAATGGTTAGAAAGTCTGTCATTAACCATTCTATCTAGGTGTCCAGTTGATAAGTATGCTGCCGATTATCACAGTCGGCAAATTGTCACGCTGAACCCAATCAGATCACTAAATACACATGCCTTTATTCGATATTAAGCGGGGTCTACTGGTTAAGTCAGTAGTTTTCAGTATTCTTTTGGGAAGCTATCTGCCTGTTATTTCTGCCGCGGAGCAGGCAGAAAGCCAGGATCCACGTTTTGATTTATTTGAATTGCGTGTTAAGGGCAATACCCTGTTGGAACGTAAGCAGCTGGAGCGTACTGTTTATCCTTTTCTAGGCCCCAAAAAAACCATAGAAACGGTTGAAAAAGCCCGGGGTGCGCTGGAAAAGCTTTACCATGACCAAGGCTATCAAACCGTTGGTGTCGATATTCCTGAGCAAGATGTACAAAATGGCGTCGTTTACCTACAGGTTGTTGAAGGTAAGGTGTCACGCTTGCGGGTCAAGGATTCGCGGTATTTTTCTTTGGGCAGTATCAAAGCTGGCGTGCCTGAGCTCGCAGAAGGGCATGTGCCAAATATGCCGAAAATGCAGGAACAACTTGCTGCAATTGATAGCCAGAGCAACGACCGGAAAGTGACTCCCATCCTACGGCCCGGTGAAGCGCCAGGTACGGTAGACGTTGATTTAAAGGTGAAAGATGATTTGCCTTTGCATGGCAGTGTCGCGCTAAATGGCAGGAACACCTCTTCGACCAGTTTGCTACGTTTGGTATCAACCCTGCACTACGATAACTTGTGGCAAAAGTTTCATAGCGCATCCTTTACCTATCAGGTTTCTCCGGAAGAAAGTGATGAGGTGGATGTCATCGTCGGGACGTATTCGTTACCTCTCTTTGATAATTCAGCGAAATTGGCCCTTTACGGGGTCAGCTCTTCTTCAAATGCCCAGATAGCTAGCGGCGGGGCCTTGTCAGTTATCGGTAACGGACAAATTTTTGGGGCGAGGTTCATTAAGCCGTTGCCAACAATTAAAAATTATTCCCATTCAATCGTTGCCGGCATAGATTACAAGGATTTCAAAGAAGATTTGAAGCTGATCAGTTCAGACAGTATCAAAACCCCTATCAGCTATTTGCCCTTTACCTTGCAATATAACTCATCGGTAAGAGGTGAGAAATCGTTCACATCCATGAACGTAGGGGTCAATTTCTCAATGCGCGGTTTGGGCAATACGCAAGCTGAGTTTGAGGAAAAACGGCTGTTTGCCCAATCAAATTATGCGGTGCTGTTGGGCGGTGTAAATTTCACCCATGAATTGCCTTACGGCATGGAATTCTTTAGCCGTTTTTCCGGGCAGCTCGCCGATTCGCCGCTTATCAGTAATGAACAGTTTTCTTTAGGCGGTATGCAATCCATACGTGGCTATTTTGAGACCCAGGCTTTGACCGATGATGGCATCATAGGCTCGTTTGAATGGCGATCACCGCGCTTGGTGTCCACCAAGCTTGATTACATTAATAAGTTGCAAGCGTTGGTCTTTCTCGACGCAGGTAAGGGGTGGACACAACGCGCCTTACCAGGCAATGCGGCAACTAATGAACTGGCGAGTGCCGGTGTAGGCACCCGTTTTCAGATGTGGAAATATTTTGTCGGTGCACTTGATATAGGCTTCCCATTAATTGATCTTAAACCTGTGTACCAAGGCGACCCCAAAGTGCATTTTAATATTGCAACAGAATTTTAAGGGCCGGTGATCGTCGGGATACGTCGGCAAGTATCCCAAATAATCACGATCGGGTGCTTTGTATTGTTCGGGCAACCCTTGATAGATAGGCTCAATTTTTATGGCAAGTAGGCGTAAACCATGGCTAAAAGACAAACTGTGACTCAACAAACAACCATTGATATATTTAAATTAAGGCCCTTGCCAGCGTGTATCCGGATGGCTGTCGCTAGTGGCGTGTTAATGGGGTCGGTGTCGCCAGTCCAGGCTGAATTGCCCATACCCTCTTCCACTCAAGCATGGGCGTCATTAGGTGTCGCTACGCATCAAATTATAGATAACGGCAGTACGTTGCACATTGACCAGCAATCTCAAAACGCTATTCTGAATTGGGACAAATTTAATGTCGGCGCTAACAATAAGGTTGAATTTAATCAACCCAATAGCAGTGCAGTCGCATTGAACAGGATACTTAGGGACGCTAATCCTAGCCAGATCCTTGGCCAAGTCACGGCCAACGGGCAAATATATCTCTATAACCCGAATGGTTTTGTGTTTGGTAAGGATTCGACGGTGAATGTCAACACCTTGGTTGCGTCGTCGTTAAACATTTCAGATGAAACTATAACCAATGGTTTGACCAAACAAAGCGGCTTAGGCATAGACAAGGCCGCATTGGGGGATGCCGCCACCAAAGCCAATTCAAAAATACGCATAGAGCAGGGTGCGAAAATACAGGCCAATGGTGACGCCAATAATGACGGTTTGGTCATCATAGCGGCTCCTGATGTGGAAAATAAAGGCACTATCACCACTAATGAATTTGGCCAGGTTATCCTTGTCGCTAGCCAAGATAAAGTGTATTTGCAACCTACTGATCAAAAGAGTCCATTTTCTGGTTTATTGGTGGAGGTTGATACGGGGGGCAAAGTGTCGAACCTTGGGGATATTTTAGTCCGTCAAGGCAATATTACGCTGGAAGGTTTTGCCGTGAACCAGGGCGGGCGACTGACGGCGACTACATCGGTCAATGTCAATGGTTCAATCCGGCTGTTAGCTCAAGAACAGCATGTCAACGATGGCGGTAGACTTTATGCGACCAAAACCGTCCGGAATACTGAAGCGGCTGACAAACTGGGGACCCAATCTAAAATCCCCTTCGATTCCGGCAGTTTGACCCAAATCATTGCTGATAACCAAACGGCCGATACGGCGATAGACACTAAAGTCCAGGCGCAATCTTATATGGATATGATTGCCGACCAGATACATATCAAAAGTAACGCGGCTATTGTCGCACCCTACGGCAATATCAACGCGATTGCGACCGATGACCTAAGCATCATTGACCGCCAAAGTAACGCGGTGGTCTTGCCGACCACATCCAACGCGTCAAAAAATGCCGGCCGTATTTTGGTTGATAAAGGCGCCACGATTGATGTGTCAGGCACCCAACATGTACAGGTGGCGATGGAGCGCAACGTAGGCAAGGTGTCGGTACAAACATTCGATTTACGGGATTCGCCATTACAAAAAGATGGGGTTTTAAAAGGGCAAACCATCTTTGTAGATACGCGGCAGAGCACGCCCATTGTCGATATTAGCGGGGCAAAAAACAGTGTCGAGCGTACGGTAGAGGAGCGTCTGGCGAAAGGTGGCCAAATCAATTTGACGTCAAACGGGGATGTGATTGTAAATAGTGGCGCCGTTGTCAATATATCCGGCGGATCAATTGACTTTAAAGACGGCTATATCAACACCACCAAATTATTGACTGATTATGGCAAGATAGTTGATATCAGCGACGCGGATCCGAATGAGCATTATGTGTCGATTTTCGGTGTCATTAAGCAGGAGCATAAAAAATGGGGCGTAACCGAGGTATGGGACAACTCGTCCTTATTTGGGCAAGGCAGGTTTGAGAAAGGCTATAGCGAAGGCCAAAGTGCGGGGTCGATTAATATTCAAGCGCCATTGCTATCATGGAATGCAACTTTGATTGCAGGGTCTACTGCAGGTGTTTCCCAGCGGGAATTAGCGGATATGCCGTTTGGTGGTTCATTTATCCTTAATGAAACAGATGGTAAAGACGGTAGGGCTTATGTATCAACGCAGAACGTAATATTTCAGGCGGAAAACAATACGGTTACACTAGGTGCTGACGATAAATTCCCTACCCAGGCAAATGGTAAAGCCCCCGCTTCACTAGTCTTGTCCAATGCGTTACTGAACAATTCCGGTATCCAAAAGGTTGTCATCAATACGGCTGGCAGCGTCAAAATTGCTAAAAATGCCGCCATAGACAATTTAGGGGCCAATATCTCCCTGAATGCCGGTAATATTGATGTGGCCGGTAGCATTTACGCTGCGGGCGGCACGATTAATTTGACGACTAATGGGTTTGGGGTTGACACCAAAGAACTGGGTAAGCTTACTCTGGGTGAATCCGCGAAATTGGATGTGTCAGGCAGGTGGATAAATGACTTGCAATTAGGTTTTTCGGCGGTGCCTGTTGAGCCCTTGGCGATAAATGGAGGTACTGTCAATTTGACGGCCATTGGTGACCTGGATATAAAGTCAGGTTCCTTGATTAAGGCTGATGGCGGGGCGCATTTATCGGTCAATAATAATTTGACGGAAGGTAAGGGCGGTAATGTCAATTTGGCGGCGGTTGGCTTTGATTTCCCAAGTTCTTTGCATCTTAATGGCAAGTTGTCGGCATGGGGGTTGTCCGAGGGTGGTAGCTTGAGTTTGACTAGCGCCAAAATCACTGTGGGCTCGGCTGTCAGCATTCCCGATGCCAATGGTATTTCCCCTTTGGCCTTAAATGTCAGCAATGGCAGCTTTTCTAAGCTGGCCCACTCAGGGTTCAACAAAATTAGCCTGAACAGCCATGATGACAGTTTGACCGTCACGGGTAAAACCCACTTAAGGCTGCTGGCGCAAAATCGGGTGTTAGAGAGTGATTTTAGCCAACAAGCGAGTGCCAGGTCTTTAACGGCCTTAACTCATGTGGAGACTTTACCCGAGCATTTGCGCAACCCTGTGGATTTGACGTTGACAGGGTTGCTGGGTGTGACACTGAAACAAGGCAGCCAAATCATTGCGGATACCGGTGCGTCCATTAGCCTGGCTACCAGTAAAGGAGGGATTTTTGTCGATGGCACAATTGCAGCGCCTGCCGGGTCAATAGACTTGACCATTAAGGCATCCGGATTGCCTAACTATGATCCGACCCAAGCCATCTGGTTGGGTAGCCATGCAAGCTTATTGGCAAACGGCACCACTAAAATGCAACCGCTGGACGCCATTAACAGGCGTTCAGGTGAGGTTCTGGATGGCGGTAAGGTTTCTTTGGTGGCGGAGCGTGGCTATGTTATCCAGGAAAAAGGTTCTTTGATTGATGTGTCGGGCACACATGCCATTTTGGATCTGCCTGTTGCCAACGCCAAATCCTCGGACATTCATTTCCAGCCTAAGGACGTAGGTTCCAATGCGGGGTCGATCATTGTCAAGGCTGGCGAAGGGATAGTCTTGGAAGGTGAGGCAAACGGCCATGCGGGTTCTAAAACAACCCAAAACGGGCGTTTCGATTTGACGTTAAATCCGGGGTTACGGGGAATCCCCTCGGATTTGGAGCCCGTGTTCCCAGGAATAGAAAAAGTCATTAAGCTCACCCAACATACCGGTTCAGTCCTTGCGGATAAATTCCATTATGGTGACCGGCTTGATAAGTTTAGCCCCGGAATTCCGTTAGGTAAAAATAGCTTAAACGGCACGGCGAGGGTCAGTAGCGACTATATAGAAAAAGGTGATTTTGGCGATGTCCGCTTAAGCAGCCCTTTTGAGATACGTTTTGTCGGCCATGTCGAACTGAACGCAAAATCGCGTATTGAGCTGAACACACAAAAAATTGGTTGGGAAGCAGAAAAAGGGGTCGAAGGGGATATTGTCAAATTAAATACCGCTTATTTAAAAGCGGGCACTGATGAGATTTTAAACAATACGAAGTTCAATGATAAGCTTGGAACCGGAGCCGGTAAATTTACCGGGAATGCACGCTGGACGGAACTGGTCGGGCCAACCCGATGGGATGGTTTTAAACAAATCAATCTCAAAAGTGAACATGACTTGCGCGTTAGGGGGGTATGGAATTTAGATCAAAAAAAATATCTGGGTGGCCTAAAAACCGCCGCCAACTTGAATTTGGCCGCCAGCCAAATTTATCCCAGCACATTGACCGAATTTACTTTTAGTGTTGATAAAACCCTTAACCCTAAAGGCAAAATCAATATTAGCGGTAAAAATAATGACGAAACCCCATTATCAGCCAATGGCGTATTAAGTTTTGACGCCCCAACTATTAACCAAAATGGTGTTTTAAAGGCACCCTTCGGCACGATTAATCTGAACGCCAGTTCTAAGTTGAAATTAGGCGGCAAGAGCCTGACGTCAGTTTCGGCAGACGGCAAAACGATTCCGTTTGGGATTACAGAAGGTGGCCTTTTCTGGCTTTATCCCCTGTTTGACGGAACCAATCTGGTTTTCAACACCACCTCACAGAATTTCCGGCCAATCCAATCCAAACAGGTAAATTTGACCGCACCTGAGGTGACGCTTGCACAAGGCAGTAAAATAGATATTTCTGGTGGTGGGGATTTAAAAGCTTATGAGTTTATTTCAGGAGCAGGCGGTACTTACGATTATTTAAGTCCAAGTAGCCCGTCTTATCAAGGCGGTTTTGCCATAGTGCCTTCGCTTGGGTCGGCCTTGGCGCCTTTTGACCCTATGCAGCAATTGGAACTGGCAAAATTATCCGCAGATCAATTGGCCGGTTATGGCGTCGGCAGCCAAATCCATTTAAGCGGGGCGGGCGAATTACCGGCAGGGACTTACACCATATTGCCGGCACGATACGCATTGTTGCCAGGGGCGTTTTTAGTTACCCCACAAGCCAATACCCAAGACCAAACTGTCACTACCTTTAATGCGGCGGGTTTGCCAATTGTATCCGGTTACCAAACCCTTGCCGGGACAGGTACACGCAGTGCCCGCACCAGCGGATTTTTAGTTGAGTCAGGTAAGGATATCCGTAAACATTCGGAATATGACGAACAAACCGCCAATTCGTTTTTTGTTGCCAAAGCCACTGCCAATGATGCCAGCATACCGTTAATACCCAAAGACAGCGGCCAGATTGCTATTGATGTGGCCAATAAGCTGCTGATTGAAGGCACTATCAATTCCACTCCCGCAACCGATGCAAATGGCCCTGGACGTGGTGGCAAGCTGGATATTGCCAGTATCAACGGGATAAAAATTGTTAACGGTTTAAGCGCTTCGCAAACGCCGGGCACCTTGGAAATCCAAGCCGATAATTTAAATAACTTAAACCTGGACAGCCTGTTTTTAGGCGGGATTCGCCGTAGGGATAATGCGACTGGTGAAACGGATATAACCGTCAATGCCGCCAATGTTGAGGTGGCTGAAGGTGTTGGCTTAAAAGTTAAGGATTTGGTTATTGCCGCCAAAGATAACATTTCCATAAAAAGGGGTGCTGTTTTGACGGCTAGCGGTGCTGTCAACACGGGCGACACTTCTTTTAAGGTCGCAGGGTATGGTGCGTTGTTGCGGGTATCGAGTGATAAACAAGTTAGTTTAAGCAAGGATTCAACCCGTCAAGACCAAGGTGAATTATTTTTTGAAGAAGGCGCGGTTATAAATGGCCTAAGCATTGGCACGTCCACATCAACTTTGGCATCCGTATTGGTGGATTCCAGCCAGACCACCCGAATAGACGGGGATATCCGGATGACCGGAGGCTCTTTGAGCCTGAACGCCAATGCCATCAATATTGGTGAAGTGGATAATGTCAATACCAACGCGCTGAATTTGACGAACCGGCAATTAAGCAATCTATTGGTCGATGAATTGCTGCTCAATAGCCGTCAAATGATCAATTTTTATGGTAACGTTGGTAAAGTCGGCGCTGGAGGCGGCTTCTTGACCCAGGACGGTTCGATAGCGCCTTTGCAATTTGGGAGTTTAGTGGTCAATTCGGCGGGATTTTCGGGGTTTGCCAATCAGGGTAAAGCGGTAAGGCTGCAAGCCAATGCCCTAGTTGTCGGCAATTCAACAGGGGCGGCCGCCAGTGCCGGGACGGGTGGCGGCCAGCTTGACATTTTGACGAATGACTATGTGCAAGGTGCCGGTAATTTCAATTTTAATGGTTTCAAAACAGTTAACATCAACCCCATTGACGACAAAACTAGCCAATTCCATATTGACGGAAAAAGCCTGTTGACAGTGGCTAGCGATTTGAACCTAAAAACCGATTATTTGACCGCCGCAGGTGGTGCCGATATGACCATCAATGCCCTAGGCCATAAGGTGGTGGTTGATAATGCCGGCCATGTTGACAATACCATGGCCAGCGGCTTTGGTGCTTCGGTCAATATCTCCGCTGACGCGGTTGGGTTTAATACCAACGCCTTACTCTATTCCGGGAAACTGGCATTACATGGGGCAACGGGTGATGTAGCCGTTGGTGACCAGGCCGCCATTAATTTGGAAGGTAAAGCAGTCAAATTTGCGGACGTTTTTGACTATACGCCAGGTGGTGTATTCAGCGCCATTGCCGATCAAGGGAAGATAATGTTGGCGGCGCATTCGAAAATAAATTTAAGTACTGGCGGCGGGCTTGCTGAGGGTGGAAAACTGATTTTGAAAGCGCCTAAGCAAACGGTTGATTGGTCAGGGGAGATAACGGCCGCATCCGGTAGCGCAGTGGTTGATATGGCAAGATTTAACCCATCATCCAGTTTTGATGCCTGGATCGGTTTGTTGTCGCAAGCGGGCGTTTCGCAATCTGTTTACTTCCGTTCCCGTGAAGCCGACCTTGTCCAAGGAAGCGATAAGGAAATTAAAGCCGATTCCATCACCTTGGTCGCTGACCATGGGGCAATCGGTTTGTCAGGCAAGCTCAACGCCGATGGGGCGGCTGAAGGCGGAAAGATTGAATTATATGCGGGCGATAAAATTACCTTGCAAAACACTGGCGTTTTGTCAGCGAAAGGGATTAAGGGCGGCAATGTCTTGATGTCATCTGTGGACGCTGATGAAGATGGAGCAAGTGGGATTTCCATCCAATCCGGTGCGTCAATAGATGTCACTGGCAGTACAGTGGCCCAAGGCGGGGATGTGACGCTACGTGCCCTGCAGGACACCAAGACGGTCATCAAAATTGACCCGGTTGCCGCTAATACAGTCAAAGGCGCGCAAAATTATTATGCCGAAGCCGTTAAAAAATACCGTAATGCGGATATAGCAAACGGTGTGGTCGACAATACGGTGATAGCCCAAATTCAGGCGGACACCTTCAATTATATGAGCGACGGCCATATTAAGGCGGTCAAGGATGCCATTGATAGCCATATCCTGCTACGCCCAGGGATAGAAATAGATTATCAAGGTGATTTAAAGGTCAAGGATACTTGGGACTTTGCACAAAATGACTTTTTAGGTTTGCCGCAATGGCGGTACGGCGGTAAAAATGACATCACAGGTAATTTGGTCATTAGTGCGACAGGTAGTTTAGCCATTGCCGCTTCAATTTCAGATGCTTATGTGGAAGGTGTTTTTGGGCCGGCTTTGCAGGGCGGTAATTCCTGGTCGTATCAATTGGCCGCAGGGGCGGATCTAGGTGGCGCAGATAATTTTGCGACGATCAACGCCGTTGGGCACAACCTGGAAATTCAAGGTTCTGCAAATAACCCCGTGTCTGTGCGGACAGGTATTGGCGATATTAAGCTTGCTGCCGGTGGCGACGTTATCTTTAAGAACCAGTATTCTACGGTTTATAACTCAGGTAGGCCTTCAGAAACTAATCCTTATGGTTCGCTAGAAAATTATTTGTCATCCAATGACTATATAGTCCTGTCCAATGCGCAATATGCCGTTGATGGGGGTGATTTGGTCATCAAAGCCGATAACAACGTGCAGGGTGCTGTCAGCAATCAATTTATAACTGAATGGTTGGTGAGGGTTGGTGACTGGGGTAGCAACATCCCATTAAATGACCCGGCTGATAGCCGGACGGCAACGGCATGGGGCGTCGATGTTGGTGGCTTCCGTCAAAATGTCGGTTCTTTTGGTGGCGGTACTGTCAATGTGAGTGCGGGTGGGAATATCAATAACCTTTCTGTGATGATGCCTTCTACGGGCAAACAAATAGGTAAAGTAGATCACCGTATTGATCCGAATACTGGCTTGGAGGTCACTAACAGCAACGGTTCGCCCAAGTTTTTAACTAATGACGTGTTGGTTGCGGGCGGTGGGCAAATGTCCGTCCAAGCTGGCGGCAATATTTCAGGTGGTGCTTATTTGCTTGGCAAAGGCGATGGAAGCTTGTCGGCAGACGGACAAATCACGGGTGGTAAAGAATTTACCAACGGGCCGCAATTGGTGATGGGCGATAGCACACTGGCGTTGAATGCAAAACAGGATATCAGCATTTCGGCGGTGTCCGATGCGATGGTCTTATCCGGTGAAAGGCAATTTTATACCTATACCCCCACCAGTGGCATAACAGTCAGGTCGTTGTCGGGCGATGTGAATCTAGGTGCGGATACTTCGGTTGTCAGGGGGAAACTGGCTTTAGAATCTAGCGATTATATCCGTGAAACTAGCATTTATCCGGCCTCGTTAAGGGCCACCGCATTTGGCGGGAGTGTTGTCGTTGATGAAATTAACCTATTCCCTTCGGTATCCGGCAAATTGAGTATCTTTGCTAAAGACGGGATAAAAGCCAATGCCAACAGTATTAATCCAAGCGGGTTTTTTATGCGTGATGTCGATTTGCGCTTAATACCTGACGCATTTTCACCCAAATTAGCGGATTTTTCAGAGGACGGCTTTATTACCGCGCTGACTTCGCGATCAACAACCCCCGTCGATTTGCTCCATAAAAATGACAAAGACCCGGTGAGATTGATTACTCAGGAAGGCGACATCCAGGATATTCAGGTGCTGGTGTCGAAAAAAGCCATTGTTCAGGCTGGCCGCGACTTGAGCAATGTGAGGTTGGATATTCAAAACATCAACCCCAGCGATGTCACGGTATTGTCGGCGGGCCGTGATATTAGCTATAAAGTGCAGCTCGATGACATCGGCTTTTTGGCGGGTGTGAACAATGCCACAGCCCCCTATTTACAAATTTCTGGGCCAGGCGATGTGTTGGTCAAAACTGGCCGTAATTTAGATTTAGGTGTTTCAAAAGGGCTGCTCACGGTAGGAAACGAGTTGAACACCAACTTGGACAGCAAAGGCGCGAATATTACCGTATTGGCCGGATTAAACGGGAAGGAGCTAGGTTACTCCAACTTTATCAGTAAATATCTGACGGATTACCCTTTAGATAATAATTTCAATACGGTCAGTGGGCTTGTTAGGGATTATGTCCGCGAGAAGTTAGGCGATAGCAATTTATCTACCGCAGACGCATTGAAAGTGTTTGAGAAATTTGGCGACGCGCAAAAATCGTTGGCTGACGCCGTGAAGTCGAATTCGGGTGACGCGATAGATGCGGCAAATAGCGTGATCAATAAATTGAAAGCAAGGCTAGGCGAAGGGCATTATGCCGCCATCGAAGCCGATTATCAGGGCATGCAAGCGAAAGTGGCCGCCATGATCTTGCCGGTCTATGAAAACCATGCAAACCTTTCTTATCAGGGGATAACAAACGCGCAAATTGTTGGCTTTTTGAAGGATAGCAGTTCCACTAAGTACAATGAAATGATTGGTAAATATTTCCAACATTTTGCTGTTGCCGAACAGTTTAATGATGCCACTACGGTCGTTGCTGGTTTTATGCGTGAACGGACCGGCAATGCCGGGTTAACAGATGCCCAGGCTCTGGCTTTGTTCAAGGATCTTAGTGACGATGACTATCTAAGTATCCAGCAACAATTGAATAATGAAGTTTTGCCTGTTTACCTTAATGAGATTAAAGAGTCTGGAGCCGCTTCTGCAGGCGATAAAACTTTAGGGAATGACCGGGCGTTTGCCGCTATCAATACCCTATTCCCCGGAAGTGAATTAAAAACTGACAATCCTGCATTCCCTTGGCAAGGCGATGTCAATCTGATATTTAGTACGATACAGACTGTTGAAGGCGGTAACGTCAATCTTTTGGTTCCTGGCGGAAAAGTCAATGCTGGTTTGGCGTTTGCTTTCCCTGGATTGGAAGCGAAACAATCTTCCGACTTAGGGGTTATCGCGCAAAAAAGCGGGGATATCAATGCCATTGTCCGTGATGATTTTCTGGTAAACCAGTCACGCGTATTTACCCAAGCCAGCGGCAATATTTCCATTTGGTCAACCGAAGGGGATATTGATGCCGGCCGTGGGGCTAAAACAGCTTTGTCAGTGCCTGAGACTGTCGTGACTTACACAAGTAGCGGTAAGAAAAGCGTTATCATACCCGCTGTGTCTGGTAGTGGTGTACGGGCATCGGCCCCTCAAGGCAACGTTAGCGGGGAGGGCGATGTCTTCCTCTTCGCGCCTGGCGGTGTTGTGAATGCAGGCGAAGCGGGGATTGGGGGTAGCAACGTGACCATTTCAGCGACAGCCGTCCTGGGCGCCAATAATATCCAAATCGGCGGCGTCAGTACGGGGGTGCCCACCGCATCGGTCGGTAGCCTCGCGGCCGGTTTATCAGGGGTCAGTAACTTAAGCGCCAGTGTTAGCCAAATTGCCCAGGCTGCAACAGATACCGGTGAAAAGGAAAGGGCCGATAGAAATAATAAACCCGCAAAACTCGGTGTTTTAAGCGTTGATTTTATTGGTTATGGTGAGGAAACGCCGAACAATAACAATAAAAACAAATCCCGTCCTGCCTCTTAAAAAAACATCTTAGAAAAAAGGGGAGGGCTACAAAATACTTTTGTGGCCCTCTTTTTTGCATACGCAGCAGCTGCACACTGCGTCATCCAAGATGGAAGCTATCGAATCTTCCCATATCCTTCGTACGATGCCCTAAAAATAGGCCTGCTTTATCAGGCTGCACTTTATAAATTTATTGCTCTCGGAAATTATGCGAATACCGCTTAGTTATTGGCGGTAATAATCCTGTAACGAAATTTTGTGATAATTTCCGCATTAACTATGAAATTGAGAATGGCAATGAAACGCTTTGGTCTTTTACTGATTTTTTTAACACTTTTCCCTTCATTTGCATCTGCTTGGTGGAGCGATGATTGGGGATACAAGAAAAAAATAAGCCTTGATACAAAAAAACTTCAACAAGATGGTGTCACCATACCTGAGGACGCTTTTGCTTTGGTACGGTTACACACCGGTAATTTTAGTTATTTTTTAGATTTGGCCGAGAAAGGCAAAGACATACGTGTGTTGGCAGCTGACGAGGCGACGCCATTAAAGTTTTATATTGAAAAAATCGACCCTGTTAATGAGATGGCATTTATCTGGGTCAAGTTACCTAAGGATATTGCCACGAATCCGGAACCGTCTTTTTGGCTTTATTACGGTAATGCCGAGGCTGTTGATGGGCAGGATGTGGCGGGCTCTTTCGATGTCAGTGAAGTGCTAGCCTATCAATTTGACCAAAGTGCGGTTAAAGATTTGACTGCATATGCCCATCAGGCATCGGAGGCGACCGCCACTAATACTGAAGGCGGATTGATTGGCGGGGCGGCAGTATTTCAAGGGGGGCAAATTATTCGTGTGGCTTCCGCACCTTCACTGGCGATGTCCCCGGCAACGGGCTGGACAGTAGAAACCTGGGCAAAATTTGACCAGCCCCAACAGGGTACGGTAGTTTTCCAAAGGGCGGGTGTTGCGCTGGTCTTAAAAGAGCTAACGCCTTATTTGCAAATTACGGATGCTGCAGGAAGCAAGCAAGAATTTGCAGGCACGGCGCCGTTGACGGTGGCTTCATGGCAACATTTGGCGGTCGTTGCCACCTCGAGCAAAATTACCCTCTATCTTAACGGCACTGCGGCTGGCGAATTTCCGGTGGTTTTGGCGGAATTGACCGGGGATTTGGCCATTGGGGCGGATGTGGCTGGTGCGAGGGGCTTTTCAGGCTTGTTAGACCAATTCACCGTCTATAAAGTCGCCCGCGATGCCAACGCAATAAAATTTGATGTGCAAATGCAAGGTGCGAGTTCGGCCGTCTTGGCCTATGGGGAGGATTCAACGCCAGATAGCGAAGAAGGCGAGTCCTATATTATGAGCACGCTCAACAGTGTGACCATAGATGGCTGGATTATTATCGGTATCTTAGCGGTGATGTTCGTCATCAGCTGGATGGTGATGATTTCAAAAGCGATTATCCTCAGCCGTACCGCTAGTGAAAATAAGAAATTTGAAGAGGCATTCAGCTCTTTAAGTGTGCAAGAGCTTGCGACCTTAAATAGGGAAGATGGCGAGGATGACGAGGATTATGAAGAATCCCCTATGTTATTGTCGTTGACTGCCAATCACAGTGCTTTCACTGGTTCGTCCATTTACCGCATTTATCATATCGGTGTCGAAGAAATGAACCGGCGCCTAAATAAAACCAAAGGGACTGATGTTGCCTTAAGCCCCCAGGCAATGAACGCGGTTAAGGCCTCAATGGATGCGGTTTTGGTTAGGGAGTTGCAGAAGCTCAATTCTCAAATGGTGCTTTTGACTATTGCCATCAGTGGCGGCCCGTTTTTAGGGCTGTTAGGTACGGTGGTCGGCGTTATGATCACATTCGCTGCGATTGCCGTTAGTGGCGAGGTTAATGTCAACTCGATAGCGCCTGGTATTGCGGCGGCTTTGACCGCAACGGTAGCAGGCCTTATGGTGGCGATACCTTGTTTGTTTGGCTACAACTATCTGGGCGGGCGTATTAAATCAATTTCTGCGGATATGCATGTTTTTGTTGATGAATTCATCGCAAAAATGACGGAACAGCATACCTAAGACACACCTTCTGCATAGTTGAGCAAATGTTATGAAAGTACAAGAAGAAAATGAGGCCTATGACGAAATTAACGTCACCCCCATGTTGGATTTGGCCTATGTGTTGTTGGTGGTGTTCATCCTGATGTGTACGGCTTCAGTGCAAGGCATTACTGTCGATTTACCCAAAGCCAGTGATGCACCTAGCCTTGCCAAACCGCAGACCAAAGCGATTACCATTACTGCTGACGGCACCATTTTTCTGGATACCTACCCGGTCACTATGGAACAACTGGAATCCATGTTACAGCAGTTCAAGGCCGTAAATCCGGCGTTGCCTGTGGTCATTAAAGGCGATGCCAGCGTGCAGTATGTCAAAATCGTTGATGTGTTGGCGATGCTGGGTAAGCTGGACATTACCCAGATCGGCTTGGTTACACAAAATCTGGTTAAATAAAAACGCCTAATGACTACGAAGAAGAAACATTTTCGGGTTTACTTGCCCACCATTATAGGCGGCTTGATTTTGCTGGTGGTCACTGGATTGATTATCCGTGCAATTAGCAATATTCAAGAAAAACCCGAAAAAAAAGAGCGCACCATCCAAAAAATCACCTTAACAAAACCGCCCCCCCCGCCGCCACCCCCACCTAAAGTGGAGAAGCCACCGGAGCCGGAGATAGAGGAAAAAATTGAACAGGCTCCTGAACCCGAACCTGAAGAAATGCCCGATGTCGCCGATGAACCCCCTCCAGGGGATCTAGGTTTGGATGCCGAAGGCTCGGCGGGTTCGGATGGTTTTGGGTTGGCTGCACGTAAAGGAGGCAAAGGCCTCTTAGGCGGTGGCGGCGGTGGAGACCCTTATGCTTGGTACGGCGGATTAATTAAAAACGATATTTTGGATATTCTTTCTGAGCATGAAGAGCTGCGGAAAAAAGGTTTCACGGCAATTATTAAGTTGTGGCTAAACGTGGATGGTTCTGTCCAACGATTTGAATTAGCAAGGGGCAGTAATGATGCGGAAATAGACGACCTAATCAACCGTCTGTTGAGCAAATACCGGAAAGTGGATGAACCGCTCCCGCCCGGCATGGAACAGCCAGTCAAGCTAAGAATTACATCAAGAATCTAATAAAACGTACAGGTAATACAATGGATAATAAAAAGCAGCTAATGGTCATGATGCTTTGCGGAATGGTGGGCATGGCGCAAGCAGGTGAAAAGGAAGAGTTGCTAAAATTACGCAATACCACAACCAATTTGATAAAAGAACTGGTTAAGCAAGGTGTCCTGACTGCTAAAGCGGCTGAAGACATGATTAAAAGGGCCGATGCCGATGCCGAAGCGCAAGTGGCTCAACAGGCGGCCAGCCAGCCTCACGGGAATGATATTGCCGCAGAACTAGGCGAAGTACGGGTTCCTTATGTCCCGGAATTCGTCAAAGATGAAATCCGCCAGCAAGTGCGTACTGAATTACGGGCGGATGTTGTCAAGGATGTTATGCAAGAAGCAAAAACCCAAAAATGGGGTGTTCCCGATGCTTTACCGGAATGGATTAGCCGGTTTAAGTTATCGGGGGATTTACGTTTGCGTTCCCAACATGAGTTTATGGCGGAGGATAATGTCGCCCCTTTCCCGTTGGTCAACTCCTATCCCAATTTTCAGGCGATCAACCAGGGGCAAGGGTTTAGTAACGTAAATAGCGGTTACAATACCCAACACGACAGGCAACGTTTTCGTGAACGGCTACGCTTGGCCTTAGATGCCGATGTTGCCAAAGGCCTGAAAGCCGGGGTTCGTTTGGCCACCAGCGTGGCTACCGGGCCGAATTCGGCAAATTGGATTGATCCGGTATCGACTAACCAAACCCTAGGAAACTCAGCAGGGCAATATCAGTTTAATATTGATAGGGCATTCCTAAAATACGATGCGGTTGATAGCCAAAATTTTAAGTGGTTGACATTGTCCGGTGGCCGTATCGCTAATCCTTGGTATGTTGGTGGTGGTGAATTTACTGGCGGTAGTGAACTGGTTTGGGATACCGACTTAAACTTTGAGGGTTTTGCCGCGACTGCCCGCCATGCTTTGGGCAGCAATGCCAAGTCGGTATTTGCCACCATTGGGGCCTTCCCTTTGCAAGAAGCCGCCCTGAGTTCGCATGATAAATGGTTATTCGGCACACAAGTTGGGATGGATTTGGGGTTTGCCAACCATGACCAGTTTAAGATGGGCGTTGCCTTTTATGATTATGAAAATATTAAGGCCAGACCTAATACCAATTCGGGGTCATCTTTTGTTTGTAGCACAAATAGTGTGGATAACAATTTATCTGTGCCCCAGTTTACGCAATTTGGCAATACGTTTGAACTGGTCTGTTATGACGAAGACAAGGTCACTCCCCGCATGTATGGTTTAGCCTCTGATTTCCGGATTGTCAATGCTAACTTATCTTACGACCTTGCCATGTTTGCACCCCACCATTTGGTAGTAGGGGCTGATTACGCCAAAAACGTTGGCTTTAATGCCAAAAACGTTGGTGGTTCGACGGTTCCGGATGAATCAAATGCTTGGCAGGTCAGGGTGGATTTTGGTTGGCCTAAAGTTTCGCATGCTGGCCAGTGGAATGTCTTTACCCTTTATAAACATATCGAAAATGATGCTGTGCTGAGTGCTTATACCGATTCTGACTTCCACTTGGGCGGGACTAATGCTAAAGGTTGGGTCGTGGGGGCTAACTACGGGCTGATGAAAAATGTCTGGGCAACGGGCAGATGGCTAAGCACGGATGTCATTACCGGCCCTAAATACAGCATTGACGTTTTGCAATTAGACTTGAACACGAGCTTCTAATGACTGCGGATAACAACATAATGAAATCACTGGCCTGTATTGTCTTGTTAACTGGCATGGTAACCGGCCCTGCTACCGCCGCCCAGCGCGAGGCAGGCGGTAGCGCCAAAATTGTCAGTAAGTTGCAAACGATGGTTAAAGAAGCCACTTCAGAACGTGATCTTCTTAAAACAGAAAATGCCAAGGTGGTTGCCGAGTTGGAAGCTTTAAAAGGCCAGCTTAAACAAGGCCAAGACGCCGCTATCGCCGCGACCGCCGCACAAGCAAAATTAACGGCGGATTTGGAGGCCCAAAAAGCCTCTGGTGACGAGGTGCGTGGCCGTCTTGACAACACTATGGCAAAATTGCGTGAAGTAATTGAAAAATACAATGCCTTGAACCAGTCCAAAAATGAACTGGCCGCCTCTTATGCCAATTTGCAGAATACCCAGCAAGCGACTACATCAGAGTTGAAATCCTGTGAAAGCAAAAACCTTAAAATGTTTGAAGGTGCCAAAGAAGTCATAGACGGTTTTCAATCTTGCCAGAAGCGGGGCATTGTCGACACATTGATAGGCACTGAGCCCTTTTCGCAGATCAAGGATGTTGAATTCGAAACGCTCATGCAGGGGTACGAAGATAAATTGAGGAAGCAAAAATATCAGGGTAAAGCCATACCTGTTCCGGCATCCGTGCCAGGAACTGCACAAGCGGTAACCCCATCAGCTACACAAACCCCGGCCAACCCCACCCGAAAATAGTCAGAGTTAAGCCCCGACTTCATTTGCTTGTGCCCTATAGGCAGCCGATTGCTTATTAGGGCTACAGCGTTTCCAGCCTACAAAAGCGTTTTATATTAGAATCAGTCTGTTATAGGCCGCCCCGTTTTCTTTTTTACATTTATTCATGACGTTGCCAATCAAGAATAGGCAACAGGAATCCACCATGATGCCCATATTTCAGAGTTTAAAATACCCGCTCATTTGCTGTTTGATGGTCAGTTTGTCCGCTTGCAATAATGACAAACAAAGGGCGGAGTATATCGAACAGGGAAAGCAAGCTTTCCAAGCCGGCGATTACCAAACGTCACAAACCGCTTTCAACAACGCCATTAGCAATGAACCTGAAAATAGCGCTGGACGTTTCGAAGTGGCGGAAGTGTTGGCCGGACTGGGTGATATCCAAAGCGCTGCCGCCCAATATCAGACAGTCATCCAGCAAGATCCCCAACACCTGCAAGCACGTTTAAAATTAGGGCAAATTTATCTGTTGGCGGCAAAGTTTGAACAAGCTGAAAAAATGGCTAAGGAGGCTTTGGCGATCGCCCCTGATAACACCGACGCGATGGTATTGATGGGCGGTGTTTTCGCGGCGCAAAATAACAGCGATGCGGCCTTTGCCAAAGCGCAAGCCGTGTTGGCAAAAAAGCCGGATGATGCGTCGGCGACTTTGTTGTTGGCAAGCCTCCATGCCAAATCAGGAAAAACTGAGAATGCGCTGGCTTTGTTACAAAGCTTTGTCGAAAAGCAGCCCGGTAATGTAACCGCACATTTGATGCTGGCGAATTTATATAGCCAGTTGGGGCAAAAAGATAAAGCGGAAGCCCAATTGGAAGCCTTGGTCAAAATAGAGCCCAAGCAATTGGAACACCGCAAACGTCTGGCGGTATTTTTGCTGTCGCAAAACCAAGGTGACAAAGCCGAAGCGGTGTTGCGGTCTGCGGTTACGGATGTGCCGGACAATGAACTGGCTAAATTATGGTTGGTGGAGTTTTTGGCCAACCAACACTCGCCAGAAGTCGCCATGGCGGAATTATTGCCGATGTTGGATTCAGGCGCGGACAATTATACGCTGCGCTTTAAATTGGCGGATTTGCAATGGTCGCAAAACCAGCCGGATAAATCTGAGGAAACCTTAAATGACATCATCGCGCTGGATAAGGAAGGGATGCAATCGCTAAAGGCGCGGAACAAGCTTGCCCGCTTGTATAAGGCGACGCAACGTTTTGATGAAGCAAAAGCTTTGGTAAAAACTATCTTGGCTAGCCACGCCAATGATACTGATGCGCGAATTTTAGACAATGAAATCGCCTTGGCGGAATTTAAGGTAAGTGATGCGCTTGCGGGGTTCCGTACGCTTATCGCAGAACAACCGGACAATACCCAAGTGTTGAAATTACTGGGCGCCGCCCATCTGGCCAATGGGGAACCTATCTTAGCCCGTGAAAACTTGGCCAAGGTGGTCGAAATTACGCCTGCCGATGAAGCGGCGCGCTTAGAGTTGGTCAACCTGTTGTTGCAGGCTGGCGAAAAAGAGCAGGCGACTGGACAGCTAAATGCCTTATTTAAGCTGAACCCCAACAGCAAAAATGGTTTGGAAGCCTTGTTCAGGATTTACATGGCGCAAAAGCAATGGGACAAGGCCTTGCAAATGGCGAAGCAATTGGAAGAAGCCTATAAAGACGATGCCAGCGGGTTTTATATGTCAGGGCTGGTCTATCAGGCCAATGGGCAACTGGATAAAAGCACCGTCAGTTTCGCCCAAGCGTTGGCGAAGCAACCCGAAGCTGTGGAGCCGTTGACACAATTGGTGAAATCTTATCTGGCGCTCAAGCAAGCTGATAAGGCCGTGCAAAAATTGCGTGACCTGATTGCCAAAGAACCGAAACATTTTTACGCCTATTCTTTGCTGGGAGACATTTACGCCCATGAAAACAAAGCCAATGAGGCGATAAACGCTTATCAAAAAGCCCAAGACATCAGACCGGAATGGGCGGATGCATACCGCCATCAGGCTTACGTCTACCTTAACCTTAAGCAAACAGGCCAAGCGCTTGATGTGCTGAATAAAGGTAAGGCCAAAACCCATAATGCTACGGATTTGGTGATGGACTTGGTGGCGATACATCATCAGGCGGGTGACCATCAACAGGCCATTGCCCTGTTGGAAGAGCTTTATCAGCAACAGCCACAATCCTTGGCGGTCCGGCAGCGTTTGGCAAGTTACCTGTCCGCGTATGCAAACGATAAGGAGGGTCTTGAAAAAGCGGCTAAGGTGGCGGAGTTGTTGGAAAAAAGTAACGACCCCAATATGTTGGACACCGCTGGCTGGATAGCCTACCAACAAAATAATTATCCCAAGGCCCAAGAGCTATTGGTGAAAAGCAACCAACTGAATGCCGCCAGCCTGCTCAATAATTACCATCTTGGCATGGCTTATTTCAAACAAGGGGAACGTAAGCAAGCGAAAACGTTGCTGGAAAAGGTAATTAACAGCAAACAAAAATTTGCCGGGTTGGACGAAGCCAAAGAAACACTAAAGGCATTGGACAATGACAATGGATAAACACAGTGTGTTTACCATAAATTGTATTGAAAAAATGCGGCATGGCTTATATCCTGAACCTATCAATCAATAGGTGTTAACCAAACAACCAGGAATATTCATGTCAAGCATAGAAAAAACGGAAATCGAGCAAATGCTAAAAACCTTCATCGACCCTAACCATGGGCTTGATTTGGTTACGGCAAAGTCTGTCAAAGGGATAACGATAGACGGCGACCAGGTTAACGTCAAGATCGAGCTGGGTTATCCGGCAAAAAGCATGATAGGAACCTTGCAAGCAGCCATAAGCCAGCATCTGCAAAGTTTAGGCGTAGAAAAGGTCACTGTCGAAGTGACTGTAAAAATCATCCCCCATGCCGTGCAACAAGCGTTAAAACCGCATCCGCAAATCAAAAATATCATCGCCGTCGCTTCCGGCAAAGGCGGGGTCGGCAAATCCACCACCGCCGTCAATCTGGCCTTGGCCTTGGCTGCCGAAGGCGCAACCGTCGGAATTTTAGATGCCGACATCTATGGCCCCAGCATCCCCACCATGTTGGGCTTATCCGGTTTGCCCGAAAGCCATGATAACAAAACCATGATGCCGAAAGTGGCTTACGGGGTGCAGACCATTTCCATAGGTTATTTGGTGCAAGCCGAACAGGCCATGATTTGGCGTGGCCCCATGGCGACCAATGCCTTGCAGCAATTGCTGCGCGACACCAATTGGGAGCATCTTGATTATCTGGTCATTGATTTGCCTCCAGGGACAGGCGACATCCAGCTCACTTTGGCGCAACACATTCCGGTCAGCGGAGCGATTATCGTCACCACCCCGCAAGACATCGCTTTGATAGACGCACAACGTGGCTTGGCGATGTTCGCCAAAGTCAACGTGCCGGGATTGGGTGTGGTCGAAAACATGAGCCTACATATTTGCTCGCAATGCGGGCATGAAGAGGCGATATTTGGTGCGGGTGGCGGTGTGGCGATGGCGGAAACCAACCGGGTGGATTTCTTGGGCGCGTTGCCGTTGGACATCAACATCCGCCAAGACGCCGACTTGGGCAGGCCAACCGTAGTCGCCGACCCCGATAGCCGCGCCGCTGAAATTTACCGCTCTATCGCCCGCAAAACCGCTGCCAAACTGGCTTTGAAAGCCAAAGACTTCAGCAGCCGCTTCCCCACCATCGTTGTCCAAAACTCTTAAGCAAGGGTTGGCCGCAACCCATTTGTGTTTACAACTGTGTTGCGGCCAATTTATGGCCTGATGTTAGCGGGCCAATGTCTGTCCACGAAAAACACGAAAGGCGCGAAAATAGGGGGGAGGGCGTAGACGTGCCGATATGCCCTCAGGATAGCAATACGGGATTGGGATTGGCACCGGTTTTTGATATTTTAATCCACCCGCAGATTCATTGAAGCGTTACGGGGCGGCTTGAATCATGTTTGGGTAAAGAAACAGACAAAGCCTTTTCGTGCCTTGCGTGTTTTTCGTGGACAGTGACTAACATCAGTTATGATAAAATCACCCGTTTTTATTTAATCAGGTGATTACACAGCTATGAGCATCAAGTGCGATAAATGGATACGCCGTATGGCGGAGCAGCACGGCATGATAGAGCCGTTCGAAGCAGGGCAGGTCAGAAGTTCCGGGCAGGGGGCGATCATTTCCTACGGCACCTCCAGCTATGGTTACGATGTCCGCTGTTCTGACGAATTTAAGATCTTCACCAACATCAATTCGGCAATCGTCGACCCGAAAAACTTCGATTCCAACAGTTTTGTCGACATCAAATCCGATGTTTGCATCATCCCGCCCAACTCCTTCGCCTTAGCCAGAACCGTCGAATATTTCCGCATCCCGCGTGATGTCCTGACAATTTGCCTAGGCAAATCCACTTACGCCAGATGCGGGATTATCGTTAACGTCACCCCGCTGGAACCCGAATGGGAAGGCCATGTCACCCTGGAATTTTCCAACACCACCACCTTGCCAGCGAAAATTTACGCCAATGAAGGTGTGGCGCAAATGCTGTTTTTAGGCAGTGATGAAGTCTGTGAAACGTCTTATAAGGACCGCAACGGCAAATATCAGGGACAAACGGGCGTGACCTTGCCCAAAGCTTAGGGTTCGGTTGTGGTTACCGTATCTAGCCGGATTGCCAATGCGGTGGGGAGAATGGCATAAACACGAAAGCCATATAGCAAACAGCCCTACTCCCCAAAAAGGGGTTGGGCTGTTTTTTTGTATCTTGATAATTGCCGAAAGCCACAGGATCATTTAATTCGATGGTAAACCAACCCCGTAAGACGTCCCTTTGTTAAATGAACCCAAAGGGCAGTAAACCCTCTAACGACAACGCCTTAACAGGCGTTTTTTTAGCTTTAAATATCGGCAATTGTTGCGGCGTTTTGTGGTGAATTATTTTTTAGTGTCATGTAGAAACCAATAGGCAATAAAAAAGGACTTGGTTAAAAACCTAAGTCCTTGAACTTTATGGTGCCTCGGGCCGGAGTCGAACCGGCACGGTGTTACCACCGAGGGATTTTAAGTCCCTTGCGTCTACCAATTTCGCCACCGAGGCATCTATACCTTGCAGTAAGCCGCGTATTATATAGCAAGAATTAAAATAAACCAGCCCCGGCTGCCTTATTTTTCATAAGAGGGTAAAAATGTTAACGGGAAGGCATAGGTTTAGATGTTGTCGGGCGGGCTGATGTTTCATCCATGGCGACCAGAGAAAATCGGTATAGCCTTAAAAGACGAAGGCCATAAAGTAACGGTCAATGCTTTGTGGCCTTTGTGATTAGTAAGGTTTTGATTAATGTTAGGTGTTTAAAATAATCCGGTGATTTTCCCATTATCATCAATATCAATGCGTTCCGCCGCCGGGACTTTGGGCAAGCCGGGCATGGTCATCATGTCACCGGCGATGGCGACGATAAAGCCCGCTCCATTGGCCAAGCGTACATCACTGATTTCCACGGTATGCCCGGACGGTGCGCCTTTGGCGCTGGGGTTGGTGGAGAAGGACATTTGGGTTTTGGCCATGCATATCGGGAAGGTGCCGTAATCTTTTTGCCAAGTGGCCAGTTGGGCTTTAACTTTGGGGTTGGCGTTGACTGTCCCTGCCCCGTATAACTTAGTGGCGATGGCTTCGATTTTTTCCCATAAGCTTAAATTTTCATCATAGACAAAGGTAAATTCCGGTTCGCGGTTATCGACGATCTTGGTGATTTCTTGTGCCAAGCTTTCCGCACCCGCACCACCTTCCGCCCAATGTTTGGACACAACGCAAGTCGCCCCTAGCGCCGCGCATTTGGCTTGCAGCAAGGCAATTTCGGCTTCGGTGTCGAAGGTGAAATGGTTGACGCAGACCACGCAAGGCAAGCCGTAATGTCCGGTGACGTTACGGTAATGGCGTTCCAGATTAGTGAACCCTTGTTCTAACGCGGCAAGGTTTTCTTGGTTAAGGGCTTCTTTGGCAACACCGCCGTGGAATTTTAATGCCCGGACGGTGGCGACCAGCACTACGGCGGAGGGTTTCAGGCCAGACATGCGGCATTTGATGTCAATGAATTTTTCCGCGCCCAAATCCGCGCCGAAGCCCGCTTCGGTGACGACATAGTCCGCTAGTTTCAAGGCCGTTTTCGTGGCGGTGACGGTGTTGCAGCCATGGGCGATATTGGCGAACGGGCCGCCGTGGATGATGGCGATGTTATTTTCTAAGGTTTGCACCAAGTTTGGTTTTATCGCATCTTTCAACAACGCGGCCATCGCGCCGTGGGCGTTCAGGTCGCTGGCGTAAACGGGCGTGATTTTGTCAGATTTATAGCCGATGACGATACGCCCTAAACGCGCTTTCAAATCGGCGCGGCTGGTGGCGAGGCACAGGATTGCCATCACTTCGGAAGCGACGACGATGTCATAGCCGTCTTCGCGTAAATAGCCGTTCGCCGCACCTCCCATGCCGACGACGATATGGCGCAAGGCGCGGTCGTTCATGTCCACGACGCGCTTCCATTGGATGCGGCGTGGGTCTATGTCCAGATCATTGCCGTGGTTGATGTGGTTGTCGATGAGTGCTGACAACAAATTATGCGCCACGCCAATGGCATGGAAATCGCCGGTGAAATGCAGGTTGATGTCTTCCTTGGGCACGACTCGCGCGTACCCCCCCCCCGCCGCACCACCTTTGACGCCAAAACATGGGCCCAGCGATGGCTCGCGCAAGCACATGATGGTCTTTTTGCCAATGCGGTTCATCGCATCGCCCAAACCAACGGTGGTCGTGGTTTTGCCTTCGCCCGCAGGGGTCGGGCTGATCGCGGTCACGAGAATCAGTTTACCGTCTTCTTTGCTGGCGAGGCTGTTGATGTATTCCAGCGATATTTTGGCTTTGTAATGGCCGATGGGGTCGAGATGTTCGGCGGCAATGCCATAACGTTGTTCGGCTAAACCGATGATCGGCTGCATTTTGGCTTGTTGGGCGATTTCTATGTCAGACATTCTGGTTCCTGGGTTAATTTTTATACGGATTGCTGCGGGTGGAGGCTAGCCCTAAGAGGTGGGTCGCGGCGGTTATAATTTGAATTTTCAAGCGCTATTTTACTGTTTCTGTAGGGCGGAGGTGGAAATTTTCAGGAGCTTGGGGTAATTGTTGACTAAACTACTAGGTATAGTCATAATCAGTGTCAGTTTTATTGAAAAAGAAGAGGTTTAATTATGGCTGATCCAATTATTTTTACCGACAGCGCCGCCGGCAAAGTCAGTGAATTAATCGCCGAAGAGGGTAATGACAACCTGAAATTACGGGTGTATGTTTCAGGGGGCGGCTGTTCAGGCTTCCAATACGGTTTTACGTTTGATGAAGAAGTCAATGAAGATGACACGCAAGTGGTGAATGGCGGCGTGACGGTGTTGATTGACTCGATGAGCATCCAGTATTTGGCGGGTGCGCAAGTGGATTATAAGGAAGATTTGTCAGGTGCGCAGTTTGTGATCCGTAACCCGAATGCGACGACGACTTGCGGTTGTGGATCGTCTTTTTCTACATAACTTCGTTTCTAAGCCTGCAAAAGCGGTATGAAAAAGCCAACATCCTTTCAAAGGATGTTGGCTTTTTAGCTTCAATCAACAAGCCGGATAAATCCCGCCTAACACGACCGTCTTATCGGCTCCCGTCACTTCTTTCAGGTTGCCAGGCAAATGCTGTAAGGTTTGCCGCGCCAACCACGCAAACGCCATCGCTTCGACATGGTCTGGATGGATGCCAAATGCTTCGCTGGACTGCACAGGGCAGGGCAGGTATTGTGCGAGCAGTTCCAGCAAATAGCCATTATGCGCCCCGCCGCCGCAGATGATCGCTTGCCCGGTGCCAGGGGCGTAGTGCCTGATGGCGTCGGCGAGCGTGAGCGCGGTCAAGGCACATAAGCTGGCTTGGATATCTTCGGTGCGGTATGCCGCCAGCGGGGTTTTTTGTTCCAGCCACGGCAGGGAAAAATATTCCTTGCCCGTGCTTTTTGGCGGGGTGGCTTGGAAATAAGCGTCTTCCCGCCATTTTTCCAGCAAACCAGCTTGGATTTGTCCGGTTCTGGCCCAGGCACCATCGGCGTCATAGGGTTTGCCTTGGTGCCGGGCTATCCACTGGTCCATCAGTATATTGCCTGGGCCGGTGTCGAAACCAATGACGGGACTTTGGTTGCCGGCCGGCAAAACGGTGATGTTGCCGATGCCGCCGATATTGGCGATGCAACGCGCCACGCCAATTTCGCTAAATACGGCTTGATGGAAGGCGGGGACGAGCGGTGCGCCTTGCCCGTTGACGGCAAGGTCGCGGCGGCGGAAATCGGCGATGGTGGTGATGCCTGTGCGTTCGGCAATCAGGTTCGGGTCACCTATCTGTAAGGTAAAGGGGGAGTCGCCATTTGGCGCGTGGTAGACGGTTTGCCCGTGGCTGCCGATGGCGCGGATTGCCGTGGCGGGAAAGCGGGCTTTGTCGAGCAAGCTGTTGGCGGCGTTGGCAAACAGGCAGCCTAGTTGCATGTCCAATGTGCCGTAATCTTTCAAGGGGATCAGGGCATCGGCGACGCTGATATGCGCAATCGCCGCTTTCAAATCGGCGGGGTAGGGCAGGTATTCAAACCCGACCAATCGGATGTGGGGGCCGCTAAAATCCACCAGTGCGGCGTCTATGCCATCAATGCTGGTCCCTGAAATCAGGCCGATATACAATTCGGGCATATTAGCGTGGTGCTTGCTGGTTTTTGGCGAACAAAGTCTTAGCTTTGGCCGAGTAAAGCTGGGCGACAATAGTCCGGGTTTGCGCTTTAAAGTCTTGCAATGATTCCCTGTTTAAAGCCATGGCGTTACGCGAACCGGAAGCGGTTGTTTCAGGGTTGCGGTGCATGCCATCGACCCGGAATTCATAATGCAGATGCGGGCCTGTCGCCAAGCCGGTTTGCCCTACATAGCCAATGACATCACCCTGGGAAATGCTGTCGCCTTCCGTTACATTCGGGCTAAAACCGGACAAGTGCGCGTACAGCGTTTCAAAGCGTTCGCCGTGCTGGATAATGACGACCTGTCCGTAACCGCCTTTACGGCCCATAAAAACGATGGTGCCGTCACCCGTAGACTTAACGGGGGTGCCAGTCCTCGCCGCATAGTCGACACCTTTGTGCGCACGGATACGGTTGAGGATAGGGTGCCGGCGGTGCGCATCAAAATGCGAGGTGATGCGCGCATAATCGACTGGCGTACTTAAAAAGGCCTTGCGCATGGCTTTACCTTCCGGGGTGTAATAATTGACATTACCCTCGGCATCTTCATAACGTACCGCCGTCAACACTTTCCCTTCGGTCACAAACTCGGCTGCAATAATACGTTCGTCGTCTGCCCCGTTGCTTTGGTATATGACAGTAAACTCATCGCCGACATGTAAATTGGTCGCAAAATCAATGTCCCATGCAAAAATATGGGTAAGTTGCGTGACCAGCCCTTCTGATAAACCAGCTTCTTGTCCGGCATCCTCTAAAGAAGAGGTGATGGTGCCATGCGTGGTTGTGTAATCGTAGGAAATGTCGGCGTTATTTGAGTGGTCAATCGCCTCGGCCTGATGTTCGCTTGGGATAAACGAATGGATACGGGGGGTGGCTGCGGTTGGTTCCATCTCAGTTTTGATAAACTGGTTTTGCGATGGCAGATGGGGGATGGTCACGGTGAGCGGCGGCAGGATTTTTTCCAGATAAGTCCTACCTGCCTTATGGATTTTTTTCTTGCTGAACAGCCGTTTTTGCGCGAATGCCACATCATGTTGCTTGTGCGCGTTTTTCAAACGGGCAATGAATTTGTGTTTGCCGAGCGGGCGTGCCGCAGCCCGCTTAACGGGTGCTTGGCCATGTTTTTTAGGCGATTTGGCGGCAACAGATAACTGTCTTTTATGCGCAGTATGAGCTGGTTTTGCATAACTAGACGTGGTTAAAATGGCTAAACCTACACCTATTATTAAGGATGTATAAAATTTATTTTTCACGTAACGTTAGTTAAGTAGTTGAAAAAAATGAAGAACGTCAAAAATACCTGTCCTTTGGAAACATTTTAAGGGTTTTGTGAAATATTACCAAGTTTTAATTTGCCCGCTTTTTGCCGTTGGTGCGGGTTACAAGCGGCTTAACAATTCCGCTTTTTTGTTGTTGAATTCAGCATCGGTCAAGATGCCTTTTTCGCGCAGGATCGCCAATTTTTCGATCGCACCAAAAATATCGTCTTCCTGGTTTGACGAAAGGGCGTTGCCGGATGGTTGGGCAACATAGGTGTTGGCTGCCTGGGGTGCAACAGGGACATTGTCAATTGAGATGACAGGTAGGCTTTGGACATCCACTACCCCGTATTGGCTGTTAAAAGTGACCGAGCTGCCGCCAGATTGTTGTTGCGAAAAGCCGCCGATTTGATGGTCTAGCGTGTCATACAATGTCACATGCCCATTGGCTTCGATGGCCAATCGCCGGATCGTCGCAAAGTAAGCGTATTTGATGTTGTTTTGTGATCCCGTGCTGTTAGGGAACTGTAGGCCTTGGGGCCACCAATTGCCAGTGTTGCCGCCAGTGGGTTGGACGAACAAACTGACTGGGCCGGCGGTGTTCGGGTTGCCTTGGGTTTGGCTTTGGGATGTATGGCTTTGCAATACATTCGGTTGGTTGGCAAGCAAATTGGCCAGTTCTTGGCACAAATTGCCGATGCTATTTTTCAGGCCGTTATTGAACATATCGCCAATCATAATCATGCCGCCCCGCATCCATTGCCCGGAACCGCCAAATTCAGGATGGCTAAATTGCGCCATGGAGCCGTTGCCGTTTTGGACGGATTGCAACAGGCTAAGCACGGCGTCAACGCTGAAGTGGTAGCGTTGCGCGATATTGTTGATAATCTGCTGACCTTCAGGTGTGAGCTGCGTCATAATAAAATTCCACGTTAAAAACTAAAATTGGGGGATTACCAGGGCGTCACCTGATTTGGATTGGTAGCCAGTTTAATGCAACGGACGGTTAAAAGCACGGGTTAGATGACGCTTTTAATGGCATTGAAGTGGATCCCCCAACCTGAGCAGTTGGGGGATCCGTTTAAATGAAGGCATTTTGAGTGCGTCATGGCCTAGGAAGGTGGTCGGACAACCTTGGCTATGCGCTACGGGGGCGGGGTTCCTGGCATTGCGCCAGAGCGGTTATTTTATGAACAACATCTCTTGGTAAGTGGGGAATGGCCACAATTCATCTGCAACTTCACTTTCAAGGGCATCGGCATAGCTGCGGACTTCATCCATCAATGGGCGGATGGTTTTGGCACAAAACTGCATGTGCCCTTCGGTGTCGGCAAAATCGTGTTGGCCGAGCGCGTTGCTGAGCTTGCCGACCGTCGCCATCATGGTGTTCAAGGTGGTTGAGACCTTGATAAGGTTTTCATTGCCGAGTTCAACGCCATTGGCTTTCAGGCAACTGATCGTGCCGGACAAATCAGACAGGTATTTTACGACTGCCGGATAAATGCCGGTTTTCGCCATGCTGATGACCAATTTGGCTTCCACTTCTATCGCCAAAATATATTGCTCGGCATAGATATCGAAACGGCTGGCAAGTTCCACGGGTGACAAGACACCGAGCCCGTCAAACAAGGCTTCAATTTCCTTTTCTTTCAACACGGGCAGGGCATCGGCGGCGGTGCGCAGGTTGCGCAAGCCGCGTTCTTCAACCGCCATTTTGTGCCATTCGGCGGAATAGCCGTTGCCGCCGAAAACCACGGCACCGTGGTTGTCGATGATTTCTTTCAACACCGTCAGAATGGTGGCGTCCAAAGTGCCGCCTTTAGCCAATTCGCTTTCCATGGCGTCAGCGACCCAGTTCAGCGAATCGGCGAGCATCGTGTTCATGGCGACCAAGGGGCCGGCGACGGATTGGCCTGAACCGACGGCGCGGAACTCAAACCGGTTGCCGGTAAATGCAAACGGGGAGGTGCGGTTGCGGTCGCCTGCGTCTTTGTTAAATGTCGGTAGGGTCTTGATGCCCAAATCCATGACCCCGGCATTCAAGGAGCCCGTGATTTCGCCTTTGCTGATTTGCTCAAAGACGTTATCCAGTTGCGTACCCAGATACACCGACATGATCGCTGGCGGCGCCTCGTTCGCGCCTAAGCGGTGGTCGTTGCTGGCGGTGGCGATGGCGGCACGTAACAAGGGGCCGAATTTGTGGACACCACGGATCACGGCGCCGCAAAACAACAAAAATTGCGAGTTGGAATGGGGCGTCGAACCGGGGTCTAGCAAATTGCCCTGGGTGGCGTTGCCGACTGACCAGTTGACGTGTTTGCCGGAGCCGTTGATGCCTTTAAAGGGTTTTTCATGCAGCAAGCAGACCAAACCGTGTTTTTTGGCGGTATTCCTCAAGACTGTCATCAGCAATTGCTGGTGGTCGGTCGCCACGTTGGCGGATTCAAAAAACGGCGCGATCTCAAATTGCCCTGGGGCGACTTCGTTATGGCGGGTTTTTGCAGGGATGCCGAGCCTGTACAGCTGCTCTTCGACATCCTGCATGAACACCTGGATGCGTTCAGGGATGGCGCCGAAATAATGGTCGTCAAATTGCTGGCCTTTGGCGGGGGATGCGCCGAACAAGGTGCGGCCCGCCAACAACAAATCAGGGCGGCTGCTGACAAAGTTCGCATCGACCAGGAAGTATTCCTGTTCCGCGCCGCAACTGGAATTGACGGGCGCGATGTCGGTGTGTCCCAGCAATGACAACACCCGATGGGCGGCTTTGTTCATCGCGGCATTGGCGCGTAGCAACGGGGTTTTTTTGTCCAGCGCCTCGCCAGTCCAAGATACGAACACCGTGGGGATGCACAGTGTCGCACCGTTATCGGTGGTCATGATGAACGCGGGGCTGGTCACGTCCCAGGCGGTATAGCCACGGGCTTCAAAGGTCGAACGGATGCCGCCGTTGGGGAAAGAGGAGCCGTCCGGCTCGCCTTGCACCAATACTTTGCCGCTGAATTCGGAGATCACCGAGCCGTCGCTTTGCACGGAAATGAAGCCATCGTGTTTTTCGGCGGTGGCGTTAGTCAAGGGATAAAAAACGTGGGCGTAATACAGGGCGCCTTTTGATAAGGCCCAATCTTTCATCGCCAAGGCAACGACATCGGCGATGGAAACATCCAATTCCGAACTGGCTTCAATGGTTTTTTTCAACGATTTGAAAATTTCCTTAGGCAAGCTTTCCTTCATTTTGCTTAAGGTGAAGACATCGCTAGCCCATAAGCTGTCAAGCGTTGAAGGTGGCTTAACTGGCATTGGTTGGCGGTTGGTGATGGTCTGGATCGCCTGAATACGCATTGCATTTCCACTCATTAATTTGCTCCTGATCAGCTATTGAATTTACTATGGTAGAAAGCAATAAGCGAACCAACTTTAGTGTTGAGGCAGGTTTTCCGGAAAATCACGCGGAAAATCCTGGTTTGTCCCGGATTATGGGGAATTTTTCTGGGTAAAACGTCGGTTCTTCGGTCAGTTTCAGTGCGATGGCCTGATTGATAATGGTGCGTTTGGTGGATCCGTTCCTTTCAAGGTTTTGCGCGGGGCCCAGCCAGTAAGCTTAAGCCTATAACGGGGGGGGCTTTCCTACGTCCTACGGGGCCGCATGGGGACGTTGCAATACACACAGTATTTTTGATGGGCACACCCCATACCTTAAAATCCTTTGCGGCGGCTTCGTCCCGGATTTCGCCAGCCACCGCCGATCCTTAGCCTGCACCGCCTTTGGCATAATATCTGCTGTTTCTATCGTGTAAATCTTTCAATAACCCAACAATAAATAATAACAATGAAGCAAAATGTTGATCTTGAACAGCTAGAACGCTATTTCCAACAAGTGCAAGGCATTATCCTCAGCCGGCAGCACTGGATCAGCGGCTTGTTGCCTGCCAGCACCGCCGTGACGGCGCATGGCAATTACACGGATGCCTGGGTCAGGGATAATGTCTATAGCATTTTGGCGGTGTGGGGCTTAGGCCTGGCTTACCGCCGGGTGGAAGGCCATCCCGAAAATAACAACAAAGGCCGCACTTACTTGTTGGAACAAAGCGTGGTCAAGCTGATGCGTGGCCTGTTGGCGGCAATGATGCGCCAATCGCCCAAAGTGGAAAAATTCAAGCACACCCAAAACCCGTTGGATGCCTTGCATGCCAAATACGACACCAAAACGGGGGCGGTGGTCGTCGGCGACCATGAATGGGGGCATTTGCAACTGGACGCGACGTCGATATTCTTGTTGATGTTGGCGCAAATGACCGCTTCCGGTTTGCGCATCGTCTTTACCCTTGATGAAGTCAATTTTGTCCAGAACCTGGTGCATTACATCAGCCGTACATACCGCACGCCTGACTATGGGATCTGGGAGCGCGGCAATAAGATCAACCACGGCATCGCGGAACTGAACGCCAGTTCCATCGGTATGGCGAAGGCGGCCTTGGAAGTCATGTCGGGGTTTAATTTGTTCGGTAAAGACGGCGGCCAAGCTTCGGTGGTGCATGTGATCAGTGATGACATTGCCCGTACCCGGATTACCTTGGAATCGTTGTTGCCGCGCGAGTCCATCTCCAAAGAGGCCGATTCGGCGGTGCTCAGCATCACCGGATTTCCGGCGTTTGCGGTGGAAAACCAGGCGATTAGGGAAAAGACCGAGAAACTGATTTGTGACAAGCTCCAAGGCCGTTATGGCTGCAAGCGCTTTTTGCTGGACGGCCACCAAACCGTCATCGAAGACAGCAAGCGCCTGCATTACAACCCTCAGGAACTGAAGCAATTCATGCACATAGAATGCGAATGGCCGTTATTTTTCAGCTATTTGCTGCTCAATAAGCTGTTTTCTGGGGATACGGTGGCCGCGGCCGATTACCGCGCTAAATTGGAGGGTTTGCTGGTCGATCATAACGGGCAAAAACTCTTGCCTGAGCTGTACGTTGTCCCTAAAGAAGCCATCGAAGCTGAAAAGGCCAAGCCCAACAGCCAAACCCGTGTGCCGAATGAAAACGTCCCGCTGGTTTGGGCGCAAAGCCTGTTTATCCTCGGTAGCCTGATCCAGGACGGCTTGCTGGGCATTGATGATATTGACCCCTTGGGCCGTTACAAGATGGCCAGCCAGCGGCAAGATTGCACGTTGCAGATTGCGGTCCTGGCCCAAGATGAAAGCGTGCAAAAAGATTTGCTGGCTTGTGGTGTCCGGGCCCAAACCTTGACCGAGGTGTCGCCGGTCCAGATCCGGGACGCCAGCGAATTGGCGGCGGCCTACACCCACGTCGGCCGCAATGACCGTTACGAATTGACTGGCCGTCCGTTGCGGCAGTTACGCACCTTGTCAACGTCCAAGCTGTATGTTTTATCAGGCGCGCAATTGGTGTTCCTGCCGCAATTCCTCAACCAAAAAGGTTTTTACCTGGCGATGGACAACCGCCTGCTGATACAGCGCTTACGTTTGGAATTGTCGTATATCTACAAACATTGGGACAAGGCGGGTAACCCTTTGGTGGTCATCAGCATCAAGCAAAACATGCTGGAAAGCCATAACCGCGCCGTATTGGTTGAGTTCATCGAAGAGCTGCAACGAGGTTTTGTCAATAAAGTCCCGATAAAGCTGGGTTTTATCAGCGATTTCACGGGGACTTCCAATGAGGAAAAAATCAATTACCTGCATGATTTTGAGTTTTCCAAAGCCACTTGGCAGGAAACCGAGCGGCCTTTTTTCCATGTCCTGCCATTTGATGACGGGCCTTCCAAACCCTTGGACACGCTGTTCTTGACGGTTTGGGAAATCAGCGACGACAAGGCCTTGCAGGAGCAGCTGGAAACCAACAGCAATCTGTATGTGCAACTGGAAGTGTTGGGCCAATTGGGGCAACGCCATGGTTTGGATTACGCGCTGGAATTGGCGTCCGCCAGCGCCCAAACCTGTACGGTGCGTGATTTGTTGGAAGAAATCTACGAGCGGGCCGGCGACCAACATGCCTGGTATGTGGTCAGGCGTTGCGCGGGTTTGCTGGGCAAATATGACATCAATCTGGAACAGGCGGCGACCGATATTCTGGTGCGCCAGCATTTATTGACCGTTGGCCGCGCCTATAGCGGACGGGCCACGCTGACCAGGCCTACGGATTCCTGGGAAATTTTGCAGACCATCCGCACTTTCAACAACAACAACGCCAGCGAGTTGATCATTATCCAAGAGCTGATCCTATATCTGGGCATGTTGGTGAAATCATCGCCTGAGCTGTTTGCCGATATGCACACGGTCAGGGTGGGGCATATCCTGCAATTGATTTTGGTCAGGCAAAAACGCGAAACGGGCTGTACGCTGGATGGGGCTTTTAATGAAATCCTGTTTTTGTCGCCCTACCAGTTGTCGCAAAAAGTCCGTGAGACTTTGGAGGATTACAGCAACACCGAAAGCCAGTTAAGCCAGGTCGAAGCCCTTAATTATGAAGGCGATTGCAAGGATTTGGGGCAGGCACGGTTTTCCAAGTCCATGGATGCCGAAGACCATGCCGGGACGGCGGACTGGTATGACTGGCGCGAACGGCAAGGCAGTGTCGGGCGCGAAAACGATGCCTTTTTTGCCAGCGTTTGGACGATCCTGCATCACTGCAATGGCCTGATGATAGGCGAAAAACTCAACAGCAAACGCCGCTTGGACAGCGAGACGATCTTGTCGCAAATGACTTCCGGCGAACAAAGTTTCAAAATACACGTCAGCCATTTGCTCAACAAAATCCAGTCGCCCGTTTATCGGCAGCTGACCGTTGAGGCGATCAAGGCCATCGCGTCAATTTTCCATAATAATTCTTTGCAGATTGATGATACGCTAGTCACCGATGTCATTATCGGGCATGCGGTGCGGATTTGTTGGCTACAGGCCCATCCGCAGCATAAGGACAGTTATGAAGAACACGTTTCGATTGCCTGGCAAGCGTTTTACCAACTGCCGCCGCATCGGGTCGCTAACGGCATCTTGGACGCAATCGTACACTTACTGAATAATAACAATAAATTACAGACAGAAGAGGCAAACGTATGATACTTGCAGGCGATATAGGCGGCACCAAAACGGTATTGGCATTATTAAGCAAAGAGGCGGATGGCACACGGAGCGTCCAGTATGAACAAGCGTTTGCAAGCCTTGCCTACCCAGAGTTTGAAGACATCCTGAAAGAGTTTTTGCCGATTGATGTCAACATCAGTTCGGCTTGCTTTGGCGTGGCGGGGCCGGTGGTCAACCAGCGTTGCCAAACCACCAATCTGCCGTGGTTGTTGGATGCCGAACGGCTGAAAGCCCAATTAGGGACGGAAAAGGTAAAGTTACTGAACGACCTGGAAGCGATGGCGTTGGGGATGTTGTTTTTGCCGGAAGACGACTTGCTGGAATTAAACCCGAACGCGCAAGAACTGCCCGGCAATATCGCCGTGATAGCCGCCGGGACCGGGTTGGGCGAGGCGATTTTATATTGGGACGGCAACCAGCACCACCCGATCGCCACCGAAGGCGGCCATTGCGATTTTGCCCCGCAAACCGAGCAACAGGACGCCCTTTTGGCTTACCTGAGGAATAAATACCCCGAACACGTCAGTTGCGAGCGGCTGGTTTCCGGCATGGGCTTTAGCAATATCTATGATTTCCTCTGTGAACACGATTTCGCCACCGCCTGTTTGGCCGTGCCGGAGGTCAATGACATCGACAATGGGATAGATAGGAACGCGGTCATTTCTAGGCTTGGGGTCAGTGGCGAAGATGCCTTATGTGCCGAAGCGGTGCGTTTGTTTGTCGAACTTTATGGCGCGGAAGCCGGCAATCTGGCGTTAAAAGCCTTGGCGATAGGGGGGGTGTTTATTGGGGGTGGCATAGGCCCGAAAATTTTGCCGATGATGCAGGACGGCAAGTTCATTTCGGCGTTTAAGGCCAAAGGCCGTTTCGCCGGGTTGTTGGATAAAGTGTCCGTGAAGTTGTCCTTGAACGCCCGCACGCCCTTGATCGGGGCGATTAATTATTTTGCCTAGGCGGCAAACTTTAACGTGTGGGGCGGATGTGCCACACTTATCCACGCTGATTGCCTCCCTTTCCTATGCCAACATCCGATGACCTAACCCTAAACGGCTTGCATCCCCGAATGCGTGAATGGCGCCGCCACCTGCACCAATATCCGGAAACCGCTTTCGAAGAAACCCAAACCGCACAATTTGTCGCCGACAGGCTCACCGAATTTGGCCTGGAGGTACACCGGGGATTAGGTAAAACGGGCGTGGTGGGGACGCTAAGGGCCGGAACCCCCGGCAAAAAAATCGCCCTGCGGGCCGACATGGACGCCTTGTTCATCCAAGAACACAACGGTTTTGCCCACAGATCCCGCCACGATGGAAAAATGCACGCCTGTGGCCATGACGGGCATACCGCCATGCTGCTGGGGGCGGCTTGCCATCTGGCCAAACACCCTAATTTTAACGGCACGGTCTATTTCATTTTCCAGCCCGCCGAAGAATGCCGTGCCGGGGCTAAGGAAATGATCCAGGACGGTTTGTTCAGCCACTTCCCCGCGGATTGCGTGTTCGGGATGCACAACTTCCCCGACATCCCCACCGGGCACTTTGCCGTCAAATCCGGCGCGATGATGGCTTCCTTTGACTGTTTTGAAATCATCATCAAAGGTGAAGCCACCCACGCCGCGATGCCGCACTTGGGCAATGACGCCATTGTCGCCGCCGCGCAACTTATCACGGCCTTGCAGACCATTGTCAGCCGCAACCTGAACCCCGCTGATGCCGCCGTGGTCAGCATCACCCAAATCCATGCGGGCGACACTTGGAACGCCATCCCTGACACCGTGACCTTACGCGGCACCTTGCGTTGCTTTAAAACGTCGCTGCAAACCGAAATCGCAGACCGCATCCAACATCTTGCCACGGGCATTTGTGCGGCATTCAAGGTCAGTGTGCAGACCGTTTTCAACCCCGAAAACCTAGGTTATCCGGTCACTTGGAACAGCGAGGCCGAACCCGCCCTGGCCCGCCAAGCCGCCACCGCCGTGGTGGGCATGGACTGTGTGGACTTGCATCCTGTGCCCAGCATGGGCTCGGAAGATTTCGCCTTTATGTTGCAGGAAAAACCCGGTTGCTACCTTTGGATAGGCAATGGCCCGTCCGCCAACAGCTGCTTGTTGCACAACCCGCATTACGATTTTAATGACGGGATATTGCCGATAGGGGCGGCGTATTGGGTTAAGTTGGTGGAGACGGTGTGTGCAGATGCCGAGAAGCAATTCTCATTATGACACTTAGCAAAGTAGGCTGGGGTGACGCAAGGAACCCCAGCAGAGTGGCTTGTGGTGCTGGGACTGCGCCACCGCTTCATCCCAGCCTACGACACGAAGGTTAAAAGACTTTTGGACGGTTACTTATGACTTATGGCTAACGGCATTGGCTTGGGCTCCTCACCGCAGATATGCCCGCGCATCCCGGTGACTCTTCTCAGCGGCTTCCTAGGCAGCGGCAAAACTACTTTGCTCAACCGTCTGCTAAGCCAGGCGCCACGTTCGGCAGTCATCATCAATGAGTTTGGCAGCACGCCGATAGACCAGCAATTGCTTAGGGAGCACAATATCCCGCTGAGCACTTTGGCTGGCGGGTGCCTGTGTTGCCAAGTGGTAGGCTCGCTGGCGCCGTTGTTAAAAAATTTGCGGATGGCGTGGGATGCCCATCCGTCCGGCTCCAGCCATGGCAAGCCATTTGAGCGGGTCTTTATCGAAACCAGCGGCGTCGCCAATCCCGCACCGGTGTTGGACATATTGTTGCGGGAACGTTGGTTGGCCGCCCGTTACCGTTTGGACGGGATCATTACGATGGTGTCGGCGGCCCAAGGCGCCGAGGCGCTAAGCCGGTTCCCCGAAGCGCAGGCGCAGGTAGTTTGGGCGGATGTGCTGGTCATCACCCAAGCCGATTTGGCAACGACAGGGCAAATCGGGGCGTTGATGGAACAATTGGGCCGCTTGGCTCCGGCAACCCCGTGTTTGCGGGCAGACCAAGGGGCTATCGGCTTGGAATCCCTCATGGCTTTTGTGAGGCCAGAAGCTCTCCGGCTGAGAAAGGTGGCGCCAGTTCCGGGCCACAATTTTCATAGCGTCTGTGTGCAGCTGGACCAGCCGCTGGTTTGGGGACGGTTAAGGCCGGTCTTGGCAAGTTTGCTAAACCGATACCCAGGGCAATTGGTGCGTTTAAAAGGCGTGGTTTATACCCTTGATGGGAGCGGGCCCCTGGTTGTGCAGGGCGCTACCGGGACGCTTTTTCCGCCCGTCCGCTTGCCTGCAACGGCGGCCGATGACGGGCGCGGGCGGTTGGTGTTTATCACCGATGGCGAGATCCCCGGCTTGCCTCACATTGTCATGGAGATGATACGGGCTGGCGTCTGAGCGCGCTGTGTCGGGCCATGGATCCGGTTTTTCAAAACCTTTGGGGGATTACAGTCCGATAAGGTGGGGTGGCGGGAATTTAAAAAGGTTAATTATTGACGTGGCTATAGGGGGCGGCAAGATAATAGCCTAAACTAAGCAGTTATAAAACGGCAGAAGCGAAACTGCAAACAGAGCCGGAATCGCTGGTGAACTTGAAAATGGCCAAGGTTGCCCCACAATCCCCGGTCATTTTGGAACTGAACACAATTACAGAGACTAACCATGTTTGAAGACCTACGCGACCTCTATCAAGAGGTCATATTTGACCATAACCGCAACCCGCGCAATTTCCGCGTCATTGACCATCCTGACCGTAAGGTGGAAGGTTTTAACCCTTTATGCGGCGACCGTTTGACGCTGTATTTAAAAATGGACAGCGGCACCATACAAGACGCCAGTTTCCAAGGTTCCGGTTGTGCGATTTCCACGGCTTCCGTGTCCTTGATGACGGAAATCATCAAAGGCAAAACTGAAGCGGAAGCGGAGGCTTTGTTCAAGACTTTCCACGACATGACCACGGGCAAAGGCGAAGACATCCAACTGGAAGCGGTAGGTAAGCTGGCGGTGTTGGCGGGCGTGCGGGAGTATCCGGCGCGGGTGAAGTGCGCGACCTTGGCGTGGCATACCTTGGATGCGGCATTGAAGAACGAAACCCAAGCCATTTCTACGGAATAAGCAGCAAACCATTAGGGGGGCGTTGAAAATGATTCATCGTAAATTTTTCGCCATGGCCGTCATGATAGTGGCAATGACCGCTTGTGCCAATAATCAGGACATCAGTGGTTATAACCCTATTGCACGCCCTTATTTACCGGTGGACATCAGTGTGCAAAGTGATAATGGCGGGGGCTTGCAACAGCTGCCTGTCAGTGGCAATACAGCGGATTACCGTGCTTATGTAGCCGCCATGCCGAATGAGCGTTATAAATTGCGTGTGGCCAATAACAGCCGGCAGCGGGTCGGTGTCGTCATTGCCGTGGATGGGCGTAATATCATCAGCGGCCAGCAGTCGTGGTTGCGCAATAATGAGCGCATGTATATTCTGGATCCGTATACCAGCGCTGAATATGAAGGCTGGCGTACCGGGGCGGACCAAGTCAACCGTTTTTATTTTACTGAGGCGGGCAACTCTTATGCGGCGGCCTGGGGAGACACCTCTGCACTGGGTGTCATTGCCATGGCGGTCTATGCCGAGCTACCACGTCCGGAAATCTATGGCCGGATGTCAGGGGCGGCGGAGGGGGCGGCTGGTGATTCAGGGGGCTTGGCCAGGCAAGCCGCGCCAGGGACAGGTTTTGGCGAAACCAGGTTTTCACCCAGCTATACGGTGAATTTTGAGCCGCTCCCGGATCCGATAGAAAAAGTGTTCCTTAAATACGAATGGCGAGAGACCCTGTGTGCCAAACGGATTTTGCCGGACTGCCGGAGACGTATCGGGGGCGCTGATGACAACCGTTTCTGGCCCAATAACGGTGGTTATGCCCCGCCGCCACCTCGCCGCTAAGCCAGGGTTGGCTGATTTGCAAATGACCATTACGCAGCCTGGGTACGTGGGGAAACTGGCGGTACTTTATGATGGGCGTGGTGATATTCTGCCATTCCAACAGCTTGCAGAAAGGCTTGCTGTGCCGTTAAGAAACTCATCAGAAGCAGGCTTTGACCAGCATGAGGCGTTTTTTTTAAGCTGGCGCGATGGCTGCCTAAAACTGCTCGATAAAGAGTTGTTGAAAAAAGGCGGTATGGCGGTTGAAATCGGGCCGCGCCAAGGTGAGCAACGCTCTTGGCCAGCACCTAAAGACGGGGCGTTGGCGAAAGCCTTGGGGCGCAAAACCAAAACCGTGGTGGACGCGACCACGGGCTGGGGGCAGGACAGCCTGCATATTTTCCGCATGGGCTATGAGTTGTTGTGTATGGAACGCTCGCCGCTGATGGCGGTTCTGCTTGCCGATGGCTTCAAGCGGTTGGCGCAGGAGGAGTGGATGCAACGCTTGCAGTTGGAGCCGCCACGTTTGCTGGTGGGCAATGCGGTTGAATTGCTGGCCGGGTTGCCGGAACCGCCGGATTGCATTTATCTCGACCCGATGTTCCCGCCCAAACGCAAAAAATCGGCCCTGGCGAAGAAGTCCATGGTGGTGCTGCGTGATTTGTTAGGCGATGATGAGGACAAAGCCGGGCTATTTGCTGCGGCGATGCAAGCCACGGGCAAGCGGGTGGTGGTGAAAAGCCCTGATTATGCCGAACCGTTAGGGGGTAAGCCGAGCGACAGTTTTCACGGTAAGCTGTTGCGGTATGATGTTTTTTTGAAGAATTGACTTTAGGACGGGCTTCTTTTCGTCCGGAACCATCCTGCGCGGGTTTGTTGGATGGCCTGTAATACAAAGAATGTGGAGGATCAATTATGTCAGGTTGGGTGGATGCCATTAACGGGGAAGCCTTGGCGGATGGCGAACACGTCGTCGTTGATGTCGATGGCACGGATGTCGCGGTGTTTAAGATTGACGGGCTGTGTTATGCGATTGAAGACGTGTGCACCCATGACGGGGCGGAAATCGCCAGCGGCGTGCTTGACGGCGATGAAATTGTCTGCCCACGGCACGGCGCGCGGTTTTGTGTGAAGACCGGGGCGGTCAAATCCGCCCCGGCTTATGAAGCTATCGCCTGTTTTCCGGTACGGATGGAAAACGGCAAAATACAGGTTAGGGATGACCGTTGGGATTGACCCTTTAGGAGTACGGCGTGGGAAACTGGGCGCTTTACGCAGTGGTTTCTAGGTTTTTCGCAGGCCCCACTCCGGTGCTTGCCAAAATGGGCGTGTCCGGCATGGCCACCGCATCGCCTTACATTTTCCGCCTCCCCCATTTTATCCCAGTGTCGCTACCACGCCATGGGCGGCAACCATAATCATCCCCTATTGTGGCAATTGCGTTTTTTTCTGCGTTGATAGGATGGCCTCATGCAGGCGTCTTAAATGGCCTTCAAGCGCATGGATGTCTTCCGGCGAATAACTGGCAAATAGTCGCCCAATAAACAGCAAGTGCTCTGAGAACGTGCGTTCGTACAAGTCATTGCCTGCTTCAGTCAAGCGGATGCTCTGGCTGCGCCCGTCGGTTTCTGACGCAACGCGTTGGACTAGGCCTTTATCTTCCAAGCGGCTGATGACGCCTGTTAATGTCCCTTTGGTGATCAAGGTCTTTTCGCCTAGTTTTTTATAGGGCATGCCGGGTGTGTTGCCTAAGGTGATGATGACGTCAAATTGCGGCAAGGTCAGGTCAAGCTTGTGGACATGGCTGGCGGCATAAGCCAAAAACGCCTGGTGTGTCCGTAACAGCTCACGGAGCACCGTAGGGAATGTTGCAGGTGTATCCATCGGATTAGGGGCAATAGTTTTAGTTAGGACAAAACAATACCGCTATTTTTGATGCTTGGCTATCAAAACTGTTTATAAATTGACCCATTACGCAACCCTTGCGGGTACGGTGTCGCCATCGGCATGCGGTAGGCATTTGGGAAATCCATCTGGGTAAACGTGTAATCAACTGATAAATAAAACGTATTTAAATAAATGTGTACAAAAATGCTGGCAGGCCAGGCAAATCCTGAAAAATAGTTCTGATTAGAACAATAAATAGTTTTAATTAGAACTAAATATGCTATGATTTGGCCATCCTAGCCATTAGCCTAAAGCGTCCTGTGCTAAAGGGACTAGTTAGTTGTTAGGTGCCAGCAATTTTTATTTATCTACCGTGAGGTTTATCCCATGAACACATCCAAAAAAATTTTAGTCCCTTTGGTTATGGCGGTCTCTTTGGCTGCCATATCGTCCAATGCCTTTGCTGTCGCCAACCCCTCGTATGAAGAGGTCAAAGCGGCGATCACCCATACCTTGGCTAAAGTGGAAGAAGCCCAAACCGCCCTGGACAATGGCGCCAACAATGAAGCGTTGATTGATATGGTCAGCGATGCCCGCCAGTTGCAAAAGGACATTGCCAACAACGTGCTGGATGTAAAACGTAACCAAGCCAGCAATGTGTTGAAACAAGCGCGTACGGCGCTCCAGAAAAATGAGGTGGATACGGCCAAAGCGGCTTTGGCCGATGCGGTTAACCGGTATAAAGAAATCCAACAGCTCTACGCTTCCACCCATTGATTTAACGGGTGGCGGTAAGCCACTTTAGCGGCTTGCGTAAACTAAGCCCTTACCTGGAAACTCTGGGTAAGGGTTTTTTATGCGTGTAAAATAATTGCAGGGCTTAAGGTGTTGCCTAAACCTTAAAAAGAAGGCCATCGCAAAAATAAACAAACATCAGTCTGCTACCGGAGGCGATCCTGAAAAACCTAACCAACGACACTTTCGCCGAGCATTTGCTGCACTACATGCCAGTGGCGGCATTTGTCCTGGATACCCGCCATCGGGTGGTGATCTGGAACAGCGCCTGCGGGCAATTGACCGGGCTGGAGGCCGAGGGCATGCTTGGCACCGACCAGCATTGGCGGGGCTTTTATAGTGAACCGCGCCCTTGCCTTGCCGATCTTCTGTTGGACCGCTCGCTAGGCAAGCTGTCCAGCTTTTACGAAAAAGCCGGCGATTTTGACGCCGACGCACTCACCCTGCACACCGAAAACTGGTGCCCGATGCCGGATGGCCGTAGGCTGTACCTGGTCATTGACGCCGCAGCCATCACCGGCGACAACGGCGAGGTGGTGGCCGTCGTCGAAACCCAGCGTGACCGTACCGAGCAAAGGTTGATGATGCAGGCGCTGGAAGAAAGCGAGCAACGCTTTGCCGCGATACTCGGCTCGGCGATGGATGCCATTATCGCCATCGACCAGCAGCAGCGCATCACCCTATTCAACGCCGCCTCGGAGCGCATCTTCCGTTGCGCCGCCGACCTTGCCATCGGCCAGCCCGTGGAGCGTTTCATCGCACCGGATTGCCGCAGCTTGTTCAAACGCTTTTTGTCATTTGAAGACCACGCCGCAAAAACGCCGACCTGGGTGCCGGAAGGCTTGACCGCCCGCCGCGCCGATGGCGAAGAATTCGCCATTGAAGTCACCTTCTCGCCTCTGGACACCGGCGGGCAGCGGCTGTACACGATGATCCTGCGCGACGTTAACGACCGCCGCCAGGCCGAACAACAACTCGACCGTCTGCAACTGGAAAAAGGCTACTTGCAGGAAGTGATCGACTACGAGCACAACTTCGGCGAGATCGTCAGCGGCTCCAGGGAAATGCGCGCAGTCTTCGAACAGGCCCGGATGGTCGCCCGCACCGATACGCCGGTGCTGCTGTTGGGTGAAACCGGCACCGGCAAGGAATTGCTGGCTCGCGGCATTCACGAGCTGAGCGACCGCAACAAAGCCATCCTGGTCAAAGTCAATTGCGCGGCGCTACCCAGCGAGCTAATCGAAAGCGAACTGTTCGGTCATGAAAAAGGCGCGTTCACCGGCGCCACCCAGCAACGCAAAGGCCGCTTTGAACTCGCCAACGGCGGCAGCCTGCTGCTGGACGAACTGGGCGAATTGCCCCCGGCGGCGCAAGCCAAACTGCTGCGCGTCTTGCAGGAACAGGAGTTCGAGCGGGTCGGCGGCAGCGAGACGCTGAAAGTGAATGTCCGCGTGATCGCAGCCACCAACCGCAATCTCGCCGACGACGTCGCGCAAGGCCGGTTCCGGGCGGATTTGTACTATCGCCTGAATGTGTTTCCCATCGAAGTGCCCGCCCTACGCGAGCGCCAAACCGACATCCCGTTGCTGGCGCGGTTTTTCCTGGATAAATACGCGCAAAAATTCGGCAAGCGCATCGGCCATATCGACCCCGCCGCCCTGGAACAACTGCTGAATTACCCCTGGCCCGGCAATGTGCGCGAATTGCAAAACGTCATCGAACGGGCCGTGATACTTTCCCAGGGGGCGGCGCTTGATGTCAGTGCTCTGATAAACTTACACGCCGGCCCCCCGGCCAAGAATGTCCGGTTGGGTACCCTGGAAGACGTGGAGCGTGACCATATTCTGCATGTACTGGAAGAAACTGGCTGGACTATTTCCGGTGCCAAGGGGGCCGCTGCTATACTAGGTATGAACCCTAACACCTTGCGTTCACGTATGCAGAAACTGGGGATAACGCGGCAGGGTTTAGCGTCATCCCTTTAAAAATGGGCTCCAAGTGGTGTCCACGAACAGCACGAAAGATTCGGAATAGGCCGCCCCGCAGGATGTTAAGTGCTTAAGCCTATTGGCGGGCGGCTTTGTAAAACCCGTCCCGCTGAATACTTTCGTGTTTTGCGGCGTGTGTGGATATTCGCCGTGTATCCTTTTAGGCATTAAAAAATGATGGATTTTCCAGGGTATGGGCTCTACGTGTTTTGCTTGCCGCCTTCCGTTTGGAATAGGGTCATGACAACTTTTTTGGAATAAAGGCATTGGCGGACGTGAATATGGTTAACGGGCGCAAACATCTTATCTATACCTTGTCGCTAGCCGTTTTGCTGCTGGGCATCAATCCGGCATGGCCAGTTGAATTGGATGCGGTTACCCTGCAATTGAAATGGAAGCATCAATTTCAATTTGCCGGATACTATGCGGCTAAGGAAAAAGGCTTTTACCAAGAAGCGGGGCTTGATGTCGCCATTATTGAAGCGGCGCCCGGTGTAGACCCTACCCAAGAAGTGCTCGCAGGCCGTGCGCAGTTTGGCGTCGGCACCAGCGAGCTGGTTTTGCGCCGTTATCGCGGCGACCCGGTTGTCGTGTTGGGCGTCATTTTCCAGCATTCACCGTTGAGCCTGATCACCCTGGCCAAATCGGGGATCGACAACATCCATAAGCTGGTGGACCGCAAAGTGATGATTGAACCGGGGTCGTCAGAGTTGTTTGCCTATCTGTTTCAGGAAGGCTTCACCCAAAAAGCCTTCAACCTACAGCATCATAGCCTCGACTTGAACGATTTGCTGTCGGGTAAAATTGATGCCATGTCGGTGTATGTCACCGATGAACTTTATCTGCTTGACCAGCAGCGGCTGGCTTACAACCAGTTCAGCCCACGGATGAGCGGCATCGATTTTTATGGCGACAATTTCTTTACCTTGGCGTCTGAATTGGAAGAACATCCGCAACGGGTGAAGGCATTCAGGGAAGCGACCTTGCGTGGTTGGCGTTACGCCATGCAAAATCCGGACGAAATGGTGCAGCTGATTTATGGGCGTTATTCGCAACGGCACAGCATAGGGCATTTGCAGTTTGAAGCGAAAGCGATGTATGAATTGATGCAGCCGGAACTCATCGACCCCGGCTATATGAATGTGGGGCGGTGGCAACATATTGCCCAAACCTATTACCAGCTAGGGCTACTGCCTGAGCATTTCAATGTCGATGCGATGCTGTATTTTCCTAGCAACAAACTCGACCTGAAAAAACTCCAGACGACGCTTTACTACACGGCGGGGGGGCTGTCCTTGCTGGCGATACTGTCCATGGTTCTGTTGCGTTTCTATCGCTCTGTGCGTATCAATGAATCCAGGCTCAAAACCATGTTCGACCATGCCCCGCTTAGCTTGATCGTATTGGATGACCAAAACCGGATCCAAAGTTGGAATGCCGAAGCCGAAAAGACTTTTCTTTGGAGTGCCGAGGATATTTTGGGGAAGAACATCACGGCAATCATTCCCCCGCCCGTACGCCCCGAGGTCGAGGAAGTCCTGGCGGCGGTGCATACCGAGCGCACCATCGTCCGCCACGAAAACACCAATATCAAGCGGGACGGCACCGAGATCCTTTGCGAATGGTTGAACGCCCCTTTTAAAGGCAAGCATGACCAATCCAGTTTTATCATCTGTATGGCCCGCGACATAACGGAAGCCAAACAGTTGGAGCAAAAGCTGGAACGTGCCGCCCATTACGACAGCCTAACCTTGTTACCCAACCGGACACTGGTTTTTAACGAGCTGAAACGCTCATTGGCGATTGCCGCGCGCCAAAAAACCAAATTGGCGATCCTGTTCCTCGATTTAAATGATTTTAAAGCGGTTAACGATAATTTTGGCCACGAATCGGGGGACATGCTGTTGGTCACTGTCGCCCAACGTTTCCCGAAAGCCATCCGCGAGAGTGACTATGCCGGCAGGTTGGGCGGCGATGAGTTTTTGATCATTTTGCAAGACATCGGCTCGCTTGAAAACGCGCAGATGGTCGCTGATCATTTGCAGGACCTGATTTGCCAACCTTATATGATCAAGGGCCAAGTGGCCACCATCGGCGCCAGCATCGGCATTAGCCTTTATCCCGACGACGCGACCGAAATTAGCCAACTGATCCACAAAGCCGACCAAGAAATGTACCAAGCCAAACATGGGGTGCAATAACCCGGAAGCCGCTTCACCGTCGGAGTAACCAAGACGCCACCCGCGCCGGTACCACGGGTGCTCAGGAATCCGCCCCAATGGGCTGGAGCCGGGCTTTTTGCTCAAAAACCAACTCATAATGCTCCACTGTGGGAAATGGGCTATAGAAATGGTGGAGCAACTTTTTCCATTCCTGATACCGGGGTGATGTGCGGAAGCCAATGGTGTGCGCTTCAAGGGTCTGCCAATGAACTAGCAGGATATAGCGGCTTTCATTTTCCACGCAATGTTGAAGCTGATGTGAGACATAGCCCGGCATGCTGGAGATGATGGCTGACGCGGTACGGAATGCGGCCTCAAACTCAGCCTCTTTGCCAGGGATAATATTAAGGACTGCCATTTCAAGCATAGGTTTTCCGAAATTCTAACGTTAGGGGCGCCGCCCATTGTTTAACTAAAGCCACCCTCTGGTAAGGCCGGGCTTCAAAACCGGTGCATCTTTTGTATATTAACACCCGTTGAGGTTAAAGCGCCCGGCATCTGCTACAGAATGCCGGAATATTCCCGGAGGGCATCCAGGCCTTAGGGCAAAATTGAACAAAGGGGGGAATAGCATCTTTATACTCAGAACCAGCGAGACAGGCGAATATTTTTCAAATGCGTTTCAGACAAACTATGGAGCCACTAGCGCCGTAGGGTTTTAAAATTAAATGATAAGCCAATGCCTTAATTATCTGGCGGCAAGCCGATGCTGTTTGGCCTTGCGTTTTTGCAACCAACGGATCACACCTGTGACAAACAACAGCGGGCATAGCAAACCTGCGATACACACCAAAATCCTCCCTGTCCAACCAAAAGCCTGCCCCGAATGCAAAGGCCATTGCCATTGCATGAACACGTCCCCGCTGCTGCCGTGCGTAGGGTCATTGATCTCCAGCACTTCGCCCGTGCTACGGTTAAGTTGGTAACAGCGCGTGTCCAGCACATACGGGCGTAATTCCGGCACGTTGCGGAAACAAGCGCTAAAAGGGACACTCGGGTCTGCCGAAAACGAATAATACTGGGGTTTGGCTTGCGGCAATCCGTGGGTTATTTTTTGTAAGGCCTGTTCCAGCACAGCGGCGGACGTCGGCGGCAGGGGTTGCGGGCTGGCTTTTATGTCCGGCGTCAAGGGCGAAAACTGCCCGACCAACCAGCGGAATTGTTCAGGCAAATTAAAATAAATACCGGACATCAACAAGGCCAGCATCACAACCAGGCTATAAAAACCAGCGGTCTGATGCACATCGTGATTGAGCCGCTCTTTGCTGGCTTTGCGTTTGACCGTCAGCACGCGCCGCCAATTACCCGTTAACGGCCACCATAAAATCAGCCCGCTCATCACCGAAATAAAAAATAGCACGGCAAGGGCGCCGACCAAGGTAACACCTGTTTCACCCAACAACAGCGCGTAATGCAGTTTAAAGAAAAACCCGGCTAAAGAATGCTTAAGCGGGTTCCAGGCATGGTAAAAGACCCGCCGGCCAACAACGTCGGCGGTAGTGGGGTTGATGAAAATATTCAGGGATTGCGCCTGCTCAGGTGCGGGGCTGGCTTCCGGGTAATAGAAACCGAAGACAGCGTTACCGTTTTCGTGGGAGGCATCCACCCATGCCGAATTCCAACCTGCCGGTGCGGCTAGGCTGGCGGCGGCGATCAGTTCATCCAGCGGTTTCCGGGTTGCGCCTGGTGCCGGTGCCGCTTGGTAAAGGCCCGGGTTGATCGCTGCGTCGAGTTCATGCCAGAACACCAGCACCGAACCTGTCAGGCCAATGACCGCTAAGAATAACCCAAGCCCCAAACCCAGCCACAAATGGGCTTGTAGCCAGAGTTTGCGGCGGGCTTTGAGGCGTTGGCGTGCTGTTGCTTTATCGCTTATGTTAGATAATGGGTAGGTTCGGCTCATAATGGTTTATCCAGTCATCCGGTTAATAAAAGGTTTTGGCCTGTCATCGACTTAAGACGTATGGGGGCGGATAATCCACACTTAATAAGTGATAAAAACCGCATTTACATCCATGCAGCCGCTGGATTGAAGCTTTGGCGGACAGGCAATAGGGCGGACGGTTTTCCCGTATTGTTTGCCGGCAACAATTGAAACAATCATGAAGTTCTATTGATACAAAGTCCTGTCATACTAATGCCCTCTTCCAAGGACATTTGCCTATGCCTGCGTTGGTTGGATGGCCATAGGCCTAAGCTAGACAGGCGGGTTAGGGGGAGCTTTTCAGGATTGATGGCACGAGGCAGGGATCATGGTGCGCTTTATAGGCAGCGGCCGAACAAATGGCCATTCCGACCCTGATGTGGGGCGGTGAATGGCGTGCCCGCCGCACGGAGGTGGTTATTTCATTAGCAATTAGAAAAACACGATCTTAACAACTTTTAAATTTGGAGAAATACTATGAAAACACGCGTCAGCACAATTTTCCCACCCTTACGCAAATTGGCCGTCGTGTTGCTTGGCTTAGGGTTTGCGGCGACAGCCCGGCCATCGTTTGCCAATGACCCTAGCCATGTGCTGTGGGCGGCTGATTTGGTCAGCCATATCCAACCGGCAAACAATGATTATGGCAGCAGCCCCAGCTACATATACTGGGCGGGCGTGAACGGCGCCACAACGTATGAAAACCGGACCCAATGTGGCTCGTTCCTGACCAACTTATTAAAACAAGCTTACGGTTGGGACAATACCGTTTTTAAAGATTGGTTCGGAAGCACTAGCCCAACGGCGGCGCAGTATCACGACGCCATTGCGTCAGGTAACGGTTTTACCGCGACCAATCTTGTGCAAAATATCGCAGTGGGCGATGTGGTCGCCATCAAATATCCAAGCGGCCAAGGCAGCACCGGCCATGTCATGCTGGTGCGTGGCCTGCCTGAAGAAGTGGCCGCAACTGCGCCCATAGTGCCCGGCACCCGCCAGTACACGGTTGCGGTTTACGATTCGTCACAAAGCGGCCACGGTGCCGACGACACCCGTAAAATGGCGGATGGCAACTGGGATACAGGCGTCGGTGCTGGTGTTTTCAGGATTTATGCCGATGAGTCCAGTGATGAAATTGTTGGCTATACCTGGAGCACTTACAGTAACTCCGTTTACTACAGCCAATCTGACCGCCATTTGGTTGCTGGCACCCTGCAATAAAAGGCGTCGTACCGAAGCCCGGCGGTTGGGGGCTTCTTGGCCACGGCTTGCCGTGGCTATGGACATCTGGTTTTTACGGCAGACGGCAAAAATGCAAGGGCGTTTGATGATGGCGATAGGCTTTTTCGGGCCATAAAATGGCAGGGTTCATGTGGAAGCCGCATGATTTTTGGCGAAGGTGCTGATGGCGATATAGAGTTAATGTTTGAGCCATGCTAAATTGCCAACCAACCGGCAGTATTCCCTGAATTTTTTGTAGAAGGAAGCAACATGAACCCCCATCGCCCTATTGTCCTGTCGTTTTCCGGCCACGACCCGAGTGGTGGCGCGGGTATCCAAGCGGATATAGAAACCTTGGCCAGCCATCAATGCCATTCCGCCAGTGTCATCACCGCCCTGACCGAACAGGATAGCCATAATGTCAAACGGCTGATACCGCAAGCTTCTGAAAACATCATCAGCCAAGCGCAAACCTTGCTGGATGACATGGAGGTGGACGCTTTTAAGATTGGTTTGATTGGCCAGCACGAAACCGCCCTGGCGATTTACGCGATACTCAAGCAATATCCGCATATTCCGGTGATCTTAGACCCTGTCTTGGCGGCGGGTGGCGGTGCGGATTTGACCAATGACCGCTTGGTTGCCACGATAGTGGATTTGTTGTTACCGTGCACCACGGTATTGACGCCCAATAGCAATGAAGCCCGGATCCTGGCCAATCTTGATGATCTGGAGGAATGCGGTTTATCGTTGTTGGAAGCGGGTTGTGAATATGTGTTGGTCACGGGGGCCCACGAAACGACGCCTAGTGTCCAAAACCAGCTTTTTCATGATGAGCGTTGCTGGGAAACTTATACGTGGGAGCGCTTGCCGGAAAGTTATCATGGCTCCGGTTGCACGTTGGCAACCAGTATTGCGGCCTTGATAGCGCACGGTTTATCGCCGGTGCAGGCGGTATTGGAAGCCCAGGAATATACGTGGAATTCCTTGAACGCCGCATATCGGGCCGGTAAAGGGCAGCATAACCCCAACCGCTTTTTTTGGATGGAGGACGACGCATGAAATTGCCTGCCCGCGGCCTGTACGCGATCACCCAAACCGAGAAAAAATCCCCTGTCACCATTATTGAAGAAGTGACGGCCGCTATCCGTGGCGGTGTGGCCATTGTGCAATACCGCGATAAAAACCCTACCGATGCGTTGGCCTTGGCGGCTGATTTGGTGCAAGTTTGCCATCAATACCAGGTGCCGCTCATCATCAATGACCATATTGAGCTTGCCGCTGCGGTTGCCGCCGACGGCGTGCATCTTGGCAAAGACGACGGGCAGATTAGTTATGCCAGGGAACGCTTGGGGGGGGATGCCATTATCGGGGTGTCTTGTTATGACAGTATTGAAAGGGCATTGGCAGCCCAGCGGCAAGGCGCCAGCTACGTGGCTTTTGGCCGGTTTTTCCCGTCGTCATCCAAGCCCTTGGCGGCTCCGGCAAGCATCGGGACATTGTCCCAAGCCCGGCGGGTTTTAGACATACCCATTGTGGCGATAGGGGGTATCCTGCCAGACAATGGGGGGCAATTGCTGGCGGCAGGTGCCGACTTGCTGGCAATTATAGGCGGGTTATTTGACCATCAGCCAGAATCCGCCGCCCGTGCCTATGGCGCATTATTTGGGCCAACAGATAAAGCGAATCCGTTTGAATGAAAAATTCTTCCCCATCCTGGCAAATAAGCATATTTTTAAAACAGATTAACGAAGAAGTGTTATAAAATATCCAGTTATACTTTTATCCGTTTATAAGCATTTTGGACGGGTAAACATTCTTAGCAAGTTATTATAAAAACACGACGGAGTTATTTCATGCGCATCATCCTGTTAGGGAGCCCTGGTTCTGGAAAAGGGACCCAAGCCCAGTTTATTACCGAAAAATACGGTATTCCCCAAATTTCAACCGGGGATATGTTGAGGGCGGCCGTGCGTGCAGGAACTCCGCTGGGTGTTGAAGCTAAAAAAGTCATGGATGCGGGCGGGTTGGTTTCCGATGACATAATTTTAGGCCTTATTAAGGAGCGTATTGCCCAAGACGATTGCAAGAATGGTTTCTTGCTGGACGGTTTCCCGCGTACTATTGCCCAGGCTGAAGGATTGGACGCCATGGGCGTCACTATTGACACTGTGGTTGAAATAGTCGTTGAAGATGAAGAAATTGTAAAACGCATGGCGGGCAGATGGGTGCATTTAGCGTCAGGACGTAGTTACCATGTGCAATTTAACCCGCCCAAGACCGATGGTGTTGACGATGTGACTGGGGAAGCGTTGATCCAACGCGATGACGACAAAGAAGAGACCGTCCGTAAGCGGCTAAGTGTTTACCATGAGCAAACCAAGCCGTTAGTCAGTTACTATGCGGCCCCTGGTAAAGGTGTCAAATTTAGTTCCATAACGGGCGTTGGGTCAGTTGACGCCATTTCCCAGAAGGTTTTTGCTATCTTAGGTTGATGCTTAGGATAGGCCGCCTTTTAAAATAAATTAGCCGCTGGTGCGGCACAATCATTTAAGATGAACTATGTCGGGTAAAACACTTTATGACAAATTATGGGAAGACCATGTCGTCTATACTGAAGACGACGGTTCTTCACTCATTTATATAGACCGCCATTTGGTGCATGAGGTCACCTCTCCCCAAGCTTTTGAAGGTTTGCGGCTAGCAGGGCGTAAGCCGTGGCGGGCGGACAGGAATTTGGCGGTGGCTGACCATAATGTGCCGACGACCGACCGTGACAAAGGCATAGCCGATCCGGTTTCCCGCCTGCAAGTTGAAACGCTTGACAGCAATTGCGCGGAATTTGGCATCACTGAATTTGCGATGAATGATGGGCGCCAAGGTATCGTGCATGTGATAGGCCCGGAACAGGGCGCGACATTGCCTGGCATGACGGTGGTGTGCGGGGATTCCCATACTTCCACGCATGGCGCATCCGGCGCCTTGGCCTTTGGTATAGGCACATCGGAAGTTGAGCACGTATTGGCAACCCAGTGCCTGGTGCAGAAAAAGGCGAAAAACCTGTTGATCAAAGTCAACGGGCAGGTTGGGTTGGGAGTGACCGCGAAAGACATTGTCCTCGCCATCATCGGCACAATCGGCACGGCAGGCGGGAACGGCCACACCATTGAGTTCGCCGGTGAAGCGATCCGTGCCTTGTCGATGGAAGGGCGGATGACGGTATGCAATATGGCGATAGAGGCGGGCGCACGGGCCGGGCTTATCGCCGTTGATGACGTCACGATTGACTATTACCGTGACCGGCCTTATTCGCCTAAAAATGGTGACTGGTATATGGCGGAACGGTTATGGCGGAACCTCCATTCTGATGCGGATGCCACTTTTGATAAAGTGGTCGAGATTGACGCCAGCGTGATTGTTCCTCAAGTGACTTGGGGGACATCGCCTGAACTGGTGGTCGCCGTTGACGGGTGCGTACCTGACCCGGCGTTAGAGATGAATCCCGTCAAACAACAAAGCATGGCCAGGGCATTGCAATATATGGGCTTAAGCGCCGGCCAAGCCATCACTGATATTTCCATTGATAAAGTTTTCATCGGTTCCTGCACAAATTCCAGGATAGAAGATTTAAGGGCGGCGGCCGAGGTTGCGAAAGGCAAAAAAATTGCCAATAACATCAAGCTGGCGCTAGTCGTGCCGGGTTCAGGCTTAGTCAAGCGTCAGGCGGAAAGCGAAGGGTTGGACAAAATATTCTTGGACGCCGGTTTTGAATGGCGTGAACCTGGGTGCTCCATGTGCTTGGCGATGAATGCCGACCGTTTGGAGGAAGGCGAGCGTTGTGCGTCAACTTCCAACCGGAATTTCGAAGGCCGGCAAGGCTATGGTGGAAGGACCCATTTAGTGAGCCCGTCCATGGCGGCCGCTGCCGCGATTGCCGGTCATTTTGTCGATGTCCGGCAATATATTGACTGATAGCCCTTTGATTATGAAACGGTTGGCCGTTTTCTATCAGCTTGATGCCTGTTTGCAACACCATTCGGGTATCAATAAAGATTTCGAAAAAGTGGATGGGGCCATGGTAAGGCCGTGGCCTGTCCAAAAGCCCCAATCCATTTGCTTTTTAACTTTCAAACACTAAAAATATGCAAGCATTTACTTTATTGGATGGCTTGGTCGCGCCGCTAGACCGTGCCAATGTTGACACGGACGCCATTATTCCCAAACAATTCCTCAAGTCAATCCGGCGGGCCGGATTCGGGCCTTACCTATTTGATGAATGGCGGTATCTGGATCATGGCGAACCTGGGATGGATTGTGCCGGCCGGCCATTAAACCCCGATTTCTTTTTAAATAAGCCAGCGTATAAGGGCGCAGAAATTTTATTGGCCAGGGAAAATTTTGGTTGTGGTTCGTCCCGTGAACATGCGCCTTGGGCACTGGAAGATTTTGGGTTCAGGGCTATTATTGCACCAAGTTTTGCTGACATTTTCTATAATAACTGCTTTAAAAATGGCCTGTTGCCAATAGTGTTGGCTGCTGAAATTGTTGACGGCTTGTTTCAAGGCTTATCTGAAGGTTACCGGCTCCGCATTGATTTGAACGCCCAGCAAATTATCACGCCTGATGGGAAAACCATCAGGTTTGATATTGATGGGAACCGTAAATACCGGTTGTTGAATGGCCTGGATGATATTGGCTTGTCTTTGCAACATGCCGACAAGATTGCTGCATACGAAATCGAACGGGCTAAAAGGGCCCCGTGGCTGTTCGTTAAGCAGTAAATATAATTGATAAGGATAAAGGGAAGGTTAAAAGCGTAATGACAAAAAAAATTGCAGTTCTACCTGGTGACGGTATAGGGCCGGAAATTGTTGCCGAGGCGGTGAAAGTCCTTGACTATTTGAATGCCGATATGGGTCTTGACCTAAGCCTTGAGTATGGCTTGATTGGTGGTGCGGCTTATGATGCGCATGGCACGCCCTTTCCGGAGCAGACCCTGGTTTTGGCAAAACAAGCGGATGCTATTTTGCTGGGTGCGGTTGGTGGCTACAAATGGGAATCGCTGGATATTGCCGTACGCCCCGAAAAAGGCCTGTTAGGGCTGCGTTCGGAATTGCAGCTTTTTGCCAATTTGCGTCCGGCCATTTTATATCCGCAATTGATCAGCGCCTCCACCCTAAAGGCTGAGGTCGTTTCCGGCCTTGATATTTTGATTGTGCGTGAATTGACCGGCGGTATCTATTTCGGGCAGCCGCGTGGTGTAAGGTTGCTTGAGAATGGGGAAAAACAAGGTTACAACACCCTCGTCTATAGCGAATCCGAAATACGCCGGATCGCCCATTCTGCGTTTCAGGTGGCGCAGAAAAGAAATCGTCGCCTATGTTCGGTTGATAAAGCTAACGTGTTAGAGTGCACCGAATTGTGGCGCCAAGTTGTGACCGAAATCGGTAGGCAATATCCCGATGTTGAGCTCAGCCACATGTATGTTGATAATGCGGCCATGCAACTGGTCCGCGCGCCCAAGCAGTTTGACGTGCTGGTGACCACTAATATGTTTGGCGACATCCTTTCGGATATATCAGCCATGTTAACCGGTTCCATTGGCATGTTGCCCTCAGCATCCTTGGATGCCAATAACAAAGGCATGTACGAGCCCATCCATGGTTCGGCGCCCGATATAGCCGGGAAGGGAGTCGCTAATCCATTGGCGACGATTTTATCGGCGGCGATGATGTTGCGTTATACGTTTAACCGCAGTGATGCGGCAGGACGCATTGAGGACGCTGTCAACAAGGCGTTAAATTCCAATATCCGTACTGCAGACATTTATTCTGAGGGAATGCAAAAAGTGGGTTCCGCAGCAATGGGTGATGCGGTAATTTCTGCTTTAAAAGAAGGTGCATGATGACCAAAACTTATAATGTCGCCGTTGTTGGCGCAACCGGCGCGGTTGGTGAAGCCATGCTTGCTATTTTGGAAGAGAGGGGGTTTCCGGTTGGTGAAGTCTATGCTTTGGCAAGCAGCCAGTCTGTGGGTAAAAGGATTCCCTTTAAAGGCGGTTCGTTAAGCGTGCAAGACTTGGCTGGTTTTGATTTCTCCAAGGTTCAAATTGGCCTGTTTTCACCAGGCGCTTCTGTGTCTGCGGAATATGCCCCCAAAGCCGCAGCGGCCGGATGTATTGTCATAGATAATACTTCACAGTTCCGTTATGACGATGACATCCCGTTGGTTGTGCCTGAAGTAAACCCGGATAAGATCGCCGACTACAAAAATCGGGGGATAATCGCCAACCCGAATTGCTCCACGATTCAGATGTTGGTGGCATTAAAGCCAATTTACGATGCCGTGGGTATAGAGCGCATCAATGTTTGCACTTACCAGGCGGTTTCAGGGACAGGTAAAGAGGCGATTGAGGAGTTGGCTAAACAAACGATGGGGTTGTTGAACATGCAGCCGATTACGAGCCGGGTATACCCTAAACAAATTGCTTTTAATGTATTGCCGCAGATTGATGTGTTTATGGATAATGGCTACACTAAAGAGGAAATGAAAATGGTTTGGGAAACGCAAAAAATTCTCGGTGATGACAGGGTTAAGGTCAATGCCACGGCGGTAAGGGTTCCGGTTTTTTACGGCCATTCCGAAGCGGTGCATATTGAAACGCGTGAAAAAATCGACATTTCTGCTGTTCGGGCGTTGCTTCAAAAGGCTCCTGGCGTGACCGTCATTGATGACCGTCAGGACGGCGGGTATCCGACAGCTGTCACAGAATCATCCGGTCACGATGATGTGTTTGTAGGGCGTATCCGGGAAGATATTTCCCATCCTAGGGGGATTGATTTGTGGGTGGTTAGCGATAATGTCCGCAAAGGGGCCGCTTTAAACAGTGTGCAAATTGCAGAAGTGCTGGTAAAAAATCACATCTAGTCTAAGATTAGTTTAACATTTGACTGACTATTCATGGTAATGAAACTGTGGAAACTATTTTGAAGGAGAGCGGTGTGCGCAATTTAACTAAAACTTTAGCAGTTGTATCGCTTTTGGTACCAGCTAGCGCCCATCCTTTAGGGATAGGCGAGATTAAATTGCATTCAGCCCTAAATCAAAATCTGGATGCAGAAATTGCTTTGGTCCTTTCGGCTGGGGAAAAGGTCGCGGATATTAAAGTCAATCTGGCGTCTCCAGATAAATTTGACGAAACGGGCATACCTTGGAGTTCTTTCCTTTCGAAGCTTAAGTTTCAGACCATTGAGTCGGATAATAAGCGGGTTGTCATTAAAATTTCTTCTAGGGAAGTGTTGAAAGAACCTTTCTTAGACTTCCTATTGCAAGTCAGTTGGCCTAAAGGGGATTTGTATCGTGAATTTACCCTATTGGTCGATCCGCCTACTGAATATGCCCAAAGTGCCGTCCCCGTATCCGAAGCTCCCTACAGTTATGGGCCTGAATCCCGGCCGGCATATGCTGCCCCTGCGCAACGGGCACGCAAACCCCGTGCCCTGGTTACCGCCAGTCTAAATAGCGAACGATACGGGCCAACAGCGAAAAATGATACCCTTTGGAAAATAGCCGGGCGTATCGGCAATGATTCGGGCGTGTCGATGGAGCAGCTCATGGTGGCATTGTACGATGCCAACCATGGCGCCTTTTATAAGGCTAATGTAAACGCATTATTGCCGGAAAAAACATTAAAGATCCCGACGAAGGAAGATATTTTAAAACTTTCCAAAAGCGATGCCTTGTATGAATTCAACCGGCAAATGCAGGCTTGGAAAAACCCTTCGGCAGTCGCCCGTATCCGTGAGGAAGCCGTTCAAGAGCAAGGGCAGGCGGTTGAAAATCAGTTGACGTTGAGCGCCCCCACCCAGGATAGTGTCAATGGGGCAGCTTCCGTTGCATCGCCGGATCAGGTGGGTAGTGGCGCGGCCACCGCCCAGGCCACTTCAGGAAGTGATCAAAAAAATAAGCTTGGCCAGGCTTCCGCAGACGAAGCTATACAAGCGAAAATCGCTGCTTTAGAAAAGCAACTGTCCACCATGCAAGAATTGATTGCATTAAAGGATCAACAACTTGCGGCATTGCAACACCAGGCCCAAGCTACGCTCCCTGCCCAGGCGGCCCCGCCTACGCAAACCCCGGCTACACCGATAGCGGAGCCAGTCAAGCCCATTCCACCGCAGGCACCTTCGGGTGATGTCCAGACTGTCCCAGCATCTAAGGAAGCTGCCACACCAGCGGCAATCCCCGCCCCAGTTCCCGGAGGGGAATTGCCCAATAAGGCACAAACGCCAGTACCGGCAGAGAAGCCGCCCGTACGCCGCGTCGCCACGCCTGTGGCGGAAGAAGGCGCATCAATCTGGACTTACCTTGGTTTTGGCGTTGCAGGTATCGGTTTGTTAGGAGGGTTGGGCTGGTTTTGGCAACAAAGAAGAAAAACTGACTATGACGATTTGTTCGAGCCAGCAAGCCGGTCGAAATCAGAAAAAGAATTGCTTGGACCGGAACTTGAGGACAGCAATAACGAAGCCACCACGAGTGATAATCTTTTCGTAAGTGATATCAATAGTGGGGAATTCGATGTCTTCGACATGGAGCAAACAGAAATTGACCCGATTTCTGAAGCTGATGTGTACTTGGCTTATGGCCGATACCAGCAAGCTGAAGATTTAATGCGGCATGCTATAGATGAGCAGCCAAGCCGTGATGAGTTTAAGCTGAAATTGTTGGAAATTTTTTATGCTAACGAGAATAAGCAAGCGTTTGAAAAATACACCGCTGAGCTTATTGACGAAGGTAAAATAGACGATGCGGGCTTTTGGGCCAAAGTGACGGAAATGGGCAGTGAAATCTGCCCGGATTCGATATTTTTCTCAGTCAAAACAGCAGCCCAGCCTGTTGATTTGAAGAAAAATGCTGCGGGCGCTGGCTTGTTGGCGACTAACGATGACGTGGGCAAAGAGGAAGGTAAGATAGATGAAATGGATTTTGATTTAGCGTCATTTGAAGAGTTGTTTTATAGCGAGGATTCGGGAAATCCGGCAGAGCGCCTATTTGATCTCGAACATGATAAAAAAATAACGCAAGCCGTTAATGTAAAAGAAGGATCAGATAACAAAAATGACAGCATAGATTTCGATTTTGACGACTTGTCTTTTGAAACACCTGTCTTGGAACGGGCGAATGAAAAGGTGGGGGTGCAGTTAGATAAGTCCCCGTCATTAAAAAATAATGATGAATTCGAAACGTTTGATTTTGATTTAAGCCCCCCTAAGGCCGGATCGGATCTGGCAAGCACCAATTCTGGCGCGCCTGTCGCTCAGGCGAATAGCGAGCTCAGTACGTTAGATTTTGATTTTAGCCCAATTGAAGCGGATACAAATGACAATCGCGGGCTTGAATTCGAAGGGCTAACGTTAAGCCCTTCTAAAAATACTGACGAAAGCCTCAGGACGCTTGATTTTTCAACGGATAATGCCCCTAAGACAAATTTATTTAATGAAGACTCGTTAAGTGTTGATTTTTCTTTTGATAAGCAACCGCTAGGTTTTAGCGAACAAGGGATTGAAGGTTTTGGGGTTGCCAACTTGTCTGAAATGGACGAGATGGAGACAAAATTAGATCTGGCGATGGCTTATATTGATATGGGCGACCGCGAAGCCGCCCATGAAATAGCCCGTGAAGTATTGGAAAAAGGCAGCCCCGAACAACAGCTAATTGCTAAGGCGTTGCTCGAAAATAAGCACTAAATTAAGTGCCTGCAAGCCATTAAAGAAGCCCTTTATCGGGCTTTTTTATTGTTTATCAGATAGTATGGTTCCGGGTTCCATCAATATCAGGAATTCTTGCCTGTGCCAAGTATCACCCAATTCCTCTGTTTCACAATTATATAAGCCGTAGCCTTTTTGAATAAGGCCCAGGGTTAGGCTGCTAACTCTGTTAGAATTTGACCAATCGAAAATAAATTATGTAAAAACGATTCTTTTTATATAATTTGTTGCAGAATTTATTTGCAAATAACACTTAAGTAGGCTAGCAAAATGAGCGATATTCGTTATGGAAGTAAAAGAAAAGTAATAGCCGGTGCTATTTTTATAGCGTTATTTTTAGCCGAGGGATGTGATAACAAGGAAGACGGTAAAAAGCATCTTGAAAAGGGTATTGAATACCTTAACAAAGGTGAATATGAAAAAGCTAAGCTGGAACTAGAGACTTCAAGCCAATCTGATAAGGATACCGCCCAAACTTATTACTATCTCGCGTTGTTGGATGAAAAAAACCTAAAGTATAAGGAGATGAAGGAAAATCTCATAAAAACGGTTGAATTGGCGCCCAAACATATGGAGGCCAGGATTAAATTAGGCAATGTTTTACTGCTTCTCAGCGAGCCAGTTAAGGCACAAGAGCAGGCTGACTATGTGTTAAAAGAAGACGCTCAAAACATGAAGGCCAGAATTTTAAAAGCTTCTGCATTCATCAGCCAAAAGAAAGTCCCCGAAGCATTGGCAATTCTTGACGATATTTTAGTAAAAAACCCGCTTGACACTGATGCCCTATCATTGAAAGCCTTGGTAAGTATGCAAAAAAATGATTTGCCGATGGCCAAGGAGTTAATAGAGGCCGCCATTAAAACCGATCAAAAGAATCTCGCTCTACAATTGTTGAAAATCCAGATCCATGCCAAAGAAAAAGATTTCGATGCAGTGATCGCCGATTACCGGCAGCTTATTGTCTTATACCCTGAAAATAAAGACTTTAAAGTCATGTTAGCCAAAATCTACGCCCAACTCGATAAGAAAAAGGAAGCGGAAGATTTGCTGCGCCAACTGATTGCCCAGGTTCCTGATGATATTAGGGCCAAAATATTGTTGCTTGATTTTTTATCAGTGCTTTCAACGGAGAAGGTATCGGGGCAATTTCACCAATATGTTGAGCAGTATAAAAACCAGCCCAAAATATTATTGGAACTCGCCAATTGGATGACGGCAAGAAAACAGTTTGAAGAAGCGAATAAGATATTTAACCAAGTGATTGCATCTGAAAAAGATTCTGATATTGCTTATGCGGCAAAAGCCCTGCTGGCAAGAAATGTACTGGACAATAAAAATTATGACATGGCCAGTAAGATTGTGGATGAAATATTGGAGGCAAAGCCTGATTACGCTAGCGCAAAAATTTTGAAGGCAAGATTATTCATTGCCAAACAGTTGCCTGATGAGGCAATTGAAATCCTTAATAAACTGGCCTTTTCAAGGCCTAACTCCGATGAAATCCTCTATTTGTTGGGGCAGTCCTATTTGATTAAGGACAATAAGCAAGAAGCCGATAAAAACTTTGCAAAGGCACTGGAGCTTAATCCAGTCAATTATGAAGCATTAGTGTATGTTTATGATAAGGCCTTGGCGACCAATGATATTAAATTTGCCAAAGATATATTAAAAAAAGCGATAAGGTACAAACCGGACAATCTGATTTTATTGGAAAAACTGACCAAGATCCATTTGTCAGAGCGCAATTGGGACGAAGCCAAGGTGGTTGTCCAACAAATAGGCAATGTCATCAACCCGCTAGCAAAAGATCTTGCCGCCTTTTTGCAGGGGCAAATAGTCCAAGGGCAGGGGGATTACCCTAAAGCCATTGGGATATATAAAACTTTATTGGCAAAATACCCTGAAAATACCGACGCCTTGGTGAGCCTTGGCCGTTGTTATGAAAGCTTGGGCAAGCGGAGTGAAATGATTGGGTATTTAAATGATGCCCTCGCCAAAAACCAGAAAAACATATCGGCAGGGGTGCTTTTAGCCGAACTTTATAGGTTGGATAAAAATTACGCCAAGGGGGTGTCGTTATTAAACCAGCTGATCCAAAAAGACCCGAATATCCCGAAATTATATGTGTTATTAGCCAACACCAAATTAGCTGAAAATGACAATCAAGGCGCCGTCATTGCCTTTCAGGAAGGCCTGAAAAAGAATCCTGAAAGCGTTGAGTTGTCATTATCATTGGCGTCACTCTATGAAAGGCAAGGCCAGCACGATTTGGCCATAAAATTTTATGAGCAATTGGTCGAAAAAAATCCGCGCTTGGATGTGGCCATAAACAATTTGGCGTCAATCCTCAGCGAAAACTCAACCAATAAGGAGCAATTGGACAAAGCCGAGCATTTGGCGGAAAAATTTAAAGATTCTGAACAGAGCTATTTTAGGGACACTTATGCTTGGGTTTTGGTTAAGCAGGGCCGGATACCTGAAGCCGTGAACATCCTTGCACAGATCGTGAAGGTGTCACCCGAAGAGCCTGGCTTCAGGTACCATTTGGGGGTTGCCTACCATAAAAACGGCGATAATATTTTGGCCGCCACGGAACTTAAACAAGCCCTTGAGCTGGCAAAGACCAAAGGCCGTTTCCCCGAAAAGCAGGCGGTTGAGTCCTTATTGGCGGAAATAGCCAAATCGGCAAATTAGTCCCTATCAACTAATAACAGTGGCGCAGGATTTAACGAGGAGGCGTTTTGAAAGTACTGGTAACAGGTGCGGCAGGTTTTATAGGTTCTACCCTTAGCCTTAAGTTGTTGGCACGTGGTGATGAGGTCGTTGGCATAGATAACCTCAACGATTATTACGATGTCAATTTGAAGCTGGCACGTTTGGAACGATTGAGGGCGCATAAAAATTTCAGGTTTTTGAAGCTTGATATAGCGGATAAGCCAGCTATGGAAGCGCTTTTTTCAACAGAGAAGTTCCAGAAGGTCATGCACCTTGCGGCGCAGGCCGGGGTTAGGTATTCAATAACCCATCCGCATGCTTATATTGATTCCAATATTGTCGGCTTCCTTAATGTTCTTGAAGGTTGCAGGCATCATAACGTGGAACATTTGGCGTATGCTTCTTCCAGCTCCATTTATGGCGCAAATACCAATATGCCTTTTTCCATCCACCATAATGTAGACCATCCGGTCTCACTTTATGCGGCCAGTAAAAAGGCGAATGAATTGATGGCCCACACCTACAGCCATTTATACCGTTTGCCGACCACTGGCCTGCGGTTTTTTACGGTTTACGGGCCCTGGGGCAGGCCGGACATGTCGTTGTTTTTGTTTACGCGCAGCATTCTTGAAGGTAAGCCCATTGATGTCTTTAACTTTGGCAATCACCGCCGCGATTTCACCTACATAGATGATATTGTCGAAGGCGTCATTAGGGTGATTGATAAGCCTGCCCAGCCGAATATCGGCTGGTCAGGTGAAACCCCCGATCCAGGCACCAGTACGGCCCCTTACCGCGTTTACAATATCGGCAATAACAGCCCCGTGCATTTGTTGACCTTTATAGAAACGTTGGAACAATGCCTCGGTAAAACAGCCATAAAAAACCTTTTGCCTTTACAGTTGGGGGATGTTCCGGATACTTATGCCGATGTCTCCGATTTGGTCAATGACTTGGATTATAAGCCGGACACCCTATTGGCGGACGGTATCCAACGGTTTGTTGAATGGTACAAAGACTTCTATAGGATTAACAGCTGATGAAACGGCATGGCAGGAACATTTCTGTAATAGGCTTGGGGTATGTGGGCTTACCGGTGGCGGTGGAGTTTGGTAATAGCCAACAAGTGATTGGTTTTGACATCAATCCTGTCAGGGTCGCCGAGCTAAAAGCCGGGGTTGAACGGACTAACGAAGTCCCTGCCGCTGAACTGGCCGCCACCAATATCTTATACACTTGCGATGCCCGCGAATTGCGTAAAGCGGATTTCCATATTATCGCCGTCCCCACTCCGGTTAACTTGGCCAAGCAGCCTGATTTGTCCCCAGTGATAAATGCCTCGAAAACAGTCGGGCAGCAGCTAAAAAAGGGCGATATTGTCGTTTATGAATCAACGGTTTATCCGGGCGCTACTGAAGAGGAATGCATTCCCGTCTTGGAGCGGGAGTCGGGTTTAAAATGGGGGCTTGATTTTTCGGTCGGCTATTCGCCTGAACGTATCAATCCTGGCGATAAAGTGCATACTTTCAAAACCATAACCAAAGTGGTGTCTGGGGACAGCCCTGAAACCTTAGCCGTTGTCGCGGCTGTCTACGGGTCAGTGGTGAGCGCTGGGGTGTATCAGGCGGCATCCATTAAAGTTGCCGAGGCCGCAAAAGTGATTGAAAACACCCAGAGGGACTTGAATATTTCCTTGATGAATGAACTGGCGCTGATTTTTAATAAAATGGGTATTGATACCCAAGATGTTTTGAAGGCCGCTTCATCAAAATGGAATTTTTTGCCATTTGAACCTGGCTTGGTTGGCGGCCATTGTATTGGGGTCGACCCTTATTACTTGACCTACAAGGCGGCCATTTTAGGTTATACCCCCCAGGTTATTTTATCCGGACGCAGCATTAATGATAGCATGGGCGGTTTTATCGCGAGCCAAACCGTAAAAGAGCTGATCAAATCGGGGCGGTGCGTGAAAGGTAGCACGGTGACCCTTTTAGGTTTCACGTTTAAAGAAAACGTGCCTGACATAAGAAACACCCGCGCGATTGATATTGTCAGGGAGTTACAAGACTATGGCATTGATGTACAAGTTTTTGACCCCATGGCGGATCCGCACGAGATAATGGAAGAATACGGGGTTGCCGTGGCCGCCGAGGAGAGCGGGTTGCAGCCAGCCCATGCCGTATTGCTTGTCGTCCCGCATCGGTACTTTATGGAAAAAAACTGGTCTTATCTTTCCGCATTGCTTGAAGGCCAAAAGGGGGTTGTCATTGATGTCAAGTCCAAATTGGACAGGGCGGATATTCCTGATGGCGTTACTTTATGGCGGCTTTAATAATGGCATCAAAAATAACCCGGCCCACATCTTGCCCGTATCCGGTTTCGGTAAATTATAGCTATTTGTTTGGCAATTTTGTTCATTGGCTTTCGTAAGGCCAAGATGAGGTAATGAAAGTGTTTTTTTTACAGGTCATAAAGTGGTTATTGCCGGTACTGGTTTTTTTGCTATATGGTTGTGGGCATCCGCAATTGACCCAGGAAGACGATGCCGTTATCCCTTCCGATTACACTTATATAATTGGCCCGGGCGATAGCATCAATATTTTCGTTTGGGGAAATCCGGACATATCCACAACCGCGACCGTTAGGCCTGATGGTAAGATCACCATCCCTCTGGCGGAAGATTTGATAGCCAGTGGTAAAACCCCAGCCCAATTGGCCAGGGTCATGGAAAAGTCGTTGGCAAAATATGTACGTGATCCGCAAGTTGTCATTATGGTAGGCGGTTTTCAAGGCGTCTATAGCCAGCAAGTGCGGATTATCGGGCAATTGAGTGGCGGCGGGGGTGTTGGCGGGGGGATCGGTGGCGGTATGGGCGCAGGCCTCGGAAGTTCCGGTTTGGGTGGCGGAGCAGGGGCCGGTGGCGGTTCGCGTTTTTCCGCACGCTCTTTCCCTTACAAGAAAGACATGACCTTGCTCGATCTAATGATACAAGTTGGTGGTTTGGGGCAATATGCAGATGGTAACAGGGCTAGCATTGTCCGTAATATCAACGGGGAAATGCAACAATTTGGCATTAGGATTGACGATCTGATTGAAGATGCGGATTTGTCGGCCAACATTAAAATTTTACCTGGAGATATTGTCATAATCCCTGAAGCGTTTTTTTAACCATCTAGCAAAAAATTCTACAGAACAGTTATGCAACAGCAGTTAACAGAAATCCTCTTTTATTTAAGAGGGACCTTAAGATACAAATGGGTCGCCATTGTGCTGGCCTGGGTAATCTGCCTGACAGGATGGATGGTGGTGATTGTCATGCCTAAACAATACACTTCCGAGGCGAAAGTGCATGTTGAAACCAGCACCATGCTCAGGCCGCTGATGAGGGGGATGACGGTGGAATCTGACGTCAGGGCGCTGCTTAGGGTGATGCAACAATTGATGTTCACCAAGAATAACGTCGAACAGATTATCCATTTGTCAGATTTGGAGAAAAGAATAAAAAACCCGCGCGACCAAGAGCAAATTGCTGACGAATTAAAAAAGAATATTAAGATCACGTCCTTGGGCGATGATATTTTCACCATAAAATATCAATCAGATAGCCCGGATCTGGCAAAAAATGTCGTCCAAGCCGTGTTGACCGTTTTTTCTGAACAAACGCAACTATCTACGATGGTTGGTGCGGATACGGCACACCACTTTATAGACCGCCAGATTCAGGAATATGAAGTCCGTCTGCGTAATGCAGAAAAAGCCCGGGAAAATTTTATGCGCATCAACCTAGGGATGTTGCCTGGACAAGGCAGTAATCAGGTTGAGCAAATGCAATCCATGACGGTTGCCTTACAAGACGGGAAATTGCTTTTGGATGAGGCCATCTCGAGAAAACAAGCCTTGAAAGAGCAATTGGATGAAGCGTTAGTTTCGGGTGATGAAGAGTGGGGGGAACTGGCTGGCCATCAAGGGACTGTTGAAGACGAAAAAATCGCTGACCTTAAGTTGCGCAGGGATGATTTACTGATTAAGTACACCGTTAACCATCCTGAAATTGCCCATTTGAATAAGACAATAAAGGAATTGGAAAAAGTTAGCGCCCAAAAGCGGGCCAAACAAATAGATGCAGGCGGGCTTGATAGTTCAGTCATAACGAACCCCTATACACAGTCTATAAAAATTGCCTTAAATGAGGCTGATGCGACGGTGGCGTCTATCCAGTCCCGCGTCAACATTCTGGAGAAACGTTTGGAATTGGCCCGGAGCGAATGGAACACAAGGCTTTCCGTCGAAACTGAAATGCAAAATTTAAACAGGGATTATGCGGCCATAAAGAAAAACTATGACCAATTGCTGGCTAGCCGGGAACAGGCGAATTTATCGAAAAAGGTCGATGACCAAGCAGAGTCGCTGAAGTTTAAAATCGCTGATGCCCCGGACAAACCGCTGACACCGTCTTCAATGCCCAAGCCGATTATGGATTCTATTATCTTGGTTGCAGGGATATGCGTAGGTTTCGGTGCCGCTTTTTTAATTTATTTGATTAGGCCTACCGTGATGACTACGGCGCAACTCAGGCAACTGACCGGGTTGCCGGTACTGGGGAGCGTGTCGATGAAAACCAACGACCTGGAGGCTAAAAAACACAAAAAGGAACTCTTTAGATATAGTTTTTCAACATTTGGGCTCATTGTAATTTATATCAGCTTCATGATGATTGATATCTTGCATATTGACGTATCCAGTTTTGTCAGGTTATTGCAACGTATTAACTAAAAATCTGTAAAGGCTAACTATGAGTATTATTGAAAAGGCAGTTAATAAAACCGAGCATGCGGAGCTTATTGCCAACACTGCTGATTTATCCACAGAACCCGGTTTATTTGGCCAAGGCGAGGCTTCAATTAACGAGGGTAACGCCGGTAAAATGGAACAAGTGCTGGATAACCCTGTTTATGAGGAGGCTGATACTGAAGGCCTTTATGCCGGAGCGGATTTATTTGACCAGGACAATGCCCCCATAAATAAGGGCCAAGCTAATACAATTGAGAGCCTGGTCAAGAAAGCCGACCAAGCCGGGCAATTAAATCATAATGCCCGCTTACCTATGGAAGCGGGTTTGTACAATGGAAAAGCCCCTTCTTTAGGCGGGCCCTTCTCTACGGACAATGAGAAGGTGTACAAGAAAAAGGATGATTATTCTGCGCCACAAGATAGGGTTGAAATTGATTGGGCCAGATTGGCCGAGTTAGGTTTCGTGACGCCCAGTGATGTGAACACCAAAACCATAGAAGAATACCGTAATATTAAGCGGCCCCTTGTTTACAATGCATTTGGTGCCGGCAGCGTAGGCATTGCCCGGTCAAATTTGATTTTGGTGACCAGTAGTGTGCCAGGTGAAGGTAAAACCTTCACCGCAATCAATTTGGCTTTGAGCATTGCCAATGAAAGGGATAAAAAAGTATTGTTAATTGATGCGGATGTCGCCCGCCCCTCGGTATCAAAAACGTTAGGGATCTATTCCCCTTCAAGGCCCGGGCTGATAGATTACCTTGAAGGGGAAAATATTGACTATTCAGATATAGAGCTATCTACCAATATGCAGGGGCTGCGTATCATTCCGGCGGGTAAGCTGCATAAATATTCCACCGAGTTGCTGTCCAGCAATAAGATGGCCTTGTTTGCGGAGGAGTTAAGCAACCGTTACCCTGACCGCATTGTCATTTTTGATTCCCCCCCTTTGCTTGCGGCTACCCAGGGCGAAGTGTTGGCAAAATTAGTTGGCCAAGTCGTTTTGGTCGTGGAAGCCGAAAAAACCTTGCAGAGCATGGTCATGGAGTCGGTCAGTAAATTGTCGGTTTGTGATGTGGTGCTATTGGTGTTTAACAAAACCTTAATTAGCCTCAGTGACGGTTATTATTATGGCTATGGTTATGGGCAATACGCTACCCATTAGTGTCAGGATGGCAATCAATAATCCCTACGGATTTGCTGTTTGCTGCTGTCTGCGACAAAGTTTCAATATCCCTTTTATAAGCCAACTGAAACATGAAGCAGCCCATTAGGGTTTTGAGATGTTGCTATCAAGGGATCATCTTGCCAAGACTATTTAACAGCACTGTTCCGCTAGTCCAATTAGCGGGGCTGTTTTTATGTGTCCCTTACCATCAAGCCCATGCCGCTAACTGGACAGTTAACCCTTATATACAGTTTCGGGAAACCTATTCCGATAATCTTAGGTTGGCACGGCCTGGGAACGAAAGTGCGGGCTTTGTCACGGAAGCCAACCCTAGCCTTTCCATTTTTAGGCAGTCGGGAAAAAATACGCTGAACTTAAATTACCGGCTACAGAATTTATATAATGCCTCCGGTAATGAAGATGCCACTACGTTTAACCAATTGCAGTTTAGTTCCAGCAACGCATTGATACCTAATAAATTTTTTCTTAACGCAAATAGCTCCATAAGCCAGCAAAATATCGACAATACCCGGATAGCCAATGACAATATTTCGGGATCTGGCAATAGGACTAATGTCAACACTTTCAGCCTTTCACCCAGTTGGACGCCGCAATTTGGTAACTACGCGTCTGGTTTGGCAGTGGTGAACTATGATACGGTGACTACTGATACCATTGCCAATTCCGGCAGGGCGGGCATTTCGGATACCCAAAATTTTGGGGAGCAGATACAATTGAATAGCGGTACAGAATTTAAGAGGGTGGGTTGGAACCTGTCGTTTAATAACCGCGACAATTACCGTGCGAATGGAAATGATGTTTCATTTCAAAACTCAAACGCAACCCTAAGGACTTATATCAATAAACATGTTAATGTTTTCGCCCAAGGCGGGTTTAGTGACAATAGTTTCCAATCATTTTCGGGCAGCAATAACAATGGCTTTTTTTATACCGCAGGTGTGCAATGGATTCCCAGCCAGCGTTATAGCCTAGAAGCGGGTTATGGGAATAACTCCCATGTCACGTTAAGCCTTTCACCCATGCAACGCCTGACCTGGGTGACCACGTTCAGGGATAACCAGATTGGCTTAAACTCTGGGCAAACGTGGCAAACAGCCCTGAATTACCGCACCCAGCGCTCCAACTGGTCCTTAACCCATCTTAATGACACTACGACAGTACAAGCGTTGTTATTAAAAGAACGGGTTATTATTGTTGATGGCAACCCCGACCCCTTTGTTAACCAGCCTGTAGAAATTCTTGCGTTTTTCCCGACCCAGACCGATCAAGTTATCGTGACTAAAACTTGGAATTTTGCTGTTTCATTTTTCACTGGTAAAAGCACCCTTACCGGAAGTGCATTTAGTCAAGACCGGATATACCAGTTGAATGATGGCCATGAAAAAGTCACGGGCCTTAATGGCAGTTGGAATTGGCAATTTGCCCATAAAACTAGCGCTTATCTTACCCCCAGATGGCAGCAAATAGACCGTGGCTTGCCAGTCAAAGACAACCGCTACGATTTGGGGATCGGTTTAATCCATTCCCTTACCAATCGCCTCAATGGTAGTTTGGAATTTCGTCATCTCAATCAGACCTCAGCGTTTAGCACGAATAATTTTGAAGAAAACCGTGCAACGGCAAGCTTGTTTTTGAGATTCTGAGCATGTACGACGGTTTTTATAATTTAAGCAGAAAACCCTTTCAGCTAAACTCCGATAGTGATTTCTTTTTTAAAAGTGAAGTGCACAAACGGGCGTTGGCTTATATGCGCTATGGCATAACCCAAGGCGAAGGGTTTATTGTGATCACCGGTAAGCCGGGCACCGGAAAGACCATGCTGATCAAGCAGCTAGTCAACAGCATAAACCGGGAAAAAGTAACCTTAGGGTTGATCGTGTCATCCCAAGTGGGGGCCGATGATTTGTTAAGGGTCGTCGCAACAACCCTTAACGTGCCTTACGAAGGGGAAGACAAGGCCACTTTGTTAGATAGGTTGGAACGGTTCCTGGTCGACCAAGCCCTGAAAGGTAAGCGTGTGTTGATGATTGTTGATGAAGCACAAAATTTACCGAAGACTTCATTGGAAGAATTACGGATGTTATCCAATTTTGAAAGGTCGGGGAAAACGCTGCTACAAATATTTTTAGTCGGGCAAAAGCAGTTCAGCAAAACTTTGGCCTTGCCTGAAATGGAACAGCTTAGGCAACGGGTGGTTGCAACGTATCAATTAAAATCCCTAAATGAAGAGCAAACCAAAAATTACATCCTGTTCCGCTTGAAAAGGGCGGGCTGGCAAGATTCCCCGCAGTTTGAAGACGATGCTTTCCCATTGATTTTCCACCACTCGAGAGGGGTTCCGAGAAAAATCAACACCCTGTGTGAAAGGGTCATGATGTTCGGGTTCCTGGATGAATTGCAGGTATTGGACCGGACGGTCATCCAAAAGGTCATTGATGATATTCATGAGGAAGAGGCCATTGAAGCGGAAGATATGCCAAGTAATGCTGCTGTGGCTTTAGGGCGCACGGATCCGGGTAATTTGGAGCGGCGTGTCGTTGCGCTGGAAAAATTGTTGGCCGAACTTCATCAGGTTTTAAGCACCCATCATAACGGGCTGAAGCCGTAATTCATAACGGCCATCAAATGGTGTTTGCCCGACAGGATGTACCCATGGATAGCCTCACTGCCATTAACTTAAGGAATAAATATTAATATTCATGCGGTTACGGTTGTATTTTTGCGGTGCATATCAATCGTAGGTCGGGTTAGCGTCAGCGTAACCCGACATTTGGGTGCTGATGCGTCGGGTTACGCTATCGCTAACCAGACCTACAAATTTGTTCGTAACTAATTGTTTTATTTTTATTAAAACCATTAACTTAATGGCAGTGATGGATAGCCTGTATAAGCTGCCGATTTATATAATTTGTTGATTTCCAAACTGCTACGGTAATTATCGTGACCATCAAAAACGCCATGACAGTCGATGTGGAGGATTATTTCCAGGTTTCCGCATTTGAACCTTATATCGCCAAGGCACAATGGGATGTGTTGCCCCATCGGGTGGCCAGGAATACCCATCATATCCTCGATTTGTTTGCTGGATACGGTGTCAACGCGACGTTTTTTACCCTCGGTTGGGTCGCCGAACGTTATCCGGAGTTGGTCAGACGTATTATTGCGGAAGGCCATGAACTGGCCTGCCATGGTTATGAACATATCCGCGTTACCGAACAAACACCTGGACAATTTCGTGCCGATGTCGCCAAAAGCAAGCAATTATTGGAAGATTTAAGCGGGGTGGCCGTCAAAGGCTACCGTGCCGCCAGTTATTCCATTAACGCCAGCAATTTATGGGCGTTGGAGGTGTTGCAGGAAGAAGGCTTCGGGTACAGTTCCAGCATTTATCCGGTCAAGCATGACATTTATGGGATGCCCGATGCGCCGCGTTTTCTGTATGCGCCTTTAGCAGGTCATTTGGATTTTAAGGAAATACCCATCACCACTTTGCGCCTAGGCTCAAAAAACTTGCCTTGCGGCGGCGGCGGTTTTTTCAGGTTTTACCCGTATCCCGTATCCAAATGGGCGTTTAAACGGGTCAATACGCTTGAACAGCAAGCCGGCATTTTTTATTTCCATCCTTGGGAAATTGATCCTGGGCAACCTAGGCAACCGGGGTTAAATCTAAAAACCCGTACCCGCCATTACCTTAACCTCGGCCGTATGGAAAACCGGATCAGGAAACTTTTGGAAGATTTTGAATGGGATACGATGGAAAAGGTGTTCTTATGAAAAAGGCAAGTTCAATGATAAAAACTTTGCATCAGGCGGATTTTGGCCGTTGGGACGAATTTGTCAACAACCATCCCAATGGCACTTTCTTCCATCTTTCAGGGTGGAAAACGGTTATTGAAACGGCGTTCGGGCATAAGGCCCATTTCCTTTATACCGAACATGACGGGGCAATCACGGCGATTTTGCCCTTGGTGCATGTGAATAGCTTGCTCTTTGGCAACAATCTCGTGTCAACCGCATTTTGTGTATACGGTGGCATCATCGCCAATAATGAAGCCAGCTATGATTTGCTTGATGCCGAAGCCTGCCGCTTGGCAAAGGAATTGGGGGTGGATGCCTTGGAAATGCGCAATCGCGAACGCAAGCACCCTGAACGGCCATATAAAGAATTATATGTGACTTTCCGCAAACAACTGGAAGCGGATGCCGAAAAAAACATGCTCGCGATCCCCAGGAAGCAACGGGCAATGGTCAGGAAAGGCATAGAAGCCGGATTGGCCAGCACGATAGATGATGACGTCGGGCGCTTGCATCTGGCTTATTCGGAAAGTGTCAGGAATTTAGGGACGCCGGTTTTTTCGAAAAAATATTTTCGGACGCTGAAGCAGGTGTTTGGTGAGCAATGCGAAGTGTTGAGCATTGAACACAATGGCAAGCTAATCGCCAGCGTCATGAATTTTTATTTCCGTGATGAAGTGTTGCCCTATTACGGCGGAGGCACGGAATTGGCCAGGGAATTGAAAGGCAATGATTTTATGTATTGGGAAGTCATGCGCCGTGCGGTGGAGAAGGGCGTAAAAATTTTCGATTATGGGCGCAGCAAAATCGGCACGGGTTCGTACAGTTTTAAAAAAAACTGGGGCTTCACGCCAGAGCCACTCTTTTATGAATATTATTTGGTGAAAGCGTCCGAAGTGCCGGACATCAACCCGCTCAACCCTAAATATCAGTTTTTTATCGCCGCTTGGAAACGTTTGCCGTTAGCGGTCAGCCAGGCGGTAGGCCCCTGGTTGTCGAGAGATTTAGGGTAGGGTGATGGATAACCTGTTGTTCCTGGCCCATCGTATACCCTTCCCGCCCAATAAAGGCGACAAGATCCGTTCTTATCATTTTTTAAAATATCTCCAAACGGAATTTAATGTTTATTTGGGGACGTTTATTGATGACCCGCATGATTGGCAATATACCCCGCAGGTTGACGCATTGTGCGCGGACACCTGCTACCTGGGGTTAAAACCTTTGCCTGCCAAAATCAAAAGCTTGAAAGGCTTGCTGGCCGACAAAGCCCTAAGCCTGCCGTATTATCAGAACCCGGCCATGCAAAGATGGGTGGATGCGGCCATTAACACCCACGCCATCCGCAAAGTCCTGGTGTTTTCCTCGGTGATGGCGCAGTTTGTCCAATTCCGCCCGGATATTGAAATGGTGGTGGATTTTGTCGATGTCGATTCCGATAAATGGCGGCAATATGCGGAAAAAAAACAGGGTGTTGCCCGCTGGGTTTACCGGCGCGAAGCCAAGTATCTGCTGGCGTATGAACGGGAGATAGCCAGTTTGTCTAAAACCAGTGTGTTTGTTTCCGAACAGGAAGCGGCTTTGTTCAAAACCCTTGCGCCTGAATCTGGCGATAAGGCCACGTTTGTCAATAACGGCGTGGATACCGGATATTTTTCGCCCTACCAAGAGCTTGCCTCGCCTTACCGGGCTGATGAAGAGGTCTTGGTGTTCACCGGGGCGATGGATTATTGGGCAAACATTGATGCGGTCATCTGGTTTGCCACGGAGGTGTTTCCCCTGGTGCAAGCGCGTTATCCGCAAGTGAAGTTTTATATCGTCGGCAGTAACCCTAGCAAAGCCGTGCTTGAGCTGGCCGTTAACCCGGCTATTACTGTTACGGGTCGAGTTGATGATGTCAGGCCTTATGTCGCCTCTGCACGGCTTGCGGTCGCGCCTTTACGCATTGCGCGGGGCATCCAGAACAAAGTGCTGGAAGCCATGGCGATGGCCAAAGCTGTGGTCGCCACTTCGGCCGCGATGGAAGGCATCCCATATCTCGAATGGCCTGAACCGCTGGCGGTTACGGTCAGTGATGAAGCTGTGGCTATGGCCGGGCAACTCTGTGACCACTTGCACGGCCCGATACCGGAAGTTACCGCCCATGCCAACCGTGAGTTTGTGGCCGCCCGCTTCAGTTGGCAGCAAAATGTCCACCAGCTTGCCAGGTTATTGCAGGAGTAAGACATGCACCAACCCCCCTTGGTTGTCCATATCATTTATCGTTTGGGTGTGGGCGGTTTGGAAAACGGCTTGGTTAACCTGATCAACACTATGCCGCCTGAAGCCTACCGCCACGCCATTATCTGCCTTAAGGACAGCACGGATTTTAAGGGCCGCCTTCGCCGTGATGATGTGGCCGTTTTTGAGCTGCACAAAAAGGACGGGCAGGATTGGGGCTCATTTGTGGCGATGTACCGCTTGCTGAGGGAACTTCGGCCCGCCATCGTGCATACCCGCAATCTGGCGGCGATTGAATATCAGATCCCTGCATTTTGTGCCGGAGTCCGTGGTCGCGTCCACGGCGAACACGGCTGGGATGTGTTTGACCCTGACGGCACTAAGGTCAAATACCAATGGGTGAGGCGGGTGTTGGATTGCTTTATCCAGCGTTTCATCCCGCTATCCCGGCATTTGGAGAGCTATTTGCTGGATAAGGTCCATGTCTCCCCTGGCAAAATAACCCGCATCACCAACGGCGTTGACACGCGCATTTTTTACCCGCGTTCAGGCCAGAAACAGCCACTGGGCGGTTGCCCGTTCCCTTTTATGGATACGGATTGGGTGATTGGTACGATTGGGCGCATGCACGGCGTCAAGGATCAAATCACGTTGGTGAAGGCGTTTATTTTGGCCTGCCAGCACGAACCGGAATTGGGCCGCCGCTTCAAGTTGGTGATTATTGGTGATGGCCCGCTCAGGGCACAAGCGTTGGCATTGTTGGAGGCTGCGGGCTTGTCCGCCCAAGCGTGGTTGCCAGGGGCGCGTGACGATGTCGCGGAGATTCAGCGCCGTCTGGATATTTTTGTGCTGCCCTCGCAAGCCGAAGGCATTTCCAACACCATCTTGGAAGCGATGGCTAGCGGCCTGCCCGTGATCGCCACCGAGGTGGGCGGTAATCCCGAATTGGTTATTGACGGCGTCACTGGGCGCCTGACGCCTGCGAACGATGCCGGGTCGATGGCCAAGCATATCCTCGCCTACATCCATGACGGCGGGACTTTGCGGCGGCACGGCCAGCAAGGGTACCAGCGGGTTCTGCAAAACTTTTCGTTGACGGCGATGGTGGCTAATTACCAAGCGGTCTACGACTCATTTTTTTAAAAGGAATAACATTATGTGCGGAATTGTCGGCATTTTTGACTTGCAAGCCAAGCGCGAAATCAACCGGGATTTGCTGTCGCGGATGAATGAAAGCCAGTTTCATCGCGGCCCCAATGAAGGCGGCATCCACATTGAAGCGGGGCTGGGTTTTGGGCATAGGCGCTTGTCCATCATCGACCTAAGCAGCGGCCAACAGCCGATGGTTAGCCGTGACAACAATGTCGTGCTGACGTTCAACGGCGAAATTTACAACTTTATGGACTTGCGCAAAGAGCTGGAAGGCTTGGGCTACCGTTTCCAAACCCATTGCGACACCGAAGTGATTTTATACGCTTGGCAAGCGTGGGGCGAAGCCTGTGTTGACCGCTTCCGTGGCATGTTTGCGTTTGCCATCTGGGACAGGCCTCAGCAAACCTTATTTCTGGCGCGTGACCGCTTGGGGGTTAAGCCGCTGTATTACGCACAACTGGGCAATGGCCAGTTTATTTTCAGTTCGGAATTAAAAGCCCTGAAAGAACATCCTGGTTTGCCTAGGGAACTCGACCCTAGCGCCATCGAAGACTATTTTGGTTTTGGTTACGTGCCCGACCCCAAAACCATTTACAAAAATGTTTATAAGCTGGAACCTGGTTTTTGCCTGACCTTAAAACATGGCCAAAACCAATATCAGCCGCGCCAATATTGGAATGTCAAATTCTCCGTGGGGGCGCCGCGCAGCGAACAAGAAATCGGCGAAGAACTGATCGGACGTTTCCGTGAAGCGGTAAAAATCCGCATGGTTGCCGATGTGCCCTTGGGAGCTTTCCTGTCCGGCGGTGTCGATTCTAGCGCGGTTGTTGCCATGATGGCGGGCTTGTCGCCTGATCCCGTCAATACCTGCTCCATTTCTTTTGGCGACCCCGCTTACAACGAATCAAAATTCGCCGCGCAAATCGCCGGACGTTACCATACCGCGCACCGCGTCGAGCAAGTTGACCCTGATGATTTTAGCCTGATAGACCAATTGGCCGGGCTATACGATGAACCTTATGCCGATAGCTCGGCGCTGCCGACTTACCGCGTCTGTGAATTGGCCAAAAAACAAGTCACGGTAGTATTGTCCGGCGATGGCGGCGATGAAAACCTCGCGGGCTACCGCCGCCACCGTTGGCATACTTACGAAGAACACATGCGCTCTTGGTTGCCGGATAGCATCAGGAAGCCCGTGTTCGGCACTTTAGGCCGCGCCTATCCGAAAGCCGATTGGGCGCCGAAAATCTTCCGTGCCAAATCCACCTTGGAATCCATAGGCCGCGATTCAGTGGAAGGTTATTTCCATAGCGTTTCGGTCATGTCCAATGAATTGCGCGGCAAATTGTTCAGTGCGCAGTTCAAACGCGATTTGCAAGGCTATCAGGCCGTGGAGGTGTTTAGGCAGCATTTACGCAATGCGCCCACCGACAACCCTTTGTCACAAGTCCAATACCTGGACATCAAAACCTATTTGCCGGGGGATATATTGACCAAGGTGGATCGGGCCAGTATGGCCCATGCGCTGGAAGTGCGGGTTCCGTTGCTGGACCATCAGCTGGTGGAGTGGTTGGCTGGCATACCACCGGAGTTAAAGCTCAAAGGCCGCGAAGGCAAATATATTTTCAAAAAAGCGTTAGAAGATTACCTGCCTGACGATATTTTATACCGCCCGAAAATGGGTTTTGGCGTACCGCTGAACGCGTGGTTTAAAGGCCCGCTAAAAGATAAGGTGCGTGATGCGTTGTTGGGCGCAAACATGAACCAAGGCGGCTGGTTTGAACCCGCCGTTTTGGAACAGATCGTCGTCCAGCACCAAAATGGCTTGCGGGATTACAGCGCGCCGATTTGGTCATTATTGATGTTTGAGGCATTTTTACGGGCTAATGGCTGAGGCTTGTTAATGGTGATGCTGCGGAAAGGGGCCGTTCTGTAACGCTTGGCGTAATGCTTAGCTAAATCCAGCCGCTTAATCGGATGGGGCAAAACTTGATGGTGCCTGTTGCTTGCAAAGGCACCCTTCCCAACGCCGGCACTCAAGCAACTTATGTTAAGGGTTGGACTATATGAAGATTTTTTATGCAGGGCGGATAGGCAGTTGCTTAATCGCTTCGGTCTTGGCTTCTTGCTCAATCGGGCGGCAGGGCAATGCCTTGGCCTACCAAGACCCCGTCGGGGACTTCGTTTTTAATTGTTACTCCATCAACCATGCCTGGGGCCATCAGTTTTCCGGTTTTTTTATAAGCCATGACGGAAATGTCTACCGTTACGCCCGCAGGGGGCTTGCCAGTAAAACCGACCCGATTAAGCAGGCGTATTATCAGGCGGATGAACTGCTTGATCAATTTAAGGACAAGGCATTAATCGCCCTCATTGACCCGTCTACGATGGCGGCAAAAACCGCGTTGATTGACAGGGCCGCTTCGGGCACGGTCACCCACCTTAACCAGCGTGTGGCGGATGCAGGCCAGAACGGTTGTGTTGCATACCGCTTCATTGCCGACAAAAACCTTTACCAACCCGTCGAATTGGGCTCATACGGCGTTACGCAAATTAAAACCATCAATAGCTCCGCTGCTGCACAAGCCTTGTTGCAATGGTTACTGTCCATCAGACCGGCGAATTAATCTTTACCATAAATTTCGCCGTTCCATTGAGAGGCCAGTTGCTGCGTTTCGAGATGGGCAGGCGGCTTAAACGGGGGGCTAGCCTGCTAGCCCCTTTATTCCAATAGGCTTTATACCGCCTTGATAGATATAGGATCTTTACGAGTGAAAACCTTTTCAAGAAAGAGTTGCCCCGTCCTCATAAGCGCAATCAGTTTTTTTGCGTTTTCGTCCGGGTTGTTTGCGGCGTCAGCCCCTTTGCCATTAAACCCTACCGTGTCCGCGTTAAGGGACGCTGCCGGCGGGGACATTGGCTATTCGCTTGCCGAACACACCGGCCAGGTAAACTATGTTGCCACTGCCAAATCCCGTCCGATCCCGCTGCTTTCCAGGCCGGATGCCAGTGCGGAAACCCGTGCGTTGGAATTTGTCGCTAGCTATGGGAAGGCTTTTGGCATTGGCGCACCCAAACAACTAAAAACCGTTAAAGTAGGCGGTAAAGACGAAGTCGGTATGGAGCATGTGCGTTTGCAGCAATTGCACAAGGGCATCCCGGTGACTGGCGGGGAAATGACCGTACACCTGCGTGGCAACAGTGTGGTGTCGGTATTGGCAAAAACCTTACCTGGACTTGACGCCCTCGATGTGACACCGAAAATCACTTCTGCCGACGCTGAGGATATCGTGCGTGAATTGCTGAAAAAACGCGGTATCGGCAACGCCCTCCTCAGTACACCCAAGCTGGAAGTGTTCAATAAAGGCCTATTGCAAGGCAATAAACAAGCCACGCATCTCGCTTGGTTCATCGAAGCCAAAAGGTTGGGTGTACGCGAATATATCTGGGTTGATGCGGAAAATAGTGCGGTTTTATTGGCTTTCAGCCAGTTGCCAGATGCCCGCAGCCGTAAAATTTACGATGCCAATAGTTCTGATAGCTTATCGGGGGCTTTAGTCCAGAGCGAAGGCCAAACGCCCACAGGCGATCCTGATGCCGATGCCGCTTACCTGTTTTCAGGCCATACCTACGATTATTTCAAAAATAAGCACGGGCGTGACAGTTTTGATGGCTTTGGCGCCCCTATTATTTCAACGGTGCACTATTGCCCAAGCTTAGCCGAATGTCCCTATGGAAATGCTTTTTGGGATGGTACGCAAATGGTGTACGGGGATGGTTTTTCCGCCGCAGATGATGTGGATGCGCACGAACTGACCCACGCCGTAACCGAGAACTCGGCAGGCCTTTATTACTATTCACAGTCCGGTGCGTTGAACGAATCATTTTCCGATATTTTCGGCGAAACTGTCGATCAGGGTAACAAAGCCGGGACGGATACGGCGGCCGTGCGCTGGCTGATAGGAGAGGACGTGCCAGGATTAGGCGCAATCCGTAATATGAAAACCCCCGCCGCTTTTAGTGATCCGGCCAAAGTCAAGGATAGCAATTTCAAATGTGATATTGGTGATGGTGACCAAGGGGGCGTGCACAGTAACAGCGGGGTGCCTAACCATGCCTATCAATTAATGGTGGACGGTGGTTCGTATAATGGCCAAACCATCACAGGCATAGGCTTAACCAAAGCGGGGAAAATCCAGTATCGGGCATTGACCCAATATTTGACTTCCGGGTCGAATTTTCTTGACGACTTTAACGCGCTGCAAAGTGCCTGTACCGATTTGATCGGCACCGTAGGCATTACCGCCGCTAACTGTACCCAGGTCAAAAAGGCCGTCACCGCCGTACAAATGGACAGCCCGATCTGCGCCAAACCCGCTGCACCGGCATTGTGCCCAAGCGGAACCAGTGCCAGCAGCCTATTTTTTGATGGCTTGGAAGCGAGCGGCAGTAATTTTGCCACGAATGATTTCACCATCTGGGGCATCGTGCAGGGCTTTGCCAAAACGGGTTCATTGTCCATATTTGGTAAATCACAGGGCAATCCCAGTGACTCTTACTATAAAATGACCAAGAGTGTCACCTTACCTGCGGGCGCCAGAATGCAATTTGACCATGCCTTTGAATTTGAGAGTGATTCAGCGGGCCGTTATGACGGCGGTGTCGTTGAATACAGCACCAATAACGGCGTAACGTGGGCTGACGCAGGCAAGTTGATGGCGGCCGGTTACAAATATAATGGGGCCATCATTTCCGGAACCGGCAATCCTTTAGCAGGAAGAAGCGCCTTTACGGCCGACAGCTTCGGTTATGGCGCAACGCAAATGAACCTGGGTGTTTTGGCGGGCAAGAATGTGCGTTTCCGCTTCCGGATGGCTTCTGATGACTTGGGGGCATCTTTAGGTTGGTTTATTGACAACATCCGGATTTATCAATGCAAATAATCGGGGTTCAGTGTTTGCCTGGATCCTTATAGCCAAAGCAAATGGTATCTTGATCAGTTGGGTCACCAGAAAGGGTGGCCCAACTGTTTGCTGGTGAAGGTTCCCGTTCCTAACGGAAATAAAATACCCAATTTGAGTTAGCCAACAGGTGGATGCCTATTCCCGGCCCGCAATGCCATCTAACCTGAGCACACGTCCTGTTTCCGCCGATTGCAGGGCCGCGACGATGGTTTTGCAGTTGCTTTCGGCATCATCCAATGACAATGCGGGTGCGGTTCCTGACAACACGCATTGGCTAAAATGTTCAACTTCCAGACGGAAATGGTTTGCCGTAGGCAAGCGTTCTTCCGCTTGGCGTCCGTCATCCGTCCACCACGTCAACACCGGCACATCACCGGGTAGTTGCCAAACCACATGGCATTTCAAGCCGCCTTTAGTGCCGATGATTTCATATTCACAACGGCGGGCGTAGGCAAAACTGAAATCGAATTGTGCATATTTGCCCTCACCAAAATCTAACACGCCGCTGGCGGCAATGTCGGCGCCGCTGGCAATAGTTTGGGACATGGCGGTGACGGCGATGGGGTCTTGCTGGAAAAACATCCGCAGGGTGTGGATGGCATAACAGCCAATGTCCCACATCGCCCCGCCGCCACGGCTGATAGGCTCTTCCAGGCGGTACATGCGCTCAGGGCGCATCATAAACGAAAAATTGGAGCGTACCGAGCGGATCTCGCCGAACAGCCCTGATTGGATCAGCTCCAGCACCCGTGCATGTTGGGGGTGGAAACGGTACATAAAGCCTTCCATGACGGTGACCTTGTAGCGGCGGGCGGCGGTTTGGATGGCGAGGATGTCATCGACAGCCAAGGCCATGGGTTTTTCGCACAAGACGTGTTTGCCGTGGGCTATGGCGCGTAATGTCCATTCGGCATGTTCATGGTTGGCCAGCGGGATGTACACGGCCTGGATATCGGCGTCATTGAGCAAGTCATCGGGCGAGCCATAGGTTTTAACCCCTTGATGGCCAGGCGCATAGCGGGCCAAGGTACCAGCCGCCGCGCCGGGGCGGCGGCTGGCAATGGCGGCCAGTTCGGCATTGGGGGCTTCGATAATTGCAGGCAGCATGCGTTCGTTGATACGGGCGGCGCCTAGTATGCCCCAACGGAGTTTGACTGGTTGTTTGTTCATGGTGTTTTAGGTAGGTTAGATTGTTTTAATTATTATGATGTGGTGATCTGAGATGGCGAACGCTTGCTCTTAACTTATAAGAGCAAGCGTTCGCTGATGTCGCGGAGCTATTCTAGTTCAAAACTACAGATTGCTGAATTGGATGTGATTTAGCATCCCGAAGAAATTTTCAGGGCGTTGATTTTGTCAGTGAGTCCGCTTCCCGCATTGCCTGTAACCAAACCGTTGAGATCGGGCGCGTTGTTAGGGGCTATGCTTTTGAGAAGGATATTAATTTGAAAACAGGCTTTATTTTTCAAGTTATTGTCTAAAAAACTGCCCGTGGTGACCAGTTGGTTCCGGAATGAGCTAAGGCGGATAACTTGGATTGTTTTGCTCTTACCAACTCCTGATAACTCATTATTTTGTAACGAGGCATCAAAAAAATCGAGTATGGGTTTGACTGGAGCGTTTACTGAGGTGATGTATTCAACGGCACCCAAGTCGCAGTGCATTCCATCGGGCCGTGGAACTCCCCGTTGGTCAGTAGGTGTGCAACGATAATCTCCTCCCCTATTTATAACAATGCTGTCGGGAGACGGTGCGTGAGTGGGTGTGGAACCGCCGTTATACGTCAATGGCATGAGCTTAGGGTCGCCACTAAGCCCCCTGGGCGGGGTTATATTGCAACTGCCATCTTCAATCAAGTTGACCCCTTGAAAAATAATGGTGCCGACACAGTCAGCACCTTTCCTGCTATTGGCGATCACGCTGTTGGTCAGGGTCGTTTTTCCGGTTGTGGTATTGAAGATTCCGCCGCCAATACCTATCCCGCCGTTCTCAGCTCCGATATAGCAATAGCAATAGTCATTAATGCAAGTTTTCGAATCTTGTGCCATATTGTTACTAACAGTGCTGTTTCTTAAATTAAGGATGCCTCTGTTGAAAATTCCCCCCCCTCTACCAGGTTCGTAACTATTATTTATAAGGTCTGAAAAAAAGCAGGAGGCAATGGCGGTATTACCGCTTATCGTTGAGTTTAATAGCGTGACTTTACCACCCGCCGAGTTGAATATGGCTCCACCTAAACCTGAATGGCTACCCGAATAAGTGTAAAGATTCCACGGAGCAGTATTTTTGGTCAATGTACTGTTTTTTAAGGTCAATACGCCAGCATTTAAAATGCCACCGCCGACATTATTGTATTTATCCGCCCATCCGTTTTTTAGCACGGTATCATTTAGGGTCAGGTTACCTGAAGGTTTGATTTGGATTAAACGGAACGCAGATGTGCTTTCACGTCTGATTTCCGCCCGTTTACCCACTCCATCTGGGTCACCATTTATCGTAATGACACTGGAAATTAAGGGTAGCGCAGTATAGTCGCCTCGGTGGGGATCGTGGTCATCTTGTGTGAAGATAGGCGAAGTAAATACATATTGGTTGAGGGTAAGCTGTAAAATATCCGCACCGTTACCGGCGGGGCAGCCACCCGTGGCCGTATCAGTATTAGCGGCGGTGACGGCATCGGTCAAGCTACAACTGTGGTTAACTTTGATGGTGGCGGCTTCTGAAGCGCCCATCATAAAAGCCAAGACGATTGCATTCAGTCTAAAAGGTAATTTAGAGTTGTTCATGTTTTAAACCTCGATTGACGAATTATCCAAATGCAAAGGAAAACAAAACCTTTGCCGTTCAAGCCCAACTGTCAACTGATGGTTTCAGTGGCGGCTCCTGGCTCGCTTGATACACGACCAAACCTGGATCGGATGCTTTGGATGCCACCGATAATTATTAAACCAAAGTCCATAGCCCATTCGGGATGCTCCGGCAGGATTGTAGGCTTTGTATAAATCCGTCAAATGAGGTTGTTAAGGAAGGTATTGCAATGACGGATATATTAATTCCGGGCTTGATGCTCTAGCGTCCCTAATGGTGTGCAATTGCTACTATTATCTAAATACTTAAAAAAATCCAGGTTTATTTACAATTAAAAAGGTGTTGAAAGGAGAGGTTGGACTGAAAGTTCGTGAACTGATTAGGCAAACGGGTGAGGCCGGGTTCAAAGGCGATGATAACTTTAGGACAGAAGTATGAACGGGTCTTATGGCCCGTATCCGAACCTTAGTCCATTATACGTCAGTTTCAACAGGCTTCTTTTTTGTCATGTACAGAGAGGCATCTCACATTGGCGGGTTTGCCTAAAGGATGCAGCGGCATCGCCGAAGAAATGGATGGTGCGATACGGCAAGCGGCACAGCCAATCCGGCACTGCATTAAACAGCCTCATGTGTTTTTGTTAGGGTAAATGCCGATTTGGCTTCTATTGGGCCAATGTCCATAAGATTGACAAGCCCGGTTATAGGCCTATAATCCCAACAGCTAAAAAATCTGATTGCGCTTGGTTTACCACCTCTATGTTTCCTCTGTAATCCCTCGTACTGTTATTCAGTTAGTCATTTCAAATTTGCCAGCCTTTAATGAAGCCAGCCAACTCTTGTCGGTGGTTTTAACACATCCTATCCAATTTCAATAAATTAAAGAGTCGAATGCCGCCATCTGCCAATTACAGTGCTTACTTTCAAGCGCAACTTCAAGTTATTCCCCCCAAAATAGTCCAGCCTGTCAAAGAAAAGTCTAAGGTGGTTATCCGCTACAAACGCAGTTGGACAAAAGAGCAATGACATAGCGTAATCCCGGCAAATAGGTGTTGTAAAAGTGCTGGGGTTCCTTACATCATCCCACACTTGGCCAAGCACATCGGGGCCATCATCTGGTATTTTGTCCACCACTACAATTTGTATGGGCTTGATTTTTAAAAAATCATTCCGATTAGGGCTGCCGCATTTTTTAATGGAGTCCGGCCTTTTTATCTCGCTTGGCAATTGAATGCTGCCTTCTCAATTTGTGTGCATTGGGCAGTTGGACAATTCAAGGCCTCATATAAACCTAGCGGGCCGTTGTAGATGGATAGGCGGCTATTGGCTGGCGTGGCGTCGGTTGTTGGCCTATAGGGCGTTGAAGCCATAGGCGTATGCCGCGCCGCTGGCTTTTTTGACACGAAACAATTAAATAATAACTTTCAATAACTTCTATTTAATCTGGATTTACACTTTCGTGATTTTCGTGGGCATAAAATAATTCTTTCACTGTCTCGATCGCTTATTGCACCCTACGGAATGCATCTTACGAGTTGTCTTTGTCCGTTCATTCAGTGAAGGTCAAGAAAAAAACTTGCTCACATTCAATGCCGTCTTATAAATCCCCCAAGACAAGGGGATGATGACGATGGCCCAAGCCAGCACGGCGAGCAGCAGGCTTCCGGCTTTGTGCTTTGATGGTAAGCTTTCTGGGGCCACCGCCGGATTTTTTTTGTCGCCAGGCGTTTGTTCCGCCAACAATTCCTCTTCCTTCATAAACCATTTGTCCGCAACCGGGCGCACCAGCAGGTTGCAGAGCAAGCCAAGCATCAGCATCCCGGCTAAAATCATCATGGTTTGGTTGTAGATTTGCTCGCGCGGCAAGCCTAGGCTGAGTTGGTATTCACGCATGTAATTGACGATGACCGGGCCTAAAATGCCGGCGGTGGCCCAGGCGGTCAATAGGCGTCCATGGATCGCCCCGACGTTTAAGGTGCCGAACAAATCGGCGAGATACGCGGGGATGGTGGCGAAACCGCCGCCGTACATGCTTAAGATCAGGCAAAATGCACCGACAAACAACAGTTTGTTACCGGAAGCCGCGCTTTCGGGGATGCTCAGGTACAGCATGCCGCCGATGACAAAAAATACGATGAAGGTCAGTTTGCGGCCTAGTTTGTCGGATAAGCTCGCCCAGAAGAACCGTCCGCCAATATTGAACAAACTCAACAAAGCGGTGAAGCCTGCCGCAATGCTGGCAATGGCGGCGAGTTGGGTCTTGTCGAGTTCGCCGTAAGTTTTGCTGATGCCGATCAATTGCCCGCCGAACACTTCCTGCAGCATCGGCGAAGACATGCCGATCACGCCAATCCCCGCACTGACGTTCATGCACAACACGCCCCATAATAGCCAGAACTGTTTAATCTTAAAGACATTTTTGACGTGGACGTGGTGCTCGGTGATCATGCGCTTGGTCTTGGGGTTGCTAGGCGGAGTCCAGCCAGCGGGTTGCCAGTTTTCTGGCGGAATACGGTAACTAAGCGCGCCCGTCATCATAAACACCAAGTAAATGGCCGCCATGACGATGAACGTGGCCATCACGCCGACATCGTTAGGGCTGGCAAAAAACTTCATCAATTCGGTGGCCAGCGGCGAGCCGATCATCGCGCCACCGCCGAAACCCATGATCGCCATGCCCGTCGCCATGCCGCGCCGGTCTGGAAACCATTTGATCAGGGTCGAAACGGGCGAGATGTAACCCAAGCCCAAACCCATGCCGCCTATGACGCCGGAACCTAGCAGCATGATCCAAAATTGGTGCAGGTAAATGCCCAACGCGGACAGCAGCATCCCGCCGCACCAGCAGAACGCGCTGACCACGCCCGCCTTACGCGGGCCGACATGCTCCAACCACCCTCCCCAAACCGCCGCCGATGAGCCCAGGAACACGAAAAACAAGGTGTACATCCAGCCCAATGTGGAGATTTTCCAATCGCAGGTGGTGACAAACAATTCCTGGAAAAAGCCAATGTCGGCAGGGCAGGGGATGCTTTCCTTGATGCCAATGGCTTTTGATAGCGGTAGCCAAAACACCGAAAAACCGTACGCCATGCCGATACATAAATGGATGGCCAAGGCGGCGGGAGGGACTAACCAACGGTTAAAACCCGGGGTGGCAATAATGCGTTTTTTGTCTAAAAAGGGGAAGGGTGTATTCGTCATAGTTTGAAGGCCTTGATTAAACGTAAAATCTAGGGGGATAGTTTATGCCAATCAGCCTATTATCGGAAAATCCCTGCGTGTAGCCAGGTGGTCATGATTAGTTATGCCTAGCCCGTGGCTGTAGGGCCGCGCATTTGTTTGGGGAATTGCGGATACAAAACGGCGGGCAAAAAAAAAGCGCATTAGACCGACGACAGGAGTAATGCGCAGTGCTTTATGGAAAGCAAGGTTTATCACGAGGAGGTAGAACACGCCGATGATTGCGTACAATAATTTAAGCATTTATGATGCCAATATTAAAATTTATCATTATTTTAAATAACATATTGATAGTTATAGGTTTGTTTTTTAGTTACGGGCTTGTAGAATAGTTTTTGTTTTTTTGCCGTTGCACCGAAGCTATGCAAATAATTAAACAATTGGCCAATATCGGGCAAAATAAGTAAAGGATATGCATACAATCGTTGTTTGACGCCCATTGCACCATAAGTGGGCAGCTAATAGGCGTTGCCAATGCTTTGGCAAAGGCATTTACAGGGCGTAGGGTTAATGCCCTGGGCTTTTGGATGGGTTATCACCTTAATCTAACAAAAAGAAACCTTAATAGGCGTGGATAAAGTTTATTATTGCAAGGGTTCTGGTATAACGTTTGCTTAAGGATTATATATTAAGTGGCTAAATGGCTTTGGGGCGGGATTTGGGGAAGCCGTTACAAATTTTGAGGAAGTTGTGGAGATGGCGGTTTAAGCAGCGATACCGCAAAACAAAGCCCATTTTACTGTATTTTGCAATGAACATTTGATTACCACCCAACATAGGCAATAGGAAAAATCACCATGACAATTCGAGTGGCCATCAGTCACAAAACCAAATACAGCTTTGACCGGGCGGTATCATTGTCACCGCATGTGTTTCGCTTGCGCCCCGCAGTGCATAGCCGTACGCCGATTAAAGGCTATAGCTTGAATATCGAGCCGAAAGACCATTTTATTAATTGGCAACAAGATCCGTTCGGCAATATCTTGGCGCGGGTCGTGTTCCCCGAAAAAACCCGGCATCTCAGTGTTGAGGTGGAAGTCATCGCCGATATGACGGTCATCAACCCCTTCGACTTTTTTGTTGAAGAGTACGCGGAAAAATTCCCCTTTAAATACGAAGAACAATTGCTTAAAGAGCTGCAACCGTATTTGGAAGTGACTGAAGACGGGCCTTTACTGACGCAATGGGTGGAAGATTTTGATTTGGCCCAACGCAATATCAACGACTTTCTGGTTGACATCAACCGTAAGGTGTTCGCTGACATTGGTTACAATATCCGCATGGAAGTGGGTATCCAAAGTTGTGAAGAATCACTGACGCTCCGTAGCGGCTCATGCCGCGATTCGGCGTGGTTGTTGGTGCAAATCCTGCGGCATTTGGGTTTGGCGGCGCGCTTTGTTTCCGGTTATTTGGTGCAGCTCACCGCCGACATCAAATCGCTGGACGGCCCGTCCGGGCCCGAACAGGACTTTACCGATTTACATGCGTGGACAGAAGTGTACATTCCTGGTGCAGGTTGGATAGGCCTAGATCCGACTTCGGGCTTGTTGGCGGGTGAAGGCCATATCCCGTTGGCGTGTACGCCTAATCCGGCCAGTGCCGCGCCTGTGACGGGCGGTACGGACAAATGCGAGGTGGAGTTTGAGTTCAGCAACACCGTGGAGCGCCTGCACGAAGACCCGCGTGTCACCAAGCCTTACACCGATGAGCAATGGCATTATATCAACGCGCTGGGTCAGCAAGTCGACCGGCAATTCAGTGATGACGATGTGCGCTTGACGATGGGCGGCGAACCGACGTTTGTCTCTGTCGATGATATGGAAGGGGCGGAATGGAATACGCACGCGGATGGTGCGCATAAACGTGAACGCGCACAAGAGTTGACCAAGCGTTTGCGTGATGTGTTTGCCAAAGGCGCGTTGCTGCATTACGGGCAAGGCAAATGGTATCCGGGCGAACCGATACCGCGTTGGCAATATGGCATTTTTTGGCGTAAAGACAACGTGCCCATGTGGCGTAACCCTGAATTGCTGGCCGACATTAACAAAGATTATAAGCATACCGTCAAAGACGCGGAGCAATTCGTCCAGGAAATGTCCCGGCATTTGGGGGTTAAAAGCCGGTACATCACCGCCGCCTTCGAAGACAATTTTTACTATCTTTGGCAGGAAGGTAACTTGCCGACCAATGTCAACCCGCTCAAATACGACCTGAAAGACTCGATTGAGCGTAAGACCATCACTAAGGTGTTGGACGCGGATTTGGCCGTCCCTGTTGGTTTTGCCTTGCCGCTAAAATGGAATTGGTACGGCCAATCTTGGCAAAGCGGCCCATGGGATTTCCGGCGCGGCAATATGTTCCTGATTCCGGGCAATTCGCCTATGGGTATGCGGATGCCGCTCAATAGTTTGCCCTGGGTTGCACCGGACAAACGCGACACGCAAGAGCCGCAAAGCCTGTTTGGCGATTTGCCGGAACTAGGCGATTATTTTGGCGAAGTGGCGCGGCGTTACAGCCATTTTGAGGAAAAGGTCAACGAACATCCTGAAATTGTCGAGCAAGAATCCGGCGACGAACCCACCGTCCACGTTGAAGTGCCGCATACCGCCATCTGTATCCAGCCGCGTGATGGCCGTTTGCATATTTTTATGCCACCATTGTCGTTGTTGGAACATTATCTGGATTTGGTCGCCGCGATTGAGGCGACGGCGGAAAAATTAGCGTTGCCAGTGGTGATCGAGGGCTATGAGCCGCCGCGTGATTACCGCATCGAACGCTTGATGGTCACGCCTGATCCTGGGGTCATTGAAGTCAATATCCATCCATCAAAAAGTTGGGAAGAGCTGGTTGAAAAAACCACTATTTTGTATGAGCAAGCCTTCCAAGTGCGTTTGGGAACGGAAAAATTCATGATTGATGGCCGCCATACCGGTACGGGCGGCGGCAACCATATCACGATGGGCGCGGAAACGCCCACCGATAGCCCGTTGTTGCGCCGCCCTGATTTGTTGCGGAGTCTGGTGACGTATTGGCAGCACCATCCGGGCTTGTCGTATTTGTTTTCCGGCATGTTTATCGGCCCGACTAGCCAAGCCCCGCGTGTGGACGAGGGCAGGGATGAAAAGTTGTATGAACTGGAAATCGCTTTCCAGCAAATGCCCGAAGGTGAAGTGCCGGCACCGTGGTTGGTGGACCGCCTGCTGCGGCATTTATTGACCGACATCACCGGCAACACGCACCGCTCCGAGTTCTGTATCGACAAACTTTATTCGCCCGACAGTTCGACGGGCCGCTTGGGAATTTTGGAATTGCGCGCCTTTGAAATGCCGCCCCATGCGCGCATGTCGCTGGTGCAAATGGTGTTGTTGCGTTCGTTGATCGCTTGGTTCTGGCGTAACCCATACAAACATGAGCTGGTGCGTTGGGGGACTGAGCTGCATGACCGTTTCATGCTGCCGCATTATGTCCGCGAAGATATGAAACATATCGTCAAAGACCTGCAACGGGCGGGTTATCCCTTTGAACTGGAATGGCTAGACCCGTTCTTTGAGTTCCGCTTCCCGCGTTATGGCACGACCATGATCGATGATATGGAGCTGGAGCTGCGTTTTGCCATCGAACCTTGGCATGTGCTGGGCGAAGAGGTCAGCAGCACGGGGACGGCGCGTTATGTCGATTCCTCGGTGGAACGGTTGCAAGTGAAAGTCACTGGCTTTACCGAAGGCCGGTATATCCTGGCCTGTAACGGACGGCGTTTGCCGATGCGCAATACCGGGCGTAAAGGCGAATACACGGCGGGTGTCCGTTACCGCGCTTGGCAGCCGCCATCAGCCTTGCACCCAACGATTACCCCGCATGTGCCGCTAGTGATTGATGTGATAGACACCTGGAACGGCCATGCGATAGGCGGCTGCACTTACCATGTCGCGCATCCTGGCGGGCGTAGCTACGATGCCTTCCCGGTCAACAGCTTTGAAGCCGAATCACGCCGCATCACCCGTTTCTGGGATTACGGGCACACGCCTGGGGTGGTCATCAGGCCGCCGTTGTCCGGCTCGTTTGATAAAGCCTCTGAAAAGCCGTTTATGGAGAGTTTCAGTGTCAGCGACAAACCGCCACGGCCTATGGCCCCGCCACCGGAAGAGTTGAACGGGGAATATCCGTTTACCCTGGATTTGCGGTTGCGGAACCGGTAGGCCAGCCGTGGACAATTGATTAAAATGGGGTGCATATACCAAATGATGGCGGGAATAGTTGAATGACGGTATTGGTTTTAGGCACGATGCGTTTTCCTCCTGATAATCTGGAGGCGGTCAGGCCGCATTTGCAGGCATTGGTTAGGGCCACCTATGAGAATGACGGTTGTCTCGCTTATGATGTTGCAGAAGACATTTTCGACCGGGGGTTGTTGCGGTTTTCCGAGATATGGCCTGACGCCGATACCCTTGCCCGGCATCTACAAGCCCCCCATATCGCCCCTTGGCGTGAGCAAGCCGCCGCGTTCGGTGTGCATGGGCGCCAGTTTAGCGCCTATGATGCAGGCCATTCCTGGCCAGTGTGAATAGGCTATGAGAGTGGCAACATAAGCCAAAAGACAGTTTTTTTGGCTCCCTAACACGTTGGCATGGACTGGAAAGCCATGCCACGGGTCAACCATTACCCAAAGGCCCAATGAGTGCGTAACCCCACGGATTTAGCCCACGACATCGGTGTGCAGTATTACGAAACCCGCCTAGGTGTCTATGACGAAATGGTGGCTACTGAACATAAGGTTTTGCCGTATTGGCAAAATTTTATCAAGGCATTGGAAACCATGGGCAGCGAAGAGATCGAACGCCGCCGCCGCGAGGCCCAACGTCTGTTGCGGGAAAATGGGGTCACCTACAATGTTTATGGTGATTCCCATAAATTGACCCGTCCTTGGCGCTTAGACCCTATCCCGTTGTTGATCAGCAATGAGGAATGGACGGTCATTGAAGCCGGGCTTAAACAACGCGCCGGTTTGTTGGACCTGATCCTTAAGGATATTTACGGCGGGCAGACACTATTGAAAAAAGGCCTGCTACCGGTTGAGTTGGTCTTTTCCCATCAGGGGTTCCTGCATCCGTGTATTGGCACTTTGCAAAACCAACCCAGGCAGCTGACGATTTATTCCGCCAACCTGGTGCGGGGTTCCAAAGGCCGTTTCTGGGTGCTTGATGACCGTACCCAAGCGCCTTCCGGTTCCGGTTATGCGTTGGAAAACCGTACCGTGATGACCCGCGTGTTGCCGGATATTCTGCGGGACACCCAAGTGCACCGTTTGTCGGGTTTCTTCAAGGGCTTCAGCAAAGGCTTGGCCAGTAGCGCCTTGCATAATAAAGAAAACCCGCGCATTGTGGTGTTGACCCCGGGGCCGTTCAATGAAACTTATTTTGAACATGCCTACCTGGCTTCGTATCTTGGCTACACCTTGGTGCAAGGCGATGACCTGACGGTGCGTGACGGGCATGTTTGGCTGAAGTCATTGGAAGGTTTGCAGCATGTTGACGTGATCTTACGGCGGGTTGATGATTCGTTCTGTGACCCCTTGGAATTGCGCATCGACTCGCGGTTGGGTGTGGCCGGGCTGCTCGAAGCCGTACGCCGTGGCAATGTGGCGATTGCCAACCCCTTAGGCAGTAGTGTGTTGGAAAATCCTGCGTTGCTGGCGTTTTTGCCCAAGCTGGCGCGGTATTTTCTGGATGAAGAGCTGATCTTGCCCTCCGTGGCGACATGGTGGTGTGGGCAGCAGCGGGAGCGGGACTTTGTCCTGCAAAATCTTGAACATCTGGTCATTAAGCAGGTTAACCGGGGCCAGGATAACAGTTACCTGGTCGGCAACACCTTAAGCACGGAACAAAAATCCGCCCTGCGGGCCGCGATATTGGAAAAACCGCATTTGTATGTCGGCCAGGAACAGGTGAGCTTGGCAACTGTCCCGGCCTTCATCGACCATCGCGTTGAGCCGCGCACGGCGGTCCTACGTAATTTTGTCGTTGCCAATGGTGAGGATTATCTGGTCATGCCGGGCGGTTTGACCCGGGTCGCCCACGGTAAGGATGATTTCGCCGTCTCCAACCAAACGGGCGGCATCAGCAAAGACACCTGGATATTGGCTTCCGAACCGTCCAAGCCGCAAGCGATATGGGTACGGCCAAACCGTGTGCAACTGCTGGACGCCGTCACCGAACCGCTGACCAGCCGCGCCGCCGACCATCTGTTTTGGGTGGGCCGTTATCTCGAACGTACGGAAGCCGTGGCGCGGTTAATGCGCACCGTGTTGCTGAAGCACCAGGATATGCTGGAGTTTAAGGATGCCGTTGATAGCGCCGTCCTGGCCGGGTTGTTGCGGAGCCTGACGCATGTGACCATGACCTATCCGGGTTTCGTCAACTGCCATGCCGATTGCCTTGAACATCCGCAAAAGGAATTGTTGTCACTAGCCCAGGATAAGCACCGGCCTGGTTCGTTGGCGACAAACATCCATAACTTGGTGCAATCCGCCTACAACATCCGTGACTTGTGGTCACAAGACACTTGGCGCAGTGTCGATAATATCCAATACCGTTGGCAATTACGGGTGGTCAACAGCGATATAACCATTGGGCACCTGCAAAGTTGCCTGGATGACCTAATCACCGGGGTCGTGGCTTTTTCCGGTTTGACCGGTGAAAGCATGACGCGTGAGGCGGGGTGGTTGATGTTTGGCAGTGGCCGGCGTTTGGAACGGGCCTTGTCGCTGATTTCGTTGCTGCGGGCGACCTTGGTGTCCCGCCACGAACCCGCCATGCAAAACCAGATACTGGAGGCCGTGCTGTTTTCGACGGACAGTTTGACCATTTATCAGCGGCGTTACCGTTCGTTTATCGAATTGTCGGCCGTGTTGCAGTTGCTGTTGCTCGACGAAACGCATCCCCGCTCAGTCGCTTTCCAGTTGCGTTTGTTGTCCGAACACATCAGCGCCCTACCAAGGGACCGCGGTAAACGGCAGTTAAGCGAAGAAGAGCGTTTAATCATCAAAGCGTACACCGATCTGCGCTTAAGCAATTTGGTCGAGTTGCTCAAGATCAGCGATGATGAAAACATTTATAGCGGCCTGGAGGAATTGCTGGCGGCCCTCACGGAGTTGTTGTGGCGGATTGGCGATACGATAGCCCGTGCCTATTTCAGCCATTCGCAAACCTCGCAATTAATGACCCCCAATGCGCCTCCCGAGGAGGAGCCGTGAAATATCGCATTACCCATAAGACGGTTTACAATTACAGCCAAGCGGTCGGGTTATGCCAGAACGAGGCGCGTTTGCAGCCGCGTGATTTTTGGCGGCAACATTGCGAAACCAGTTATTTTGAAATCACCCCGACACCGATGGATTACCGCGAATTGGTGGATTTCTTTGGCAATCGGCTGGCTTATTTTGCTATCCAGCAACCGCACAAACAGCTGGTGGTCACCGCCATCAGTGAAGTCAGCCTGTATCCTGAGCCTCCGAACAGCGGCCATTTGATGGGCTTGAGTTGGCAGGCGGTGCGCGATTTGTTTAAGAACATTTACAGCCAAGACCTGACCCGCCAGCAGATGCAAGCTTTGCTGGATGCCAAGCAGTATGTGTTGGATTCGCCGATGGTCGTCACGACGGCGGAATTGGCGGAATATGCGGCACCTTCATTCCAGCCTGACCGGCCGCTTGTGGACGTGGTGACTGACCTGATGCAACGCATTTACCATGATTATATTTACGACCCGACGTTTACCACGATTGCGACGCCATTGTCAGAAGTGCTTACTCACCGGCGTGGTGTCTGCCAGGATTTTGCACATCTGGCGATAGGTTGCTTGCGTAGTTTCGGCATTCCTGCCCGCTACATCAGCGGTTATATGGAAACCGTGCCGGCTCCCGGCAAACCCCGTTTGGTCGGTGCGGACGCCTCACATGCTTGGTTTGCGGTTTATGTCCCTGATGTTGGCTGGCTCGATTTCGACCCTACCAACAATAAGATACCGCATGACCAACATATCACCTTAGCTTGGGGGCGCGATTATGCGGATGTCACACCGTTAAAGGGCATTGCTTTTGGTGGCGGGCAGCACACCCTCTCTGTGTCCGTGGATGTGATGCGGATTTGAACAAGGGAAAAGGGTTTCAGGTTACCCGTCCCCCAATATAAGGCCGTGGTGGTTAGGCATATCAGGCTAGCGGCCCGGCGGCGCCATCCGGCACAACATTACATCTTAAATTAATCAAGAGGAATTATGGCTACTATACATTTGATTGGCGGCGAAAAAGGCGGTGTTGGCAAGTCAGTGCTTGCCCGGGTCTTGGCTCAATACATGATCGACAGCAATATCCCGTTCATCGGGTTTGACACGGACCGCTCGCATGGCGCATTGCTGCGTTTTTACGCCGACTATGCGTCACCCACCGTCATTGACGATTACCAAAGCCTGGATGTCATCATGGAAACGGCGGTCGCCAAACCTGAGCAACGGATTTTGGTTGACCTTGCCGCGCAAACCCATCATTCCTTGGCAACTTGGATAGATGATGCCGGGGTATTGGAATTGGCGGAGGAGTTGGGCGTCACTTTGGTTTATTGGAATGTTATGGATTCTGGTAAGGACAGCGTGGAATTGTTAAGCAAATTGCTCGACCATTACGGCGTGAAAATGAATTACGTCCTCGTCCAAAACCAATTGCGCGATGAAGATTTTACTTTGTTGGAATTCTCAGGCGTTAAAGACCGCGCCTTGGATATGGGCGCAAAAGTGATGGCCTTGAGACGCCTGTACACGCCGATCATGACCAAAATCGATGGCAACAACTCCAGTTTCTGGGCCGCCCGTAACCGTGACCTCGACAACCTCAACGCGCTCGGGTTATTGGACAGGCAACGGGTGAAAATGTGGCTGAACCATGCTTATAGCCAGCTTGACGTGCTTGGTGTTTAAGCGCGGTGTGGCGATGGCTCCCCTAATGTGCCGGTGAACAGCCCAAGGCGGCGGACAAAATGGCCATGAAGCTTTTAGTCAATTGTAACCTTTGCTTCCAGATAGATGACGCGGTCGCTTTGATCCTGATGCTGCGCCCGTTCCGCGGCATACAGCAATGGATTATCCGTGAAACCTATATCATCAAACCTGGCGTGGCGGTTACCGAAAGCACGGATAGCTATGGCAATTCCTGCCAACGATTGGTGGCCCCGCAAGGGGTTTTCCTCATCTACACCTCCGCCGAGGTGATCGTTGCTGATAGCATAGACACGGCGCCAGGCGCATATTTTGTTGAAATCCAAAATTTGCCTAACGATGCCTTGCCGTATCTCCTGCCTAGCCGCTATTGCGAATCTGACCGTTTTGGCGAACTGGCGGGCGAACTGACGGCGGGCGCCCAACCGGGGTATGACCAAGTCAGCCGTATTGCCGACTGGGTGCGCCAAAATGTGCAGTATTTGCCCGGCTCCAGTGATTTCCCCTTATCCGCCACCGAAATCCATCAGCGTGGTTACGGTGTTTGCCGTGACCTGGCGCATCTGGGCATAGCCTTATGCCGGAGCATCAGCATCCCTGCGCGTATTGTTGTCGGGTATTTGCATAACCTGCAACCAATGGACTTGCACGCTTGGTTTGAGGCGTATGTGGGCGGGCGCTGGTACGCGTTTGACTCGACCCAGCACACCTTGTTTGGAGGCCGCGTCATTATCGCTTTTGGGCGGGATGCCGCTGATGTTTCGGTCTTCCACCAGTTCGGTTCAGGGGCGATCCTGACCAGCATGGCCGTGCGCGTCGAAAATCTGGGTAATACCATGAATTGATGGCGCATTTCTGGCTGAAAAAGATTAAAATGTCGGCCATTTTGAATGTTCCATAAAAAATAATAATTATGACTTATTGTATTGCAGCTTCAATCAACGAAGGACTTATCCTGGTATCCGATTCAAGGACCAATGCCGGCATTGATAACGTGAGTACGCACGGAAAAATGCATGCATTCAATACCCTTCCAGATCGAAAAATTGTCTTGCTTTCAGCCGGCAACCTCGCCACCACCCAGGCCGTTTTGGAGCAATTGCATCGCGATAAGATTAAGGACGCCAAAGTGAATGTCAACACCGTTGAGTGCTTGTCTGAAGCGGCTGATTACTTGGGGCATATCAGCGTCGAAAAACAAAAGCAACATCTCAATACCCAAGGCCAATCCGCCTTTAATCCGTCCGCCACCTTTATTTTGGCGGGACAAATTGGCGATGAACCGCATGGCGCGTACATGATTTACGCCGAAGGCAACAGCATCACCTCGTCGGCCAACACGCCATTTTTACAAATAGGCGAAAGCAAATACGGCAAACCGATACTTGACCGTTTTCTCAAGCTGGACACCTCCATAGACGAAGCCGCCCGTTGTTGCCTGGTGTCTATGGACTCGACGATCCGCAGTAACGCCAGTGTCGGTGCGCCAGTGGAAATGTTGATTTACCGGGCCGGTAGCTTCAAATTGCAGGAGTATTACTGCTTTGATGATGGTGACGATTACATGCTACAACTGCGCCGTAGTTGGGAAACCAAGCTTCGGGAAGCCATAGCCGCCTTACCGTCATTAAGCAAAGACGCCATCAAACCGATGCGGGTTGAGCTTTAACCCTTCCGCTTGCCTATCTCCACCTACTGGCGGCGGACTGTGCCAAAACTAAGCCGGCACAAATTTCCTAAGCACCTGTAACCCGTATCCGCGGCGTTGGATACGGGTTATCAGGACAACTCAAAACTGTCCCGCCATTTCCTTTTCACGTTTACCTTCAGCTTCCGTTCATCCGTAGTGTCCCATCCTGTGCATCAGGACAAAGAACCTGCTTTTTTTATCAAAGAAAGCGACTGATAACGGCAAAGAAAAGGTAAGCACAATGACTCTGCAAAATCCTGCTAATACAGACACTAATATCATCGAATCCATGGATCAGGCGTTTGGCAACCACGGGTTTTATGGGCTGGAATATGTATTGGATGAATGGCTTGAAAAAACGCCACCCCCAAGCTACCAAAACAAAATGGATTCCTTCGGTTTTTGGGATTTCCGTGATTGATTGGGTGTGCTACGGCCACGCAGGTCAGTTGGGTGTGAACAGTGGTTTGGTTTTAGGATATAATCGGCGTCTTTTTTCAAATTCTTAGGATGAACCGCCTGCCGTTACTTTCCGTAACTGACGGGGCTGTCAGGATAAAAAACACACCATGCAAGAAATAAATCCGATCAAAAACCAAATTGCCGACCTCAAAAGCCGTGGTAACGCGCTGAGGGGGTATCTTTGACTTCGATAACAAATCTGAACGCCTAGTCGAAGTCTTACGCGAACTGGAAAACCCAAAAATCTGGGACAACCCTGAACAAGCCCAAGCCCTAGGCAAAGAGCGCGGGCAATTGGAGTTGGTGGTCAACACCATCACCGAGCTGGAACGTGGCCTTGCCGATGCCGAAGAACTGCTGCTGATGGCGGTTGAAGAAGACGACGAAGACACGGTCGAGACCGTCATCCACGATTTGGACGGTTTTGAAAAACGTGTCGCCGATTTGGAATTTAGGCGCATGTTCTCCGGTGAAATGGATGCCAACAACGCCTTTTTGGATATTCAAGCCGGCTCCGGTGGCACGGAAGCACAAGATTGGGCTTCCATGATCGAGCGTATGTTCCTGCGTTGGGGCGAGCGCAAAGGTTTCAAAACCGAGCTGATCGAAGAATCCGATGGCGATGTTGCGGGCATCAAAAGTGCCACGATACGCTTTGAAGGCGAATACGCTTTTGGTTGGTTGCGCACCGAAACGGGTGTCCACCGCCTAGTCAGAAAATCCCCCTTCGATTCCGGCAACCGCCGCCACACCTCCTTTGCGTCCGTGCTCGTCTCGCCCGAAATCGACGATGACATCGACATCGACATCAACCCTGCCGATATACGCGTGGATGTTTACCGCGCCAGCGGTGCAGGCGGCCAGCATATCAACAAAACCGAATCTGCGGTGCGCATGACCCATAATCCCACCGGCATTGTCGTGCAATGCCAAAGCGACCGCTCGCAACATAAAAACCGCGACACCGCGATGAAGCAATTGAAAGCCAAGTTGTACGAGCTGGAAATGCGTAAACGCAGCGAAACCGCCCAAGCTTTGGAAGACACCAAATCCGACATCGGCTGGGGCAGCCAAATCCGCTCTTATGTGCTGGACCAATCGCGGATCAAAGACTTGCGCACCGGCGTGGAAGTCGGCAACACCCAAGCCGTGTTAGACGGGGATTTGGATCAGTTTATTGAGGCGAGTTTGAAGAGTGGGTTGTGAATTTCGTGCCACCGCTAACGATCACGGACAACAATTTGTGCCTGTTTGTGCGGCGTAAAGTCTGACCGTAAGGGTCGGGGCTACTTTGCCATATATTTGGTTTATAAATGCCAACATACCAAACCAGTCTTTTCCTATTCCGCCGCGACTTACGTCTGGCTGACAACACCGCCCTGAACGCCACTTTACGGTACAGCGCACAAGTGATCGCCGGATTTGTATTTGATGACAGGCAAATCCAGCCGCATCCCTATCAAAGCCAACCTGCACTGCAATTTATGCGCGAATCACTCGCAGATTTGGCTGCACAATGTAAGGCAATCAACGCGGAATTGAATGTGTTCCAAGGCTTGCCTAGCCAAGTGATCGAGGATTTACATAAACAACATGCTATCCAAGCCGTATTTTTCAACCGCGATTACAGCCCGTTTAGCCGCCAACGTGATTATGAAATTGGCACAGTTTGCCAACAGCTAGGCATAGCCTTGCACATCTTGCCGGATGCTTTGCTGACCGAACCCGAACAAGCGGTAAAACACGATGGCAGTGCCTATAAAGTGTTCACGGCTTTTTATAACAATGCCAAACAACTCCCTGTGGTTTTGCCAGAGGCATTGGTAGCAGGACGGTTTTTAACGGTTCAAACGAACGCCACGCTAGAAACATTAGGTGGGGCAGAAAAAGCTGTTGTGCCAGGTGGGCGCACAGCAGGTTTGGCTAGATTAGCGCAATTGGCTAATTGCACTGATTATGCCGTCCAACGCGATTTTCCGGCTCTGTCCGCCACCAGCCAATTATCGGCGCATTTGAAATTTGGTACGGTGTCGGTGCGCGAGGCTTATCATGCGATCAAGCGGCAATTGGGTGAAGGGCATCCCTTATTGCGGCAATTGTACTGGCGGGATTTTCTCACCCATATCGCTTACCACTTCCCCAAAGTGTTTGGTCACGCATTTATTGATAAATTTGATACGTTGGTTTGGGATAATGACCGTGACAAGTTCCAAGCCTGGGCAGACGGCAGAACAGGCTTTCCGATTGTCGATGCCGGGATGCGTGAGCTGAACGCTACGGGCTTTATGCACAACCGGGTGCGCATGATCACCGCGTCATTTTTGGTGAAGGATTTGCGCATCAGTTGGCGGTGGGGCGAGCGGTATTTTGCCCAACACTTGGTCGATTACGACCCGTGTGTTAACAACGGCAATTGGCAATGGGCGGCTTCGACAGGCTGCGATGCCCAACCGTATTTCCGTATTTTTAACCCCTGGCTACAACAACAAAAATTTGACCCGCAAGGCGATTACCTTTATCAATGGCTACCCGAATTGCGCAAAGTGCCGGTTAAAACCATCCATCAATGGGAACAAAAACATTACGGTGATTTTTATCCGGCACCGATTGTGAAACATAGCGAAGCCGTAGCGGTTACTAAGGCGCGTTATAAAGCCGCCGAATAAATTCAACATCACATTTTCATTTTTACTTTAACACTAAAACCATGTCCGAAATCCAACAAGACGAACAAGAACAAATCCGCCAACGCCGTAGCAAATTAAACGAGTTGCGCGAACACAGTATTGCTTTTCCAACCGACTTCCGCCGCAACGTGATTGCTGGCGAAGTTTTAGCTGAATACGCCAGCAAAACCAAAGAAGAACTCGAAGCCGAACCGCTGCGAGTCAAAATTGCCGGACGGATGATGACCCGCCGTGTCATGGGCAAGGCGAGTTTCTGCCATATCCAGGATATGTCCGGCAAAATCCAGTTGTATGTGACCCGTGACGCCTTGCCCGAAGGCCTGTATAACGAGCAGTTCAAAAAATGGGACATTGGCGACATCATTGGCGCGGAAGGCGTGTTGTTCAAGACCCAAACCGATGAACTGAGCATCAAAGTCGATAGCATCCGCTTGTTGACGAAAGCCCTGCGCCCGTTGCCGGAAAAATTCCACGGCATTGCCGATCAGGAAATCAAATACCGCCAACGGTATTTGGATTTGATCATGAGCGAGGAATCGCGAAACACCTTTTTCATCCGTTCGAAAATCGTCGCCTACATCCGCCAATTTTTGATTGACCGCCAGTTTTTGGAAGTCGAAACGCCGATGATGCAAGTCATCCCTGGCGGCGCGACGGCGCGTCCGTTCACCACCCACCACAACGCACTGGATATGGATATGTTCCTGCGTATCGCGCCGGAATTGTATCTGAAACGTTTGGTGGTCGGCGGTTTCGAGCGCGTGTTTGAAATCAACCGCAATTTCCGCAACGAAGGCTTATCGACGCGTCACAACCCTGAATTCACGATGCTGGAGTTTTACCAAGCCTACGCCGAATACCAGGATTTGATGGACTTGACTGAAGCCATGTTGCGCGGCATTGCCGAGGAAGTGGTCGGGCACACCGTCATCAATTACCAAGGCGAGGAATACGATTTTGGTAAACCGTTCCAACGCATGACGGTGGTGGAGTCCATCCTGCATTTCAATCCTAACTTGACCGCCGATGATTTGGCGACCCGTGAAGCCGCAGTAAAAGTGGCGGAAAACCTGCATATCCCCGTTAAGGAGGGGTACGGCTTAGGTAAAATCCAGATTGAAATCTTTGAAAAAACTGTCGAAAGCCGTTTGATGCAACCGACGTTTATCACCGCCTATCCGGTGGAAGTGTCACCGTTGGCGCGGCGCAATGACAACGACCCGCATGTCACCGACCGCTTCGAGTTTTTTGTCGGTGGCCGCGAAATCGCCAACGGCTTCACCGAGCTGAACGATGCCGAAGACCAAGCCGCGCGTTTCCAAAAACAAGTGGAAGAAAAAGAAGCGGGTGATGATGAGGCGATGCACTTTGATGCCGATTACATTGTGGCGCTGGAGCACGGGATGCCGCCGACGGCAGGTGAGGGGATTGGTATCGACCGTTTGGTGATGCTGTTCACCGATTCGCCTTCGATCCGTGATGTGCTGTTGTTCCCGCACATGCGGCCCAAGCTTTAAGTCGCCGAAACTGTAGGGTATAAATTTTACTAACTGACGTTACGCAGTAACGTGTTTTTGCTCCCGTTTGCCGCGCCGAGCACCGCAGGTTTTGTCGGGATCAGCCCGAATACCCGCAGGGCATAAAGGGCAGGAAGCCCCTTCTACCGACCCCCGACAAAACCGAGGAGCGCAGGATGAAGCGGCAACCGGGCCGCCTTTTCTTTGGACACTTTCTTTTCGACTGCATGGATGCCACCACTAAAGGGTGGTCTATGGACAGAGGTAGGGCAACGCAGGAGCAGTTGCCGAGGCGGCGCAAAAGAAAGTGTCTCGCCGTCGGGTGCGAGAACCCGATTAAATAATCGTCGCGATAGCGACTCACTATTTTTTATTTTCAATTTGCAGAAAATGTCTGCGTAACATCTAAATGTGGAATTCAAGTAGAGTCTACAGCTGGAACGGGTTTGTACCAACCGTAGGCGCATTAAGCGACCCGTTCCGTAACCTTTACAGTGCCTATAGGTATTTTGAAACGTTGAAGGGATAACGCCATCCCCTACTTTTTATCAATTGGGAACTTCGTTAACAGTTCCGCAATCTAGTATCCAGCTATTTAACAGTAACCTTTAAAACAGTGCTGCTGCCCCAATAGCCTGACAATTACGTCAAAAAAGATTTAGCGTAGCATCTGACATCCATCGTTTTTTTCCAGCCAGTTTCCCAAACCGTCAACGGTTTCCTTTTCTAGCCCGACTAAAAGCTGTATCTCTAGTCTTTTATTTTCTAATCACTTCAGCGTGACAAACCATCAATATGATGGTTGCTGTGGTGCCCCGCAAAAGCGTAATCATCCCCCGAAAATTTTTTATGAGTTAAACCTATGCCACAACCTGTTACCTTTTGCGAAATGCCGTTAACTGGCGATTGCGCAAATCCCCAACCCAACCGGCAAGCCTTGATCCAAGCCGTTGCAAAATATGCCCAAGCGGATTATCTGAAAGCGACTTGGCAAATATCGAACACCCTCATTCCGTACCTAGGTTTATGGGCATTGATGATTTACTTCATCGTGCAAGGTTATTCCTACTGGTTAGTTTTGTTGTTGGCTATCCCGGCATCCGCCCTGTTGGTGCGCATCTTTATCTTTTTCCACGACTGCTGCCATAGCGCATTTTTCCCCTCCCGCATTGCCAACCGGATTTTCGGTTATATCACCGGGATTATGCTGTTCACGCCGTTTGAAAATTGGCAATATACCCACGTCGTCCATCATGCCACTTCCGGCGATCTCGACCTGCGTGGTACAGGCGATATTTGGACGATGACCGTGGAAGAATATTTGGCATCATCCAAATTAAAACGTTTAGGCTACCGGCTGTTCCGTAGCCCTTTGGTGTTGTTTGGCATCATCCCCATCACCCTGTTTCTGGTTGTCCAGCGCTTTGCCAATACAGGGGCCGGAAAACGTGAGCGCCGTAGTGTCCTGCTGACCAATGCCGCCATTGCCGCAATCATCGCGGTGATGGGGTTTACCTTGGGTTTGCAGAATTATTTGCTGATCCAATTGCCCATCATTTTGTTGGCGGCGAGTGCCGGCATGTGGCTGTTCTATGTCCAGCACCAGTACGAAGATGCTTATTGGGTACGCCATGCCAATTGGGATTTGACCAAGTCGGGCTTGGAAGGCAGTTCGTATTACAAATTGCCTAAAGTGCTGCAATGGCTGGTCGGCAATATTGGTTTGCATCATATCCACCATGTCAAAGCCAATATCCCCAATTATAATTTGCAACGTTGCTTAGACGAAGTGCCCGCTTTGCAAACCGTGGCTCCGCTGACCATCCGCAAGAGCCTGAAATCGCTTTGGCTGAATTTATGGGATGAACAAAAGCAAAAACTGGTGAGTTTCCGCTCGGTTAAGAGGGGCCGTGGGGTAAGGGCGCTCCCTTGGCAGGATAGCTAGATTGGGATAGCCAGATAGGGCGTAACCCGACACCACCTGAGCGGCATTTGTCGGGTTATGCTCTATCGAGCTAACCCGACTTACGCAACTTGAAATTAAACAGATAAAAAGTTATGAATAACAAAATCTTAGCCAACCGCGACCTCGCCGTGTTATGGCATCCTTGCACCCAAATGAAAGATCATGAAAACCTGCCGATGATCCCGATCAAATCGGGGCAGGGCGTGTGGCTGGAAGACTTTGACGGCAAGCGATATTTGGATGCGGTCAGTTCGTGGTGGGTGAATTTGTTCGGCCATGCCAACCCGATTATCAATGCCGCACTGAAAGAGCAGCTTGACACCTTGGAGCATGTCATTTTTGCCGGATTCACGCATGAAACGGGGATTAAGCTTGCCGAAAAGTTGGTGGACATCACCCCCGCTGGCCTGAACCGCTGTTTTTATGCCGATAATGGTTCGGCGGCGGTGGAAGTCGCGCTAAAAATGAGTTTCCATTACTGGCGCAACGGTGGGCAAACGCAAAAAACCCAGTTCATCACCTTGGAAAACAGTTACCATGGAGAAACCTTGGGCGCGTTGGCGGTGGGCAATGTCGCGCTGTACAAGGAGACTTACGCGCCTTTGTTGATGGACGTCATCACCGTGCCCGGGTCGGATTGTTATTTCCGGGAAGTGGGCGAGACATGGGCGGAGTATTCCACACGCCGTTTCACATTGATGGAACAAGCCTTACAGCAACACGCCGGCACCGTCTGCGCAGTGATCATCGAGCCGCTGGTGCAATGCGCTGGCAGTATGCGCATGTATGATCCGGTGTATTTAAAGTTGCTGCGCCAAGCGTGTGATAAATACGGCGTGCACCTGATCGCCGATGAAATCGCCGTGGGATTTGGGCGCACGGGGACACTGTTCGCCTGTGAACAGGCTGCAATCAGCCCCGATTTCCTGTGTTTGTCCAAGGGCTTGACGGGCGGTTATCTGCCCTTGTCGGCGGTGCTGACGACCGACAATATTTATCAGGCGTTTTACGCGGATTACACCCAGTTGACCGCGTTCCTGCATTCACACAGCTACACAGGCAATGCGCTAGCATGTCGGGCGGCGTTGGCTACGATAGGGATTTTCCAGCAAGACAATGTCATCAACAAAAACCAGCGGCTGATTGCCAAACTGGCGGAGGTGGCGGTGCGCTTCCATGACCATCCCAATGTTGCCGAAGTGCGGCAGACGGGGATGATTTTGGCGATAGAGCTGGTCAAAAACAAAGCCACCCGCGAACCGTTTGCGTGGCAAGAACGGCGCGGGCTGAAGGTTTACCAATATGCTTTGGCCCAAGGCGTGTTGCTGCGGCCTTTGGGCAATGTCATTTATTTCATGCCGCCGTATGTGATTACCGAAGCGGAATTGGAATTGCTCGCGGAAGTGGCGTGGCACGGCATACAATATGCACTTAAAGGGTGAGCGCTTGGCCCGCGTCCGAACTTTTCCGGTGCCATGCCGTTTTACGATAACATAAGGGCTTATGTGGCCCATTCCGATACCAATAAAATGAAGCTTTCGAAATTAACCCTATTTTTACTGTTAAACTTAGTGCTTGCCGCTTGCGGTCAACCGGGGCCGCTTTATCTGCCGGATAAAACGCCGCCCGCCCCAATAGAAACCCCAAAAAAATAACAACCATGGACTATTTTAATTATCGGGATAATGAACTGTTTGCCGAAGATGTGGCGGTGCAGGACATTGTGTATAAATTCGGCAGCCCTTGCTATATCTATTCGCGCGCCACCTTGGAACGGCACTGGAAGGCGTTTGATGGGGCGTTTGGCAATACGCCGCACTTGGTTTGCTATGCGGTCAAGGCCAATCCCAATCTGGGTTTGCTGAATGTGCTGGCGCGTTTGGGCTCGGGTTTTGATATTGTCTCGCTAGGGGAAATGGAGCGGGTGCTGGCGGCGGGCGGCGATGCCAAGAAAATTGTGTTCTCAGGTGTCGGTAAACGCGAAGATGAAATCCTCGCGGCCTTAAAAACGGGCATACGTTGTTTTAATATCGAAGTCAGTGGCGAATTGGATCGGATCAATACGCTTGCCGGACAGCTAGGCGTGGCCGCACCCGTGTCGTTCCGCGTCAATCCTGATGTCGATGCCAAAACCCATCCGTATATCTCCACGGGCCTGAAAGAAAATAAATTCGGCATTGATATTGATACGGCTATCGCCGAATACCGCCGCGCCGCCGCGATGCCGAATATTAACGTGGTCGGCATCGACTGCCATATCGGCTCGCAATTGACAGAAACCCGCCCGTTTTTGGATGCTTTGGATAAACTGTTGGAGTTGGTTGCCAATTTGCAGAAAGAAGGCATCCGTCTGCATCATTTGGATTTGGGCGGTGGTTTGGGCATTTGTTATAAAGACGAACACCCCCCCGAACCTTCAGAATACATCCAAGCGGTGCTGGCGCGTTTAGGCCAGCATGATTATGAAATTTTATTGGAACCAGGCAGGGCAATCGTCGGCAATGCGGGGATTTTGGTCACGCAAGTGGAGTACCTTAAGCCCACCGCCAACAAAAATTTTGCCATTGTCGATGCGGCGATGAACGATCTGCTGCGCCCTTCTTTGTACAGCGCGTGGCAAAATATCATTCCGGTCAGCCCGCATGATGACGCCCCGGAAATACAGTGGGACATTGTCGGCCCGGTGTGCGAAACAGGCGATTTTTTGGGTAAGGGCCGTGTCTTGAAATTGGTGCAAGGTGATTTGCTGGCGATACGTTCGGCGGGGGCTTATGGTTTTAGCATGAGTTCCAATTACAACTCCAGGCCGCGTGTCGCCGAGGTGATGGTTGATGGCGGCCAGTGCCATTTGGTCAGGGCGCGGGAAACCTTGGCGCAGCTTTGGGCGGGTGAGCGTTTGTTGCCTTAAAATGTCTCTGTTTTCTTAAGGGCTTTATGAAATTTCTCGACATCAGAACTGATTTTGCGTTTAAAAAAGTCTTTGGTAGCGAAGGCTCCAAGGACATTTTGTTGAGTTTCCTTAATGCCGTGATCGATTTCAATGGCCGCAGCGTCTGTGATTTGACCATTGTTGACCCGTATAACATCCCGATGCTCAAGGGCATGAAAGACACCTTTGTCGATGTCAAAGCCCAGCTTAGTGATGGTAGCCGCGTGATTATCGAAATGCAGGTGTTGAACCATGAAGGCTTTGAGCAACGGGTTTTGTACAATCAGGAACAAGGGCTAAAGCAGGGTATGGAAAAAGGCATGGAGGAAGGTATGGAGAAAGGTATGGAGAAAGGTATGGAAAAGGGTGTCGAACAAAACCGCCGCGACACTATCATCAACACCCACCGTGCCGGAGTGCCCCCCGCCACTATCGCACAGATTGTGCAACTGGATGTGGCCGAGGTTTGCGCAGTGCTGGCGCAGCTTGGCCAGCAATAGCACATTATTTTTGCCCGGAATAATGCGTGGATTCTGATACGCCAGCCCCAGTGTTCGACAGCACCACTTTCTTAAAAAACCTCACCACCTTGCCGGGCATTTACAAAATGTACAATGCCCAGGATGAGATCATTTACGTCGGTAAGGCGAAGAACCTCAAAAACCGCGTTTCCAGTTATTATAAAAACCAATCGGCGTCACCCAAACAACAGGTGATGATGGCCAAAGTCGCCCGCATCGAGGTGACGGTCACGCATACCGAAGGCGAGGCCTTGTTGCTGGAATGCCAGCAAATCAAACGCCACAAGCCGCGCTATAACATCTGTCTGCGTGATGATAAATCCTTTCCTTATATATACCTCAGCGATCATGAATTTCCGCAGATTGCCTTGCATCGTGGCGCGAAGAAAAAATCCGGCAAATATTTCGGGCCTTACCCCAGTTCCACCGCCGCCAAGGAAAGCCTGAAGCTGCTGCAAAAACTGTTTCCGGTCCGGCAGTGTGAAGACACGGTTTATAACACCCGTACCCGGCCTTGTTTGCAACACCAGATAGGCCGTTGCACCGCACCCTGCGTGGGGCTGGTCGATAAAGCCGTGTATGCGCAAGATGTCGCGCATACCGTGATGTTCCTGGACGGGCGTGGCGGGGCACTGATCGGCCAATTGATTACGCAAATGGAACAGGCCTCGGCGGCGTTGGAATTTGAACAGGCCGCGGCCTTCCGTGACCAAATCGGGCGTTTGCGCACGGTGTTGGAAAAAAATTATGTGCAAGGCGAAAAAGGCAATGTCGATATTATCGCTTGCGCCAGCCAACAGAACCTAGCCTGTGTGCAGGTGTTTTTTATCCGCAACGGCCAGCAACTGGGCAATAAGGCGTATTTTCCGAGCATGTTGGACGAGCACGACCCCGGCGCGGTGTTGCAGGCGTTCATCGCGCAATATTATCTGGATAGGCCGGCACCGCAAGAGCTGATCGTCAGCCATGAACTGGAAGAAATTGAGCTATTGGCCGAAGTGCTGGGCAACCAAGCCAAACATGCGGTGACAATCTCGCCGCGTGTGCGCGGTGAACGGGCAAAATGGCTACAAATGGCGATGACCAATGCCGGACTGTCCTTAGCCGCGAAACTCGCCGACAAACAAAGCCTGCACGGGCGTTTCCTGAGTTTGCAACAGCAATTGCGTTGCCCGGATATTCCTAAGCGTCTGGAATGTTTCGATATTAGCCACACCCAAGGCGACCAGACGGTGGCGTCCTGTGTGGTGTTTGACCAAAATGGCCCGGTCAAATCGGCGTACCGGCGTTTCAATATTGAGGGCATTACGGGCGGTGATGATTATGCGGCGATCAACCAGGCGGTGGCACGACGGTATAAACGCTTGCAACAAGGCGAGCATCCCGCGCCGGACATCTTGTTTATTGACGGCGGCAAAGGCCAGGTGCAAGCCGCACAAAAGGCACTAGCGGAATTAGCGATAAACAATGTTATGATAGTCGGCGTTGCCAAAGGGCCAGACCGGAAACCCGGCATGGAAAAGCTGATTTTGGTGGATCAGGAGCAGCCACTGGACATTACGGCGGGTGCGGGCGGTTTGTTGTTAATCCAGCACATCCGCGATGAAGCGCACCGGTTTGCGGTCACCGGGCATAGGCAACGCCGTGGTAAAACAAAAAAACAATCGAGCTTAGAAAGCATTGCAGGATTAGGGCCAAAACGGCGCCAACAATTATTGAAGCAGTTTGGCGGCTTGCAGGGAATCGCCCAAGCCGGGACCGATGCGCTTTGCAGTATAGATGGCATAAGTCGACAATTGGCACAACGAATTTACGAGCATTTTCATCATCAAGATGGCAATTGAATTTAATTTACCTACCAATATCACCCTGTTACGGATCGCCTTGATCCCGTTATTGACGGTGGTTTTCTACTTGCCGTGGCAATATTCCAATATTGCCTGTACGATCATTTTTATCATAGCCGGGTTTACTGATTGGTTGGATGGTTATCTGGCTAGAAAAATGCAGATGGAAACACCATTCGGTGCGTTTTTAGATCCGGTTGCCGATAAGCTGATGGTGGCGATGGTGTTGGTCATTTTAGTTCAACAACAAGCCTCGCCTTATTTGGCGGTTCCGGCCGCCGTCATTATCGGGCGGGAAATCACCATCGCTTCGTTGCGCGAATGGATGGCGGAAATTGGCCAACGGGCAAAAGTTAAAGTGTCTTTGTTGGCAAAATGGAAAACCGCCTCGCAAATGATTTCAATCGGTTTGTTATTGTATCGGGAGGATTTGTTGGGTATTCCCGTCAATAGCATGGGTTATGTCTTGTTGTACATTGCCGCTATCCTGACCCTTTGGTCTATGGTCAATTATTTGAAAGCCGCTTTGATAGCCATATCAAAAGAATAAACTATTTCGAATCAAAGGCTTTCACTTTGATTTCACTCAAATTATAAGATGCAGCCTATTGAATTGGCTGTGAAAGAAGAAAATGGAACTGGAACTTAATACTACTCAGACAAAATCTGAAATACAGAATGAAATACTTATTGCGGCATTGAAACTGTTTGCTGAAAAAGGTTATTTCAACACGTCATTAACCGATATTGCCGAAGCGTCAGGTGTAACGGCCGTCAGTGCAATTTATCAACATTTTAATAACAAACAAAGCATCGCCAATAAGCTCTACGAGAACATCCTCGACAGCCTCAATGTTTCCATTGATGACATCCGGCGCAGGACGCAAAAATCCTCAGAGCAGCTGCGCGGCGTTGTCGATTTGTTTTTTAAACTTACCGATGACGCACCATCCATTATGCAGTTCCTGTTGGTTCTGCCCGTCAATGAATTTCTCCCCGAACAAAAACCCCTTTTCGAAACCTCCGCGTTTATCAAAATCCTCAAAATCATCCAATCTGGTATCCGCGCCGGGGAGATCCGCAACATCGACCCCTTGCTGGCAAATGCCTATTTTTTCGGCATTATCAATAGCACCTTGCGTATGGTTTTATCTGGGGAATTAAATAAAAAAGCCGATGCCTACCGTCCGCAAACGTGGTTGGCGGCTTGGAATGTGATTGCTAAAAAATCCGCTTTGTTTTAGCGGCGCGGCTTTAACATTTTTCGGGGAGGCCTCCGGAACCGTATGAGATCCAGAGGCCTTGGGTGACCAACCGGCCAAGGGCGGGCACTAACAGCAGGCGTTTAAAGCACCGCTGTCCCGCCCGCCATTTCCGGTTATTGATGCTGTTTTTGCATATTTCGGACGGGCACAAAAACCTGTGCCCGTCTTACGGTTTCTTCAACTAAAAATTGATATTGCCCTGTATCCAGATTTTCTGGGTGTCCGTGCTTTTAAAACTCGGGTCGGCATTATCACCCGCGTGGTAATAAGCATATTTCGCCAGCAGCGAATAATGCTTGCCAAATTTTTTCACCGCCTGGAAATTCCATTCGTCGCCGTAATTGAAGCGCCCGGTGTCATCGCTATATTCATGGTAAATGCCGCTAAGCACCAAATCCCCGCGCTGGAACGGCACCATGACCGTACCAAAAACATCACGGATACCATTGTTGGGTGTGACCAAAAACAGGTCAGCCCAGCCTTGGAACGCGTGGTTGGTGCCTAAGGGCGTGTCAAAGTGTTTGTTCAAACCGGAACCGTCAAGTTGTTCCATGGCGCCTTGGAACATGATGTTGTAGGCGCTCAAGCCCCCCATGAAGTTATAACGGTCGGCGTCATACGGGGTGGGGCCATGCCCATAATCGCTTTGATGCCCCCATTCCGCCGTGTACACCACACCAAAATTGTCGCTAATTTTGTAAGAATCCAATGGTTTTACGCAGCAAGTGGCCCGCAACCCGTAAGTTTGGCTGGATTTTTCATAATTTTCGGCTTCGGAGTAATCCAATAAATAACCGTAACCGATCAGGTTGCCGTAATCCCCCGCTTTATAATTCAGGTTAATAATCGGGGCTTGGATGTTTTCGGTGGTGCCAAAAAACGTTTGGACATTGGCGATATAACCGACGTTGGCGACTAGGCCGAACAGGGTTTGGTTGTTGTGCGTGATCAGTATGGAATCATACGTTTGTTCCATTTGCCGCCAACCCACGTTACCGATAAAGCGGTCATCGTCCAGTTTGATGCGTTGCCGCCCGATTTTAAAGATATTGTCGGCTATCCCCGTGTAAGCTAACCAAAATTGGTTCAATTCACTCTTGTCGGGATCGACCACCCTGGAAAAAGCCGGGTTGTTGCCGACAAAGGGTGGTGGCAAGTCATTATAATCGTCCTGCATCGCCAAGTTGCCTTCGTATTCGGCGTAGCCTTGGAAGCCATAGAAGACGGGTGAAAGGAAGCCTAAGCGCAAACGTGCGGTGTTGGCGTTGGCGGTGGCAGGTTGTTTTGCTGTAGGCAGAACCGTCCCGGTGGCGCCAAAGCGGTTGTCTTCGTTGACGTTTTCATAACGGTAATTCAAGTCAAACTTGATCGCGCCGTTATGTCCGTAATGGTAAAAATTAAGTGCGTCTTCGACTTGTTGCGTCAACCCGGCAGACACCGGAAGGCTGATAGCGGACAGTGATAATAACGCGGCTGATAGCGGACCGGATAGGTTCCTTCGTTGTTGCTTAGGCATAGAGCCCCCTTTGTTTTCAATGAAAAAGATGGATAGGTGTTGGATGGGTGGAATGTTGCCTTCCGGTTTCTTATCCCGTGCGCCCTTCAGGGAATAAAGGGCGCAATTCACCGGAAGGACTGTTTGCGTTTGTTAATGCGTATGGTCGCATTCGGTCAGAAACGTCAGGATGCTTTCGCGGTACCGGTAATAATCATCATGCGCCAACAAGGCCTTGCGGCTGCGTGGGCGCGGCAGGTCAATTTCTTGGATCTTGCCGATTTTGGCGTGCGGGCCGTTGGTCATCATCACCACGCGGTCTGCCAATAAAATGGCCTCATCGACATCATGGGTGACGACAATCGCCGTGACATGCGTGCGTTCCCAAACTTCCATCAGCACCTCCTGCAATTCCCAGCGCGTCAAAGAATCCAGCATCCCGAACGGTTCATCCAGCAGTAACAATTTGGGTGACAAGGCAAACGCCCGCGCAATGCCAACCCGCTGGCGCATCCCGTTGGACATGTCGCCCGCTTTTTTGCGTAAGGCATCGCCCAAACCGACACGGGTCAAGTAATACTCGACAATGTCTTCGCGCTCGGATTTACTGGCGTGGGGATAGACTTTATCGACACCGAGCATGACATTTTCAAACGCGGTCAACCACGGGAACAGGCTAGGGGCTTGGAACACCACGCCTTTGTCGGGGCCTGCGCTATCGACTTCGCGGTTGTCGAGGATGATGCCGCCTTCAGAAATGGAAGTGAGCCCCGCCGCCATCGACAACACCGTTGATTTGCCGCAACCGGAATGCCCGATGATGGAAATGAACTCGCCTTTTTTCATTTTCAAATCAAAGCCATCAACGACTTTTACCGTGCCGTTGCCGCTGGGTTTGGGATAAATTTTCGACAATTGCGAAAATTCCAAATAACGCGCCTTGCCCAAATTGTCCTGTTCCGGCTTTAAGGCCGAAGAGTCATTTTTCCAATCATTGCTGGTGTTCGGGCGGACATTAGGCAGGACGACCTTATCGCCCAGCGTGTCCTGGGCTTTTTCCATACCGATGGCCATCAGATATTGGGTGATTTCAGCCCGCAAACGTTTGAATTCTTCGTTATGGTTCAATGCGGTGCGGTCACGCGGACGCGGTATCGTCACCGGAAAGTCAGGCCCGAAGGTGGCGTCGGGGCCAGGGTTGAGCGGGATGACGCGGTCCGCCATATAAATGGCTTCATCAACATCATTGGTGATTAAAATCACGGTTTTCTTTTCCTGCTCCCAGATCGACAAAATCTCGTCTTGCAGGTTGCCACGGGTCAAAGCGTCTAACGCGCTGAGTGGTTCGTCCAGCAATAAAATGTCCGGGTTCGCCGCCAAGGCCCGTGCCACATTCACCCGTTGGCGCATCCCGCCGGACAGTTCGGCGGGTTTTTTATCCATCGCCGCGCCCAGGTTCACCATGCGCACATATTTTTCGGTATGGGCGCGGCGTTTGTGGGCAGGCCAGTCTTTGAAAATTTCATCCACCGCCAACGCGACGTTTTCAAAAACAGTCAACCACGGCATCAGCGAATAGTTTTGGAACACCACGCCACGGTCAGGGCCGGGTGCGGTGATCGGCTTGCCTTGTTTCAGGACGGCGCCGCTATCGGCTTGGATCAGGCCAGCAAGCGTCGAAATCAACGTCGTTTTGCCGCTGCCGGAAAAGCCGACAATTGCAATAAACTCGCCGTCCTTAATCGACAAGTTGATGTTTTTTAAAATCGAGGCTTTATTTTTCCCTTCACCATACGATTTGCAGACATTAACCAGCTCCACCAAGGGCTGTTCTGGATCATTGGAAGGGGACTTGGGCTGTTCGGTCATGGCTGGATGGACAAGTTTAAGTTTGGTGGCTGCGGTCATGGCTAGCTCCTAATTACAGTGCGCGTCCGAAAGAGAAGACTTTTTGGAAAGACTGCATGATGCGGTCAAGGATAAAGCCAATGATGCCGATGGTGAACACAGCCACCATAATGCGGCCTAGCGAGTTGGAACTGCCGTTTTGGAATTCATCCCAGACGAACTTGCCCAGCCCTGGGTTTTGCGCCAGCATTTCGGCGGCGATCAGTACCATCCAGCCCACGCCCAGTGACAATCTCATACCCGTGAAAATATAGGGCAGGGCGGAGGGTAAAATGATTTTCTGGATCTGTGTGGCATAGTTCAAACGTAAGACTTTGCCGACATTGACCAAATCTTTGTCGATGGACGACACGCCTACGGCGGTGTTGATCAGGGTAGGCCATAGCGAACACAGCGTCACGGTGATGGCTGAAGTCAGGAAGGATTTTTCAAACCACGAATCGTCGGTGGTCACATACACGGAACTGACAATCAACGTGACGATGGGCAACCAAGCCAGCGGCGACACCGGTTTAAAAATTTGGATCATCGGGTTGAGCGCGGTGTTGATAGTGCTGCTCATACCGCACAGGATCCCCAGCGGCACAGCCACCAAGGTCGCAATGACAAAGCCTGCAAACACGGTGTAAAGGCTGGTGAGGATTTGGTCAAGGTAAGTCGGTTTACCTGTGTAAGGGCGATGCTTGACTTCGGCGTTGGGGTTTTCCGCCAGCATTTTGTCGTCACGCACTTGTTGGCGTTGGTAAAACTCCACTTCTTTCTGGCGTTCGGCGTAATGCGCTTCCACTAAGCCGTGGGCTTCTTCCCAAACCGCTGATGGGCCGGGGATCGCCCCCAAGCTGGTGTTGACCTTGGATGCCGAGAAGCTCCAAAGCCCCAAAAACAGCATGAAGGCGATGATTGGTATGCCCATAATCAGCCACAACTCGCGCAATTGTTGGCTAGGGTTTTCACCTGTCGCCAGTTTTACCAGCGGGACGAACCACGTCAGCCCGGTGATGTTTAAGAATTTGATCAGTTGATGGCTCATATTGGCCTCCTAGCGTGGTGCGTCCGCACCGATTAAAAATGTATTTCGTAAAAAAAGCGCGTCCATGCACCAAAACGACAGCCTTATCTAACCAGGAACACTCACTTACGAGTTTGATGAAAATATTTTGTGGGGTGGGCAACGCCGCGTTGCCCACCCTACGGATCAAGCTTAATCAACCACCTTGCCGCCGACCACTTTTTGCTGGCCTTTCAGGCCAATCGGGAATTGCTCCAGATACGCATTGGGTTTGGTGGCGTCAAACGTGACCTTGTCGATAAAGAAGTTTTGTGAGGGTTTGATGCTGGTGTCAGCCGGAAAATCAGCGGCTTTGGCTTTGCCGTCAGCGACCAATTCTTTTGCCGCTTCCAGATAAATGTCAGGGCGATAGACTTTTTTTGCGGTTTCCATATACCAGCCATCCGGTTTGGCTTCAGTGACCATGCCCCAGCGGCGCAGTTGCGTCAGGTACCAGACCGCGCTGCTGTAAGACGGATAGCTCGCACCGCCACGGAAGAAGGTGTTGAAGTCCGGCAGTTTGCGGACATCACCTTTTTCATATTCATAAGTGCCATTCATGCTGTTCGCCAACACCTCATAGTCCGCGCCGACATATTGTTTTTGTGACAACATTTCGATGGCTTCCTTACGGTTTTTGTTGTTTTCTTCATCCAACCAGATCGCGGCGCGGATCAAGGCCTTGATGACCGCTTTGTGGGTGTTGGGGTTTTTGTCCGCCCACGCCTTAGTCACACCAAACACTTTTTCAGGGGTGTCGCGCCATAATTCGTCATCGGTGACGACTGGAATGCCGATGCCTTTAAACACGGCCTGTTGGTTCCACGGTTCGCCCACGCAATAGCCGTGGATGGTGCCGGATTCCAAGGTGGCTGGCATTTGTGGCGGTGGCGTGACCGAGAGCAGGGCGTCAGCGTCCAATTGCCCGGACGTGTCTTGTGGCGGTGCATAAAACCCTGGTTTGATGCCGCCTGCCGCCAACCAATAACGCAGTTTCAAGTTGTGGCTACCGATGGGGAAAGTCATCGCCATATTGAACGGCTTGCCTTCGCTTTTGAATTTGTCCACGACAGGTTTCAGCGCGTCGGCTTTGATGGGATGGGCAGGTTTGCCGCCTTCCATCGGCACATTCGGTTTCATTTGTTTCCAAACCTCATTGGAAACAGTGATCGCGTTGCCGTTAAACCCCATACTGAACGCGGTGACGATGTCGGCTTGGGCACCAAAACCGATGCTCATGCCTAGGGGGGCGGGGGCGAGCATGTGCGAGCCGTCCAATTCGCCGCTGACCACGCGGTCCATGACCACCTTCCAATTGGCTTGCGCTTCCAATTGCACATACAACCCTTCGTCTTCAAAAAAACCTTTTTCAAACGCGACCGCCAACGGGGCCATGTCGGTCAGTTTAATGAAGCCGAATTTGAGGTTTTCCTTTTCAAGATTGGCAACCGCGCCCGCAGTCGTGGCAAAAGTCAAGGATGTTATGGTGGCGACGGCGGAGATTGCCGTCACCCATTTTTTAAGTGTCATTCCGGTTTGTTTCATGGTGGCTGTTCCTGTATGGAATTTAGGGCAAAAAAAAAGGCGTCTCGAAACCGAAGGTCAGAATGACCATTCGGTTTGTCGACGCCTTTGTCAAATACTCAACAGTGAGCTTAAGGTTTTGGTTCCGTCTTTAGAACCACTGTGGAACTTAAAGCAGAAGTTGTGCCAGTATTTAGACTGTTTATTTGTTACTTGCTGGATATTAATTAAAACAAGGTGTTACAGATAGTTATCGGATGGATATTAGGGTTGGCAAAATTGCCGGTAGTGATGGGAATGTGACATTAATGCTTCACTTACGTGCGGTTGCCACAATTTTTTGCACCAAATCTGAACTATTTGTTTCGGCAATCCAGCATACGGCAATGGCTAAGGCCATTGGGTTTTAGGGAAGATGTTTTAAATCTTTGCCTGGTTGTGCTTAACCTTCAAAATCCTTCGCTGCCAACAGTAGCTCTTCAATAAAATGTTGGCTGTACAAGGGCAGGTAATTTTTCTTCAGGTACGCGATTTTAGTGCTTGAACGGGGGATCAAGTGCGATAAGTCACGCGCAACCAAGTCTTGGTCTATCACCGGGTCATAGGCCATGCCCGCAATCAGGCCGACTCCCAAGCCCATACGGACATAGGTTTTGATCACGTCGGTGTCTGCGGCGGCGAGGATAATATCCAATTCACAGCCTGATTGGTTAAAAGCCGTTTCAATGTTTGAACGGCCAGTAAAACCAAAATTGTAGGTGAGTATCGGGTAAGCCGCCAGCCGTTCATAGCTGAGTTCGCCGTCACACAAGGGGTGGCCTTTGGGCATGACCACGCTGTGATGCCATTCGTAGCATTGCATGGTGACCAGGTCAAAGTCGGCGTCCACTTTTTCGGTGCAGATGGCGATGTCGGCTTTTTGCACATGTAGCTGATGGATCAGCTGTTCAGGCGAGGCCTGCACCATGTAAATCCGCACCCCGGGATATTTGAGCCGGAAGCGTTGGATGGGTTTGGGCAGGAAATATTTCGCCTGGGTGTGCGTGGTGGCGATGTGGATCGTGCCTTGGTTGCTGTCGAGGAAATCGGCGGCAATGGATTGGATGTTCAGCTTGGCCTGGCAGATCGACGCCACTTCCGTCATCACCCGCTGCCCTAAAGGCGTCAACGCCACCAGCTTTTTGCCGCTGCGCTCGAACAGCGGCGAGCCCAATTCTTCCTCGAACAGTTGCAATTGGCG